>Ga0075467_10000242_pt1 | contig 40852 bp, 33 predicted proteins | sample DEB08_DNA_9_FD_75067 | JGI IMG/M metagenome (GOLD analysis project Ga0075467, IMG submission 75067) | Aqueous microbial communities from the Delaware River and Bay under freshwater to marine salinity gradient to study organic matter... | ecosystem: Environmental > Aquatic > Marine > Coastal ... | reverse complement strand
TAAAACAGTGATTATCAATAATTTAAAATTCATTTGTTTTCTATTTTGTTAGAATAGTTTGTTGTTTTCTATTTCCTTAGCTGATAAATTTTGAAACCTTATCAATTATTTTTCAATACGTCCTATGTTTTAAACATATTATAAATCCCTCTTCATGGTAAAAAACCGTAAAATCTCATTTTGGTTTGAGAAGTTTTTCAATTTCTCTCCTCATTCAAAATCACTCAATTTTTGACTTTTTTGGACATATTTTACTTTTGCCACTAGCATTTAATAAAAATATTTTGAGCCATTTTTCCACTTATCGTTTGTGTGATTTCGTTGTTAATTTTGATTTGAATCGAACCGTCGTACTCGAATTTTTCTAAAATCTCGACAGGTGTTCCTAAAACTAATTTCAACCTATCTAACTGTTGTAAAAATGCAGTTGAATGCTCATTTACACCAACGATAATTCCCTTTTTTTCCTTTGTTTCGGACAACAAAACCTGCTTTCTTGTCGTGAATTTGCCATCTTTATCAGGAATCGGATCGCCGTGCGGATCAAATTTGGGAAAACCTAAAAACGTGTCTAAACTATCCGTCAATTTTGAAGAATTGATATGCTCTAACTCTTCCGCAATTTCGTGGATTTCATCCCAAGAAAAATCTAATTTTTCAACCAAAAAAACCTCCCAAAGTCGATGACGACGAATCAATCGAGTCGCAATCGCATTCCCCGAATCGGTCAACGTCACCCCTCGGTATTTTTCATAATGAATCAATCCTTTCTCCTTTAATTTTTTCAACATATCCGAAACAGACGCTGCCGAAGTTGTCATTTCTGCCGCAATCGAATTCGTCGAAACCGACTTTTCTTGTCGCTCAAATAATTTAAAAATCGCTTTTAAATAATTTTCCTCTGTATATGATGTCTCTTCCAATGATTCTTTGATTAATTATTGTTTAATAACAGCTTGACCACCGAGTTACTGCGGCGAGCAATCACAGTAATTAAATTAATTACAATATCAAATTTATAAATTTTTAGACTAATCTAAAAATATTATTTAACTAATTTAATAATTATTTTAAAATAGAAGTATTTTAGAAATAATTTTAATGCTTGTCCCGAAATATCGGGGGTTTATTATATTTGTAATCAAAACATGAACAACTAAAACTATTTAACCACTAAAACAACTTAAACTACATTCATGCAACAAAGGCACAAAGACCGAAAACAGTATTTTGATGAGCAGGTTTATACGACGGAAAAGCACGTCATTCCGTTTGTAAACGAATTTATGCCGATTACCAAAGACATGGCGATTTTGGAAATTGGCTGTGGCGAAGGGGGCAATATGAAACCGTTTTTGGATATGGGTTGTCAAGTGGTCGGAATTGATTTGAATGAAGGTCAAATTGAGAATGCAAAGGTCTATTTTGCCGACCATCCGAATGTGGATAATTTGAAATTAATTTTGCGAGATATTTATAAAATGAAGCCGAATGAATTAGGTGAATTTGACTTAATTATCATGCGAGATGTCATCGAACACATTCCGAATCAAGAAAAATTTATGGGTTATGTCAAGCAATTTTTGAAACCGACTGGTAAGTTTTTCTTAGGTTTTCCGCCATGGTATATGCCCTTTGGTGGCCATCAGCAGATTATGAATCACAAATATTTTTCAAAATTGCCATATTATCATTTGTTACCAATGCCTTTATATAAAGGTGTTTTGAATATGGTTGAAAAAAGTGAGAAAATTCGTAACGAATTGGTCGAAATCAAAGAAACAGGCATTAGCATCGAACGTTTTAGACGTATTATAAAAACTGAAAATTATAAGGTCGATAAAGAAGTCATGTATTTGTTTAATCCAAATTATGAAATCAAGTTCGGGTTAAATCCAAAAGAGCAAATCGGTATCGTAAAAGCGATTCCGTTCTTTCGGAATTTTTTGACAACTTGTTGTTATTACTTAATTTCAAAGTAATTTTTGTTTTCCGTAGATTTCACCTCATCCCTAACCCTTCTCCTTCAAGGAGAAGGGAACAATAATCAACTCTGATATTCGAGTCTTGTCGCCTTCTCCTTGAAGAAAAAGGTTAGGATAAAGGTAAAAATTCAGACAATGAAAAAACCATGAAATCAATCCTCCTAAACCGAAAAGGTATTCCATTTTTCTATCAAAAAACAGCGTTGGAATTTCAGCAAGATGTGTATGAACGTTATCACGAAATGGTGGTACGACAATCTGCTTTGCACTTAGCGGACGAACTTTGGGGCAACTATCCTTTTCAACCAGTTTTGGATTTTGCGAAAACGCACTATAACTCTGATTATCAACATATTGTAGAAATCGGTTGTAGTGTCGGTCGATGGATTGCGACATTGGCGAAAGCCTATCCGAAGGCGACTTGCTGGGGAATTGATTATAGTTATCAAATGCTCAAACGGGCGAATGAATTTTGGATGCAAGGCAAGGAAATTGAGGTTGATTTGACAGAAAAAGGCTTTTCAAAAATCATTGCGAAAGGAGAACAGTTGGATAATCTAAACTTCGGTTTAGCGAAAGCGGAAAACCTGCCTTTTGAACAAAACAGTCAAGATTTAGTATTGAATAGTTTCTTAATTGACCGCTTAGATAATCCAACAAAAGGCTTGCAGGAAATGTATCGAATTTTAAAACCAAACGGCAAATTGATTGTCGTCACGCCTCTAAATTTTAACAAAGCCAAACATTGGCAAACCTATTTTCCAACAAATAAAATCTACAATTTATTACAAAAAATTGGTTTTGAAATTTTGGAGTGGAAAACTGATATTTTGATTGATGAGCCGTTAGATTTTCGTAGAAATATGGTTCGTTGGCAATGTTTGGGGTTTATGGTAAGAAAATAATGATATTAATTAAAAATAATAATTAACTCCTACCCTTTTAAGGTTAAAAGTTGTTGTTAAGCTTTGATTATAGATATCTAAACTCCTCATTTTTAATATAATACTCCATTAAAATAGACTTATTGTTTGTGGTAGAAACAGTAAAGTTTATCTTTGTAAAAATTGTGTTGTAAATGGTGTCGGTTTTTCTTAATGATACGGGATAAGAGTAGAACCGACACCATTTATTCAAAATAATAAATACGTGAATGCAGAAAAGCAAACAGCGGCAGAAATAAGAGCAGAACGAATGCCGAAATATGAAAATATTGTCAAATGGCTCTGGAGGTTATTTGCTTTAGGTTTAGGCGGTTTTGTGCTAACGATCGCCCTTTTAGCGATTTTTGGTGGGATTCCTTCGACTGAACGCCTCGAAAATCCAAGTGTGAGCTTGGCGACAGAAGTCCTTTCGGTTGATGGCGAGGTATTAGGACGATTTTATCGTCAAAATCGGGTAAATGTTCGCTATGATCAATTGTCACCGCATTTGATTAGTGCGTTAGTCGCTACAGAAGATGAACGCTATGAACAACACGCCGGTATTGACGGGAAAGCACTCTTGCGGGCTTTGATCAAAACGGCTATTGGTGGTAACTCCTCAAGTGGTGGAGGTAGTACGATTTCACAGCAGTTGGCTAAATTATTATTTACGAAGCAAGTTGCCGGTAGTTTTATTCAACGTGCGTTTCAAAAACCTAAAGAATGGGTAACGGCCGTCAAAATCGAAAGCCGCTACACCAAAAAAGAAATTATCTCAATGTATCTTAATGAGTTTAACTTCATTAATGGTGCTTATGGTATCAAGTCTGCTTCTGAAATTTACTTTAGTAAACAACAGGATTCTTTGGAACTTCATGAAGCAGCCATGTTGATTGGTATGCTAAAAAATCCATCGCTGTATAATCCTCGTCGTTTTCCTGAAAAGACTTTAGAACGTCGCAATGTGGTGATGTTTCAAATGAAGAAAAATGGCTTGATTACCGAAAAAGAATATGAAAAATTAAAGAAGAAAGAGTTAGGTATTCGTTTCAATCGTACTTCTCACAATGATGGTTTAGCACCTTACTTCCGTGAAGAATTGCGAAAGGAGGTCAAAACGATATTAGGCGGAATCGAGAAAAATGATGGTACTTCTTATGATGTTCATGAAGATGGATTGAAGATTTATACGACAATTGACGCTCGAATGCAAAAACATGCTGAAGATGCGGTTTGGAATCATCTGAAAAGTTTACAAAATACATTCTTTCAGCACTGGAAAGATCGTGACCCGTGGACATACAAAAGTAGAAAAACAACTGATTCTGATATTAAATTACGTTTAAATTCATTTGATAGAATTGTATCGGAATCTGAACGCTATTTGAATATTCGCCAAGGTCATGTGAAGAAAATTGCAGAATTAGACCTACGGGATGCTGACATAAGGCGAATGTTACGTATCGAAGAAGAAGGCTGGGATTTGGCAGATACGTGGTTAGACGAAGGCTTTATCAATCGAAAACTTTATATTTTATATAGACAAACGATTAGGGGCGATGATTGGGCGAAAGTCAAATCGGAATGGGCGTCTTTACAAGAAAAGATAGACAAAGATTTTAATAAATATTATAAAATGAAGGTTTTTGCCTACAACGCTCAAGGCGAAACCGATACACTGATGACACCTTACGATTCAATTCGATATCATCGAATGATTTTACAAACCGGTGTGATGGCTGTTGACCCGACAACCGGCGAAGTCAAAGCATGGGTCGGTGGAGCAAATTATAAGTATTTCAAATTTGATCACGTTAACAAAAATGTCGCTCGTCAGGTTGGTTCTACTTTCAAACCGTATTTATATGCCTTATCTATCGAAAGAGGTATTTCGCCTTGTCAAAAAATTATTGACGAGCCGATAACTTTTCCTTCAGGAACTTTTGGTTTATATCGTAGCTGGACACCGAAAAACTCTAATAATCGTTATTCGGGAGAACCTTACGATTTAAAATTAGCCTTGAAGCAATCGAAAAACTCCATTTCAGCTTACTTGATGCGAGATATGGGAAGTGTTGAGCCGCTTCGTGATTTTGTGGAAACGATTGGAATCGAAAAAGAACGCATTCCTCAAAAACCTTCGATTTGCTTGGGAGCAGCAGATTTATCCGTTTTTGAAATGACCGGAGCTTATACCGCTTTTGCAAATTCTGGAACATACACCGAGCCGTATTTTATTACTAAAATAGAAGACAAAAATGGTAATGTCATTTATGAAAAAGTACCAGAAACGAAAGAAGTGTTGACGAAAGGAACTGCCGCAGCCATGGTGACTTTACTTAAAGGTGTAGTCGCTGGAGCAAGAGGTTTTGGTGAAGTCAAAAGTGAAGTTGGCGGTAAAACAGGAACAACCAACGAACACGCCGATGGTTGGTTTATGGGAATTACGCCAAACTTAGTGGTCGGAACTTGGGTTGGTGGCGATGATCGTTGGGTGCGTTTCCGTACCATTACCTATGGCCAAGGTGCGAGAATGGCTCGTCCAATCTTTGTAGACTTTTTGAAAAGAGTAGAAAATGATGGCAAAATTGGTTTCGACACAAAAGCTCGTTTCGAGATGGCTTATGGCGATGAAAGTATCGAAATGGATTGTGCTAATTATGAATATACTGGCGATGAAGAAAGTGAATGGACAGATTCTACGTTTACGGAAGAGGAATTAAATACCGATTTTGGAAATGAATTTTAATCATTTATAAAATATTTATAAAATATAATTTTAATAAAAAGAGTCGATAACTCAATTTGTGGTTATCGACTCTTTTTTATTAACACTTATAAGCACTTCTTTTTAAAATGCCAAACTTCCTTGTATAATACCGCCACCGATAACGTCGTCGCCTTCGTAAAAAACAGCTGATTGTCCAGGTGCGACCCCACGAACATTTGCCATAAATTCTACGCTAACTCTTTCATTATCAAAAGGTAAGATTTTACTCATTGTTCCTGGGTCGTTATATCGGATTTGTGATGTAACTTCTAATCCGTGCGGTGCAGTTTCGTACTTTTGCCAGTTGAGTTTACCAACAGTCATTCCATTACGCAACAAATCGCCAACATCTCCTAGAACAACGGTATTCGTTTCTGGACGAATTTCATTCACGTACATAGGCTGCCCCAAAGCGATACCTAAGCCTTTGCGTTGTCCAATTGTGTAAAACGGATAGCCTTCGTGTTGTCCTAAAATATTTCCGTGTTTATCCACAAAGTTTCCACCAGCTACTTGCTCTTCCAAACCATCAACCCGACGCTTTAAGAATCCTCGATAGTCGTTATCAGGTACAAAGCAAATTTCATAACTTTCGCCTTTTTTGGACAAATCAGTATAACCAAAATCGGCCGCCATTTGTCGAACTTCTGCTTTTGTATATGGACCGAGCGGAAATTTTGTTCGTTCCATACATTCCTGATTCAAGCCCCAAAGTACATAGCTTTGATCTTTTCTATCGTCTTTTGCTTTGGTAATATATTTTCGACCGTTGTGTTCTGCTATTTTGGCATAATGCCCTGTTGCAATAAATTCGCAGTCCATGGCATTCGCTCGGCGTAACAAAGCGTCCCATTTAATATGTGTGTTGCACAAGACACAAGGGTTTGGTGTACGACCAGCCATGTATTCATCAACAAAATTATCAATCACATAATCACCAAACTCTTCTCGAATATCTACAATAAAATGATGGAAACCTCTATCTACTGCAACTCCTCTTGCATCATTGATAGAATCTAAGCTACAACAGCCAGTTTCTTTCTTTGAGCCGCCAGAGTTAGCATAATCCCACGTTTTCATCGTTATTCCGATGACATTATAGCCTTCTTCGTGAAGCATCAAAGCGGTAACTGTCGAATCAATTCCGCCACTCATTGCCACTAAAACATTTCCGTGTTTACTCATTTTTAATTTTTATTTAAGGCTTTCGGTCAGCCGTCAACCATTTTCACTCACAAAATTACAAAAAAGGAATAGGGAAAGTTCAAAATAAGGTTAAATGCGTTTAATTTTTTAGGAATACTGCGTTTAGTCATTGAAATTCAATTTTTAAAACGGTAATTTTGGGTTTTGTGGTCGCTCAAATTTGTAAAATGTATTAATAGAGATACTGAACATAATTTACGAAATACTGTTTTTAGAAAGGTATTTTAATAATCAGATTTTCAACTTAGTCGGAATAGTTACGATTTTTTAAATATCAACTGGAATCTATTTTAGAATTGTGGATAAAAGATTCATAATTCATAATTCATAATTATAAAAAAATGTATTACGTTTTAGTTACATTAGCCGCTGTTGTAGGGATGGAGTTTGTCGCTTGGTTTGCTCACAAATATATCATGCACGGATTTTTGTGGTCATGGCACGAGTCACATCATAAGCCACATGAAAACCTTGGCTTTTTCGAGAAAAATGACTTGTTTTTTATCGTTTTTGCCTTGCCAAGTATGACCTGTTATATGGCAGGAAGTATGACAGATTTCCGAGCATTATTCTTTGTTGGGGTCGGTATTTCGATTTATGGCTTAATTTATTTCTTGATTCACGATGTTTACATTCATCGTCGTTTCAAATGGTTCAATCAATTAGAAAGTAAATATTCGAAAGCTATAGTAAGAGCTCACGGCACACATCACGCTAAACAAACAAAGGAAAATACAGAATCCTTCGGTTTATTGGTCGTCAATCCAAAATTCTTTAAGAGCAATAAAGAACGTCGTGCCATGGAGAAAAACAATACAATATATATTGAAAAATAAATTTAGTTTTAGTCGTTCTTTTGCACATTATCTAACTACTTCAACTACTTAAACTAAAAAATGACTATTTACGAAACCCTGGGGGACGAAAAAATCAAGCAAATGGTCAATCTTTTCTATGAGAAGATTGCAGACGATGAGGTGATTCGTCCGATGTATCCCGAAGACTTAACACCTGCAGAGGATAGACTATACCTCTTTTTAATTCAAGTTTTCGGTGGCCCGACGACTTACTCAGACAAGCGAGGACATCCGAGACTGCGTCGTCGTCACTTCGCCTACCCGATTGATATGAATGCCTCGGATAGGTGGTTAAAATATATGTCGGAAGCCGTTGCACAGATTGAAATGACCGCTGAAACACGCACACAGGTTTTAGGCTACTTCGGTCGTGCCGCTTTGTGGATGGTGAATAAATAAGATTATTTTTTGTTGGGAATAAGTATATGATTTTATCGTAAAAAGTCAAGTAGTCAATCGCTACTTGACTTTTTGCGTATTATTACTGAAGCTATTCAAAAAACAGTTTTTTCTCAAAGAAATTATATTCTGATTCGGTAATAATAATGAAAAAAGGTTGTATCAAAAGTCGAAGTAAAACAAAATTTTACCACTTTTGAAACAACCTCTTTTTATATCTATTGCCTTTCGGCGAAATCAGCTGATTAAATCCGTTCGATATTTGCTCCTAAAGCATTTAATCGCCCATCAATATTTTGGTACCCTCTGTCTATTTGATTAATATTATCAATAATACTCGTACCTCTTGCACTTAGTGCAGCGATTAACAGCGAAACACCTGCACGAATATCTGGCGAAGTCATTTTAATCCCTCTCAACAAAGTCTGACGAGCCAAGCCAATGACAGTTGCACGATGCGGGTCACACAAGATAATCTGAGCTCCCATATCAATTAATTTATCTACAAAGAATAAACGACTTTCGAACATCTTTTGATGAATCAAAACACTTCCTTTTGCTTGTGTTGCCATAACTAATAAAATACTCATCAAGTCTGGAGTCAACCCTGGCCAAGGTGAATCATAAACAGTCAAAATCGAACCGTCAATAAAACCTTGAATCTCATAGACTCCTTGATATGGAATATGAATATCATCCCCTTTGATGTTCATTTGTACACCGAATTTTTGGAAAACTGTCAAGATATTTCCTAACTCTTTCACTGCACAATCTTTAATCGTAATATCAGATTGAGTCAATGCCGCCAAACCGATAAAGCTACCAATCTCAATCATGTCCGGTAAGATACGATGTTCTGTGCCACCTAACTCACTCACGCCTTCGATGGTCAATAAGTTAGAACCGATACCAGATATTTTTGCTCCCATTCGGTTCAGCATTTTGCACAATTGCTGAACATAAGGCTCACAAGCCGCATTATAAATTTGTGTTGTACCTTCCGCTAATACACTTGCCATTACAACGTTTGCCGTACCAGTCACCGAAATCTCTTCCATCAAAATATAAGCTCCCTTTAAACCAGAAGTCGTGATTCGGAAGTGATTTTCATTAAAAACGAAGTTTGCTCCTAATTTCTGAAAACCTAAAAAGTGTGTGTCTAAACGACGACGACCGATTTTATCACCTCCAGGCTTCGGTAAGTAAGCACGACCAAAACGAGCTAATAATGGTGCAATCAACATCACGGAACCTCGAATCTTCTGTGCGTCCTTCTGATAGGCTTCAGAATCTAAATATTCTAAATTAATATCATCTGATTCGAAGGTGTAAGTATCACCACTCAACTTTTCTATTTTTACACCAAGACCTTCTAATAGGGACAATAACTTACGAATATCCAATATATCAGGAATGTTAGAAACGGTAACTTTTTCCTTTGTCATCATTACCGCACATAAAATTTGTAAGGCTTCGTTTTTTGCACCTTGAGGTATAATTTCTCCTTGTAAACGACGACCTCCTTCTACTCTGAATGAATCTCTTTGCATGTTCTGGTTTCTGGTCACAGCATGTTGAAGCCTCGATACAATATCAAGAATTCCACATGCAGCTTAATTTTTTCACAAATATAAGAAAAGGTCAACTGTTTTTTAATTTACAAAGTGTCATAATTACACGAAAGAAAAAAGATCATCCCTAACTATCCCCTATTGATACAAAATAAAAAGGTCGTGATAATAGCAAAACTATTATTACAACCTTTCAAAAAAGTAAAATATAACTATTTAGTGTTACCTATCGCTTTTTACGTCTCGCTGTACTTTTACTGCGTACATTACTGCTGCTACGGTTTGAACGACTGCTACTACTACGACTTGAGCGCATTCTCGTTGTTTTTGGAGAAGATGAATTAGTTATTTTACGACGACGCTTGATAGTAGGATTAATCAAACCATCTATATTCGTATCTTCCTCTAACTCCAACTCACCATCTGAAATTTTGACCAAATTTTTGCGAATCATTTCATCACTTACGTTCTCACGATTCCAAGTTTTATAAGCCATTTTCATGTAAGAGCCAATCACTTGAACATATTCCTCCTGCATTTCATCATCTTCCATCGCTGCCGCTTTACGAATCATTTCCTGTACATTCTTACCATAATGACGATATTTGACATAATTAGTAGGATAAGGCAATTGTTCTGGTCGTTTGTAAACTTCCTCACGAGAAAGAATCTCACACGGTGGATCTACGTCAAGTTCATAATCTGCAATACGAAAAACGTGAGACCACAACTTCGCTATATAGTCCTCTACGTTTCGAGTTTGAGGGTGCAAACGCTGCATTAAATCCACAACTGTCTCAATAAATACTTGACGTTCTGCTTTATCTGCAATTGTTTTGGCGTGTTCTATTAGTAATTGAATATTTCGACCATACTCAGGAATAACAATGTCTCCTTTTGCTGTATTATAATCCATTTTTTGAATAAGAATTTTAAAATTTGTTCTTAGTAAAGCAGCCTATAAGGTTTTATTTATCCCAAAATACAGGAGAAACCTTATAGGCTTTATTGTATATTATTCTACGGTTACTGATTTTGCCAGATTTCGGGGTTGATCGACATTACAACCTCTCATCAAAGCAATATGATAAGACAACAATTGCAAAGGAATAACCGAAACTAACGGTGATAACGGTTCTATAACTTCCGGAATCTCAATGGTATAATCGGCGATATCTCTAATGATGGTGTCTCCTTCTGTTACGATTGCGATAACTTTACCTTTTCTTGCCTTGACTTCTTGGATATTACTCACAATTTTCTCGTGAGCGCTTATATTCGTTGCAATGACAATCACAGGCATGTTTTCATCTATTAAAGCGATTGGGCCATGCTTCATCTCAGCGGCAGGATAACCTTCGGCGTGAATATAAGAGATTTCCTTGAGTTTTAAGGCTCCTTCTAAGGCAATCGGGAAATTATAACCTCGACCAAGATACAAACAATTTGAAGCAGATGCAATTTCTTGAGCGATGTATTTGATTTTACTATTTAATTTTAATGTTTTTTCGATCTTCTCCGGTATCTGTTCCAAAGCATGTAACAATTGATAATAGTAAGAACGACGAATCGTTCCACGACGAAACGCCAACTCAATTGCCATCATAGTAAGGACAGTCACTTGACCTGTAAATGCTTTAGTAGAAGCAACTCCAATCTCTGGCCCGACATGAATATATGTTCCAGTATCTGTATTTCTCGGAATCGAAGACCCAACAACATTACAAATACCATAAGTCAATGCACCATGTTGATTTGCCAACTCTAAAGCGGCCAAAGTATCTGCAGTCTCACCCGATTGAGAAAGTGCAATGATCACATCACTTTTATTAATGATAGGATCACGATAACGAAACTCTGATGCGTATTCGACCTCAACAGGGATTCTGGCTAGTTCCTCGAATAAATATTCACCAACCAAAGCAGAATGCCAAGATGTACCACAGGCAACGATAACCAAGCGATCAGCACGAGTCAAGCGATTTTCATAATCATTGACGCTACTAAGCGTAATTTGTCCACCAGAAGCGTTCAAGCGACCTCTAAGACAGTCACTGATTGTCTTTGGCTGTTCGTAAATCTCCTTTAGCATGTAATGGTCAAAATTTCCTTTTTCCAACAATTCAATTTCTAAATCCAATTGTTGAATTTCCGGTGTTTGTAGTTCATTACCGATTGTAATGACTTTTAATTCACCATTTAGGTTTAAAGTCGCAATTTCTTCGTCATTCAGGTAAATAACATTTTTAGTATATTCAATGATAGGAGTCGCATCTGACCCTACAAAATATTCGCCTTCACCAATACCAACGACTAAAGGGCTTCCCTTACGAGCAGCGATCAACTTAGAAGGATCTTTTTTATCAATCACAGCAATAGCATAAGCTCCGACGACTTTTGTCAAGGCAATACGAACCGCTTCTGCGATAGGTGTTTTGGTTTGTTTCTGAATTTCTTCAATCCAATTCACTAATACCTCTGTATCCGTCTCACTATGGAACTCGTAGCCTTTGCTCATCAAAGTTTCCTTCAACAAAGCGTAATTTTCGATGATTCCATTATGTATCAACGCTATGTTTCCACTCATTGAAGTATGTGGATGAGCGTTTTCATCATTTGGTTCACCATGAGTTGCCCATCGAGTATGACCGATTCCTAAAGAACCTTTACTATCTTTTAAGCCTACGAACTCCTCAAGATCTTTGACTTTCCCTTGTTTCTTATAGACATGCAAATCCTCATTGAAAAGTGCTACACCAGCACTATCATATCCACGATATTCTAATCGCTGTAAACCTTTGATCAAAATAGGGTAGGCTTCACGTTCTCCGATATATCCGACTATTCCACACATAATTTATGATATTATATTACTTGAAAGAATACGATTCTTAATATTTTAATATTGTTGAATCTGATAAACAAAACAAGGAAAGGTTATTAGTAATAATTAGGATGTTAGCAATAAAAACTTAACCTAACCTGAATAGATTGTAATAAAATTATTCTAAATATAGTTATGATTTTTAGACACTTTACTGACTTGAAATTCGATAGGTAACTTAGAAAACTACCTATCGAATAATTGATTTCATCGCAAAAAACTTATAAACTACGTTTTCTTAACTAATCTAGTCTTGTGTAATTTAATTTCAACTTAATAGGATAGGTTGAATGTCCTGCACCACCTAATATAACTCGATTTGCAATTTGTGGCTTAGGAAAAGTAACAATAAATAAATCATTTCCAACCAAACCATCAATCATACTTTGAAAGTGACCAGTTACATTCATTGTGTAAGTCGTTACACTTTCATTATTAGCAGTTTCCGTTACTGCCTCTCCACCAAATAAAACGAAACTACCCGCTGTATTTAGAGAAACCGACATATCTTCGATTACTATATAATTGCTATCGCTCAAAGATGTCAAGATTAATTGTTCTGGCAATCCAAAGTTAGTCAGATTATCTCGGTTAGCAACTGTGACAATCAACTCTGCCTTATTAACAATTACTCCTGCTAAATCATCGAGATATGGAAAAGTAACCTTTGCCATTGTACCTTGTGTCGATTGAACAAATAATAAACTATCTGTAGTATTGTTCATGTATCGAGTAATCGGTGCATCTACTCTATCCCGTCCGATGCCTGTTCTATCATTAAAATAATAAACAGATTTGGCAGAAAAGGAATTGACAGCAAAAACATATCGCTTCGGTATATCTTTAATACTTAAAAAGTTGTCATCTTCATCAAAGATACTGTCTTCCTGTGTATAATACAAAGTCATACTCGCTGCACTTAAAGCCAAACTTAACATTGCATCTGTATTTCCATCTCCTTTGATTTCAATTCCCTTGAAATAAGCAAGAAAATCATCAATTCCTGTCATTTGATCAGCACTGTTCAATAACTCTTCACCAAATGCACTGCTTAACGGAATACGTAACTGTGGACGAACTCTCTCCTGTAAAACAGTATCGCCTGATGGCACTAAAATATCAACAGAATCCGTAAATTTTGGGATAAACGTTTTTTGACCCAAAATTTGACCTGATTCAAATCGTTGTGTTGATCTAATCTCTTCGGCTGCGTCCATACTTTCCGTCAAACGAGCAATCGTAATTGTTTGTGGACCATCCGTATTACCATAATGACGCCCATTAACATCATAAGGCAATGATAAAACGACAGAATCTAACGTTGTAAACTCAAAATTAGGAGAAGTTGTCAACAATCGAAGTTGTGCATAAGCAATAGCCGTAGAGTTACCGAACATTGGGTCAGCTAATTGTCCAACTAAATAATTTGGTAACTGTTGACTGGAGACAGGCGTGTAAACTCTTGTTTCTTCACCAACGACTGTCGTTGTGAACATTGAAATAGTGTCCGTCGATTTTAGTCCAAGCGTATCACTTACGAAAATATCTTCACCTATCAATGAAGTCTTGGTACATGCACTATTTAAAAGTGTGATTACTGTAAATAATAAGATGCCTCTCAAGGGAGTCATCAACTGGTATGATTTCATGTATTTTTTTTAATGTAATTGTGGAATTTACTGAATTGTAAATAACTGATAAGTGACCTGCTTCATTCTAGAAGTTTCAAGAAACCTTAATACAAATACCTTTAGTTGCTAAATTTTATCATGAATGAAACCAAAAACATAATTGGAAGACATTTCGAAAATGCCTTCCAACTTATTCTACAATATTCATCAAATATCAACTACTTACTCTTCCTCTTTCTCTGCTTCCAAAAAAGTTTTGAAGAAATCAAGATAAGCAGGTAAGTATTGCTCTTTTTCACTTCCAGGGTAATCCAAAATAGAAACATCGATGCCTTCTAACAGATCTGTAACGCCTTCGTTTAAGCTTTCGCTGCCAACTATAACACCATCAGAAAAAGCAGCTGCACCTCTATCTACATTAATTTCATCGCCTGTATTATAGGCTGCCAAATCGTTTTCTGTCAAAGCATTGATAGATGCTTTTTCAAAAAAGTCTTGCTTAAAATTATTTGCTAAAGTATTTTCATATAAAGAATAGACCACTTTTGAGTTGCGGAATAAAGGCTCTTTATTATAAGCTTTCTTGATATACACAGGAATCAAACTTGTCATCCAACCATGACAATGAATGATATCTGGCGCCCAGCCAAATTTCTTAACGGTTTCGATTACACCTTTACAGAAAAATACCATTCTATCGGCATTATCATCGAACGGCTCACCTTCACTATCTGTAAATACAGACTTTCGCTTAAAGAAATCTTCATTATCTAAGAAGTAGACCTGCATTCTTGCACCAGGAAGAGAAGCGACTTTAATAATTAATGGAAAATCATCGTCATCTACAATAATATTCATTCCTGATAAACGAACAACTTCGTGCAACCGGTGACGACGCTCGTTTATCGTGCCGAACTTGGGCATCAAAACCCTAATCTCCATTCCTTTCTGCTGAACATACTGAGGGACACGTCTTGCAATTTCAGATATTTCTGAAAGTGCAGTGTAAGGATTCATTTCCTGTGAAACAATAAGGACTTTCTTCTTAGCCATAAACTATGATATATTTTTTCTGTTACAATCTGTATGAAAATTTTATAATTTTCGAGCCGCAAATTTACCAAAAAAAAAGCACTTTTATACGTATTATTAATTTTATTCCATTATTTTGGCGTTTCTAATAATGTGCCTTTTTGAGTAAGGTGTTCATTATCAGAATTTTATCGTACAACAGGCTAATGGAAATGTATCTATTGAATGAAAATTCAAACTATGTTTCCATTAGCTTTTTTAATATCTAATCGTAAAATGTTAATTTTTAAAACGGTCGAAAATTTACAAAATCATATCTCACAATTAAGAAATAAAGGCAAAAAAATAGGTTTTGTGCCAACAATGGGAGCATTACATCAAGGGCATTTATCCTTAATTCAGCAATCAAAACAAACCACAGATATTACTGTTTGTAGCATTTTTGTGAACCCCACACAGTTTAATGACGCTAAAGACCTTGAGAAATATCCTCGAACGACCGAGCAAGATGTCGATCTATTAAACTCCATCAAAACCGATATCATCTTTTTACCATCCGTAGAAGCCGTTTATCCGACAAACATTGACACTTCCGTCAATTTAGATTTTGGAACATTGGATAAACTCATGGAAGGCGAACATCGACCTGGTCATTTTGCAGGTGTTGCTCAAGTCGTTAAGCGGCTGCTGGATATTGTACAGCCTGACAAACTCTTTATGGGACAAAAGGATTATCAGCAATTCTGTATCTGCCGTAACATGATTGAACAACTCCAGCTGCCCGTCGAAATCGTCATGTGTCCAATCGTGAGAGCAGAAAGCGGCTTGGCGATGAGTTCTCGAAATATGCGATTGAGCGAAAGTGAAAAAGTAGTCGCTGCTAATATTCATCGTGTGCTGTTAGCAACAAAACTCAACTTCGATCCCACAAAAATAACAGAACTAAAAACAAATTCCGTTTTTGCTTTAAACAATATCCCAGAATTTCGATTAGATTATTTTGAAATTGCAGACGGGCAGACCTTATTACCAGCGACTGAGCGGTCAGAAAGCGTCGTCGCTTGCACCGCCGTCTTTTTAGGAGAAATCCGACTGATTGATAACATGATTCTTCTCTAAAAATCATTGAAAAAGTTACTTTTTAGCTAAATCACGTTAAATAAACACAAAAATATACCGAACGGTCTTTTTATGACATTAAAAAGACATTCCTAAACTATCAATAAAAACTAAGAATAAGGTGAATTTAAAGTGAATTTTTTTTCGATATTTTAATAGTTTTGCAAAAAAAATAATATTTTTTTTACAAAAACATAATTTAATAAAAACTCTGCTTTATTTCGTAACTGTCATTATGTACTAATTTTTCGTAATTTTGACGGTAAACACTTCAGACTATGACATTACAAATGTTTAAATCAAAAATTCATCGAGTAAGAGTGACACAGGCTGACTTAAACTATGTTGGTAGTATCACAATAGATGAAGCACTTATGGAAGCGGCCGATCTAATCGAAGGCGAAAAAGTGCAAATTGTAAATAATAATAACGGCGAACGCTTAGAGACTTACGTCATTAAAGGGGAGCGAAACTCTGGCGTGATTTGCCTAAATGGTGCAGCGGCTCGTAAAGTCGCCGTTGGTGATATTCTTATCATTATCTCTTATGCGTACATGACTCGTGAGGAAGCTGTGAAGTATAAGCCGATTGCTGTTTTTCCTGATGAAAACAACTTAATCGTCAGCGAAACAACAACAAATGAACAACAGCCTTCTGTTATTCAAGAAGAAGAGTTGACCCTTTTTGTATAGAAAAATCTTGAATTGTTATATTGCTCTACTATTAAACAGCTATTTTATAATAAATAAAATACATCAATAACAGTAAAACAATTGAAACAATCTTTCAAAAGGTTTCGCAATTTTATAATTTTGCGAGCCAGTAGGTCATTGGTTAGATAGACTACTAACTAATGACCTACTTTTTTATGTATCGTCGAAGCTCCAGCTTCGATTAAAAGATATATTCAATTAATGCTGAAGCTGGAGCTTCATTTATACGATATGAAACAAAAACTAATTAACTTCCTTAAATTTTTAGGCTTTTTAAGTATCGGTTCAGTGATTTTATACTTTGTATTCAAGTCACAAAACGAAGCCTATATTGCAGACTGTGCCTTGAAAGGCATTCCGGAAGCAGAATGTAGCTTAACCGATAAATTAATCACTGACTTCAAAAGTGCTTCTCCGTTTTGGATTTTGATGATTATCGTCTCCTTTATGTTGAGCAATCTTTCTCGTGCCTTGCGTTGGCGGATGTTGGTTCGGCCTTTGGGTTATACACCAAAGTTAAGCAACGCCTTTTGGACAGTGATGTTAGGATATTTTACCAATTTAGGGATTCCTCGAAGCGGTGAATTTGTTCGTGCTGGTACATTCGCAAAGTACGAAAATATCAGAGCCGATAAAGTCATGGGAACGATTGTCGTCGATAGAGTAATGGACGTGATTTGTTTGTTATTGGCGATGGTTTTGATGGTTGCTTTAGCTTACGATACAATTTGGGCTTATTTACAAGAAAATATTCAAGCCGATATTTTAATTAAATTAGTTTGGTTTGGTTTGGGTGCAGGACTTATCAGTCTGATTGCTTTTTTTGCTTTACGCAAACGATTAGAAAAGCTCGCTTTCTATCAAAAAGTAATACATATTTTATATGGATTTTGGGACGGGTTAAAGACCGTTTTCCAGCTCAAAAATCCGTGGTTATTTATCTTTCATTCTATTGCTATCTGGGCATTATACTACATCATGACACTTTTTGCACTCAAAGCCTTCGCTCCTACAGCTGATTTGCCGTCAGTTGTTGGCTTAGTTGTCTTTGTATTTGGTGCGTTAGGTATTGTGATTCCCTCGCCAGGTGGAATGGGGACATATCACGCTTTAGTAATTGCCGCTTTGTCCTTGTATGGTGTCGATGGCAACGACGGCTTTTCATTAGCAAACATCGCCTTTTTCTCAATTAATATCTTTTGTAATATCGCTTTCGGAATTTTAGCACTGATCCTCTTACCAATTTTGAATCGAGACTATGCCCCCGAACAAATTAGTGTGTAATACCAAGCAGTTTTATCCAGTAATTTAATCAAGTAACTTCGACAATAAAAACAATATAACTATATGATTATCAACCTATAAGACTTCAAAATCTTATAGGTTTGTCGAAAAACACTTAATTAAAAAAATCAACGTCATACTGTTTACACCTTGAAATTCAATAAAAACTGCTTCACATCATCTTGGAACTTTTCTGCTTCATCGAATAAAAAATCAACTTCAATTGGTAAAACAAAAATTGGTAATTGTGATTCAATAATAAAATCTTGATGCAACCGCAAACGCATCGCATCTTTCTCGGTGGTAAGAATGATTTTCTGTGCAGATTTTAATAAATCAAATTGTGCTTTTAAGTTGCCTAATTCAGAATTAGTAAAAAAGTGATGGTCAGGAAACTGAAGAATTTTGGCTTTCCTTACTGTTTTTTGTAAATAATTTTCTAAATAATCCGTGTTCGCAATCGCACAAAAAACGAGGACTTCTAACTGGTCAGACAGCGAATACGCATAACTCGGATTGAACAAATAATATGGCTTTCCATATTGGAATTTTGAAAAATATAATCGCTGATTCGGCAAAGGTTGTAGCCTATTTTCCCACGCTAATTTATCGCCTTGATTAAGCTCATCAGGGCATTTAGTAACAATGATAATATCTGCTCGTGCAGCTCCTGACTTTCCCTCTCTTAACCGACCTGACGGCAACAAAAAATCATCGGTATAAGGGCGGTTATATTCGGTTAATAAAACATTTAAGTTTGGTGTAATCGACAGGTGTTGATAAGCATCATCCATTAAAATCGTTTGTAAATCGGGATAATCTCCCAACATCTTGAAAATACCTTGAATCCGACTTTCATTTACTGCGACCAAAGTATCAGGATGTCGTAATTTGAATTGTAACGGTTCATCACCAACTTCCTCCACTGAGTTATTGAGGTTCACATATCGAAAGCCTTTGGTTTTTCTTTTATAACCTCGACTCAACATTCCAACATTAATATAAGGCGAAAGAAACTTAGCCAAATAAGAGACATGAGGCGACTTTCCAGTTCCACCAACATTCAAATTTCCGACCGAAATAATAGGAAAATCAAATCGAGTTGATTTGAGTAATCCTGCTCGATAAGCTAATTTTCGTAGGCTTACACCAATACTAAAAAGTAGCGTAAACGGTGCTAATAATATTTTTGTGATTCTATGATTCATGTTCAATTTTGATTATCTAAAGTCCAATTTAGATACGTAGATGCGCTTGAATGAACGATATTCTTAAATAAGATATTTCCTATCAGTTTTCTCAAAAATAATAAAAAAAGATACCGTCAAAAGTGACATTTGTTTAAACTCACCTACTTTTGCTTACCCAAACGTAAACATTTATTCCACGAAAATTGATTTGCAGGTATGAAAAATTGTCTTTTTGACAACATTTAAAATAAATCCTCTGTTAATCACGTATGAAATCATATTGTTTTAAAAATATCATAAATTTATCCTATAACAATTAAAAACTACACACTTATGAAGTTGAAATTTATCTATATTTTTTTCGGATTAGCCATTTTCGGATTAGCTACAATGAGTAACTCAAGCGGTCGTGCGGCTGCAAGTGGCGTCGGGGCAACAACCGCTCCTGGCGACGGTACCGTTTGTACGACTTGTCATGCAGGCGGAAACTTCGGCGCATCTGTTGATGTCAAATTAAAAGATTTAGCATCAGGAGAAGAAGTTACAGAATATGTACCGGGAGTCACTTATGCCGTAGAAGTCAGCATTGGGACAAGTGTAGCACCTGCCGGTTACGGATTTCAAGTCATTGCATTACAGGATTCAGATAACTCAAGCATCAGTACTTGGGCAAATAATGTGACAGCGAATACGCAATTGACTGATGCTAGCGGTCGTCAGTATTTTGAGCAGAGTGGAATTGCTTCTGATAATATTTTAGAAGCTGAATGGACAGCACCAGCTGCTGGTACAGGAAGCGTTACATTCTACGCTGCCGGAAATGCTGTTAATGGAACTGGTTCGACAGCAGGTGATCAAGCAGTAACAAATGAAATCACATTTACTGAAAATACAACGTCAACTTCTGCTGGTTTAGCTAAGTTGGGCATTCGTTTGAATACTTTTCCTAATCCTACTGTGGATAACTTAACGTTAATGTTAGAAACAGAAGAATCTAAAGATTTGATAGTTAATATTTATAACCTTGAAGGTCAAAAAGTCGATGGTCAAAATGTAGTCGCTCAACCCGGTGAAAATCGTTTTCAGTTTGATGTCGCCGCATACACTTCTGGCATTTATTTCGTAGAAATTACCGACGGTGCGAATCGGACTTCGACACGTTTCGTAAAGCATTAATCAACAAGATTTTTTTATTAAAAGGCTTTCGTCATTATTTGGCGAAAGCCTTTTTAGTTTGAATAGCTTAAACAATTCTTACAAACCATCAAACTACTTAAACTACCTAAATGGTTTTTATTAGCTTTGCCCTTAAATTATAGAATAGATGCCAAAAATAGATGTCATTATACCAGCTTACAATGAAGAAGCTGCAATCGGAAAAGTGCTTCGAGCGATTCCAAAATCCTTGGTGCGGGAAGTCATTGTCTGTAATAATAATAGTACGGATAATACTGCAAAAATTGCGGCTGCAAACGGTGCGATAGTCGTCTTGCAGCCAGAGATGGGCTACGGAAATGCCTGCTTAAAAGGTATCGACTATTTGATGCAAAAACCAATATCGGAACAACCAGATATTGTTGTTTTTATTGATGCGGATTACTCTGATGTTCCCGAAGAAATGCCTGATGTTGTCGCTCCGATTATTAATAATAATATGGATATGGTTATTGGTTCACGAGCATTAGGAAACTTAGAACAAGGATCAATGACTTTTCCTCAACGCTTCGGAAACTGGCTGGCAACAAGTCTAATTCGATGGATTTTTAACTATCATTTTACTGATTTAGGGCCTTTTCGTGCGATTCGTTATCCTTCTTTGATGGCTATGAATATGGAAGATAAAACTTTTGGCTGGACGGTCGAAATGCAAGTGAAAGCTGCAAAGATGAAGATGAATACAACAGAAGTTGCCGTGAATTATCGTCGGCGTGCAGGTGGCAAATCAAAAGTTTCTGGTACTATTAAGGGGACTTTTTTGGCAGGATATAAAATCCTGTGGACTATTTTTAAATTATACTGGTAGTTTCTATTACTTGATTATTGAGCGTTTATTATCAAGAATCAAGTAATAGCAACCAGCAACCAGATTTATGTATTTTTTATTTGGAATTTACGCTTTAGCCTTGACCTTCATTGCGATTTACTGTTTGAGTCAAGTACTCTTATGGTTAGATTATCGTAGAGGTCAACGACAATTAGAAAAATATCAAGCATCAAATTTAAAGAGAGCTAAATTAACTGATGACTTGCCGTTTGTAACGATTCAACTGCCAATTTTCAACGAAATGTATGTTGTTGAACGATTAATTGATAATATCGTACAAATCAATTATCCAAAAGATAAGTTTCAAATCCATGTGTTAGATGATTCTACGGACGAAACGGTAGAAATTACTCGGCAGAAAGTCATTGAATATCAAGAGAAAGGCTTTGATATTGAGCAGATTGTGCGTACAAATCGACAAGGTTATAAAGCCGGTGCGTTAAAAGATGCAACGCCACAAGCGAAAGGTGATTTGATTGCGATTTTTGATGCAGATTTTCTCCCAAAACCTGATTTTTTACTGGAAACGATTCCTTATTTTGAGAATGAGAAAGTTGGGGTTGTGCAGACTCGTTGGGAACACATTAATAAAAAATATTCGCTACTGACAAGGTTGCAAGCAATGCAATTAGATGTACATTTTTCGGTAGAACAAAACGGGCGTTTTACCGGAAAATCACTTTTACAGTTTAATGGAACGGCTGGCGTTTGGCGAAAAGAAACAATCGATGATGCAGGCGGCTGGGAGGCTGATACCTTGACGGAAGATTTGGACTTGAGTTATCGTGCTCAAATCAAAGGTTGGAAAATTATTTATTTGGAAGGAGTCGGTTCACCAGCCGAGTTGCCTGCCGAAATGAACGGTTTAAAATCTCAGCAATTTCGATGGATGAAAGGCGGAGCAGAGAATGCTCGTAAAAATCTAATTCGGATATGGAGCTCAAATATTCCATTAAAAAAGAAGATGAATGGCTCTTTTCATTTGTTTAACAGTACGGTTTTTGTAGCAGTTTTGATCGCAGGGCTTACGAGTGTGCCGTTGGTATTTTTATTGAACGGCAAAACTTTTCCGATGGGACAATATTTCTTAGGTTTATTTGCGATTTCAACGCTGGCAATTTTGTTGGTCTATTATGAAGCGAACGTTCGAGCATTTTTTCAAGAAGGAAGTTATGCGAAGCGTTTATTGACTTTTATTGTATATTTTCCGATATTTTTATCTTTATCTATGGGTTTGTGTTTTCACAACTCGATCGCCGTTTTAGAGGGTTGGTCAGGGAAAAAGTCTGCATTTATTCGAACTCCCAAATTTAATATTAAGAGCTTCGGTGATTCTTTTCAAAATACAAAATATCAGACTCGAAAAGTCACTTGGACAACAATTTTTGAAGGCTTGTTAGCGATCTACTTTTTGTTTGGATTTATCTCGGGCTTATTAATTGGAAATAGCACTTTTTTAATATTTCATGGATTGTTATCTATTGGCTTTAGTACGATATTTTTTTATACAATTTTGCATTTACAAAAATCTTAAAAGCATTGATATTACTACGTTTCAGCTTTTATAGAAAATTATTTTAATAAAATTTACTTTTTATTTTTCAGGAAGTGTGACTTATTCATTATTCCTACGACTAAAGTGCATTCTATTTGAAAAGGACGGCTTTTCTGAAAGGAAAATTCAAGTAACAAAAGTCGTTTCTAGTTAGTTAAACACTTTATTTAAACGTAATTAAACATTTATTAAAATGAAAAAATTTGTAGTAGTATTTGTAGCAGTAGTGGGATTGGCTGTTTTTTCAGCATGTGGAAATGAAGCTACCGAACAACAAACACAAGATCAACAAACAGAACAACAAGCACCTGCAACTCAAGAAGTTCCTGCTGCTGCGGACACAACTGCCGTTGATACAACAAAATAATTCAATAAATCACGTTAGATTTAAAGAAGCCTTCTCAATATTTTGGGAAGGCTTTCTTATTTTATAAAAGGTGTTATAAAAGTATCCGATAAGATTAGTGAATAATGTCATTATTACAAAACAAAAGCCATCTCGACTTGAGCGTCCAGATGGCTTTTTATATAAAAGATAACGTGAATTATCGAATTATCTATGTTGATATTATGCTTTAGTAATACCTGATGCTAAAACAGAAACTTCATTATTCAACACTTCGATGAAACCGCCAGTAATCTTGATGTTTTCGTTACCGCCTTCGGTTTTCGCTACTTTTACAGTTCCACTTGTCAAAGCAGAAATGATAGGTGCGTGACCTTTCAATATCTCGAACGCACCAGCGATGCCCGGTACATTGATACTTGTAATTTCACCACTGAAATATTCCTCTTCCGGAGTTAATACAACTAATTTCATTTTTTAGTGAATTCGTGATTAGTGATTAGTGATTGATTATTTGATAGTTAATATTATTAATTTGAAACTATCGACGCAATAATAATCACTGATTACTAACAAAAGAATGGGAATCAGGAAATAGTTTCCCAATTCCCATCTTGATATTTTATAATTAAGGGATGTATTAATCAATTATTAATTAACCATTCCTAATTTCTAATTAAAATTATGCAGCAGCTTCTGCTAACATTTTCTCACCTGCTTCGATAGCCTGCTCGATAGAACCTTTCAAGTTGAATGCTGATTCTGGATATTGGTCAACTTCACCATCTAAAATCATATTGAAACCACGGATAGTTTCCTCGATAGGTACTAATACACCTTCTAAACCTGTGAACTGCTCTGCTACGTGGAACGGCTGTGATAAGAAACGTTGTACTTTTCTTGCACGATTTACCGCCATTTTATCTTCGTCAGAAAGCTCTTCCATACCTAAGATAGCGATAATATCCTGTAATTCGTTGTAACGTTGTAAGATTTGCATTACACGCTGAGCTGTATCATAGTGAGCATCACCTAAAGTTGCACGGTTCAAGATACGTGAAGAAGAATCTAAAGGATCTACCGCTGGATAAATACCTAAAGAAGCTAATTTACGAGATAATACCGTTGTTGCATCTAAGTGAGCGAAAGTTGTCGCTGGAGCTGGATCCGTTAAATCATCCGCTGGTACATATACCGCCTGTACGGAAGTAATTGAACCACGTTTAGTTGAAGTAATACGTTCCTGCATTAAACCCATCTCAGTTGCTAAAGTTGGCTGGTAACCTACCGCTGAAGGCATACGACCTAATAAAGCCGATACCTCAGAACCTGCTTGAGTAAAACGGAAGATATTATCGATAAACATCAAGATGTCTTTTCCACCATTTGGATCGTTCATATCACCATCACGGAAATATTCCGCAATTGCTAAACCTGTTAAAGCAACTCTTGCACGAGCACCTGGAGGTTCGTTCATCTGACCGAAAACGAATGTTGCTTTAGATTCTGTTAAACCTTCAATATTCACTTTCGATAAATCCCAACCACCTTCTTCCATTGAGTGCATGAATCCTTCACCGTAGTTGATGATACCTGCTTCTAACATCTCACGCATCAAATCGTTTCCTTCACGAGTACGCTCACCAACACCTGCGAATACAGATAAACCTGAATACGCTTTTGCGATATTGTTGATTAACTCCTGAATTAGTACCGTTTTACCTACACCAGCACCACCGAATAATCCAATTTTACCACCTTTTAAGTAAGGGCAAATCAAATCAATTACTTTAATACCTGTATATAATACTTCTTCTTCTGTAGATAAGTTTTCGTATGCTGGAGGAGTAGCGTGAATAGGAGCAGTTTGACCTGTTTTAGGTTGTGGTAAACCGTCAATTGCTTGACCTACGACGTTAAACAAACGACCTTTGATAGCATCACCGATAGGAACAGCAATCGGAGAACCCATGTCTTCTACTTTCATTCCACGAGTTAAACCATCAGTTGAGTCCATTGCGATAGCACGAACACTATCTTCTCCTAAGTGTTGTTGCGTTTCGAATACTAATGTTGTACCATCTTCTTTAGTGATTTTCAAACCATTAAGAATCTTAGGCAACGTTGAACCTTCTTCTGAGAAGCTAACGTCCACAACAGGTCCGATTATCTGCTTGATGCGACCAATATTTGCCATAATTATTTGACTTTTTATCGTTTTTTAAACTGAAATCAATGAATTTATATATTCTAATGATACTATATAGATATAACACCATTTAAAATTTTGCACAAAAATAAGTTAAAACTACTAATTAACAAAAGGATAATTTTTTTTCTTTTCAATTTATATTATTCATTGAATTACAGCAAATTAGGCTATTTTACTACAACTAATTATCATGGTTTACAATACGATTACTTTACAATGTTTTATTTTGCAATGTTTGGATATATACAAATTATCTGTTTGAAAAACATTCTAAATATTTATAAAAAAAAAGTTATTCTGATAAAACTTTATGAAACAATGACACTTCACTCTATTTTATCTGATCGTTTTGAGTGATGTTACTTTGGGGTTGGTCTTGAGTAACTTCTATTCCAGATATTTTACCGTGAAATTTCATAAAATTAGCTTCAAATTGAGTTTTAGCCTATATTAAGGTTAATTCTGTTTTACTTTGAAGGGGTATAATTTTAACAAAAAAAACAGCTATCTTCACAAAGTAAAATTCACAAAATGTTTTTTGATATTAAAATTAACAGAAAATAAACTTGGCGTTAAATTTTAAATAATAAGCATTTTTATAATCAAATCAGAGAATTTTCTTATAAATGATTGCTACTTAAACACTTCATAAAACAATTTTTATCTGTTTTTGACTTCACACGAAAACCTTTCATACTTAAAAAATAATATTTCAATTACTATCTTTGCGACTTTTAAAGTCAACATGAATTTAAGATTTAGCGGTTTAAGGTTCAGTGAAAGGCTTCAACATCGTTTGAAATTACTAATCACTACTATAATTAATCACTAATCACTAATTACTAAAAATATTTAAAATGCCATATTTATTTACTTCTGAATCTGTATCAGAAGGACATCCGGATAAAGTAGCAGATCAGATTTCAGATGCGTTGGTGGATCACTTTATTGCTTTTGATCCAAGCTCAAAGGTAGCTTGTGAAACATTAGTGACAACAGGTCAAGTTGTTTTGGCAGGTGAAGTCAAAACACAAACTTACTTAGACGTACAACAAATCGCTCGTGATGTGATTGAGCGTATTGGTTATACGAAGTCTGAGTATATGTTTGAAGCAAAATCTTGCGGCGTTTTGTCCGCTATTCATGAACAATCTCCAGACATCAATCAAGGTGTAGAACGTGCTGTCGCAGAAGAGCAGGGAGCAGGTGATCAGGGTATGATGTTCGGTTATGCGACCAACGAAACGGATAATTACATGCCTTTGGCTTTAGATTTATCACACAAAATCTTACAGGTTTTGGCGGATATTCGTAAAGGTGGAGAAGAAATGACGTACTTGCGTCCAGATAGTAAATCACAGGTGACTATCGAATATTCTGACGATAACACACCATTGAGAATTGATTCTATTGTTGTTTCTACGCAGCATGACGATTTCGATGAAGATGAAACAATGTTAGCTCAAATCAAAGCTGATGTGATCAATATCGTGATTCCTCGTGTAAAAGCGATGACTAAAACTGAAGTTCAGGCTTTGTTTAATGATAAAATCACGTATCACGTTAATCCGACTGGAAAGTTTGTAATCGGTGGTCCTCACGGCGATACTGGTTTGACAGGTCGTAAAATTATCGTTGACACTTACGGTGGAAAAGGTGCACACGGTGGAGGTGCTTTCTCTGGGAAAGATCCTTCAAAAGTTGACCGTTCGGCGGCTTATGCGACTCGTCACATTGCGAAAAACTTGGTGGCTGCTGGTGTTTGTAATGAAGTTTTGGTACAAGTTTCTTACGCAATTGGCGTCGCTCGTCCAACGAATATTTATGTCAATACTTACGGTTCTGCAAATGTGGACAAATCAGATAGCGAAATCGCAAATATCGTTGATGAGGTATTTGATATGCGTCCTTATGCAATTGAAACTCGTTTGAAATTACGTAATCCTATCTATTCAGAATCAGCGGCTTATGGTCATATGGGTAGAAAATCTGAAATTAAGACCGTTTCTTTCAAAAATGGTTCTGGTCAAATTTTAGAACGTGAAGTAGAAACATTTACTTGGGAAAAATTAGATTATGTGGATAAGGTGAAAGCTGCTTTTGGACTTTAGTCAATAAGTAGTCAACATTTTATTGGTAGAAAATATTAAAAACCCAATCTCGATCTTTGAGATTGGGTTTTTTATTTTGAAAAATTAGTTTGACTTTATGAGATAACTTTATAGAAATCCATTTTGAAAAAATCGAATACCTCAGTTAAAATGAAAATGGAAAAACTAACGGTATATTTTGACGAAAGTCAGAATAATTCTTAAAAAAATCCTAATCTTGCATTGATTTATAAAAGCTAAAATCACTAAAAATGAAAATATTTTGCATCGGTAGAAACTACGTGGAACACGCCAAAGAATTGAGTAATCCTGTTCCGAGTAAACCATTGGTTTTTATGAAACCTGTCACGTCATTATTACGAAACAACAAAGCATTTTACTATCCAGACTTCACGGAAGATTTGCACTATGAAGCGGAAATTGTTTTAAAAATAAGTGGAAGTTGTAAGCATGTTGAGCCAAAATTTGCCCACAAATATTTTGAGGAAATATCCATCGGTATTGACTTTACCGCTCGTGATGTTCAAGCAAAATGTAAAGCCAAAGGTCATCCGTGGGAAATTGCGAAAGCCTTTGATAATGCTGCTCCGATAGGCGAATTTATTCCGTATGAAAGTTTACAAAATAGTGAAGCGGTAGAATTTCATTTATTAAAAAATGGCGAAAAAGTACAAGTCGGAACGACAAAAGATTTGATTTTTGATTTCAGTTACTTAATTAGTTATTTGTCTAAATATTTTACGTTAGCGACAGGCGATTTAATTTATACCGGAACACCTGCAGGCGTTGGGCCAGTGAAAATCGGTGATGTTTTAGAAGGATTTATTGAAGGAAAAAAATTGTTACACTGTGAAATCAAGTGATGACTGTAAGGTGTGAAGTGTGTATTGTCCTGTACAACCTTACACTTCACACCTCGCATTTCAAAATCAATTTCCTGCATCTACCGAAACTTTTTTATCCAATTGTTTCAAAATATCTTGAATTTCATCAATATCAAAGCGAATAGGTTTTTGAGCATACGTTCCTTGAGGCGTAATGATAAAATACTCCGGTAACGCTTTAATATTATAAAGTTTAGCAACTTCTGATTTTGTACTTTCAGGCGCTTGCAGATGAATCCCCGTGAACCCTTTCTCATTTATTTTTGCGGTCCATTCATCATAATTACCATCAAAAGAAATATGAATAAAGACAATATTTTCACTATACGCCAAATCATCCTTAATAGTTTGTATCTCATCTAATTTTTGAACACAAGGACGACACCAACTTGCCCAAAAATCCATATAGATTATTTTTCCTCGAAAATCATTTAAAGAAACGCTATTCCCTGAAACATCTTTTAAAGTAAAATTAGAAGCATATTGTCCGGCAGCGTAACGATTGACGCTCTCGTAAGTTTCCATTACAATTTTGTTATACTTTTCGTATGTATTCGTATTCAAAAAGTCTTGATAATATGGAATCACTTTTGATTGATCGTCGTGCTTTTTCAATGCACGTACAAGCAAGGTTGACTTAAAATAAGCCATTGCCTCTCCCTCCAAACCTTCTTCCTCTGCGATTTCTAATTGTTTGAAAAATATATCTTCTTCTGGATATTTTTCCATACAAGCATAATTAATGTAAGCTTGTATGTAATTTCTGTATTTAGGATTTCCCATCGCTTTAGCATTCATCAAAGGTACATCGTGTACAAAGAAGAAAAACTCTGGGGTGACTTTGTTATAATAACCATGAGCATGACCATAAGTCAATAATGTCATTGCCCAGCCGTAGTGAATTTCTGACCACATGTACAGTTCAAAATCTTCAGAAGGTGTACCATATTTTTCTTTATATTCACTATAAGCTGCTATTTTCGCATCTCTTTCCTCGTCTATTTGCTTTCTGAAATCCTCTGGAGATTTACGACGCATATCGCTATCCAAATCAACCCCCACTTTATAGTACACCGTACCTTTTCGGTACTGCATCATTTTGAACTGATTCTTTTCCTCGGGAAATTTACTGGTAAAATCAGCAAATATTTTATTATTCACACCTGCCTCTCCCAGAAAACTCAACGACGCCGGGAAGTCATCTGCATCTAAACTCATCTGAAGCGTATCATAAGGCTCTACATAAAGATAGACTTTGCGACGCAAATACTTTAGAGCGACTACCTGCGGCTCCGTAATATCTAATTTTATCTGAAAAGAAGAATCTTCCATCACAATATTTTTATAGACAACTTGACTACTCAAATGAGGAGTGAAAAGTTCTATTTTTAAATATTTTTTTGGAGAATGTTCAATTGTACCTGTATTTTGCACAACACCTGTAATAATAGTCGTGTTGTCCGCAAAAAGATAATTGAATGATACGACAAAGATTAGCGATAAAATGTACGTGGCGGTTTTTGTTATGAATTTCATTGCTGTGAATATATTACCTAATGTTTGACTAAATATAAAAGGCGCTCTGTAAAATTTACACACATCGTTGTATGCACATTACATCTATAAATATACAAATGATGAATTTGTTAAACTAACTTTAAACTTAAATTTGTAGATTGTAGTATTACACAAGGAGTTTTGTAATAATTTATTCGTTTGCAAAAATATTAAAGTTTTACCTAAGTTAGGTAAAAAATATCACAAATAATATTGAAAATGTGTCAATTAAATATATTATATATATACAATCTGTATTTCCTGATATCACTAAAAATCTAAAGAAAAAAAATTATCATTTGCATCCGAATTCAACAACACACATATCACTATATTGATTATATGAAAAATTATAATTTTAAATAAAAACCGCCTATTTTTGCTGTAAACTATTATTTATCAATATATTATTAAATATCCTTTATTTGCTTATTCTTATTATTGATCAAATTAATAAAAATTAACACAATTCATGCAGCATTATCCTAAAGATATTTTAGCATTATTTCCTTTAGCAGATACTTCTGGTTCAGATAAAACGGCTATTAAGACGCAGCAAATGCAAAAAATTGCAGAAACAAAAACGCCTTTAACCTATTTGAAGATAAAAAGTATCATTCAAGAACATCATAAATTTTTGAGTACAGGCGGTGCCGGAGGAAAATGGAAAACTTTACTATTTTCAGGAATGGTCATCGGCATCTATGTCGGTGCTGAGGCTACTTCGGGCAGTCAAGCTATTTTTGAAAAACAGCATATATCTTCCGAATTTGACTTACAAGAAGTCATCCTGCCCTTTGCCAATTTTTGTGGTGCCTATTGCAAGAGTCAAGATTTTAGCGAAGCTAATCTAAGTCACTGCTTATTCACGGATGCTTACCTCGAAAACACCATATTCATGGATACAAACTTGCAACATTGCGATTTTTCGAGAGCGAACCTCCGCAATGTTTCTTTTATGAATGCCGACTTAAGAGGAACAGATTTTGAAAACTGTGATTTGACAAACGCTGACTTTACAGGAGCGTATCTGGAAAATACTCGTTTCCCAGGAGCAATTTTGAAAAATATTACGTATTAATTTGCTGTTGAATTGTTATTATTACTAAATTGTTTTTTAATTATAAACACGCTACAATTAGTGCCTTGAATGAGAATATTCAACTGCTCAATGATTTATAATTTTTATTTTTGAAATACTCCTCAAAAGCAATCTAACCACAAAACAATTTAACAGTCGAGCTATGTCCGATTACTACAATTATTACAACCAAAAATATGAACTGCCAAAAGCAAATAAATCTATTAATGAAACCTCACCCGAAACCATCGTAGAAGCCTACAAAAATGGTATTCGAGTATTTAGAAATATAGAGATCGAAAACGGTAGTTTTTTTGGTGAAAATTTGGAGGGCATTATTATTGAAAATAGTCGAATTTATGCGGACTTTAGAAATGCCAATTTAAAAAATGCGATTATTAAAAATAGTTACCTCAAAATGTCCGATTTTCGATATACCAACCTGACGAATGCTCACTTTGAAGGCGTAAATATCGAATTAACTCAGTTCGACCATGCGATTATCAAGGATTTTACATTTAAAAATAATTCTGCTTTTGGTAATAACAAATTACAATTAAAGGATTTTAAAAAGCTATTTATGCAACCTATTCCTAAAGGAAAATTCTATCAGAAAGATTTAGAGGATTGATTTATCATCTTTTTGTTTTGCTAATATTTTCATCTATTTTTCAATAAAATGATGTGCTGCATTTTCTAAACCATCAGTTTGTGCATAGACGGAGTTTGTCATCGAAAAATAACACAAAAGAGTTAAGTAAATCGTTTTCACACCTTATTTTCTATGTAACTAAATCTATTACTTTATGAATAATTTGAGCTTAAAATTAGAAACTCCCTTGTTAAAATTTCTTTAAATCAACGAAAAACCTAGTTGACATACAGAAAAGCTCGATTTTTATGTGAAATTTGTGTTCATCCAAATCATCCTTAAACTAAAACCTAAATAAAATCAACTAAAAAACAATGGTAAAAAAATTAATACTTCCGTTAATTGCGATTCTTACCGTTGGTATTATCGCCTATTATTTTATTGGCAACGATGATAAAATAGACACCAGCGACAATATTCTCACCACCGTAAAACAAGGTAAATTTGAAGTCTATGTTAACTCTACCGGTGAGCTACAAGCGAAAAAGTCTGAGAAAATTCGTGGCCCAAAAGGGATGCGTTCCGCTGGGATTTGGCAAACTCAAATTGCTGATTTAGTCGATGAAGGAACCGTCGTCAAAGAGGGCGATTATGTTGGTCGATTAGATCGCTCGGAGTTAGATGGCAAAGTTCAAAATTTAGCAACGGAAATCGAAAAAATTGAGTCACAATTGCTTCAAGCAAAATTAGATACGGCTATTTCTTTGCGAGGTCTGCGAGATCAAATGATTAATCTAAGATTTGCAATGCGTGAGAAAAAATTGGAAGTCGAACAATCAAAATATGAGCCGCCAGCAGTGATTCGTCGAGAAGAACTGGAGCTGGAGCGCATTCAGCGAGATTTTAATCAACAAAGTCAAAATTATCGCTTAAAACAAGAACAGGCCGAAGCCCAAATCGCAGAAATTATGGCGACACTTGACCAAAGCATGAGCAAGTTTCAGATGATGCGAGCGTTATCCGCAGATTTTACGGTCAAAGCTCCGAAAGCCGGAATGATTATATACGAACGCAGCTGGGACGGGAAAAAAGGCCCAGGCTCAAGAGTCAGTTCTTGGGATCCTGTCATTGCTCAACTGCCAGATTTAAGTGATATGGTTTCTAAAATGTATGTAAACGAGGTCGATATTAGTAAAGTAGAAATCAATCAAAAAGTAAATGTCAGTGTCGATGCTTTTCCTGAAAAATCCTATAAAGGTAAAGTCATTCAAATCGCCAACATTGGTGAACAATTGAAAAAATTCGATGCGAAGGTGTTTGAAGTTGTCGTACAAATGTTAGAAAATGATACAATTTTACGTCCAGCAATGACAACCAGTAATCGAGTATTGACGAAGACTTTAGAAAATGTTATTCATGTGCCTTTAGAATGTGTGCATTCGGACAGTATGACCTATGTGTATAAAAAAACACCCAACGGTATTGTCAAACAAGAAATCATCACTGATATAGCAAATGATGAAAATATTGTTATCCAATACGGATTGAAAAAGGGCGAAGAAGTCTATTTGACAATTCCTGATAATGCGGATAAAATCAAAATCGTAGAACTCCCGAAAAAGGATAAAGAAGCACACGAAAAGGAAGTTGCAGAAGCGAAAAGAAAAGAAGCAGAAGCGGCCAAACGCCGTGAGGCAGAAATGGAAAAACGCTTGAAACAGTTTGAAAAAGGTGGTGGAACAATGGTGATTCAGGATTGACGGCCGCTTCGCTGACGATTGACGGAATAAATATTCGTAAAAACTTCCAAACTAAAACCAAATAATATTTCCGTCATTTCGACATAGATCGGAATGACGGAAATAGATAAGTTCTTTAGATGTCAAATCTAAAAACTTTATATTCCAAGTCTTATGCAACAAATCTTTTTCAATTTCATATTAGCACTCGAAGGCGTTGGTGCAAACAGACTTCGAGCTGTTTTGACCGCACTCGGAATAGTATTCGGAGTCGCTGCCGTGATTGCGATGCTGGCCATCGGAACTGGTGCAAAGCAATCTATTTTAGAACAAATGAAACTTATTGGTACGAATAATATCGTAATTGAAGCGGTGATTCCGAGCGAAGAAGAGGAGGAAACTGGCGACAATGCCGATGATTCGGGCAATAAAAACAATTATACCCCAGGTCTAACGCTCAAAGATGCGGAAGCCATTCAAAAAGTATTACCTACCATTAATGCAATTAGCCCAGAGGTTGTACTCACAACCAATGTTATTAAATCGGGGAAAATTCAAAAAACAAGGGTTGTCGGTGTGATGAATGCCTTTTTTGATTTGAATAATATCGAAATCGGTCAAGGTACTTTTTTTAATAATTATCACACTGAAAGCGGCCGACCTGTTTGTATCATCGGCGAAGATATTCGAGCAAAGTTTTTCAGTGAAGAAGAACCGCTCGGAAAACTCATCAAATGTGGCGATACGTGGCTGACGATTGTCGGTGTTTTGAAGCGAAGAATGGCAAAAAAGGAAAACTTAGATGCTTTAGGCATCAGAGACTATAACTCCGATATTTATATTCCGATTCAAACTTCTTTGCTGCGTTTTAAAAATCGTGCTTTGGTGACAAAATCGGCTTTACGCCAAAATATCGGCGGCAATGTCGTAGTGATGTCTGACGGCGAAGAGCCTTCTGCGAGTGAACGTCGAGAGGCGAGTAATTATCATCAACTGGATAGATTAATCGTTCGGGTAAAAGATTCGGACAAACTTCAAGCAACGGCTACGGTTATCGCTCGAATGCTCAACAGACGACACGAAGAAGTGAAAGATTATAATATTCAAGTCCCAGAATTATTATTGCAGCAGCAACAAAAAACCCAGGATACGTTCAATATGGTCTTGGCGGTGATTGCCGGAATTTCGCTGTTGGTTGGTGGTATTGGAATTATGAATATTATGCTGGCTTCAGTTTTGGAACGGATTAAAGAAATCGGAATTCGTCGCTCGTTAGGTGCAACTCGTACCGATATTGTGTATCAATTTTTGTTTGAATCTATCGTTATCAGCTTACTCGGTGGATTAATTGGTGTTTTACTTGGCGTTTTTGCGGCCAGAACGATTGCGAATGCTGCCGAAATTCCAACAGTCGTTTCAACTTGGTCAATTGTTTTATCCTTTGGCGTTGCCGCAACAGTTGGTTTGATCTTCGGTATTATTCCTGCTCGACGTGCGGCCTTTTTTGATCCGATTAAGGCACTTAGAAATGATTAAAAAACGGTGGACGGACGCTTCGCTTGACGGTGGACGGCAGACGGAACGAATATTCGTAAATAGAAAACTCAACTAAAAAACCGAACATTTTTCCGTCATGCTGAACTTGCCTGCCCCGAAACCTTGGTGGTTTCAGCATGACGAAAAGGTTAAAGAAAAAATGAAAAAATGAAACTAAAATATATCTTACTAACGCTTGCTCTTTTCGTATCTATTATTGGCGAAAGCCAGGAAAAAGCGGTATTAACACTAACGCTTGACGAAACCATCAAACTCGCACAAAGTGATGCGCCGAATGTGTTGATTGCTCAAACTCAATTGTCGAATAATTATTGGATTTTTCGGTCGTTTGAGGCGGATTATAAACCGCAAGTGTCTTTTAATGCGACTTTACCGAGTCTAAATCGGACGATTAATCAGGTGACTTTACCGAGCGGTTCGGTGTCGTTTATTCCACAAAGTTTTATGCGAAATTCTGCCGATGTGAGCGTAACGCAGCGAGTATCTCGAACTGGCGGAACTGTTTTTGCTTCTACGGGTTTGGAGCGACTGGACATTTTTGGAACAAACAAAGAAAGTTCGTATTTATCAAATCCGATTACGGTCGGTTTTTCGCAGCCGATTTTTGGCTTCAATAGTTTTAAGTGGGATAAAAAAATCGCACCGTTGGAGTTTGATTTAGCAAAACGGAATTATTCTGAAAATATGGAAGCGGTCGCAACTGACGCTGCAAGATTATTTTTTGGGGTTTATATTGCTCAAATTAGTGTGAAAGCAGCAGAACAGGATTTGGCAAATGCGGATACGTTGTATCAAATTGCTCAAGGTCGTTTTTCGGTTGGAAAAATCGCAGAAACGGATTTGTTACAAGTAGAGATTTCTCAAATGGGTGCGGATGCCGCTTTGTCACGAGCAACGTTGGATTTGCAGCAAAGCACAGAAAATTTACGTAACTTTTTAGGTATTAAAAATGCAGTAGATTTTAACTTAATTCCACCGATTGAAATTCCAGATTTTGGTATTGATGTGGATAAAGCGTTGGAATATGCGCTAAAAAATCGAAGTGAAATATTGGATTTTGAACGACGAAAACTGGTCGCTGAGCAAAATGTCGATAGAGCAGTTGGTGAAAATGGTGTGGATATTCGAGTCTCGGGGCGGGTTGGGCTTTCGCAGACAGACCTAACACTGGCTGGTGCTTACGCTTCTCCGCTTGACCAGGAACAATTGACGCTTTCGCTAAGTGTGCCGATTATGGATTGGGGAAAAGCGGAATCCGAACGCCAAATTGCGGAGTCAAATTTGAAAGTTGTGCAAATGCAAGTCGAACAAGACAGAATTAATTTTGAGCAAAATATTCGTTTGCGTGTACAGCAGTTTGATTTGTTACGAACACAAGCGAAATTGGCAGAACGTACTTATGAGGTGTCGCAAAAGAATTTTGATATTACAAAAAAGCGTTACTTAATTGGTAAAATCGGTGTAACAGAATTAAATATTGCCATCGCAGAACAAGAAAAACGTCGTCAAAATTATATGAATGCGTTGCGGGCGTTTTGGTTGGCACATTATGAAATGCGGGCGTTGACGTTGTATGATTTTATGAATAGTGAAGAGTTGCAGCGTGAAGTGAGGTTTTAGATCGTCAAGATTCGTCATTAGTTTTTATACGTAAGAATTAAATATGAATAATTTATTACAAGTTGTGGAACAACTTATTAGTAATGAGGAGTTTATCCAAATTAACGAATAGATCAGTGGATGATTTGATGAAAATTATTTCATTAATAAGAATAGGTGAAGTCACAATTAAGGTTTTAAAATGAATCTATAATAAGTAATATACACAGTTTGAATAGTGATAAACCTTGACTTTCTCCCATAAAATTCGTTTTTTGTTGAAAACAAGTCAAATATCCTGATTGGCATAACAACCAAAGCCCTAATATATTATATTGCAACAATCAATCAATGGAAACGTTTTACTAATGCAGTTTTCACCGTATGCGAAATTGCTTTTTTTGAAAACTGCTAACTGAACAAATATGGTTGCGAAACAAATAATGTCATCTTTAATACCGCCAATTAAGATGACCGACACCGGCGAAAAAGCGTTAAATTGGATGTTGGATTTTCATGTTCGACATTTACCTGTCGTTGATGAAAGTCGTTATATCGGATTGATTTCAGAAGATGAGGTTTTGGATTATTCAAAGGCAGAAGTAGCGATTGCAAAACATCCGATTATGCAGCAGCATACCTCGGTTGACGAATATGAACATATCTACGAAATTGTAAAAACTGCTGTTCGATTTCAATTGTCCATTGTTCCTGTAATTGATGATAATGAGAATCTGTTAGGCGTAATTACGCTGGAGGATTTATTGACTCATTTTGCAAAATCGGCTTCGTTAGCAGAACCTGGAAGCGTTTTAGTTTTAGAAGTCAGCCGCCGTAATTATTCCTTGGCTGAAATCGCTCGTTTGGCAGAATATGAGCAAGCTACGATTCTAAGTTCTCATATTTTATCTCAAGCAAATTCGATTAATTTAGAAGTCACGCTGAAGTTCAACACAAGAGAAGTAAGTCGTTTGGCGGCTACTTACGAACGCTTCAACTATTCCGTCAAGGCATCTTATCAAGAATCTGATTATATGGAAGACTTGAAAGAGCGTTATGATTCCTTAATGAGTTACTTAAATGTGTGATCATAGCTGATAGCCGCTTCGTTTGACGGCAACCGATTTCTACCAAAAATAATCAGCGAAGCGACACGAAGAGACAATCCTCTAAATTTAATTGCATCTCATTAAAAATTTCCGTTACTTTGAAAGCCTATTCTTTTAATAATTCTTTAAATAAGAATAAATCCACCCAAATATTGGGAGATTCCGATAAAATCGGAACAGATTAACTAACCTTTAGTAAATGGGCTTTTTCAATAAACTCTTTGGTAGCAAGTCAGCGAATCAACCGAATATAAAATTCGGTCGATATAGCGATGCGTATCGTTCAGAAGCCCAACAACTTGCCTTTGATAAAGCCTTGGAAGAGTTTTCAAAAGGTCAATATATCAGGGCTTATACCTACTTTTTTGAGTTTTTGAGAGATGACGAAGTGGATAATGTTGAATTTTGGGAAGACGAAAAAGGATTGCGATTTGAGTTACTGCAAGGTTCTAAAAAGGTCATCGGTATCGCTGATGAACAACGTGTAGAAGTAGAGACTAAAGTCGCTGTTGCTGAAAAGTTGGAAGTCAACTTTATGAAGCGATTAATGGAAAAGAATTACTCTTTGAAATATGGGCGATTTGCACTTGATGGTGACAATAATGTTATTATGAAATTTAATACCTTCGTATTAGATGGTTCGCCTTACAAACTCTACGACGCACTCAAAGAAGTCGCTACAAATGCTGATAAATTAGATGATTTATTGTTAGATGAGTTTGATTCATTAAGACAAGTCGGTTCTGGTCATATTATCGAAATTGCGGAAAGCGAAAAAAATATAAAATACGCATTTCTCATTCATTCTATCGAAGAAACATTGCATTATATTCAACAAATGCCCGCAACTTCGCCTTCGATTAATAAAGCATATTGTTTGATGAGTTTGTGTTATAAATTAGACTATTTGATTCGTCCTGAAGGTTTTGTGATGGAAGTTTTGGAACGTATCAATCGACAATATTTTGCACACGATGAACAAACGATAGCTGCCAAATGTCGCTTATTGATACAAGAATTCGAAGGAATCATCAATCGCCCAAAATCTGAAATTCTAAAGGAAATTTACGAAACGACCTCAACATTTGGCGTAACAATGCCGGTACATCATGACCGAGTAAGGGCATTTATTGATGGCGAAATGCCAAATATGGAATGGTATATAAAGCACAAAAAGTATGATGTGGCCTTATCTTCAGCGAGTTATGTTGTCGGATATTGCTTATTCAACTATGCTATTCCGTTGCCGATTCGAGCGTTTTTTCATTTGTATTATCAAATAACAGAATCTAATTTCTTTTTAGAATTAGGTTATAATTTTGACTTATATCAAGAGGAATTAGGCGTTTTTAATAAAAAAGCAATCATATCAGCAATCAATAAAATCGTTAAAAAACATCGAAAAGCATTTCCAAATTTGAATCCTAAAATTGAAATATTGGATTATACAAATTTAGGAACTTTTGCTCAAACGTATTTAGAAATGATAAGCCGATTAGATATTTAACGATTAAGAATTGATGGAATTTTCTTTCAAAACTTAGAACTGAATTTAGCTAAAATAATATTTTATCGTTCATACTTTACACTCAAAATATAGTGATAAGCAGTCAGCAGCCAATATCAAGTTATCAGGATATTCTTGTTCAAGTCGCAACACCGACTAGTGTTGGGATGGGTTTTTTGTTACCAGAATGGAAAGTAATTGTCACTTGCGAACATATTGTGCGAGGTAACGAAAATGTTGTGATACAGCGATTAGAAAGCAGAAAAACTTTTGTGAAAGTCTTGTATTTAGATAACTCCTTGGACATTGCTTTTTTAGAATTGCCTGAAGAATGGGCAGCAAATTCCTTAGAAATCGCTACTCTATCGAATATTGAAACGGAAATTCCTGTTTGGATTGCGGCTATTCCCGAAAGTAAGGCGAAAATAATCAAAACGGAACTCACCGATACCATTGAACAAACGGATAAAATCACATATTTAGAATTAGATATTCCGGTCACTTCTGACCAAAGCGGCTGTCCAGTGATGGATAGTCAAAGTCGAATTTTGGGCATTAATTCAGCCATGTATAGCATCAATGATACTTTTGCGTTTGCCTTAGCGAGTGATTATATTATTCAAGCGTTAATTCATTTTTATAAAAAACAACAATCGTTTCATAATCAGATAGTTACAAAATGTTTTGAGTGCCATTATTTAGCAGCAGCAAGCGAATTAAAACATGAAAAATGTCCAAATTGTGGTAAAAAATTAAGCCTTGAAATTGAAAATTATGAACCAGAGGGAATCGCTCGAACAATTGAAAACCTACTTGAAATAACTGGTCATAACGTAGATTTGACCCGAAAAGGCCCAAACTCCTGGGAAGTTGAGCGAGGAAGTGCGACCATTCATATTATCTATAATGAAAGTGATGGTTATATCGTCGGTGATGCGATTTTGTGTCGCTTATCACAAGAGCCGAGGCAAGAATTATATCAATATTTATTACAACAAAATTATTTACTCAAAGGCCTAAATTTTAGTATTAAGGGCTCAGAAATCGTTTTATCGGTACTGATTTTTGAACGAGATTTAAATATGGAAACTGGTTCTATTTTACTACAAAACCTTTTTGAGCGAGCAGATTATTATGATAATGTGTTGGTCGAAGAGTTTGGGGCAGAATGGTTATTTAAATAAAATGCAAATTCTATAAACTGAAGCAATATCAATGCTCTATTGCTTTTATTCATAGCGCTATTTTTATTAAAACGGCTACTTTCGAGATTTTGAAAGTAGCCGTTTCTTATTATTAATTTTCTATTATTTCAAATCTTTCATAATCGCCAAAGTTTCTTTCAACTGAGCATCTTTTTGAAGATTTTTGTGCCACTCTTCGATACGAGCTTTT
>Ga0075467_10000237_pt1 | contig 41221 bp, 33 predicted proteins | sample DEB08_DNA_9_FD_75067 | JGI IMG/M metagenome (GOLD analysis project Ga0075467, IMG submission 75067) | Aqueous microbial communities from the Delaware River and Bay under freshwater to marine salinity gradient to study organic matter... | ecosystem: Environmental > Aquatic > Marine > Coastal ... | reverse complement strand
GCGACGTGAATAGCCGAAGGCACCTTGCCCGATGCACCTGACATGCGCCCGTCGGTGACAAGGGCCACCTTGTGCCCCCGGTCTTGCAGGACCGCCAGAATGGGTGTCAGCGCATGCAATTCGGGCATGCCGTTGGCCTTGGGTCCCTGAAACCGGACAACGACGATGACATCGCGGTCCAACTCCTTGTTCTGGAATGCTTTCTTCACATCACCCTGACTATGGAAAACAGCGACAGGCGCTTCCACGATGTGGCGCTCCGGGGCGACTGCTGACACCTTCATGATCCCACGGCCAAGGTTGCCAACCATCTCGGCCAACCCGCCTGTGGACTGAAACGGGTCGGTTGCGGGACGCAAGATCCGGGTATTCAGGCTTTCGCCCGCCCCATCCGTATAGGTCAGCGCACCGTCGATCAGTTGCGGCTCTTGGGTATAGCGCAGCAACCCCTTGCCACCCACAGTCAGCGTGTCGTCATGCAGCAGGCCCGCATCCAGCAATTCACCGATCATGTAGCCCAAACCACCTGCGGCGTGGAAATGGTTCACGTCGGCCAGCCCGTTGGGATAGACCCGCGCCATCAGCGGCGTCGCCTCGGACAGGTCATTGAAATCACTGCAATCCAAGATCACCCCTGCAGCGCGCGCCATTGCGATCAGGTGAATGACGAGATTGGTAGACCCCCCCGTCGCCATCAAGCCGACGATGCCGTTCACAAATGCCTTTTCATCAAGGATATCGCAAACCGGCGTGTATTCATTGCCCAACCCGGTGATCGCGGCCGCGCGTTCCGCAGCGGCGGTCGTCAGCGCATCACGCAACGGGGTGTTCGGGTTGACAAAGCTTGACCCCGGCAGATGCAACCCCATGAATTCCATCAACATCTGGTTGGAATTCGCGGTTCCGTAGAAGGTGCAGGTTCCGGGGCCGTGATAGCTGTCCATTTCGGCCTTCATCAGCACGTCGCGACCGACCTCTCCGGTTGCAAACTGTTGGCGCACCTTGCTTTTTTCATCGTTGGGAAGGCCCGAGACCATCGGGCCGGCGGGAACGAAGATACCCGGCAGATAGCCGAACGTGGCCGCCGCAATCACAAGGCCCGGCACGATCTTGTCGCAAACGCCAAGATAAAGCGCGCTGTCGAAGGTGTTGTGGGACAAAGCCACGCCAGCGGCCAACGCGATCACGTCGCGTGAAAACAGGCTCAATTCCATCCCGACCTGGCCTTGCGTCACACCATCACACATGGCCGGAACACCGCCTGCAACCTGCGCGGTCGCGCCCACCCTGCGCGCTGCATCCTTCAGCTTTTGCGGATAGGTTTCAAAAGGTTGGTGCGCCGACAGCATATCGTTATACGCCGTCACGATTCCGATATTCGGGGCGCGTCCCGCAACCAGCGCCGCCTTGTCATCCCCCATGGCGGCAAAGGCGTGGGCCTGATTGCCGCACGTCAGGTGGGCGCGGCGCGGCCCATCTTCCGCGGCACGGTGCATACGTTCAAGATACCGGCTGCGCGTATCGCGGGACCGATCCTGAATACGGGCGGTGACGGCAGCGATGCGATCATCAAGCGGCATGGTGGTCCCCTTTTGGTTTTCCATGAATAGCATAACATGTTAGCGCTAACGGTTCCAGTCCAGTTTTCAAACACAGCCGGAAAACAGCGTGGATGATATCGGACAATCGCGAATTGATATCACCTTGGATGAACCGCTCACGCCGGCATGCGCAGCGCACCGTCAAGGCGGATCGTCTCACCGTTCAGATAGGCGCAGGACAGAATGAAGGCGGCCAGCCGCGCGAATTCGTCGGGCTGACCCAGCCGGCGAGGAAAGATGACATCCTTGGCCAGCCCATCCATGATCTCCTGCCCCAACCCCTCCAGCATCGGGGTGCGGAAAATACCCGGCGCGATGGCACAGGTGCGGATGCCAAGCGCGCCCAGATCACGCGCCATCGGCAGCGATAATCCCACGATGCCCGCCTTGGACGCTGCATAAGCCGCCTGCCCCTTTTGCCCGTCGAACGCCGCGACCGACGCGGTGTTGATGATCACACCGCGTTCGCCATCGGCGTTGGGGCTGTTATGGGCCATTTCAGCAGCGGCAAGCCGGGCGACGTTGAACGCACCAATCAGGTTGATGTCGATGGTTTTGCGAAAACTGGTCAACGGGTGCGGCCCCTCACGGCCCAGCGTTTTTGCCCCCGTCGCAATACCCGCGCAGTTCACCACCCCCGTAATGCCCCCCATGGCCTTGGCGGCGGCCGCAACCGCCGCGCCGGTTGCCGTCTCGTCCGTGACATCAACCTGCTGGAAATGCGCATCGCCAAGTTCGGCGGCGATGGCCTGACCACGGTCAGCTTCAAGATCGAAGATCGTCACCTGTGCGCCCTGCCCGGCAAAATGGCGCACTGTCGCCTCGCCCAGACCGGAGGCGCCGCCGGTGACAATGACACGCGCTGTCGTGATATCCATGACGGACCTTCCCAGAATTGAACGGAGGTTCAGTCAAGCCGGAGGGCCACGGGAAATCAATGGGCCAGTTAGCACCATCGCGGCCATCTACCCGTGGTGTGCGGGACCTTGTTCAATGTGGCTGCACGCCCGGCAAGAACACCGTGTCGTTCCGGTGCAACAACGACACGCCATCCTTGAACACGTGCACCTTTTCAGGCACCGCCGTCAGCTTGACGACATTGCCGCGCAGCCCCTTGTGAATCCCGGCCAGTTTGCCAATCACGGGATTATGTTCCGGCTTGAGGCGCTTGAAATACAACAACGTCACCTCGCCCAATGCCTCGGTGATTTCGACCGTGCCCTGATACGCGAAATCGGCGGCATCGGTCCCCACCATGTCTTCGGGGCGGATGCCAACAGCGACCACAGCCCCCATGTCTTCGGGCAACGAGGGATAATGCGACGTGATCGTGCCACCGCCCTGATCCAGTTCCAGGGTGGTGACCTCTCCGGTGCCCACGATCTTGCCTGCCAGAAGGTTCATCGCGGGCGAGCCGATGAATTGCGCCACAAAGGTCGAGTTCGGGCGTTCATAGAGGTCCAGCGGGGTGCCGACCTGCGCAATGCCACCCCCCGCCAGAACCACGATACGCGAGGCAAGCGTCATCGCCTCCACCTGATCGTGGGTGACGTAGATCATGGTGCTTTCGGGCATCTCTTCCTTGAGCTGCGCGATCTGGATGCGGGTGGCGACGCGGAGCGAGGCGTCGAGGTTCGAGAGCGGCTCATCGAAGAGATAGACCTTGGGGTCGCGCACGATGGAGCGCCCGATGGCAACGCGCTGGCGCTGACCGCCCGAAAGCGCCTTGGGCAGGCGGTCGAGGAAGTTCTCCAGCTGCAGCTTCTCGGCCGCAGCCTTTACCTTGCGGTCGATGGTCGCCTTGTCGTCGCCTGCGATCTTCAAGGCGAAAGCCATATTATCGCGCACCGTCATGTGCGGATAAAGCGCGTAGGACTGGAAAACCATGGCAATGCCACGTTCCGAGGGCGGCACGTCGTTCACGACCACATCGTCGATCTCCAGCGTCCCGCCGGTAATCTTTTCCAGACCGGCAATCATCCGCAGCAAGGTGGATTTGCCGCAACCCGACGGGCCGACAAAGACGATCAGTTCGCCCTTGTCGATGTCGAGGTCGATGTCGCGGAGCACCTGCACGGTACCGCCGTAAGTCTTTTCGACGTTCTTGAGCTTCAGACTTGCCATTTCCCCGTCTTCTCCCTTTGTGTGCCGGCCTCAGGCGGCGTCTTCCGCGCCGAAAAAGGCCTGATAGGGGGGCAGCGTGACCTCCCCGTTGTTCGTCAACGTCGTGAAGGGCGCGCCCTTGTCCTGCCGCCATTCGCCGTCGGGCATGATGACGGGTTGCGCCGCGTTGGTCAGGTTGAACGCGCAAAACAGGCGCCGTCCGTCGTGTTCGCGGATGAACGACACAACCCCATCCCCCGATTGAACCAACTTGAAACTTCCCTTGGACAGCGCCGGATACCCCTGCCGAAAGCCGATCATCGACCGATAGAATGCAAGCGTGCTGTCGTCGTTGCCCAATTGGTTGCCGACGGCGCGCTCCAGATGTTCGACGGCCATCGGCAGCCATGGCTTGTGATCCGAAAAACCGCCGTTCTGATTGTCCGATATCCACGGCATCGGTGTCCGACACCCGTCGCGGCCCTTGAATTTTGGCCAGAACCGGATGCCGTAGGGATCTTGCAGGTCCTCAAAGGCCACATAGGCCTCGGTCAGGCCAAGTTCTTCGCCCTGATACAGGCACACCGATCCGCGCAACGACAGCAGCAGCGCGGCGTAAAGGCGGCGCGCATCTTCACCAAGGTTCCACCGGCTGGCGTGCCGCACGACGTCATGGTTGGAAAACGCCCAACAGGCCCAGCCATCGCCGATCGTATTTTCGTAGTCGGTGATGACCTGCCCCACACGTTCGGCCGTGGGCACGACGTTCGACAGGAATTCGAACGAGTAGCACATGTGCACCTTGTCATTGCCTGCGGTGTATTGCGCCTGCAACTGCAACCCGTATTGCGCGTCACCCACCTCACCCACTGCTGTGGCGGCCGGAAATTCATTCAGCACGGCCCGGAAGCGCCGCAAGAAATCCAGATTTTCGGGCTGGTTCTTGTCGTACCTGTGATCTTGCCAGTTATAGGGGTTTACCTCGGGCGCGATGGTGGCGTTCCGTTTTTCCGGCGCAAGTGCGGGGTTGTCGCGCAAGTCCTTGTCGTGAAAATAGAAATTGATGGTATCAAGACGAAATCCATCCACCCCCCGCTCCAACCAGAACCGGACGACGGACAGCAGTTCCTCCTGCACCTCGGGGCAATGCAGGTTCAGGTCCGGCTGTTCGCGCAGGAAGTTGTGCAGGAAATACTGCATCCGTTCCGCGCTCCATTCCCAAGCCGAGCCGCCAAAGATCGACAGCCAGTTGTTGGGCGGCGTGCCATCGGGCTTTGCATCGGCCCAGACATACCAATCGGCCTTGGCACTGTCGCGCGACGACTGGCTTTCCCGAAACCACGAATGCTGGTTGGACGTGTGCGACAGAACAAGGTCGATCAGCACCTTCAGCCCCAGTTCATGGGCCCGTCTGATCAGCGCGTCGAAATCCCCAAGCGTGCCGAACATCGGGTCGACATCACGGTAATCGCTGACATCATACCCGAAATCCAGCATGGGCGAGCGGAAGAACGGGCTGATCCAGATGGCGTCGACGCCCAGATCCGCAATATGCGGCAGGCGGTGGATAATACCCGCCAGATCACCGATACCGTCATGGTTGCTGTCTTGGAAACTGCGGGGGTAGATCTGGTAGATCACAGCCCCCCGCCACCAGTCCTTGTCATGCGCCATCACGGGGTCGCGCGCGAGATCCTGCATTAAGTTCATTCGTCAGCTCTTTATTTGACGGACCCGGCCAGAAGGCCGCGGACCAGATAGCGTTGCATGGAGAAAAAGACGATCAGCGGCACCGCGATCGACACGAACGCCGAGGTCGCGAGGATTTCCCAATCGCCGCCCCGTGTGCCAAGCAATTCGACGATCTGTCGGGTCATCACGGTGGTCTCGCCCGAACTGTCGATCAGGAACACCATCGCGACCAGAAGATCGTTCCACGTCCAAAGGAACTGAAAGATCGCGAAACTGGCCAGCGCCGGAAAACTCAGCGGCAGGACGATCTTGGTGAATATCTGAAAATCGGTCGCCCCGTCCACCTTGGCGCTCTCGATGATGTCGCGTGGCAGGCCGACCATGTAGTTGCGTAACAGATAGATCGCCAATGGCAGACCGAATCCCGTATGGGCCAACCACACCCCCAGATACCCCTTGCCGATACCGATATCGTTGTGCAGCGACAAAAGCGGGATCAGCGCCAGCTGCAGCGGCACCACCAAAAGCGCCACCACCGCCGCCACCAGCAATGCGCGCCCCGGAAAATCCATCCACGCCAGCGCATAGGCCGCGAAGGCCGCGATCAGGATCGGGATGATCGTCGCCGGGATTGTCACGGTCAGCGTGTTGAAGAAGGCCTTGCTCATGCCCTCGCGGTTGCCCGGATCGAAAAGAACGCTCTGATAATTGCGCAGCGTGAACTCCGGCGGGCTTTCGGCGGTCACGAAGACCCGCTGCCCCCGGCCGCTCAGCTGTTCGTCATTTCCGGTCCAGATATAATCGCCGTTGGATTGCACGGTCATCGTCTCGCCGTCGCCCAGATCGGCGGTCTCACCCGGCAGATAGGCGTCGATTTCGCGTGACGACGTGCCCCAGACGCTCACATCCGCCACCACGTCATCGGGCGTCTCGACGGCCCCGTCGACGACATAGAGATTGCCCTCCAAAACGAAATACCCATCGCGCCCGACGCGGAAATCATCGGGGTCGGCAGTGCGCAGCGTCTCGTTCTGCACGGCGGGGAACAGGGCCGCCCACCAGCCCGATGTGCGGATCTGGTCAGTGGTCCGGAACGATGAGATCAACAGGCCCAGCGTCGGGAATATCCACAACAACACCAGCGCCGCGACCGAAATATGTACCGCCCAAGTCAGGCCCGATTTCTTGCCAGCAATGTTATCCATCAGCGCATCTCCTTGCGGGCGTTGTAGACGTTCCAGACAAGGATCGGCGTCACCATCAGCATGATGATCATCGCGCTGGCCGAACCCACGCCCCAATCATTGGCGCGGAACATCTTGTCATACATGTAATTCGCAAGAACCTGCGTCTCCCACTGGCCGTTGGTCATGGCAAACACGATGTCAAAGACCTTGAGGACCACGATGGTGATCGTCGTCCAGACCACGACGATGGTGCCCGAGATCTGTGGCATCTTGATCTTGAAGAAGATCTGGAACGGGTTGGCCCCATCCACGATCGCCGCCTCGACGGTTTCCTCCGGGATCCCGCGCAGCGCCGCCGACAGGATCACCATGGCAAAGCCGGTCTGGATCCAGATCAGCACCACCATCAGGAACAGGTTGTTCCAGAACGGCACCGTCAGCCATGTCACCGGGCTTTCGCCGCCCAGTTGCAGGTAAACCGCGTTCAGGATGCCGATCTGCTGCACATCCTCGGGGCGCGCATCGTAGATCAACTTGAAGATCACCGCCGCGCCGACAAAGGAAATCGCCATCGGCATGAAAATCAGCGACTTGGCGATGTTGCCCCACCGGATCCGGTCGGTCAGCTGCGCCGCCAGCAGGCCAAACGCCGTGGAGGCCGCAGGCACAATCAGAAGCCATAGAAAGTTGTTGCGCACCGCCTCCCAGAACTTGTCGTCTTGGAACATCTGCGCGTAGTTTGCGCCGCCCACGAAGGCCCCGCCCTGATCGCGGTCCGTCAGCGACAGGCGCAGCGTCTCCACCACCGGATACGCAAGGTAAAGACCAAGCGCCAGAATCGCGGGCCCCATGAACAGCCAAGGCCGGATTGCATTGGCGCGGTTGATGTTGCGCCCGGCATTCTTGCCACGCGGGGGGAACAGAACCTTGTCGAGAATCTGGTTCGAGAAATAGAAGTATCCGACACATCCGCCGACGCCGATGATGATCGTCAGCAATCCCTGAAACGCAGGATTCATGGCACCCTCCCCCTTTGAAATTCGCCCGGGCGCCCGCTATGCGTTGCCCAGAAGGGACCCGGCCGCTGCGCGTGGCGCGGCCGGGTCGATCGTCATGGTCGTGCCGCGATTACTGCAGCGCTTCCCAGCTTTCCTGGATCTGGGTGGCGACATCCATCGCATCCGCGCCGCCCGCGTAATCCACCATGCCGGTCCAGAAGGACCCTGCGCCGATCGCGCCGGGCATCAGGTCCGATCCGTCGAAACGGAACGTCGTGGCGTTAAGCAGGATCTCGCCCTGACCCGACTCGACGGCCGAGCTGTAGGTGTCGAGGTTGACGCCCGAATGCGGGGTGAGGAAACCACCCTGCGCCATCATGATCTCATGGGCGAACGGGGTCTGCAGGAACGCCATGAAGCCCATCGTGGCATCGTTCATGTCGGTGACCGCCATCAACGTGCCGCCGCCCAGAACCGGGTTACCAAGGTCTTCACCCTCGAAGGACGGGAAGTAGAAGAAATCGGCATCCTCGCCGACTTCGGTGCCTTCCGGGAAGAACGCCGGGATGAACGATGCCTGACGGTGCATGTAGCAGCCCGGAGGCGATGCAAACAGGCCCGTGGGGCTGTCGCGGAAGTCGGTGGTGGCCACGGCGCCCGCGCCGCCCTGCACCCAACCATCGGTGCGTGCGAAGGTGCCGAAGGTTTCGATCGCATTCACGACCCGCGGGTCGTTGAACGGGATCTCGTTGGTGACCCACTGGTCATAGACATCGGGCGTCTGCGTGCGCAGCATGATGTCCTCGACCCAGTCGGTCGCCGGCCACCCGGTTGCCGCCCCGGAACCCAGACCGATGCACCACGGCGTCTCGCCATCTGCGACGATCTGCTCGGACAGCGCCAGCAGCTCTTCCATGGTCTCCGGCACGTCGTATCCCGCGTCCTCGAAGTTCTCGGGGACATACCAGACCAGCGATTTCACGTTCACGTTGAAGAAGAAGCCGTAGAACTGATCGTTGCCATCGGCGTCGGCATAGGTGCCCAGATCGACCCAGGACTGACCGGCGGCATAATTTTCATTGACCCACGCGGCCATCTCGTCGCCAAGCGGCGTCAAAAGACCATTGCCCGCCATCACGGCGGCCAAACCGGGTTGCGGGAACACGGCGATGTTCGGGGCAGACCCCGCCTCGGCATCGATCACGATCTGCTGCTCGAAACTGTCGGACCCGGTATAGGTCGCCTCGGCGCCGGTCGCGGCCTCGAAATAGTTCAGCAAGATGTCGAAGCGATCAGCCTCGGGCGACAGCCACGGCCCCGCGATGGTGACGCTCTGACCGCTCAGGTCGGTCGCGTCCGCATAGGCGTTATAGCTGTCCCAGTTGAATCCGCCTTCGCCCGCGACGAATGGCATGTGTGCATCGGCGTGGGCCAAGCCCGCCGTCAACGCCAGCGCAGCAGCGCTCGTATAAAGCGTATGTCTCATTGGTATCCTCCCAGATTGGGCCAGCCTGGTCGCCGGCACGTCCCCTCCCCATCATCGCCAACTTTTCAAAGCGCTTTGGGTTATCGTTACACTTGTCCAGTGCTGCCATTATGTCAATCAGGCATTCGCACACCCTTCTAAAATAAAAGGTTATCTCGCAGGTGCAGAAAAAACGGGCGCAACTGAATCTTTGACATTCCCACAGCGCCTTGGCTAGCGTAACCCAAGTTTCGAAGCGCTTTGGAAAGCACGGCCCTCATGAATCTCAAGGAACTGGCGCAGTCGCTGGGCTTGTCCCAAACCACGGTCAGCCGCGCGCTGAACGGCTATCCGGAGGTGCGCGAGGAAACCCGCCAAAGGGTGCAGGCCGCCGCCAATCGCGCGCATTATCAGCCAAATTCAAGGGCCCGCCGACTGGCGACCGGGCGCGCGATGACAATCGGGCATGTTGTCACCACGACCCGCAAGACCGAGATGGTGAACCCGATTTTCGCCGATTTTCTGGCCGGCGCCGGCGAGGTTTACGCCCGCGAGGATTATGACCTGCTGTTGTCCATCGTCCCCGCCGGGCAAGAGGAACGCGCCTATCGCCAGATGGCCGCCAACGGATCAGTCGACGGCGTCATGGTGCAATCGCCGCGCCAGCACGATACGCGCATCGCTCTTCTGAAAGAAATCGGCCTGCCGTTTCTGGTGCATGGGCGCACCTCGTCCAGCGACAGCTATTCATGGCTGGACGTCTCCAATACCGCGACCTTCGATCAGGCCGCCCGTTTCTTGATCGACCTTGGTCACCGCAAGCTGGGCCTGATCAATGGCCCCGAGGAACTGGACTTTGCCTTGCGCCGCCGGGCCGGGTTTGATCAGGCCGTGGCCGCGCGCGGGCTTCAAACCCGCGCCGACTGGATGACACAGGGCGAAATGACTGAGGATTACGGTTACCGCAGTGCGCGCGACATGCTGGCGCTGGCGGACCGGCCAACGGCCATCCTCGTGTCCTCCATCATCTCCGCCATCGGCGTGCGCCGGGCCATTGCCGACCGGGGCTGGACCATGGGGCGCGATGTCTCGGTCATCACTCACGACGACATGTTGTCCTACCTCTCGAACGATGGGGATGAACCGGTGTTCACGGCGACGCGCAGTTCCATCAAGGCGGCGGGCGGGCGTTGCGCCGAAATCCTGATCGACCTGATCCGCACCCCCGACGCCCCCCATGTGCACGAGTTGTGGCCGACCGAATTGACACTTGGCAGGTCCACGGGCCCTGCCCCAACCAGTTAGGACCACCCCATGCAATTCACCCGCGGCGATTTCCCCGCCGACTTCCAGTTCGGGGTCGCCACCTCGGCCTACCAGATCGAAGGGCATGGCTTTGGCGGCGCGGGGCTGACCCATTGGGACAGCTTCGCCGCCACCCCCGGCAATGTGGTCCGGGCCGAAAACGGCCTGCGGGCCTGTGATCATTACCACCGGCTGGACGAGGATCTGGACCTGATCAAGGGGCTGGGGGCGGATGTCTACCGCTTCAGCACCTCATGGGCGCGCGTCATGCCCGGCGGCACTGGCCCCGCAAACCCCGAAGGTCTGGATTTCTACGACCGGCTGGTTGACGGGCTGTTGGCGCGCGGGATCAAGCCGGCGGCCACGCTTTACCATTGGGAATTGCCGCAGCCGTTGGCGGATATGGGCGGCTGGCGCAATGCCGCAATGCCCGATTGGTTCGCCGACTACACCGCCACGATCATGGGCCGCATCGGCGACCGCGTCTGGAGCGCGGCACCGATCAACGAACCTTGGTGCGTCGGCTGGCTCAGCCATTTCGAGGGCCACCATGCACCGGGCCTGCGCGACATTCGCGCGACCGCGCGCGCCATGCATCACGTGCTGGTTGCACATGGCCGCGCAACGCAGGTGATGCGCGATCTTGGCATGGGCAACCTTGGGGCGGTGTGCAATTTCGAATATACCCAGCCCGCAACCAACAGCGCCGCCGATCACGCAGCCGCCGCCCGCTATGATGCGATCTACAACCGCTTCTTTCTGGGTGGCATCTTCAAGGGGGAATATCCGGAAGCTGTGCTTGAAGGGCTGGAGCCGCATCTGCCGGACGGATGGCAAGATGACATGACCACCATTCAGGCGCCGCTCGACTGGATCGGCGTAAATTACTATACCCGCAAACTGATTGTCGCTGCCGATGGCCCGTGGCCGGGCTACGCCGCAGTGGACGGCCCCCTGCCCAAGACGCAGATGGGCTGGGAGGTCTATCCCGACGGCCTTCGCCATTTTCTGAACCTTGCCCATGACTATGCGGGGGGCTTGCCAGTCTATGTCACCGAAAACGGGATGGCCAATCCGGACGTGCCCGACATCGCCGACACCGCGCGCACCGATTTCCTGACCCAACATCTGGGCGCGGTGCAGCAGGCGGTGGCCGATGGCGTGCCCGTGGCGGGTTACTATGTGTGGTCGCTGATGGACAATTACGAATGGGCGCTTGGGTATGAGAAACGGTTCGGTCTGATCCATGTGGATTTCGACAGCTTGAAGCGCACCCCGAAAGCGTCCTATCACGCCCTTGCACGGTGGTGGCGCTAACGTCGCCGGGAAAGGTTGCCCATGTCTGATAAATCCTCGCTCGTCGCCGATATCGGTGGCACCAATACCCGGGTGGCGCTGGCCCATGGCGCGGTTGTGGACGGCAACAGCGTGCGCCGCTATCGCAACGCCGATCACGGCGGCATCGATTCCGTCTTGCACGCCTATCTGGCAGAGACCGGCGTGTCCGATGCGCAGATCAGCGGTGCCTGTGTCGCCGCCGCCGGTCCGGTGCGCGACGGCGTGGCCGAAATGACCAACCTCGATTGGCGGATCGACCGCGCCGTGCTTGGCCGGACGCTGAGCGCCGAAAAGCTGGCGGTGTTGAACGATCTTCAGGCCCAAGGGCATGCCATCGGCAATGTCCCGCCCCAATTTCTGGATGAGTTGCTGCCACAGCCCACACCCGCGCGGCAGGCCGCCAAGCTGGTTGTCGGGCTTGGCACCGGGTTCAATGCGGCCCCGGTCTATGACACCGCCGCCGGACGTTTTGTCCCGCCATCCGAGGCCGGACACGTCAGCCTGCCGATTTGCTGCGATGCGGCCAGATTGCTGGCGGCGGAACTGCTGCGCACCCATGATTTCGCCGCCGTCGAAGAGGCGCTGTCGGGGCGCGGGGTTGAACGCCTGCACCGTGTGCTCCATGGGGTGGACGTCGAGGTGGGCGCCATCATGGCCGCGCTGGCGCAAGGCGATGCGCAGGCCACGCTCACGGGCACGGCCTTCGTCCGCATTCTGGGCACCGTGGTCGGCGATCTGTGCCTGACGCACCTGCCCTTTGGCGGCGTCTATCTGGTCGGTGGCGTGGCCCGCGCCTTTGCCCCCTATCTGTTGGACTTGGGATTTGCCGAAGCGATGCATGACAAGGGACGATTCGGCCCGTTCGTGCAACAATTCAGTGTCACGGTCGTGTCGGACGATTATGCCGCCCTGACCGGCTGCGCGAGCCATCTGGCCCATCTTTGATGACCATTGTCGGAGCGAGGGGCCAGCCCCTCGCGCTCCCCGCCATATTTGAAAAGCAAAGATGCGATCAAAAGGCGCTGTCTTTGACCCCCTGCATCGACACATGGGTCGAAGTCGAGGCCACATGCGGCAGGTTTGACACCACATCGGCCAAGATCTGACGGTAGGCGCGCATGTTCTGGCAGCGGATTTTCAGCAGGTAATCGAACTGTCCCGCAATCAGATGGGCCTGTTCGATTTCGGGTGCCCTCTGCACGGCGGTGTTGAAGGTCTTCAATGCAGGTTCGCGGGTGTCGGTCAGGCGCACCTCGACAAAGGCCACCAATTCACGGTCCAGCCGTTCCGGGTTCAGCACCGCGCGATATCCCATGATGTAGCCCTGCGCCTCCAAGCGGCGCAGGCGCACTTGGGTTGGGCTTTTCGACAATCCCACGCGCGTCGCGAGATCGGTTATCGGCAGGCGGCCGTTTCTGGACAGCTCCGCGAGAATCTTGCGGTCGAACCGGTCAAGTGGATTGTCGTTTGGCAAATCGGACATTTTATTTCCTGCTCGGATTGACCTTTTCGGGCGATAATCTGGAAAACAACGCCAGTCAAGGAAACATGGCTTTTGGAAACCGAGTACGCATCTGGAACATCTGGTAGGAGTTTGCCATGACCGACCTTCAATTTCTGCGCGCACACATTCGGGCCGACAATCTTGCCGATGAACAGGCGGTTCTTGACCGGCTGATCGCGGCGCATGGGCCCAATGCCGCAACCCGCGCCGCCGCACATACCCGTGCCACACGCATGGTTGAGGCGATGCGCGCCGATACCAAACCCGGCTTGATGGAAGTTTTTCTTGCCGAATACGGCCTGTCGACCAAGGAAGGCATAGCGCTGATGTGTCTGGCCGAGGCGCTTTTGCGGGTTCCCGATGCCGATACCATGGATGAACTGATCGAGGACAAGATCGCGCCATCGCAATGGGGGGCGCACCTTGGGCGGTCGTCATCGTCGCTGGTCAATGCCTCGACTTGGGCGCTGATGCTGACCGGCAAGGTGCTGCAGGACGGGCAAGGCATGGCCGGCGTGCTGCGCGGTGCCGTCAAGCGGGTGGGAGAGCCCGTAATCCGCGCCGCCGTGGGTCAGGCCATGCGCGAGATGGGCCGCCAGTTCGTGCTGGGCGAGACGATGTCGGGCGCGATGGCGCGCGCCGCCAAGATGGAGGCCCGCGGGTACAGCTATTCCTACGACATGCTGGGCGAGGCCGCGATGACCGCCCGTGACGCCGAGGCCTATTTCAATGCCTACGCCAAGGCCATTGCAGCGCTCAAGCCCGCGTGCAGCCATGATGACATCCGCAGGAACCCCGGCATTTCCATCAAGCTGTCCGCGCTTCACCCCCGTTATGGCGAGGCACAGCGCGACCGCGTGATGGCCGAACTGGTGCCGCGCGTGGCGCAATTGGCGCGCGCCGCGCGCGACAACCGCATGGGCCTGAATATCGACGCCGAGGAGGCCGATCGGCTGGACCTGTCGCTGGACGTGATCGCCGCCGTTCTGGCGGACGAGGCACTGGCCGGGTGGAACGGCTTTGGCGTGGTGGTGCAGGCCTATGGTCTGCGCGCGGGCGCGGTGCTGGATTGGCTGCACAAGCTGGCCGAGACCCATGATCGCCGCATCATGGTGCGTCTGGTCAAGGGCGCCTATTGGGATACCGAGATCAAGCGCGCGCAGGTGGCAGGCCTGTCGGGGTTTCCGGTCTTTACCCGCAAACCCGCCACCGATGCGGCCTATCTGTGCTGCGCGCAAAAACTGCTTGGCATGACCGATCGGATTTATCCGCAATTCGCCACGCACAATGCCGCGACGGTCGCCACCATCCTTGAGTTGGCCGATGATCCCACCGCCTTCGAGTTCCAGCGTCTGCACGGCATGGGAGAGGCCCTGCACGAGATGGTGCGCAAGGGTAATGCCACCCGCTGCCGGATCTATGCCCCGGTCGGCGCCCATCGTGACCTGCTGGCCTATCTGGTGCGGCGGTTGCTGGAAAACGGGGCGAATTCATCCTTCGTGCATCAGATATTGGATGCGGGCACGGCGGCCACCGTTGTGGCGGCCGATCCATTCGCGTCGCTGCAGGCAGAGGCCAAAGGTGTCGTGCGCCCCGCCGATCTGTTCGCGCCGCGACGCAACTCGCATGGCTGGGACTTGGCCGATCCGACCGATCTGGCTGTGATCGCGGCGGCGCGCGCGCCATTTGTGACGCACCGCTGGACCGCCGCGCCGATGCTGGCGCGCGAAGATGTGGCGCCCGCCGCAGGCCACGCGGTCGTGAACCCCGCCGATGCGACGGATACCGTCGGCGATGTAACCGAGGCCGGGGCGACCGAGGTTGCGGCGGCACTGGATGCAGCCCGCCCATGGGATGCGCCCGTGGCCGACCGGGCCGCCGTGCTCCGCAAGGCCGCTGAGCTTTATGAGGCGCATTTCGGAGAGATCTTTGCGCTCTTGGCCCGCGAAGCCGGAAAAACCTTGCCCGATGCCGTCGGCGAGCTGCGCGAGGCCGTTGATTTCCTGACCTATTATGCCGACCAATCGGCGCTGCTGACGGAACCGGCACGCGGGATTTATACCTGCATCAGCCCATGGAACTTCCCGCTGGCGATCTTCACGGGCCAGATCGCGGCGGCTCTGGCGGCGGGCAACGGCGTCTTGGCCAAACCCGCCGAAACCACCAGTCTGATCGCTGCGCGTGCAGTGGCGCTGCTGCATGAGGCAGGCGTGCCGCGCAGTGCCCTGCAACTGCTGCCCGGCCAAGGCCGTGTGGTGGGAACCGCATTGGTCAGCGACCCGCGGGTCGGGGGCGTCTGTTTCACCGGGTCGACGGCAACCGCACAGGCGATCAACCGGGCGATGGCCGCCAATCTGGCGCCCGATGCGCCGCTGATCGCGGAAACCGGGGGCCTGAACGCGATGATCGTGGACAGCACCGCCTTGCCCGAGCAAGCCGTCCGCGACGTGGTCGCCTCAAGCTTTCAATCGGCGGGCCAGCGGTGTTCGGCCCTGCGCATGCTTTATGTGCAGGAAGATATCTTCAAAGGCTTCATGGAGATGCTGACCGGGGCCATGGCCGAATTGCACATGGGCGCGCCGTGGGAATTGCACACCGACGTCGGCCCGGTGATCGATGCCCGCGCACAGGCCGATATTCAGGGTCATATCGACACGGCGAAGGTGGAAGGGCGGTTGATCGCGCAACGCGACGCACCCCTCGACGGCACCTTCATCGGCCCGGCCATCATCCGCCTGCCCGGCGGGATCTCCGCGCTGGAGCGCGAGGTCTTCGGCCCGGTGCTGCATGTCACCACGTTCAAGGCCAGCAAGCTTGATCAGGTGGTGGCCGATGTGAACGCGCGCGGCTATGGCCTGACCTTCGGCATCCATTCCCGTATCGATGACCGGATACAGACGGTCTGTGCGGCGCTTCGGATGGGCAACATCTATGTGAACCGCAACCAGATCGGCGCGGTCGTCAGCAGCCAACCCTTCGGAGGAGAGGGGCTTTCGGGCACCGGGCCAAAGGCGGGCGGGCCGGAATACCTGCCGCGGTTCGCCCAAAGCGCCACCCGCGCCGATCCGCCCGCGTCCGGCAAGGCGGCAACAGCCGCGCAGGTCAATGCGCGGCTGGCGGCCCTGCCCCGGCCCATCGACCGGACGCTCGGCGTGCGCAACATGCCGGGGCCAACCGGCGAATCGAACCGCCTCTCGACCCACCCCCGCGGTCGTGTGCTGTGTCTGGGTCCAAGTCTTGCGGCGGCGCAAGAACAGGCGCGGCTGGCGCACGCGGCGGGCTGTTCCGCGCTGTGCGTCGCGCCCGGCGCAGAGGTTGACGGCGTGCTTGCCCCCGAAGCGCTGGCCGATATCACGGGCGTTGATGCCGTGATCTTGTGGGCCGCCGATGCCCGCGCGCACCGTCAGGCCCTCGCGGCGCGTGACGGCATGTTGATCGCGCTCATCACCGAGGCCGACCCGACCTCGCGCCTGATCATCGAGCGTCATCTGTGCATCGACACCACCGCCGCAGGCGGCAATGCCCAATTGCTGGCCGCCGCCGGATAAGGCTTGCGCAACACCGGGGCGCAGGCAACCCTGCGCCCCATGACATCCCTGCAAGACCAATTGCACGCGCTGCTCGGCCATCAGGTTGGCAAGGTGCACCTGCGCCTGTCGCAAACCGTCGCCCGGACCGCTCTGGGTTCTTGGCTGCTTGAGGATCTTCGCTTTGACACCGGCGCCGAGGTGATCGCCGCCCAACTTCTGCGCCCGGCGGGCGGCGCGGCGACCCGCCCCTGCCCGGTCGTGTTATACTGCCACGCGCACGGAAACCGCTATGACACCGGATGTGTGGAACTGTCCCAAGGCCGTCCGGCGCTGCAGGGCCCGTATCTCCCCGATCTGATGCAGCTTGGCGTGGGCGCGCTGTGCCTCGAAATGCCGTGTTTCGGCGCGCGTCAGCAGCCGCCCGAAGGTCCGCGCGCCAAGGCCGGGCTATGGGCGGGAAAGCCACTGTTCGGGCAGATGCTGGCGGAACTATCGGCGGGTCTGAATTGGCTGGAAACCCAGGACTGGGTGAATGCCGGCCGCATCGGCGCCATGGGTATCTCGATGGGTGGCACGCACGCTTGGTGGCTTGGCGCGCTTGACCCGCGCCTGCACGCGGTGGCGTCGCTGTGCTGCTTCGCCGATCTTGAAACGCTGGCCCAAACCGGGGCCCATGACGGCCACGGCATCTACATGACCGTCCCCGGCCTTTTCCCGGTCGCGCGGTCGGGGCAGATTGCCGGCCTGACGGCCCCCCGCGCGCACCTCGTCTGCGCTGGATTGGATGACTGGAGCACACCGGACCCAGCCCTAAGAAAGGGTCTGGAGGATCTGCGCACGGCATATACCCGCGCGCCCGACATGCTTGAAACCCATATCGTGCCCGGTCTTGGCCATGCCGAAAGCGTCGGCATGCGCGCCGCCGTTCATGATTTCCTCCGCCGTCGGCTGTGCGATTGACACCCCCGAACGCGCATGCAGAACTGCCCTCAGGGAGAGACATCCATGCACACACCCACAACCTGCGCCCTGATCGGGACCGGCATGGTCGCGGCAACCCATCTGGCCGCGATCCGCGATGCGCAACCGCCCGTCCGGCTTGCCGGAGTTCTGGCCCGCAGCGATCGCTCCGCCCGGGCCTTTGCCGCCAGCGCCAGCGCGCAACTGGGCTATGAGGTCGGCGTTTACGACAGCATTGCGGCCGTCGCCGCCAGCGATGTGGATTTCGCCATCATCGTGACGCCACCGGATGCAAGGATGGCGCTGGTGGCGCCGCTGGCCAAGGCAGGCAAGGCCATCTTGCTGGAAAAACCCCTGGGCCGCGACAGCACCGAGGCCGCCGCCCTCGTGCAGGGCTGCGCCGATGCGGGCGTTCCGCTTGGCGTCTTGTTCCAACACAGGATGCGCGCGGCCTCCCTTGCCGCCGCCCGGCTTGTCGCGTCGGGAACGCTTGGCACGCTTGGGCTGGTTGAAATCACCGTCCCGTGGTGGCGACCGCAATCCTATTACGATGAACCGGGGCGCGGCACCTATGCCCGCGACGGTGGCGGCGTATTGATCAGTCAGGCGATCCATACACTCGATCTGGCCCTGTCGCTGACCGGGCCGGTCACCCATGTCCACGCAATGTGCGCCACCACCCGCTTCCACCAGATGGAGGCCGAAGATTTCGTCAGCGCCGGCCTGCGGTTCGCCAATGGCGCAGTCGGCTCCCTTGTCGCCTCCACCGCCAGCTTTCCCGGCGGCGCAGAAACCATCACGCTGCATCATGACCACGCCACCTTGCGCCTTGGTGAAGGCATCGCCCATGTCCACTGGCGCGATGGCCGCACGCAAACCCACGGAACCACCGCCAGCACCGGCGGCGGCGCGGACCCGATGGCATTCACCCACGCGTGGCACCAATCAGTGCTGGAGGATTTCGTCTCAGCCCTGCACGAAAACCGCCCCCCCGCGATCACCGGGGCCGATGCGCTGGCTGCCCATCGCCTGATCGACGCATTGGTCCAATCCGGCCGCGACTCCCGCGCCGTCGCGGTGCCCACATGATCCGCGTGGCAATCATCGGCGCAGGCATCGGGGCCGAACATCTTGCGGCCTACCGCGCCCTTCCGGGCCACTACCGCGTCACCCATCTGGTCGATCTCGATACAGTGCGGGCGGCCGCCGTCCTCGCGGGTGACACCACCATCACCGTCACCGACGATCTGGCCGCGGCGCTCACCGACCCCGCCATCGACCTGATCGACGTGTGCCTGCCGCCGCACCTGCATCTGGAAGTCTCCGTCGCCGCATTGCAGGCCGGCAAGCATGTGGTGTGCGAAAAACCCATGGTCCGCTCGCTGGCCGAAGCGGATCAGTTGGCGGACGCCATCGCCGCCGCACCGGGCGCCTTCGCCCCCGTTTTCCAATACCGCTATGGCCCGGCCACCGACGCGCTGGACGCGCTGATTGCGGCGGGGCTGACCGGCAAGCCCGAAGTCGCCAGCCTCGAGACGCATTGGGACCGCGACGCGGCCTATTACGCCAACGGCTGGCGCGGAACATGGGCGCGAGAATCAGGCGGGGCCGTCTTGGGTCATGCGATCCACAACCATGACCTTGTGTGCCGATACTTCGGCCCGGTCGCTTCCGTGCAGGCCGATCTCGCAACGCGGATAAATCCCATTGAAACAGAAGACTGCGCCGCAATCCTCATGCGGTTTGAAAATGGTGCGTTGGCCACGTCTTCGGTGACGCTGGGTGCGGCCGGGAATACCTCACGCATCCGGTTCGTGTTCGAAAAACTCACCGCAACCAGTGGAACCGCGCCTTACGCCCCCGCATCAATTCCCTGGACGATCCTGGCCCGCGACCCCGGCGATCAACCAAGAATTGACGCTATTTTGAATGAACTTCCGACCGCAAAGACCGGATTTGAAGGGTTTTTCTTCGCATTGGCAGTGGCAATCATAGATGGGCCGGGCCGTGAAGTCACCTTCGCCGACGGGCGCGCCTCTATCGAACTGGTCACCGCAATCTATGACGCGGCACGATCGGGTCGCCGCGTGGCCTTGCCCCTTGGGCCAAGCGCGCCTCTCTACACCGGCTGGCTTCCCGAACCGATGCGCCCGCCAAACACCTGACAGGCTCTGCAATCGCGTCCATCCGCTCTTTGCTCTGGAAATATGTCGGGGGCGGCGCCGCAGGCGCCCGGGGGCTGGCCCCCGATGCACCACCGATGGCTCCCCCAACTGCACCAAGTTACGGCGCGCGCCTATGCCACCTCATGGCCAAGCGCGGCTGTGTAGATGCTGAACCAGTCCTCCCGGCCCAACACCACCTTCGTCGCATCCGACAGCCGCGCGATCCGCGACAGGTCGTTGGTCCCCAGAACCGGCATGATCCGCGCCGGATGGGCCAGCAACCACGCAACCGCCACAGCATCCGTGTTCACACCCTGCGCGGCCCCGATCACCTCCAGCGCGTCGCGCACGGCGGCATATTCCGCCCCGAACAGCGCGCCACCGGCCAACGGCGACCATGCCATCGGAGGGATCGCGCGTTCCTGCATCCACGCAACGTCGCCATTGCTGAACGCCTCATGCGCCAGCACCGATATCTCGATCTGGTTGGTCACCAACGGCATCGTCATCGCCGACTGCAGCAAACTCCAGTCATGCAGCTTGAAGTTCGATACGCCCACGGCGCGCACCTTGCCGCTGGCCACCAATCCATCCAGCGCACGCCCCGTCGCGTGATGATCCATCAGCGGGTCCGGCCGGTGGATCAACAGCAGGTCAATCCGGTCCGTCCCCATCACCTGCAGCGAATTTTCCACGCTCCCGATGATGTGCGCCGGTGTCGTGTCATAATATTTCACCCGCTTGTCAGCGTATTTTCCGATCGGGGCCACGATATCGCACTTGGTGATCAACTCGACCTTGTCGCGCAAACCGGGCGCGACGCGAAACGCATCGCCCAGCACCGCCTCGGCACCGTAATCACCGTAGATATCGGCCTGATCCATCGTGGTGATGCCTTGGCTGAGGCAGGCTTCGACCTTGGCCTGCACATGCGCGGCGCTGGTATCCTCACCGTCCTTCAGCCGCCACATCCCATAAATGATCCGCGACAGATCCAGCGGCCCAACCGTTACACGTTCCATCACCGTCGTTCTCCCATTCCAAGCGGTGTCAGGGGCACCCCATCGGGCACCCGGCCATAGGCCTGCGGCAGCGATACCGTCTTTAGCTGCGGCATTACCTTTTCCCCGAAATGGCGGCATTCATCCAGATGCGGATAACCCGAAAAGATGAACGCCCGAATGCCCATCTTCTGATAGGCCTCGATCTCGCTCAGCACCTGATCGGTCGACCCCACCAAAGCCGCGCCACAGCCGGACCGCGCCCGCCCGATCCCCGTCCACAGATGCGGTTCGATATAGCCGAACTGATCGGCCAATTCGCGCGCCCGCGCCTGATGACTGACCCCAAGGCTTCCACTATCCAGCGCCCGCTCGCGGATCAGCGTTCCCAACTCGTCGTCCAGCTTGCTGGTCAGATGCTCAGCATATTCGCGCGCCTCCGCCTCGGTATCGCGGACGATCATGTGCACCCGCAGGCCGTAATCCAAGGTTCTGTCATATTTTTCCGCCACTTCGTGGACGGCCTTCATGCGCCCCGCTAACTGGTCCTTGGTCTCGGGCCACATCAGGTAGACATCACAGTGCTGGCCACATAGTTCCAGCGCATCGGGGCTGTAGCCGCCAAAATACAGCAACGGCCCCCCCGTTTGATAAGGGCGCACCGGGTCTGTCGTCAGCCCTTTGAAATCATATACTTGCCCGGAATAGTTAATCTCGTCCCGGGTCCATGCCTGCTTCAATATCTCCACCACCTCGCGAGAGCGTTGATACCGAAACGCGCTGTCTTCCTTTTGCCCCGGAAAATCGCTGCTGATGATGTTCACCGTCAGGCGTCCCTGCAACATGTGGTCCAGCGTGGCGATGGTGCGCGCCAGCATAATGGGCTGCATCTCTCCGCAACGCACTGCAGCCAGCATGTTGATGGCGTCGGTGATCGGCGCGCACCCGGCCACGAAACTCAACGTATCTTGCCCCACCTGATAGCTGGACGGGCACAGGATATTACGAAACCCCTGCCTTTCCGCCTCCTTCACGATCCCGCTGCAATGCGCCCAGCTTGATCGCAACTGCCCATCGGGCACACCAAGAAACGCATAATCGTCGGAACAAAGTGCGGCGAACCAACTGACCTCGGCACCATCCAGATCTTGCGACGTAACGGGAACCACGCTCATGCCTCACCTCCCATGGCGGCTTGATTTAACGCTTGCGTAACAGCCCGCTTGCGGTAGATCAATCGTATATCAATTCAAGCGCGACCCGTTATGACAACGCCCGGGGCTTTGCCCGCCTACCTTCAGATCGCCGAGCGTCTGACCCGCGACATCGGGGCCGGGCGGCTGACCCAAGGGCAGCGCCTGCCACCTGAACGGGCCATGGCAGCGGATCATGATGTGTCGGTCACGACCCTGCGCAAGGCGCTGGCTGAACTTGTCGGGCGTGGGTTGCTGGACCGGCGGCATGGGTCCGGCAATTACATAAAGAATGGTCCGCAAGCATCAGGCATATATGCTTTTTTCAGGCTAGAGTTACTGAAGGGCGGTGGCCTGCCAACAGCGACCGTGCTGGACCGCGCGATCACTCCCAAACCCGACGATCTGCCCGCGATCGGCACCAGCACCGACGCCCTGCGCCTGCGCCGCCTTCGCGCGCTCTCCGGCATGCCTGTGTCGGTCGAGGAGATCTGGCTTGACGCCGCCCATGCCCCGCGCCTGACCGGGCACCTCTCCGACAGCCTTTACCTCGCCTATCGGCAACGGCTCGGTCTGTGGGTCGCGCGCGCCGAGGATCGCGTCGGCGTGGCGACACCCCCCGATTGGGCGCCCGACGCCCTTGGCCTGCTTGCAGGCGCCACGGCGGGGCTTGTGGAGCGGATAAGTTTCGACAACACCGGCGCGGCTCTTGAGTTTTCCCAGACCTGGTTCAACCCTGATCGCGCGCGGTATGTCGCGCGGCTGTCCTGAAAGGCCTCAACATGGATCGCACCACGCGTTATGGCATCATCGGCTGCGGCATGATGGGGCAAGAGCATATGCGCAACATCGCGCTGCTGGCCTCGGCCGAAATCACGGCCCTGCTGGAGCCTGACGCCGGCATGATGGCCGCAAGCCGCGCCCTTGCGCCCGGCGCCACGCCCTGCCCCGATATCCCCACGCTTCTGGCGCGCGATGATGTGGACGCGCTGCTTATCGCCTCGCCCAACCACCTGCATCTGCGGCAATTGCAGGAAATTGCCGCCATTCGGCCGCTGCCCGTGCTGGTCGAAAAACCGCTCTACACCTCCGCCAGTGACGAGGCCGATCTGCAAACCCTCGCCGCGCATTACCCCGCGCCGATCTGGGTCGCGATGGAATACCGCTATATGCCGCCCGTCGCGCGTCTGCGTGAAATGGCCGCCGAGGTCACCGGCGGCATCCAGATGCTGTCGATCCGCGAACACCGCTTTCCGTTTCTGGAAAAGGTCGGTGACTGGAACCGCTTCAACCGCAACACCGGCGGCACACTGGTTGAAAAATGCTGCCATTTCTTCGATCTGATGCGCCTCGTCCTGAACGATGACCCCGTGCGCGTCATGGCCAGTGCCGGTCAGGCCGTGAACCACCTCACCGAAACCTATAACGGCGAAACCCCGGATATCTGGGATCATGGTTATGTCATTGTCGATTTCGCCAAGGGTGCCCGCGCCATGCTGGAGCTATGCATGTTCGCCGAGGGCAGCCGGTATCAGGAAGAAATCAGCGCCGTCGGCCCCGCCGGCAAGATCGAGGCGCTTGTCCCCGGCCCCACCCGGTTCTGGAACACCGATATCGGCCCCCCGCCCGTTCCGCGCGTCGTGATCAGCCCGCGCAATCCCACCGGCCCGCGCGATCTGGAAATTCCGGTCGATCCGCAATTGCTGGCGGCAGGGGATCATAACGGGGCCACCTATTATCAGCACGTCCGCTTTCTTGACGCGATCCGCACGGGCCGCCCGCCCGAGGTCACGTTGAACGATGGGGCCATGGCGGTGCGGATGGGGCTGGCCGCGCAGGAATCCGCGCGCCTTGGACAGGCTATTTCACTGGTTTGATCCTTGCCTTAGGGTGCTCTCATGACCATGCGCATTGACATAGGAATCGATGGTGGCGGCTCCGGCAGCCGCCTGCTTATTCAGGTCGGCGACCGTCAGGCCGAAGTGTCGGGCGGCCCCGCCAATGTCGTGACCGACCCCGAAGCGGCGTTGGCCAACCTCACCGCGCTGATCGACAAGGGGCTGGAAGCACTCGGTCTCACCCATGACGCCCTTGGCGATGCCCGCATCTGCGCCGGGCTTGCCGGCTGCCGTCTGCCCGGTCAGGCCGATGCCGTCGCAATGGCCCTGCCGGTGCTGGCCTATGTCGTCGACGACAGCGTCACAGCCCTCGAAGGCGCGTTTGCCGGTGGCGACGGCACTCTGGCCAGCCTCGGGACCGGCTCGTTCTTCATCCGCAAGGATGGTGACCAGATCCATCATATCGGCGGCTGGGGCTTTCAACTGGGCGATGAAGGGTCCGCCGCGTGGCTGGGCCGCCGGGCCTTGTCCCTCGCCTTGCAGGTCGCCGAAGGCCGCCTGCCCGCCGATATGATGGCCGATGCCCTGATCGCCGCCGCGCCGCCGCACCCCGTTTTGTGGGCGCGACAGGCCAGCCCCGACCAATTCGCCGAACTGGCCCGGCTGGTCGCGGGCAGCACCTCACCCCTCGCCGCGCGGCTAATCGCCGAAACGGTTCACGCGCTTCGTGCCGGGCTGGAAGACGTCGGCCATACCAATGGCCCCCTCGTGCTGACTGGCGGGCTGGGCGAGATCTTGGGGCCACGCCTTTCGCTTGATCTGCAACCGCCCCGGGGGCGCCCGCTGGACGGATCCCTTCACCTTGCCAAAGCGCTGCCATGACGTGGCTGACCGGCGTCGATCTGCTGGACATCGACGGCCTACGGCACAACCTGCACATCCGTATCGCCGATGGCCACATTGCCGAGGTAACCGACCAACCGCCGCCGCCGGGCGATGCCCATGACATCAGCCAGAACAGGCAACCGGCGCTGCTGTGTCCCGGCCTGATCGACCTTCAGGTCAATGGCGGCGGCGGCCTCATGCTGGCCGATTGCCATACGCAGGCCGATCTGACGCGCCTTGCCGCCGCCCATCGCGCGGGCGGGACCCTTGGCCTGCTGCCCACCCTTATCTCGGATACGGCCCCGACCACCGCCCGCATCATCGACCTCGTCGCCACCTCAAGCGATCCGATGTTGCTCGGCCTGCATCTTGAAGGCCCGCACCTTGCCGTGCCCGGAGCCCATGATCCCGCCATGCTGCGCCCGATGACCGACGCGGACCTCGCCCAATACATCGCGGCCAGATCACGCCTGAACACCCTCCTCATCACGCTTGCGCCCGAACAGGTGACGCCCGAACAGATCGCCGCGCTCACTGCGGCCGGCATCACCGTCTCACTCGGCCACTCCGCCTGCGACTACGCCACCGCCAGCGCCGCCTTCGCGGCAGGGGCAACGATGGCCACCCATCTGTTCAATGCCATGTCGGGGTTGCACCACCGCGCGCCGGGGCTGGCGGGCGCCGCACTTGATCACGCGGCCTGCTTTGGCCTGATCGCCGATGGCCATCATGTCCATCCCGCCGCCCTACGCATCACTCTTCGCGCGCGCGCCGATGCGGCCTTTCTTGTCACCGATGCCATGGCCCCGGCCGGAACCGCCGACACCCGGTTCACGCTCGGGGGGCGCACCATCTTGCGCCGCGACGGGCGGCTGACCCTCCCCGACGGCACCCTCGCGGGGGCCGATATCACCTTGCTGCATGCCGCCCAAAACCTCGCCACCGCCACCGCGCAACCGCTTGAGGCCGCCTTGCCGCATGCGTTCGCACATCCTTGGCGCATCGCCATGGGACAGCCCGCGCTCATCGCCCCCGGCCTGCCCGCCCGGCTCCTCGCGCTCCAGAACGGCGCGATCACAGGCTACTGCCTCCCCGACGGATGGCACGACACCTGAAGCCACCGCAGCTTTTTCTTGGCCGAACTACTCCCGCCGGAGGCATGGCCCCAAAGGGGCCACCTCCTAGACCGCAACCCCCACCAACGCACCGATCCCGCTGGTCGCCGCCATCGCCAGAACCCCCCAGACCATCACCCGCAGCGACGCCCGGATCCGTGGCGCGCCACCGGCCTGTGCACCCAATGCGCCCAATGCGCCAAGCGCCACCAGCGTCGCCAACGCGACCGTCACCTGCACCGCCCCCGGCATCATGATCGCGGCCAGCAACGGCACCACCGCCCCCCCCGCAAACGTCAGCGCCGACACCACCGCCGCCTGCACAGGACGCGGCGGGGACAGGTCGTTGATCCCGATTTCATCGCGCAGATGTGCGCCAAGTGCGTCCACCGCGGTCAATTCCCGCGCAACCTGATCGGCCAGACCGGCACTCAGCCCGCGCTCCCGATAGATCTCGGCCAGTTCCGCCAACTCCCCCTCGGGGTTATTGATCAATTCGGCCTTCTCGCGCTCCACATCCGCGCGCTCCACATCTGCCTGACTGGAGACCGACACATACTCCCCCGCCGCCATGCTCATCGCACCGGCGCTCATCCCGGCCACACCCGCCAACAGCAGCGTCACCTGATCGGCCCCGCCGGCGGCCACCCCCACCAGCAACGCCGCAGTGGACAATATGCCGTCATTCGCCCCCATGACCGCCGCCCGCAACCAGCCGCTCCGCCCCGAAAGATGCGGCTCGTCATGGGCGGAAAACGGGGCCGCGCCCACCGGCACGCGACTATCCATTTGGCAGCGCCATCTTGCCCGGATTAAAGATGTTCAATGGATCTACCCCTCGCTTGATTGCAGCCATCATGGTCAGGGCGCCCGGCCCCAGTTCCCGGCCCAGATAGGCCGACTTGCCCTGCCCGATGCCATGTTCTCCGGTGCAGGTCCCGTCCATCGCAATCGCCAGATCGTTCAACCAGCCCACGAACGCCTCGGCGCGCGCAACCTCGGCCGCGTCCGCCATGTCGATCAACAGCAGCACATGGAAATTCCCGTCGCCCACATGGCCGACAACGGGGGCCATGAATCCCATCTCCGCGGCCTTGGCTTGGGCTTGGGTCACGCAATCGGCCAAGCGGCTGACCGGCACGCAGACATCGGTCGAGATCCCCTTGGCGCCCGGCCGCAGCGCAAGGCCTGCCCAATAGGCATCATGGCGCGCCTGCCACAGCCTGTTGCGCTCTTCCTCCCGCGTGGTGGCCGCATACCCCGTTGCGCCGAACTCCGCCGCGATATCGCCAAACACCGCCGCCTGTTCCGCCACACCCCCCGGGCTGCCGTGGAATTCCAGTAACAACAGCGGCGAGAGCGGCAGCGACAATCCCGAATAGGCGTTTACCGCCCGCACGCTCAACGCGTCCAGCAACTCGATCCGCGCCACCGGCAGCCCATACTGGATCACCGCGATCACCGCGTCACAGGCCGCCTGCACACTCGGGAACGAACAGGTCGCCGCAGACACCGCCTCCGGTATCCCCCGCAAGCGCAGCGTCAATTCGGTGATCAACCCCAATGTCCCCTCGCTGCCCACGATCAACCGCGTCAGGTCATAGCCTGCGCTGGTCTTGCGCGCCCGCGCGGCGGTCTTGACCAACTCCCCCGATGGCAGAACCGCCGTCAGGCTCAAGATATTGTCCTTCATCGTCCCATAGCGCACCGCGTTGGTGCCGCTGGCATTGGTGGCAGCCATACCGCCCAATGACGCATCGGCCCCCGGATCGACGGGAAAGAACAACCCGGTATCGCGCAGATGCACGTTCAACGCCTTGCGGGTGACGCCCGGCTGTATGACCGCGTCCATATCCTCGGGATGCACCGCAAGGATCTTGTTCATCTGGCTGAAATCGATCGATATCCCCCCCGCCGGGGCATTCACGTGCCCCTCAAGCGAGGTGCCCGCGCCGAACGGAATGATCGGCACCTGATGGTCGGCGCAAATGCGCACGATATCTTGCACCTCGGCGGTCGATTGCGCGAACACCACCGCGTCGGGTGGCTGGTTCACCAGCCACGTGGTTGTATGCCCATGCTGTTCGCGCAAGGCCTGCCCGGTCTCCAACCGCAGCCCCAACCGCTGGCGCAACACGTCCAGCGCGGTGGCGATACCGCTCTCGTTGCGGGGCAGTGCCGCAAGATGTGCCATAAAGATCCCTTTCCTTCAGCCCTGCAATTTCCGGCCCCTGATCAACCCCCGCACCGCGGGCCGCAAGATCTGCCAATTCCCGGCCCGCCGGGTCCCATCTTTGTTTTTCAAATATGTCCACCGGAGGCATCCCGCCCGTGCAGCGCCCGCCTGCTGTCGTGGTCGCACACATCCGCCCGCCAAAGGCGCATGGCAATGCCCCCGCCCGAGGCCCCCGCAAGGGGGCACGAGGGCGCGGGCCGCGCCGTCACTCGGCAGCCTGTTCTGCAGCCCGTTCTGCGGCGGCCTTCTCAGCCTCCAGCAGGGCGGCCTTCTTTTCCACCTGCTCCACGATATGTTCGATCATCTGCTCATTGGCCAGTTTGTGGCTCTGCTTGCCCGCCAGATAAACCATGCCCGATCCCGCGCCCCCGCCAGTGAACCCCACATCCGTCATCAGCGCCTCGCCCGGCCCGTTCACCACGCACCCGATGATGCTCAGGCTCATCGGCGTCTTGATATGCTCCAGCCGCCGCTCCAGCGCCTCCACCGTCTTGATCACATCGAACCCCTGACGCGCACAAGACGGGCACGAAATGATGTTCACCCCCCGGTGGCGCAGGCCCAACGACTTCAAGATCTCGAAGCCCATCTTCACTTCTTCCACCGGGTCGGCGCTCAGGGACACACGGATCGTGTCGCCGATCCCCGCCCACAGCAGGTTGCCCATGCCGATCGCGGATTTGACCGTGCCGGAAATCAGCCCGCCAGCTTCGGTGATGCCCAGATGGATCGGGGCGTCCGTGGCCTCGGCCAACAACTGATAGGCCGCCGCCGCCATGAACACGTCGGATGCCTTGCAGCTGATCTTGAATTCGTGAAAATCGTTGTCCTGCAAGATCTTGATATGATCCAGACCGCTTTCGACCATCGCGTCGGGGCACGGCTCGCCATATTTCTCCAGCAGGTGCTTCTCCAACGATCCCGCGTTGACGCCGATCCGGATGGAGCAATTGTTGTCGCGCGCAGCCTTGATCACCTCTTTGACCCGCGCCGCGTCCCCGATGTTGCCGGGATTGATCCGCAGGCAGGCGGCCCCGGCCTCGGCGGCCTCGATCCCGCGTTTGTAGTGAAAATGGATATCGGCCACGATCGGCACCGGGCTTTCACGGACGATTTCATGCAGCGCCCGGCTGCTGTCCTGATCGGGCACCGAAATGCGCACGATATCGGCCCCCGCCTCGAAGCAACGCTGGACCTGTTCGATCGTCGCCTTCACATCCGTGGTCAGGGTGTTGGTCATGGTCTGCACCGAAATCGGCGCATCGCCCCCCACGGGTACGCTGCCCACATGGATCATCCGGCTTTTGCGACGGTCGATGTTGCGCCAAGGGCGGATCGGATTATGGGACATGATCGGGCGCTCCTTGGTCGCGGACTTGCGCACAAGGATAGCCTCGGCAGCGCCGGGAAACAACGCCCCGCGCCAACAGTTCGCGATTATTCCAGCGGCGCTTCGCCCAACACCAACGCCGCCACATCGGCCAGATCCGGATCGGTGCTGGCATCCGCCATGGCATAGTTTTCGCCCAGCGCATCGACCGACAGCACCACATCGCGTGCGATGGATGTTCCGGGTCCGGCGGGGCCAAGGGTCACACCGTTGACCGCAAAGAACAGCGACCCGGAATTACCCGCCCGCAAGGTCGGCGGCTCCGCCGATTGCGGCAGCACATAGCTTTCGCCGGTATTCAGCGTGCCTTCGAAAATCGTCGCGCCGCTGGCCGAACTGACGCGCACCCAAGATGGCCGCACCGCGAACAAAACCACTTCATCCTCAACCCGTTCGGTGACCTGCACGGGCGAGGCTTCTGGATCCGCAGTTTCGGCCAAAGCCACCCGGGATGCCGTCGCGGGGATACCAAGCGTGCCGACCTGATCGGGATCAAGCGTCGCCAATGCCTGCTCACGCGGGGTCAGAACCGGCGCCTCCAGCGCTTGGGGACGATAGATCCGGTCCATCGTTTCGGGGCCGGGCATGGTGATGTCGAAACCTTGGCCGGCATCGAATGCGCCCTCTGCCGCACCCGCCAACGGGTCCAGCTGGGCCAGCGGCGAAGGTGCCTCGTCCACGGGCGCGATCTGCAGGCGCTGAATGTCGTACAGGATCGAATAGGCGCCGTAACCAATGCCCATCACCAGCACCAGCAGCACCGCGATCGATCCCAGCGCACCGGGTTCGACGCGGGAAAACATGCTTTCGCGTGCGGGGGCAAAGGAAACGCGCGACGACGACATCACATCATTGGGGTGAACCCGGCGCGGCACCTCGGCATGTTTGCGCTTGGCGGCCTGCGCCTGATGCGCGGAAAATCCGTGCACGCCCTCAAACCCGGTTTCGCGGCAGAACCTCTGGAACGTCCATTCCGGCTCCATGCCGAGGTAACGGGCATACGACCGCACGTAACCGGCGATGAAACCCTGACTGGAAAAAGCGCCGACATCCGCATTCTCGATCGCGGCAATCAGACTTGCCTTGATCTTGAGCTCGCGTTCCACATCCAACAGGGATTTGCCTAGCGTCGCACGCTCGCCGCGCATCAGGTCACCCAGAGGCACATCAAGGACGTCATAGGCCATAAAGCCTGCCGTCTGCCCCCCGGCGCTGCCCTGATCATGGCCCATGCGGCCTGCCCCTTGTCTGACCTTAGAGCATACCGTGAATGGCATCCCTTGCGTCATTTATCTCATGTTACCCTAAATACAGTGATTCCCCAACCACTGTGCGCGTAGGTCGTGTTAGCATGAGTTTTAAGGGCGTTGCACGATCAGAAAACGTCAGGCCGACAGGTCGGCACGATTCAGCGCACAGTGGCTCCAAAGCCCGTCCATTGCGCGCACCAACCCGTCAATCATCTCTGGGTTATGCACAGGCGATGGCGTAAATCTTAGGCGTTCCGTGCCCCGCGGCACGGTCGGATAGTTGATGGGTTGCACATACACGCCATAGTGCTCAAGCAGCATATCGCTCAACTTTTTCGTATGAACAGGGTCGCCCACGATCACCGGAACGATGTGGCTGCCGTGGTCGATGATCGGCAAACCCATCCCTTTCAGGCGCAGCTTCAACACCTTTGCCCGTTCTTGATGCAGATCGCGAAGCGCCTGATCGCCCTTCAGATGCCGCACCGACGCCGCAGCACCCGCCGCCACCGCCGGGGGAATGGATGTGGTGAAGATAAACCCCGGCGCATAACTGCGCACCGCGTCGCACATCTTGGCGCTGGCGGCGATATAGCCGCCCATTACGCCGAACGCCTTGCCCAGCGTGCCGTTGATGATGTCGATCTTGTCCATCAGGCCCAGTTGTTCGGCCACACCGCCGCCGCGCGGGCCATACATGCCCACGGCATGGACCTCGTCCAGATACGTCAGTGCGTTGAATTCCTCGGCCACCGCGACGATCTCGGCGATCGGTCCGAAATCGCCATCCATCGAATAGACGCTTTCAAAGGCGATCAGCTTGGGCGCGGCCGGGTCGTCGGCGGCCATCAGTTCGCGCAGATGCGCCACGTCATTGTGCCGGAATATCCGCTTGGCGCCACCGTTGCGCCGCACCCCCTCGATCATCGAGGCATGGTTCAGCGCGTCGGAATAAATGATCAGGCCGGGAAACAACTTCGGCAATGTGCTCAGCGTCGCATCATTGGCAATATACGCCGAGGTAAAGACCAGCGCCGCCTCCTTGCCGTGCAGATCGGCCAACTCGGCCTCCAGTGTCTTGTGATAGACCGTGGTGCCCGAGATGTTGCGCGTGCCACCCGACCCGGCGCCGGTGGCCTCCAGCGCCTCTTGCATCGCGGCCAGCACGACGGGGTGCTGCCCCATGCCAAGATAATCGTTGCCGCACCACACCGTGATCTCTTGCTCGGTGCCATCCGGTTTGGTCCAGATCGCGTGGGGAAACTGCCCGCGCCGCCGCTCGATATCGATGAACGTGCGATAGCGCCCTTCGGTATGCAGGCGGTCGATCGCAGTCGTTAGCGCGTCATCATAATTCACTGGCTGTCTCCCACATGCGGCGCCGTCCCCTCCGGACGATCGGCGCCGCCAGACGCTGGCGATGGGCCCATCGATGCGGGCCCGATCTATTGTTGAACCCCTGATAGGACAGGCGCGGTTGTTGAGCCAAGTTACAAATTGCCGCAAACCCGGCTTTGACATGGATCAATCGGCCAAACGACCTGCCGTTACCCCTCGATCACCGCCTCGCAATCCTGCGCGCCGCATGCCGCGATCGCGGCCTCGCGGCCCCGGCCCATGCCCCATTGGCCGGTCTGCCGCGAAATCGCCAGCACCCGGTCACGGCCCAAGCGACGGAATTCTCCGCGCAACGCGGCGCTTGCCTCGGCGTTCAGTTGCAGCGCGCGGCCCGGCTCCCATCCAAGGGGCCGCACCACCAGAACCACAACGCAGTCTTCGCCGCCCGCATCCAGACACCCCGCGATCGCTGCGGTCCGCGCGCTGTCTTCGTCGTGGAAATTCGCCGCCGCCACCGTGGTGGCCGCCGCCAGCCCGTTTTCCGTGGCAAGCGCAAAGGCCGCGTAATATGGCTGCGGCTGGATCTGGTTCAGCGCATCCAGCGTGGCAAGATCGCGCCCGCTCAGGCTCTCATGGGGGATCACCTCCCATTCCACCTCACCGCGCTCCGCAAAGACCAGATCGCGTGCATCGCGCAAATTCGGCAGGTCTTGCGCCATCGCAGACCCCGCCGTCACCGCCAGACATATCGCCGCCAATCCTGCCCGCATCACATTCACTCCCGGTCACGTTGCATCGCCTGAAAAGATGTCTGCAGGGCCGCGCGCCCCGCCATCACATCCCCGCATGTGCCCAATTAGCGCAAGCCTGCCCCCCTCTCAACCGCTGGACACCGCGCCCCAACGTCATAGTGTTCACAAAATCGCCAACGCAGGAGCGCCCCGATGTCCCTTGATGCCGTCCTTTCCCGGATTGATGCCGACCTAGACCAAGCCACCGCCCGGTTATTCGACCTGCTGCGCATCCCCTCCATCTCGACCGATCCGGCCTATGACGCCGATGTCGCCCGCGCGGCCCAATGGCTGGCCGATGAATTGACGGGGCTGGGCTTTGACGCCTCGGTCAGGCCCACCACCGGGCACCCGATGGTCGTGGCGCATGGCGGCGAAGGCCCCCATGTCCTGTTCTACGGCCATTACGACGTGCAACCGGTCGATCCCCTGAGCCTTTGGGACCGCGACCCGTTCGATCCCGAAATTCAGGACACGCCAAAAGGCAAGGTGATCCGCGCGCGCGGCGCCGTCGACGACAAGGGTCAGTTGATGACCTTCATCGAGGCCTGCCGCGCCTGGAAGGCGGAAACTGGCACCCTGCCCGCCCGCGTTACATTCTTTTTCGAGGGTGAGGAGGAATCGGGGTCCCCGTCCCTCGTTCCGTTCCTGAAAGCCAACGCCGATGAATTGCGCGCCGACATCGCGCTGATCTGCGACACCGGGATGTTCGATGACACCACCCCCGCCATCTGCACCCAGTTGCGCGGCATGGTACGCGAGGAAATCACCATCACCGGCCCCAAGGTCGATCTGCATTCCGGCATGTTCGGCGGCATTGCGATGAACCCGATCCGCGCCATGACCAAGGTCCTTGCCGCCATGCACGATGACACGGGCCGCATCGCGATCCCGCATTTCTATGACGGCGTTCCCGATCTTGCCCCCGAACTCAAGGCCCAGTGGGACGGGCTGGGCTTTGACGAGGCCGCCTTCCTTGGCGCCGTCGGCCTGTCCCTGCCCGCCGGCGAACAAGGCTACTCCGGACTGGAGATGGTCTGGTCGCGCCCCACCGCCGAGATCAACGGCATCTGGGGCGGCTATACCGGCGCGGGTTTCAAGACCGTGCTGCCGTCGCAGGCCCATGCCAAGGTCAGCTTCCGGCTTGTCGGTACGCAAGACCCCGCCGCCATCAGCCGGAATTTCCGCCAGTGGGTGCAAGACCAGCTGCACCCTGACTGCACCGTGACCTTCGCCGAGCTTGGCGGCGACCCCGCCAGCGTCATGAACACCGATCACCCTGCCTTCGCGGTGGCGCGCGCCGCCCTGTCGCAGGAATGGCCCGGTGATGCGGCCTATGTCGGCGGCGGCGGGTCAATCCCGGTGGCGGGGCATTTCCAGACCATTCTGGGAATGGATTCGCTTTTGGCGGGCTTCGGCAAGGATGACGATGCGATGCATTCCCCGAACGAGAAATACGACCTCAGCAGTTTTCATCATGGGATCCGCGCGTGGGCGCGTGTTCTGGGCGGACTGGCATAAGCCGCACACGGGCAGCGCCGGAGGCATCGGTCGGATGCCTCCGGCGGACATATTTGAAAAGCAAAGATGGGGGCGGTCATACCCCCTTCGTCAGGCCCGCACCCGGCAGGGCGGCGGCCCCGCGCCAGAAGCGCAGCATCATCAGCACCCCCGCGATGGCAAGCCCCACCACCAACCCAAGCCAGATGCCCGGGCCGCCCAAGCCCAGCGGAAACCCGAACAGCCACGCGCAGGGCACGCCCACCGCCCAATAGCTGAGGAATGCGTAGATCATCGGCACCCGTGTATCGTGCACCCCGCGCAGCAGACCCAGCGCCATGATCTGCGCCGCATCCGCCAGTTGAAAGAACGCCGCCACCAGCAAGAGGCCCGCGCCAATCGCCAGTATCTGCGGGCGCAGAGGGTCGGCGGGATCGAGGAACAGGCCGATCAGCGTCTCGGGCAGGCTGAGGAACAAGATCATCGCCAGCGCGACCGCAATCGCCGACAGGAGCAGAACTGCCGCCGCCGCAAGACGCAGGCCCGCCACGTCGCGCCGCCCCCAGGCGCGGCCCGCCCGCACCGTTGCAACCTGGCTTAACCCGACGTGCAACATGAAGATGATCGACACGATCTGCAGCGCGATGCCGTGGGCGGCCAGTTCAAGTTCGCCGATCCAGCCCATCATGATCATCGTCGCCATGAACAGCCCCGATTCGGCCAGCAAGGTGGCCGAAATCGGCCATCCCAGCCGGAAAACCTGTCCGAAGGCCTCCCAGTCGGGTCGCCAGAGGCGTGCGAACAAGGTGTATTCGCGCAAGCCGGGCGCGCGCGCGGCATAGATCGCCAGCACCGCGCACATCATCAGATGCGTCCCCGCAGAGGCGATCGCCGCGCCATTCACGCCCAGTTCGGGCGCCCCCAGATTGCCGAAGATCAGCACCCAGTTCATCCCGGCATTCAACACCACCCCCGCCAATGTCGCCCACAGCATGATCCGCGTGCGTTCCAGCGCGCTGAGGTGACTGCGGAAGACCAGCATCAGCACCGCCGGCATCAGGCCCAGCCCGGCAATGCGCAGATAGCTTTGCGTCAGGGCGGACAATCCCTCAGCCTGCCCGGCAAGCTGCAAGATGGCGCCGGAAAACCAGAACAGCGGCAGCGCGGTCAGGCTGAACAACACCGCGATCCACAGCCCCATCCGCGTGACCCGGCGGGCTTGGGTGACATCGTCATTGGTGACGGCCCCGGCCACCATCGGGACCACCGCAAGGGCAAAGCCCATGCCCAGAATCAGCACGACGTGGAAATAGCTGCCGCCCAGCGCGACAGCCGCCAGTTCGGGCACCCCGTACCAGCCCATCATGACCGTATCCGTCAGGCTGATCACGTTGCTTGCAATCTGAGAGCCGATCAGCGGCAGACCCAGCACCAATGACGCACGAAGATGTTGCATGAGAGGGGACATGCGCCAGCCCTTACGCCCCGCCCACTGACTTGCCAACCCTGATCAAAGCGCTGCAAGCGCCAGCTGCGTGGCCACGACCGCGACGATGGCCCCCACCGTCAATTCCAGAACCGGCTGCACCCGGGCCAACGCCGGATTGTCCGTCAGGCCCGACAACGCGCCCCGCCGCAACGTCACCGCCGCCACCGCGACCGCGACCGTGACGCTGGCCGTGCCCAGCCCCATGGCCACCACCCCCGCGATGCCGGTGCCGAATATCCCCATCTGCGCCGTCAAGATAAGAACGAACAGCGCGCCGGTGCAGGGTCGGATCGCCACCGCGCCGACCAGCGGCGCAAGGCTGCGCCAATCGCGCGCCGCCGCCACCGCATCGACCGATGGCCCGTGGCTATGGCCACAGTCGGCACAGACCGCTCCCCCCGACCGGGTCGCGCGCAGCGTCCGCAGACCGCGCCAGACCAGCCAGAGCCCGATAACCGCGATGGCGGCGAAGCTGAGGGGTGCGAACACTTGTTCGGCCACGTCCGTCATCCGTTCCCGGCTCCATCCAACCAGCCACAGCCCGCAGCCGACCAACACGATCGCCGTGCCCGCCTGCGCCAAACTGGAGGCCACCGCCACCACCGAAAGCCGCAGCGCGCCCACCTCACGCGCCGCACCATACCCGCCGATCAGCAGCTTGCCATGGCCCGGCCCGGCCGCGTGAAAGAACCCATAGGCGAAACATACCCCAATGAACCCGGTCAGCGCGGCGGCGTCCCCCCCCGCAGCGCGCGCAGCCCCTGCGCCATCGCGGTCTGCGCCGTGCGTTGACCCTCGGCGGCCCAGCGCAACAGCGCTTGGTCCCCGCCACCAAGATACGCGGCCACCAGCAGCGCCGCGATCATCACCGCCCCCCCCGCGATCAGCCAGCGCATTGGAACACCACCGTATCCGCGAAGGCCGCACCGACGGCCGGGAAGTTGTCATCGGCATCGACGCTGCCACCGATGTCGGCGATGGCGCTGGCCAACAAGGCATAGGCCGCATCCAGATCGGGGCGAACCAGCACGGGCGCGCAACCCGCCGCCTCCATGTCCAGTGTCATTTCAAAGGCGACGTAGAACGCGGCGTCGAATATCCGGGCGGCGACATCGCCCGCCTCCCCGCCCGACACCGGGCGGCGATGCACGGTTTCGATCTGCCCGCTCGACAGCAACGTCAGGCTGATCGGCTCCGGCGTCCCCACCTCCAGCGCGCGATCCCCCTGGCTCAGGACCAAGCCCCCGGTGAAGCCGCCATTCCAGTTCAGGTCAAAGCCCAGCGTCTGCGCGATTTCCGCGGGTGTCAGGGACAGGTCGAAATCTGGGTCCAGCCCGTAATCTTCCAGCAAGATCAGGGAATACAGCTCGTCATACCGCCACGTGACATCCACGGCGGTGACGCGCCCGGCGGCATCGCGGATCAGTGTCAGTCCGGCGTCGACGAAAATATGCGGGTGCGCTTGGGCGGCGCTTGCCAAGCCCAGCGTGATGCAAGTAATGATGCCCGCGTGCAACCTCATGGGCAGGTCTATAAAGTCACGTTGGCATCATCGGCAAGTCCCACACCGCGACCCCAGCGATGCCTTGCCAGGATTGTCCCGGATTTTGCCAGGATTGTTCCCGCAAAGACGGTAATCCACCACATTTCTGCCCAAATTGCGGCCCATATTGAACACTGATCTATCCTAACGAACGGTTTATTACAGTGCGTACGCTTATCGCCAAATTCTGCCAATCCGAGGACGCGGCCATCACGGTGGACTGGACCGTGCTCAGTGCTGCCGCCGTCGGCATGGCCGTTGCGATGACCGCAGTGTTGACCGATGCGATTTCGGTCCTGTCCTCCCGACTGGAGGCGCAGATGCGCACCCAGCAGATCAGTGACGCGTTCGTTCAATTCAACGGCTCCCATTTCGAGCCCCTGCTCGAGGCGGGTCTGGTAACCGAGAGCGAGGCACAGGATCTTTTCGTTCTGGCCAACACCATGATGAACCAGACCGTGCTGGACTCGTTGGAAGCAGGCATCAATGCCATCAACGACGGCACCATCACAGAAGCGGAATACGCCCAACTTGTGGCCGTTGCTTCGGTCGCCTATCAGCGCAACATCGTCGATGACGCCGTGCTTGATCATTACTTCGGCCTCGGCGGCGGTGGCGTCTAAGCGCCGCCTGCCCCCCTTGACCTCTAGACGGTCAAATCGCCCGCCATGGCCTTGATACGCGCGAACATCTCCTGACACTCGGGTACTATCTGCGGCGTGGGCCTGCCCGCCGCATCCGCCAGCTTTTGCTGCAAGACCAGAAACTTGTCCGATACCACCGATCCGACGGCAGATTGCACCGGCGCGACCAACGCATCCTCCAGCGCAACGAACATGACGCCCGCGTCAATCAATCGGCCAAAGTAATCCGCCGCCACATCGGCAAAGAAGGGCACGTTATGCCCCAGCGTGATCGCCGTTATGTCCTGCCCGAACCACGCCTTCGCCGCCGCCTGATCGAACATCAGTTGCGCCAATGAAAACGTCAGAAAACTATCCTTCACATAGATCTCGGCCTTGCGATCGCCCGCGTCGCGCGCAGCGCGATAGGCCCGGTTCCATGTCCATTCGTAGCACCACGATGTGACGTCCACCGGTGTCGCGCCGATATCGGCCAGATAGGCGTTGACCGCCGCCAGCTTCGTGGCCGTCTCGCCCCAGTGGCACAGCGGATGCCGGAACAGCTTGCGTGGTGCCTTGTTCAGCCATCGCGCCAGCTTCCGCTCCCCCTCGGCGATGTCAGCGATGAAGGCCGCAGCGTTGATGTCGGGCAATTGCTGGTGGGCATGGGTGTGGTTGGCGATGTGATGGCCGGCGGCCACCCAATCATCCAGAATGTCGGCAAATTCCGGGTGCTTGTCGATCGCCCATGAATTGGCGAAGGCATAGACCCCTGAAATCCCGTGCTGGGCCAGCCCGTCTCGAATGGCCCGCACGATACCCTGTGCCGTGTACCCGTCCGGCGGGTAGGACTGCGGCCAAAGCGGCAGGTCGTCCATGGTGAATGCGGTTTTCACACCCTGCTCCTGTCCTTGCCTGATCGGCAAAGACTGCGCGGCGCGGGTTCACTCTGTCAATCGCCGTCGCGCTGGCCGCGATCACGCAGGCCAGCGCTTTTTCATTCACCATTACCCGCACGATGATCGGTCAGGATGCCCCGACGCGGCGTGTATCCGGATGCAGCGAGGCACCCAGAATGTGATCGCTGCGTTGCAGGACCTGCCCCGCCATGCCCACGATCAACGGATCGGGCGCCTGCACGATCCGGGGGTCCTTGTCGGGATAATCCAGACTGTCCAGAAAATGCTGCATGCAATTCAGCCGCGCGCGCTTCTTGTCGTCCGACTTGATCACCGTCCATGGCGCATCCGCCGTGTCGGTATAGAAGAACATCGCCTCTTTCGCCTCGGTGTAGTCATCCCACTTGTCGAGGCTCGCCTTGTCGATCGGCGACAGCTTCCAGCGCTTCAGGGGGTCTGTCTCGCGCGCGGCAAAACGGTTGCGTTGTTCGGATTGGGTCACCGAAAACCAATATTTGTAAAGCCGGATACCCGCGCGTGTCAGCATCCGCTCGAACTCGGGCGTCTGGCGCATGAATTCAAGGTATTCGCCCGGTGTGCAAAAGCCCATCACCCGTTCCACACCCGCGCGGTTGTACCAAGACCGGTCGTAGAACACCATTTCGCCAGCCGTCGGCAGGTGCCGGACATAGCGCTGGTAATACCATTGCCCCCGCTCCTCGTCGGTGGGTTTGTTCAGGGCGACCACCCGGGCCTCGCGCGGGTTCAGATGCTCGTTGAAACGCTTGATCGTGCCGCCCTTCCCGGCCGCGTCGCGCCCCTCGAACAGAACCACTATCCGCTCGCCGGTTTCGCCGACCCATTTCTGCACCTTCAGCAACTCGGCCTGCAGCTTCGCCTTGCGCGCCTCATATGCGCGTCGCGACAGGCGGTCCTCATAGGGGTATGTGCCGGTTTCAAACGCATCCCGAATGTCGGCCCCCGACGGTGCGGGTTTGCGGGCCTTTCGCACCGGGCCGGTCTTGGCGGGCTCGGCGGCCGGTTCACGTGGCGCAGTCAGGTCTTCCATGGTCACTCTCCCCCAGGTTCGACATTGCATCTTTCAACCGGACTATACCCCAACCGCACGCCGCGCGCCTTGAGGCAGGTCAAGAACAGCGCCCGCGCGCACCCGGCCCCGTCCACCGCCATACGCCCCGCCACCGTGCCCATTCGCCCCCGATCAGGGCGGCCGCAACCCTTTCCCCTCGCCCCCAAACCTGCCATGATGGTGAAAACATCACACAAGATAGAGCATGAACATGGCCGACGACCTCCTGTCAGGCACGCCCGACCCGCAGACATACGACGCCTCCTCCATCGAAGTTCTGGAGGGGCTGGAGCCCGTGCGCAAACGCCCCGGCATGTATATCGGCGGCACCGATGAACGCGCGCTGCACCACCTTGTCGCCGAAGTGCTCGACAACTCCATGGACGAGGCGGTTGCCGGTCACGCCACCCGCATCGAGGTGGAACTGAACGCCGATTACTCCGTCACCGTCCGCGACAACGGGCGCGGCATTCCCGTCGACCCCCACCCGAAATTCCCCGACAAATCCGCGCTCGAGGTGATCTTGTGCACCCTGCACGCGGGCGGCAAGTTCTCGGGCAAGGCCTACCAGACCTCGGGCGGCCTGCACGGCGTCGGCATCTCCGTCGTCAACGCGCTCTCCGATCATGTCCGGGTCGAGGTCGCGCGCAACCGCGAACTCTTCGTGCAGGAATTTTCGCGCGGCATCCCCCAAGGCCCGGTAAGATCCGCAGGCGCCGTCGCCAACCGGCGCGGCACCACGGTCACATTCCATCCCGACGAACAGATCTTCGGCAACCACCGCTTCAAACCCGCCCGTCTCATCAAATCCGTCCGCTCCAAGGCCTACCTGTTCTCGGGCGTCGAAATCCGCTGGAAATCCGCGATCGACGATGGCGAAACCCCGGCCGAGGCGACCTTCCACTTTCCCGGCGGTCTTGCCGATTACCTTGGCGAGACCCTTGGCAACGTGGCCACCTACGCCGATCAACCGTTCGCGGGCCGGGTTGAATTTCAACCCCGCTTCGGCGTGCCCGGCGCGGTCGAATGGGCCATCAACTGGACGCCCTCGCGCGATGGCTTCATCCAGTCCTACTGCAATACCGTCCCCACGCCTGAGGGCGGCACCCACGAAGCCGGGTTCTGGGCCGCGATCCTCAAGGGCGTGCGCGCCTATGGCGACCTGACCAACAACAAGAAAGCCGCCAACATC
>Ga0075467_10000234_pt1 | contig 41264 bp, 32 predicted proteins | sample DEB08_DNA_9_FD_75067 | JGI IMG/M metagenome (GOLD analysis project Ga0075467, IMG submission 75067) | Aqueous microbial communities from the Delaware River and Bay under freshwater to marine salinity gradient to study organic matter... | ecosystem: Environmental > Aquatic > Marine > Coastal ... | reverse complement strand
ATTTTCAAAAACCTTTCCGTTCCACTGGGCTGATTTTGTAAAACGAGACTTATCGTCGTCGCTAATGCGGCCGCCAAACTGCGGGTTTAAGTATAAATAACCAAGACCATAAGCGATTGCCAATACGATTAAGCTGAGGATGATTTTAAGTATCACTTTGAATTTCACGTTAAATAAAATTAGAAGGGCAAAGAAGCGGAATATAATCCACTGAAAATTATACGAATTGCAGAAATGTAGATTATTTCCATCTGCAAATAGTGTTAGCCTTTCGCACTGCTCGTAATCTATGCTTATCTTGCAGCCGCTATGGCACAGGAAAAAATTAACATAAAAAATCGCAAGGCGAAGTTCAACTACGAGCTTCTTGATATCTACGAAGCTGGGATTAAACTCTTAGGCACGGAGATTAAATCTATTCGCAAGGGCCAGGCTAGTTTACAAGAGGCCTATTGCTATTTTGATGGTGAAAAGCTTATGGTAAAAAACATGCATATTGCCGAGTGGACGCATGGAAACATCAACAATCACGCTCCCTTGCGTGAAAGACTTTTGCTTTTACATAAACGTGAAATCCGCAGCCTCATGGGCGATGTGGAAAAAGGCACCCGCACCATCGTTCCCGTTAATTTATACATTAACGATCGCGGTCTAGCCAAGATGCGTATCGCCCTAGCCCAGGGTAAGAAAACGTACGATAAGCGAGAAAGCTTAAAAGAGAAGGATCAAAAGCGCGAAGTAGATCGCGCTCTGAAACGTTAGTTATTAGCTCCGTTTACAGTTTGTGACGAACCGCTAGTAAGGTGTTTTTCAGCAAACTAACCCTGGTCATTGGTCCTACTCCACCTGGTACCGGTGTGATATAACTTGCTTTTTTAGAAACCGTATCAAACTCTACGTCTCCCACTAAGCGATGACCCGACTTTTTAGTTTTGTCTACTACTCTGGTTGTTCCCACATCTAAAATTACGACCCCTTCTTTAACCATATCGGCGGTAATAAAATTGGGTTTTCCCAAAGCCGCAATAATAATATCGGCGGTCTTTAAAATATCTTTCAGATTGGTGGTGCGGCTATGGGTTAAAGTTACCGTTGCATTGCCAGGGTAATGATTACGCGCCATTAAAATACTAGCAGGCATCCCCACAATATGCGAACGTCCTACCACTACGCAGTGCTTCCCCCCTGTTTCAATATTGTAACGATCTAATAGATCCATAATCCCCATTGGGGTTGCGGGAACATAACTGGGGAGGTTTAGGGCCATTTTACCCAAATTAGTCGGGTGAAAACCATCTACATCCTTGTCGGGATCGATAGCCATAATTACCTTTTGCTCGTTAATGTGCTTAGGTAAAGGTAGTTGTACGATAAATCCATCCACATCATCATCGGCATTAAGCTGATCTACCACTGCCAATAATTCCTTTTCGGTGATGGTTTCGGAAAGTTTTATCAAACTTGACTTATAACCTACCTCTTCACAGTCCCTTACTTTCGCATTCACATAAGTAACACTAGCACCATTATTACCCACTAAAACTGCGGCTAAATGAGGTTGTTTGCCGCCTTTGCCGATAATAATTTTCACCTCTTCAGCGATTTCATTACGAATATCCTGTGAGGTCTTTTTCCCGTCTATTAAAATCATTGCTTGGTTTTTCTCTATTTCTACTAACGCATTCCCTTCATCATGCCGGCCATACGCTTCGCACCGCCACCTTGCATCATGCGCATCATTTTACTCATCTCACCAAACTGCTTTAACAATTGGTTTACTTCTTGAATATTTTTTCCCGATCCATCGGCAATGCGCTTACGGCGACTGCCATTTATTAATTTAGGATTGGCGCGTTCTTCCTTGGTCATCGATTGAATAATCGCCTCCACTCCTTTAAAGGCATCGTCGTCGATATCCACATCCTTAAGCATTTTACCCATTCCTGGAATCATGCCCATGAGGTCTTTCATATTCCCCATTTTCTTAATTTGCTTAATCTGACCTAAGAAATCATCAAAGTCAAATTGATTTTTGGCAATCTTCTTTTGTACACGACGCGCTTCATCTTCGTCGAACTGCTCTTGAGCACGTTCTACCAAAGAAACAACATCACCCATACCCAAAATACGGTCGGCCATACGCTCGGGATAGAAAATATCCAAAGCGTCCATTTTTTCGCCTGTACCAATAAATTTAATCGGTTTATTAACCACCGTTCGAATGGTTAATGCTGCACCACCGCGGGTATCACCGTCTAATTTGGTTAAGATAACTCCTTCGTAATTAAGCACATCATTAAAGGCCTTGGCAGTATTCACTGCATCCTGACCCGTCATGGCATCTACTACAAAAAGAGTTTCTTGGGGTTTAATTGCCGCGTGAACATTGCGAATTTCGCTCATCATTTCCGCATCAATGGCCAAACGACCAGCGGTATCGACGATTATAGTATTGTGTCCATTTTTCTTGGCGTAAGCCACGGCATTTAAGGCAATTTCAATCGGATTTTTATTTCCTTCTTCACTGTAAACCTCCACGCCAATTTGCTCACCAACCACCTGCAGTTGGTTAATAGCCGCAGGACGGTAAACGTCGCCCGCCACTAAAAGTACTTTACGTCCTTTTTTACGGGTAAGGAAATTGGCCAGTTTACCACTGTGGGTGGTTTTACCCGAACCCTGTAAACCCGCCATCAATATAATGGTCGGCTTTTCACTGAGGTTCAACTCGGCCGCTTCACCGCCCATAAGGCGCGCCATTTCATCGCGTACCACTTTAGTTAAAACCTGTCCAGGTTTAAGGCTAGTAAGTACTTGCTGACCTAAAACCTCTTCCTTTACCTTAGCGGTAAAATCTTTGGCAATTTTAAAACTAACATCCGCATCTACTAAAGCCCGACGAATCTCCTTTAGGGTTTCGGCAACGTTAACTTCCGAAATTTGACCATGGCCTTTTAATACGTGAAAGGCTTTTTCGAGTTTATCTTGTAAATTATCAAACATCTATCTTAAAATTTTTAGATCTGGGCTGAGGCCCGCAAATTTATAAAAAGCAAAAGGTCTTTTCGCCAAAATGACCTACATCTGTTCGGGCACGGTAATTCCCAGTAAACGCATAGCACTCGACACTACCGCAGCAGTTTTACGCGACAAATCTATACGGAAGTGCACGGCTGCTGGGTTTTCATCGTTTAAAATGGCCAATTGCTGGTAGAAACCATTGTAGGTTTTCACCAAATCGTACACGTAATTAGCTATTAATGAGGGTGCATGATCGGCCGCCGCTTGTTGAATAATTGAGGGGAAGTTCAAAATCTGTTTAATCAAATCCCTTTCTATCCCTGCCAAACTTTGGTAAACGCCTGTATTTGGTATGCTCATTTGGCCCGCTTTACGCAGAAGCGATTTTATACGAGCATGCGTATATTGAATAAAAGGACCGGTATTTCCCTGAAAGTCGATGGACTCTTCGGGGTTGAATAACATGCGCTTGCGCGGATCTACCTTGAGTATAAAATATTTTAAGGCACCTAGACCAATCATTTCATGCGTCGCATTTTTTTCTGCTTCACTCAAACCATCCGTCTTACCCAGGTCTTCCGAAATTTTTTGCGCGGTAGAAATCATTTGCTCCATTAAATCATCGGCATCTACCACCGTTCCTTCGCGCGATTTCATCTTCCCGGAAGGGAGATCCACCATGCCATAGCTTAGGTGATACAAGTTTTCGGCCCAAGCGTAACCCAATTTTTTAAGAATGGCAAAAAGTACTTGAAAATGATAATCCTGCTCATTACCAACCGTATAAATCATCCCATCAATACCGAAATCCTCATAACGTTGAATAGCCGTACCGATATCTTGAGTCATATAAACCGAAGTACCGTCTCGTCTAAGCAAAAGTTTTTCGCCTAGCTTCTCCGCTTCTAAATCACACCAAACAGAACCATCTTCTTTTTTAAAGAATACGCCTTTGGCCACGCCCTCTTCTACTATTTTCTTGCCGAGAAGATAGGTTTCAGATTCGTAATAATTTTTGTCGAAATTTACACCTAGTCTGCGGTAACTTGCGTCGAAGCCGGCATAAACCCAAGCGTTCATCTTCTGCCAAAGAGCGACAACTGCGGCATCACCTTGCTCCCATTTCAATAGCATTTCGCGGGCTTCTTGAAAGATAGGAGCATGTTCTTTTGCCTCCTCTTCCGTTTTACCTTCCGCCATTAATTGAGCGATTTGCTCTTTGTAGGCCTTATCAAAAGCAACGTAATATTTACCCACTAAATGATCGCCTTTAAGGCCGCTAGTTTCGGGCGTTTCACCCTCCGCAAAATGCTGCCACGCCACCATACTTTTACAAATATGAATGCCACGATCGTTAATAATTTGCACCTTTTTAACAGTGTGTCCTGCCGCGCTTAAAATTTCGGCTACCGAATATCCTAAAAGGTTATTGCGAATATGGCCTAAATGTAAGGGCTTATTGGTATTGGGAGAACTGTATTCCACTAAGGTTGTGCGTCCTAATGATTCCCCTTTGCCGTAATTTTCTAAATCTTGAATACCATGTAAAACCGCCTGCCAGTAGCTGTCGCTGATGGAAATATTTAAAAAGCCTTTTACCACATTAAATGCTTTTACCTCCGCATGACGCTCTTGTAAAAGAGTGCCAATTTCTTGGGCGGTATCCTCAGGCTTCTTGCGACTCGCCTTCAGATAAGGAAAAACCACTAAGGTCAAATCGCCTGCAAATTCTTTGCGAGTTGCTTGCCATTCAATGCTTTCAACTTCCAGTTGATAAAGATCTTTTAAAACACCCGTACAGGTTTCTGACAAGGTTTTACTAATGGTATGCTGCATATTTTTTTATTGGTTTTCTAAAGATTCGTAAAGTGGTTTAAAAATACGGAAGGCCGCTTCAGCCATGCTATTTCCTTCTAAATCGAGTAAAGGGTTAATTTCTACCATTTCGAAACAACAAACACGCTCATCCCGTACCAAGCCTAATAGGATATTACGCACTTCCATTTCCGAAAAGCCACCCGGTACTGGCGTACCCGTTCCTTCGCTTACCGATGGATCCATGCTATCCACATCAAAGGACACATAAATAATATCGCAATCTTTTAGATGAGAATATGCCTTTTCTACGGTTTTATCAGCGCCTAACTTTTTACTTTCCTCTACGGTAATATTAGGGATATTATAACGCTTCATTATTTCTTGTTCGGGCACTTCAGTACTGCGTACCCCAATAAAAACAAGGTCTTTGGGTAATACTCTTTTATTAGAGCCCTTCATTTCGTTCCAATGCCAAATCGTTTCTTCTTCTGGCTGATTATTCTGACAAACGATATTATCTTCATGCAAAGCGGTAGCTAAAGGCATTCCGTGTACATTACCACTAGGGCTGGTGTAGGGAGAATGAAGATCGGCATGGGCATCTACCCAAATTACGCCTAACCTTTTGTTAGGGTAAGCTCTTTTAATACCCGCTATTGTTCCGCCAGCATTGCTATGATCGCCCGAAATAACCACCGGAAATTTCCCTTTTTTAAGGGTGCTACTTATCGTGGTTTCAATACGACGATACATTTCGGCAATTGCATCGAGACGTTTCGCATAAGGTTCTTGCACTTCTTTGTAAAGTCGGTGGTTTAAGGTCGCCACTTTTTTTTCAGGATGCCGCTGGAAAAAGCTGCGATCGTACTTCAAGCTCGCAACCTGTAGGGCGTCTAAACCCAAGGAAGCACCACGCGTTCCCGCACCGAGCTCCGACATAACGCCGATGATTTCTAATTCTTTAGCCATTGTGTGTATTTGAGGCTGCAAAAATAGGTAATTTACGAGGCCTAAAAAGACTCTCCGATAGATAATACTGAAAGGAAATTTTAGTTTCATCTAAAAAAGAAAATCCTGCGTTTAGGATTTAAACAACACCACCTAGCCCATGCATAAGTTTCTAATAATAAGCTTATTATCTTGTTTATTCCTATCCCTCAGTGCGCAAAATCTCAGCATTAGTGGGTATGTGCAAGACCGTCAATCGCAAGAGCGTCTTATTGGCGTAAACCTTTATATCGAAGGAAAAACGATTGGAACAAGCACAAACACCTTTGGATTTTACTCTTTAAGTCTCCCGCCAGGGGATTACAAATTAGTCGCCTCATTTATTGGTTATGGAAGTCAAGAGTTTCCCATTAAGCTCACTAAGAACAATATTAATTTGGATATTGATCTGGTAGAAGGCAATACTCAGCTTGCAGAAGTAGTGGTAACAGCCAAGGAAGCAGAGGTAAGCCGCGTTCAAATGAGCGAAATACAATTGTCGGTAGCGGAGATTAAAAAGATTCCCGCCTTTTTAGGAGAAGTTGATATTATTCGCGCCATTCAATTATTACCTGGAGTACAATCGGGCAATGAAGGAACTACTGGCTTTTATGTGCGTGGTGGCAGTCCCGATCAAAACCTGATTTTACTGGATGGAGTACCCGTTTACAATGCCTCTCACCTCTTTGGCTTTTTCTCCGTTTTTAATGCCGATGCTATTAAAAATGTTAATCTCACCAAAGGTGGTTTTCCCGCTCGCTTCGGCGGCAGATTGAGTTCCGTACTGGAGATTGATATGAAAGAAGGAAACTTAAAGGAGTTTAAGGGCGAAGGCTCGCTGGGGCTCATCTTTAGTAAACTAACTATTGAAGGACCAATATGGAAAGAGAAAACATCTTTTATCCTTTCGGGAAGGCGCACTTATTACGACATCTTGGCACGACCATTTATTCCCGATGGCACTGAGTTTGGCTATTATTTTGCCGATTTAAACGCCAAAGTAAACCACATCTTTTCACGTAAAAACCGACTTTATTTAAGCTATTATACTGGTATCGATGATTTTGGTATAAGGCAAGATTATAACACTGATGGATTTTTTAGCGACGAAGAAGGTTATGATGAATCGAGTCTCCGCTGGGGAAATCACACCGCCGCCTTACGTTGGAATCACCTTTTTAACGATAAACTCTTCAGCAACTTAACCGCTACATTTTCGCAATATCGCTTCAGTGTTGGCTTTGAAAATTATTATAAAAATCCCACCGAAGAAAGTAGATCTGGCTTTGAATATTTTTCACTTATTAGAGACTATGGCTTACGTTACGATTTAGAATACAGTATAAATAACAAGCATAGTTTAAAATATGGCGCGAGTTACACCTTTCACACCTTCAAACCAGGGGTGGCGCAAATTGCCCAAGAATACGCAGGCGTTAAAATTGACTCGATCCTAAATCTTTCGCAAGTTATCCAAGCGAACGATTTATTTGCTTATATCGAAGATGATTACCGACTTAACGAAAGATGGCGTTTAAATTACGGCCTACATTATTCCATGTATTTTACCGACGATGATGCTTTTTATCACTCGCTACAACCTAGAGTGGCTGCGCGTTATTTGGTTAATGATGATTGGTCATTAAAAGGTTCTTATGCCCTAATGAATCAATACATTCATCTTCTATCCAATAGTGGTATTGGTTTACCAACCGACCTTTGGGTTAGCTCTACCGCCAAGGTAAAGCCCCAAATTTCGCAGCAAGTTGCCCTAGGTAGCACCCATAATTTAGCTAAGGGTAAATTTGAATTTAGTGCCGAAACCTACTATAAGATTATGGATAATCTTATAGAGTATAAGGAAGGTGCCAGTTTTATTGGCTCTACCGATTGGCAAAACACCGTTGAAACCGATGGTCGCGGCGAAGCTTATGGCCTAGAAATGTTAATCCGCAAAAAGCGAGGGAAAACGACGGGTTGGGTTGGCTACACCTTAGCCTGGAGTAACCGCCAATTTTCTAACCTTAATAATGGCGAATTATTCCCTTACCGCTATGATCGCCGCCATGATATTAGCGTAGTGATGAATCATGAATTTAGTAAGCGCTTTGATATTGGTCTTACTTGGGTATTTGGCACTGGTAATAGTTTTACCGCTCCGGTAGCTAAAATTTTATTGCCCGGCATGAGCTCCAATCCATTTAATTCATTTGGAGGAGGTTCTTATGAAAGATACAGCGACCGAAACTCTCTGAAAATGCCCGCCTATCATCGTTTAGACCTTGGCTTCAATTGGCATTATGCCACCAAATGGGGCGAAGCCAGTTGGAATATTTCGCTTTACAATGCTTATAATCGTCAAAACCCTTTCTTTCTTTATCTAAGCACCAACAATGCGGGAGAAAGAAAAGTAAACCAAGTTAGCCTCTTCCCTATTATTCCATCCGTTTCTTACCAGTTTAAATTTTAAATGATGAAAAATATAATTACCCTTCTCGCCTTGAGCCTCATTTTTTCATCTTGTGAAAAAGAAATTGACTACGAAATTCCTGATCCAGGGGATAAAATTGTGGTTTCTGGCCGTCTGGAAGATGGACAAAGTCCTAAAATTTACCTTAGCACTTCGGTATATTCCATGCTGGCACGGGAGCCGAAAACAAGTAATATCTATACCGCAAAGCTTTATAGCGACGCTCCGAATAGCCCTTTTGAATTACAAGCGGTACTTGATCCGAACAACTTGTTTGGTAGCCTTTATTATTATACCACCGCCAATACCATTGAGGCTGGCAGAAACTATCGATTAGAGGTTAGTGCGCCTAATTTAGACCCCGTTAGTGCACAAACCGGGGTACCTGACATTACGCTAATTGAAAATGTTCGCTTTGATACGGCTACACGCGACTTACGGTTTAACTTTATGGATAAAGCCAGCACATCAAACTACTATATAGTTGAGCTCCGCAGAGTCCATAATCCTTACCAATTATACATTAGTACCGCCGATCCAAGTTTAGAGTTTTTTAGTTTTAGTCAGGATCCGTTTGGCGAGGGCGAAAGTCGCACTTATGGTACCGAAGCCTTTTTAGATGACAACCAATTTAATGGGCAACGTAAAGAAATTAACATTCGTTTGGAAGACTTCTCGAACAACGATCGCTTTTACGTTTACCTGCATAGCATCAGTGAGTCTTTTTATCGCTTCCGACTTACCCAAGCTGCAGGCGATTTTAACGAAAGTCCTTTTAGCGAGCCGGTGCAAATTTTCTCGAATGTAAGTGGAGGCTATGGAATAATAGCGGGCAGCAGCAGCGATCGCAGTTTAGTTAGTTTTTAAGAATTGGCCCTCGAGGGAGAGCTAAAAACAGCTTGTGAGTAAATAGAAAACTTAAGCCACTTTGGGCTACAATATTGTCTTATTTTTGCTGTTCCAAATAAAACAATGGCGAAAAAGAAAGTTACCCCTAAGTCGGACAAGAAATTTGATATCAGTAGGCTGCAGAATGCTATTAGCAATCGTAGTAATCATTTCGTGTTGGGCTTAAGTTTAATGGCTTTTGCGCTTTTTCTCATGGGTGCTTTTATAAGCTACCTCTACAATTGGACCGCCGATCAAAGCTTGGTGCGTTTCAGTTTTTGGTCATCGCTTAGTGATCCTCAAATTCAGGCAAATAATCTTTTCGGTAAATTTGGTGCAGCATTAGCCCATCAGTTTATTTTCGAATGGTTTGGCTTAGCGGCCTTCCTATTTTGCTGGTACTTAACTTTAATTGGCTTGCGCTTTTCCTTTAAGTTAAAGTTGAATTCCTTGCGACAAGCCTCGGCAGCCATGCTTTTCTTTTTAATTTGGATTCCTAGTACCCTCGCTTACTTTATCCCCAGTCAAGGCCAGTTAGCAGGTGCTACTGGATATTGGTTAGAAGCATGGTTAAGCTCCCTAACAGGACCAATAGGAACTATTATCATCTTAATTATTACTCTCTTACTCTTTTTAAGCATTAGCAATAAATGGACGGGAGAGATAGTGCTTGCCTTCTTCCGTAAGTTTAAACCTCAAAAATTAGATAAGGAAACTGAGTCTCGTTTGGAAACTTCCTCGCAAGAAGCCCCTGCAAGTAAAGCAAGGCCTGGAACAACCGAGGCCGAAAGTTCGGCGGTTATCGATCAATACCGCTCTACGGCAGATGCGCAAGAAGAAGAAATTCCGGAAGAAACTGCAGCGCCAGAGGCCGAAATTGACTTAGAGATTGATCTCGAAATAGAGGAAAAGACCACCGAAGAAACAACGAATGACATCGAATTTGATGTTGAAGAGGATAGCCCAGTAGAGACCCCATCTAAGGAAACTGAAGTTACTGAAGAAGTTATTAGGGATGAGGATTTTGAGATTTACACCACGGAAACGGAGGAAGAACTTACGGCAAGGGAGGTAAAACGTAAGCTTAAAGAATTTGGCGAATACGATCCCACATTAGAATTAGCGCGCTTTAAAGCACCACCATTAGAACTTTTAAAAGACTTCGGCAGCACCAATATTATTCGCAACGATCAAGAATTAGCGGAAAATAAAAATAAGATTGTTGAAACTCTAAACAACTATAAAATAGAGATTTCCAAAATCAAAGCCACAATAGGTCCCACGGTTACTCTCTATGAAATTGTTCCAGCTCCTGGGGTGCGCATCTCTAAAATTAAAAACCTAGAAGACGATATTGCTCTTTCTTTGGCGGCTTTAGGTATTCGTATTATCGCACCCATTCCTGGCAAAGGAACCATTGGTATAGAAGTGCCTAGCACTAATCCGCAGGTGGTACCCATGCGCAATTTAATTGCCAGTGAGAAGTTTCAAAAAAACGATATGGAGCTGCCCATTGCTTTTGGTAAAACCATTAGTAATGAAACCTATGTAGCTGATTTAGCGAAAATGCCTCACCTTTTAATGGCGGGTGCAACCGGACAGGGTAAATCGGTAGGGCTGAACGTTATTCTTACGTCCTTACTATATAAGAAACATCCTTCGCAAGTGAAGTTTGTTTTGGTAGATCCGAAAAAAGTAGAACTTACCCTTTTCAATAAAATTGAGCGTCATTATTTGGCTAAACTACCCGATACGGAAGATGCCATTATCACCGATACTACCAAAGTAATTCACACTCTAAACAGTCTCTGTATTGAGATGGACCAGCGTTACGACTTGCTTAAAGATGCGATGGTGCGAAACATTAAGGAGTACAATGCTAAATTTATTCAAAGGCGCTTAAACCCTGAACAAGGACATCGATACCTACCCTATATTGTTTTAGTTATTGATGAATTTGCCGACCTTATTATGACCGCCGGTAAAGAAGTGGAAACTCCTATTGCTCGTTTAGCGCAGTTGGCACGTGCCATTGGTATTCACCTTATTGTAGCTACCCAAAGACCATCGGTAAACGTAATTACCGGTATTATTAAAGCCAACTTCCCTGCTCGTGTGGCTTTTAGAGTAACCTCCAAAATAGATTCACGAACCATCCTCGATGCCGGTGGAGCTGAACAGTTGATTGGAAAAGGAGATATGCTTCTTAGCCAGGGTTCGGACCTGATTCGTTTACAATGTGCTTTTGTAGACACTCCCGAAGTAGAAGAAATAACCGATTTCATTGGTAATCAGCAAGCTTATCCCGAAGCCTATCAGCTTCCCGAATACAAAGGAGCAGACGAAGATGGCAACGTAGGCGTAGATATTTTAGATCCTTCTGAACGTGATGTATTATTTAATGATGCCGCGCGTTTAGTGGTAATCAGTCAACAGGGTTCCGCCTCTATGCTGCAACGCAAACTAAAGCTGGGTTATAACCGGGCTGGAAGGATCGTTGATCAATTAGAATCGGCTGGAATTATCGGTCATTTTGAAGGCTCTAAAGCCCGAGAAGTATTAATTCCCGACGAGCATTCTTTGGAACAATTGTTGAATCACCAGAACAAATCTGAATAAACATTATGCATAAGTTTTTTAGTATCAGTGGAGCCCTTTTACTCAGCTTCAGCCTTTTTTCTCAAGCTAGTCACGTTGAAGCCAAAGCTTTATTAGAGGAGTCTTCCGCCAAGATGAAATCTTATGCTAGCATTTCCCTCGAATTCAGTTACACCTTCGAAAATCGTAAAGTTGAGCCGCCCGTAGTTCAAAATCAGAGCGGCAGCATCGCCCTTAAAGGAGATGACTATCATTTAAAATTAGAAAGCATAGAGCAAATAAGAGCGGGAAAAAAACTGTACAATATTTTAAATGAAGATGAGGAGGTACAGATAAGCAGCTACGATAATGAAGAAGAAGATGAGGGCATCAGTCCAAGCAAAATCTTAAGCTCCTTCTCTAAAGGATATAGCTATAAATTAGGTGGTACCGAACAAATTGCTGGCAAAACCATCCAATATATAATCCTAAAACCAGTTAACACGCTTACCGTGGATAAGATTATGATTGGTATCGAAAAATCAAGCAAGCATGTTTACAGCCTACAGCAATGGGGAAGTAATGGCACTGTTACTACTTTAATTGTAAATAGCTTTAAATCCAATCCTAAGTTACCTGCCAGCTACTTCACTTTTAATCGTGCCGATTACCAAGATTATTACATAAGCGAATAATGAAAATAATTGATCGCTTTGTACTGAAAAGCTTCTTTAGACCCTTTATCATCACCTTTTTCGTGATGATTCTTTTTTTATTGATGCAATTCGTTTGGAAGTACATTGATGATCTTGTGGGTCGCGGAGTAGAATGGTATTACATCGCCGAACTTTTATTTTATACCTCTGCCACCTTAGTTCCTATGGCGCTGCCTTTGGCGGTCCTCCTCTCCTCTATTATGGTATTAGGAACTCTTGGCGAAAATAATGAGTTGGCGGCCATGAAATCATCCGGCCTCGGACTAGCCCGAGTAATGCGTCCCCTTTTTGTATTTATGATTTGCCTAAGTGTGGGCGCTTTCCTTTTTGCCAACTATGTTATTCCCATTGCCAATTTACGCAGCGAAACACTTCGTAGAAATATTGCCAATCAAAAACCCGCACTAAGTATTAGGCCTGGTGTTTTTTATAAAGGCATCGAAGGTTTTTCAATTAAAGTTGGTGAGAAATACGGGGAAAACCAGAACTTACTAAGCGATGTGATTATTTATGATCATACCCAGAAAAGAGGTAATACCAAGGTGATTGTGGCCGATAGTGGTAAAATGCAAGTGACCTCCAACGAGCAATTCCTGGAAATTTTCCTTTACGATGGCCATTCTTACGAAGACCATAATCCCAGCAAGGCAAAAGATCGCGACAACAAGCCTTTTGTAAAATCGAATTTCCAAGAAAGCTTAATACGTTTCAACCTAGTCGATTTTCAAGCAGGCGATTTAAGAAAGTCTGGGCGCAAAGAATTCGACATGCTCAATGTACGTCAACTTGATGAAGCCGTGGATAGTCTTAATGTGCTGTTAGGAGATTTGCAAAATGACTTTGAAAAGCAAATGATCGATAAATATGCCTATAATGATTTGAAAGACATTCCCGAGACAGAGCATATTTTAGAGGTAGACACTTCCAAGGTGGCGATTATTTCCAAACTAAGCGATACCCTAATTAATAACTTCGAGGCTGATATGCATTCTCGAATTTTACAAAATTCCATGCGTATTGCCCGCAGTAATAAAGCTTATTACAGCAATGCTACCGCCCAATACGATTGGCGTAAATTGATTATCACTCGTCATGTACTCGAATGGCAAAAGAAATTTTCCGTGTCCTTCGCAATCATAGTCCTCTTTTTTGTAGGAGCACCCTTAGGAGCGATTATTCGTAAAGGAGGAATGGGAATGCCAGTGGTAGTGAGCGTTTTCATCTTTATCGTTTACCATGTAACCAGTTTCTCTTTTGAGAAATTAGGCCGCTTTATGTATTGGACTCCCTTCCAAGCTATGTGGACCGCCAATTTTATTTTACTGCCTATTGGCATTTGGCTTACTTACAAATCGGCCACAGATAGTGTGATTTTCAATATTGAACTTTATATGAAGCCTTTTCAGAAAATTTCGAACATCTTTGCCAAGCGAAAATCTACAGAAGCAACTCGTGAAAATTCTGCTCCTCAGCAATAAAGTTCCCTTTCCCGCTAACGACGGTAGCAGCATTGCTATTCGCAGTATGGTTGATGCCTTATTATTAAATGGTGCCACACTTAGCTTGCTCAGTTTAAACACCAAAAAGCATTACCGTAGCGCCAAGGATATTGAGAAAAACTTACCCCAAGGATTAGATTTCACTGCCGTAGATGCCGATACTGATATTAAAGTCATTCCCGCGGCTTTAAACCTTATTAGTGGTAAAGCTTACCATGTTTCTCGCTTCCTGCAGAAGGGTATGCAAAAAGCGCTCAAGGATAAATTACAAGAAAAAGACTTCGATATTATCCAATTAGAAGGACTGAGCATGGCGGTTTACCTGCCTTTTATTCGCAAGTATTCCAAAGCTTCCGTAAGTATGCGTGCTCATAATATTGAGCATCTTATTTGGGAACGCCACACCAATAATGAAACCCATAAGCTAAAAAAGAAATATCTAGAAATTCAATCGGCCCGTCTCAAGAAATTTGAATTAGATCACCTCGCTTTGATGGATGCTCTAGTTTTTATTACCGATGCCGATCGAAATATTTACCGCAGCTTGGGAGGAAAGAAAATAAGCACCTCCATTCCTTGTGGTTTAAACCCCGAAGACTACAGTACAGAAGTTCCGCAAGAATTTCGCTATGATATTGCGCACCTCGCTAGTTTAGATTGGTTGCCAAACCAACAAGGCCTAGAGTGGTTTTTGGAGGAAGTTTGGCCCCTCGTTTTAGAGGCCCGCCCCCAAAGTCGCATTGCCATCGGTGGTAGACATATGCCTAAAAAACTGTTTAACCATGCCAACGATAATCTGTGGCTTTTTGCCGAAGTAGATGATGCCCAACGCTTTATCAAAGCCGCGAAGATTGCGATTATCCCCCTATTGGCTGGCAGCGGAATGCGCATCAAACTAGTAGAATATATGGCTATGGGCCAGGCTTGCGTAAGTACAATTATTGGCGCCGAAGGCATTAATTTAGAAGCTAATAAAGAAGTACTTTTGGCCCACGAAGCAGAAGCTTTTGCAGCGGCAATTATTTTGCTGCTTGACAACGATACAGAACGTGAAAACATGTCGCAGGCCGCTCGCAAAAAGTTTGAAGAAGAATACGCTAATGCCAGTCTAGGAGCCAAATTGCTTAAGTTTTACCAAACTTTACTATGAATTTATTCCTACAAGTCATTTTTTGGCTCAGTCTGGGAAGCATTCTCAGTAGCTATCTCCTTTATCCCTTGCTGGTGCGATTTTTCGCTTTCTTTAAAAAAGAGAAAGAGGCGATTCCAATTCAAGACTGGCCTAGCATAGAAGTTGTTTTTGCAGCCTATAACGAAGAGAGTGTAATTGATACTAAAATCCGCTCTATTCTTGCTTGCGACTATCCGAGTGAAAAAATAAGCATTAGTATTGGTAGTGATAACAGCAGTGATGCTACCAACGAAATCTTGCAAGCCTGGCAAGCTAAAGAAAGTCGCTTAAAGGTGAAATTCTTTAAAGAGCGTCATGGTAAGTCAGCCATTATTAATCAGCTTACCGCAAAAACCCAATCGGAATTTCTACTCCTTACCGATGCCAATATTATTTTTGACAAAGATCTTCTAAAAACATTGGTGAGTCGCTTAAATTCCGATGAGCAAGCCGCCGCATGTGGAGCGGTAATTCATTACGGAGCCCTTCCACAAAATGGAATAAGTAAGCAAGAGAACTTTTACCTTAGTTGGGAAAATAAACTTAAGGCGGCCGAAAGCAAACTCTGGTCTATTGTTTTAGGTTTGGAAGGTGGCGCCTATTTGATTAGAGCCCATAAATTCCCCGAAATACCGCCCCTCTTCTTTATGGAAGACTTTTATGTAAGCTTACGCTTGATGGAGCAAGATCACAATGTTTTGTGGGAACCCAAGGCTAAGGTTTACGAAGACGTTAGCGTTTCACCGCAGGAAGAGTACAAACGAAAAGTGCGCATCGGAATTGGTAATTATCAAAATCTGAAATACTTCAAAGGGCTTATACTAAAAAAGTTTTGGCCAATAGGTTTAGCCTTTTTCGCACATAAAATTTTGCGTTGGCTTACCCCCTTCTTCTTAATCTTATTATTATTTAGCAGTACCCAACTAACCATGTATCATTGGTTTTACGCCATTTTTTCGGGACTGTATATGGTTTTTATTGGCTTGGGTTTATTTGGGATTTTATTCGCGCAAAACAAGGGCGGAGGCTTTCTAAAATACCCCGGTCATTTTATTTACATGAACTTAGCCCTACTCGAAGGGTTTATGACATACATCAAAGGAATTAAAAGCAATGCTTGGGAGCCAACAGCACGAAATCAGCACTAAGCTGAATACCATAGAAGAAGCCATCGCCGACATTAAAGCCGGAAAAGTGGTAATTGTAGTAGACGATGAAGATCGTGAAAATGAAGGTGATTTTGTGGCTGCCGCCGAAATGGTGAGCCCCGAAATGATCAATTTCATGACCAAAGAAGGACGCGGATTAATTTGCGCCCCCCTAATCGACGAGCGCTGCAAAGAGTTAAATCTTCACCCTATGGTGAACGATAATACCGATCCAATGCTAACGCAGTTTACCGTATCGATAGATTTAAGAGGAAACGGTGTTAGCACTGGCATTTCTGCATCGGATCGATCCAAAACTATTAAGGCTTTAGTGGATCCAAAAACCACCGCCAGCGATTTAAATCGTCCTGGACATATTTTCCCCCTAATCGCAAAACCGGGCGGAGTGTTACGTCGCACTGGGCATACCGAAGCTGCCATCGACTTGGCGCGCTTAGCTGGCCTCTCCCCTGCGGGAGTAATTGTGGAAATTATGAACGAGGATGGAACCATGGCTCGTCTTCCGCAATTAAAAGAAATAGCTGCCAAATTCGATTTAAAAGTAATTAGCATTGAAGACTTGGTAGCTTACCGCATGGAAGCCGAGTCTTTAGTGGTTAAAGAAGAAGAATTTGAATTAGAAACGGAATACGGAACTTTCCTTTTACGGGCGTTTAGGCAAACTACCAATGATCAAGTGCATCTTGCTTTAAGCATGGGAACTTGGACTAAAGATGAATCGGTTTTGGTGCGCATGCATTCCAACTCCGTAGCCAACGATATTTTTGAAGTATTAACGGGCGATACCAGTCACCAATTAGGAAAAGCTCTAGCCAAGTTAGCCGAAGAAGGCAAAGGGGCGGTGGTATATATGAACCAAGAAATGCCTACTGGCAATCTTTTAAAACGCATTCGCAGCTATAAAGAAAACCTAGATGTAAAGGATGCAACGCGTCGCATGAGCTTTACCAAAGATGCGCGCGATTTTGGTATTGGAGCTCAAATCCTTCATCAGCTGGGTATTAGCAAGGTGAAATTACTCACCAACAATCCTATAAAACGCGTGGGGATTACCGGTTATGGCTTAACCATCACCGAGAATGTTACCATGGATTAAAATAACAAAGCCTTCCGAAATGGAGGGCTTTTTTATTACAACAAGTCCTTATACTGCTCCAGATACTTGTACATTATATTTTTTGCAAAAGGACAAACAGGTAGTATTTTATAATTATTGGAGCGGGCACAAGATGCTACTTCTTCCAGTAATTTCTTCGCAATACCTTGCCCTTCTAGGCTAGTGTCGACCTCCGTGTGCTTGATGACTAGTTTTCCCGAGTCCCTTTAGTAACAAGTCCATAAAGGCTAATTTCTTCCCTTCCACTTCGTAGATGAATTCGCCCTCCGCTTTATTTTCTCAAAGCACTTTATCGCTCATAATTGAGTGTTTTTAGTTTTTTCAAAATCACTTGGGCCATTTTTTCATTCGACTCAAAAGACCAGCCCGCGATATGCGGACTAAGAATGACCTTATCGCTTTTTAATAGGTAGTCGAGCGCCGCGGGTTTTTCGCCCTGAAAGATACTCTCAAAGCTTGATTTTTCATATTCTAAAACATCCAAACAAGCTCCCAAAACCGCCCCTGATTCTATCGCTGCAACTAAGGAGTGACTTTCTACTATTTTACCGCGCGCAGTATTAATTAAATAGATCGGCTTTTTAAACTGCGCTAAAAATGTGGCATCAACCAATTTAATATTTTCATCCGTTTGCGGAATGTGTATGCTTAGTATGTCGGCTTCCGCCTGAAGGGTTTTTAAGTCTACTTCTTCAATTCCTACCGGAGCATAGTTACTTTTATACTTATCATAACTAAGAATGCGGCAATGGAAGGATGCTAACTTTTCTGCGAAAGCAGAGCCCATTTGACCAAAACCAATAATGCCTACCGTTTTACCTGCGATTTCATAACCGCGGTTTTCCTCCCTTAACCATATCCCCGAACGCACTTCCCGATCGGCAATGCGCAGGCGATTTAGGATAGAAAGTAACATCCCCAAAGCATGCTCGGCCACAGCATTGCGGTTTCCCTCCGGAGCAGCTATCAGTTCAATGCCTTTAGCAGCGCAGAAATTTCGGTCAATGTTTTCCAAACCTGCCCCCACGCGAGCGATAAATTTTAAATTAGTTGCCTGCGCCAATAAAGACGCATCTAGCGGAAAGCGGCTACGTATAACCATGCCTTTCACCTCTGGCCAAGGTATCTCGGTAGCTGCTTTTTTATACTCTTCAATAATAGAAAAACCCATCTGGCGCAGACCAGCTAAAAGACTGGGATGAACCGTATCTATGATAAAAACGCTCATAAATTCTTTTCTTCCTCTTCTTCTTTTTGAAAATCAATTAACCAAGAGAAACCCGCATTTACAAAGGGCTGGGTAACATTCTGATTAAATCTAAATCGCTGCCATCCCACAAAAACCTCCATCTGAAAATTAGGACTAAAAGAATAACTACCGCCCATATTATAAGCTCTAAAATCGCGACCACCAATGGTATAATAATTGGCACCATAAGCTTCTATAAAATACGCAAAGCGCTGGTAAGCATAACTAGCATTAATGGTATAAAAACCATCTACTCGATCGCCATCTTGAAAAATGCCGTAGTTTATCGTGAAGCTTAAATCTTCCAGAAAATCGTAGGACAAAATTCCGCGGTATTCTATATTATTAATTTGTGAGCGAACTAAAAATCCTAAATGCCATTTAGGTAAATTTAAATCGAGAGAGTAACGCAACATCAACCAGGGGCTTTGTGTGGGTTGAAGATTAAATTCATTATCGGTAATCGTGTTATTAATCCACTGATTACCATAGCCCAAACCCGCTTCAAAATTTTTGCCTAAACCGACGCGTACTTCGGTGAAATAGTTTGTGCTTCTCTGTGTTGTAATGCTATCACGTAAAGTCGCTCCAAACTCAAAACCCTGCTGAACAAGTATTTGGCGCGCCTCTAAACTAATTGGAGAATAACTTTGCCCTGGTCTATCGCTGTCCAAGGCGCTTTGCGCAGATGCATAAAAACTAAATAGACAAAAACATAAAATAATACGCATATTAAGCTAGAATTAGTCGACCGATTTGAAAATACAAAAATAGACCTATAATATCATTTAAAGTGGTGATAAAAGGTCCTGTCGCAAGCGCTGGATCTACCTTATAATTATTTAAAATTAAGGGTACAAAAGTCCCAATTAAAGCAGCCACAATAATTACCGCAAAAAGAGCCACCGCCACAGTAAGGGCCAAAGCCATGCTATAACCCAAAAACAAACTGCTCCCAATTACGGTAGCCGCTAGTATAGAAGCATTTACGGTTGCTACCCCCAATTCTTTCAAAAGTCGAGTAATTGTTCCACCACTTAAGGATTGATTGGCTAAACCCTGCACAATAATGGCGGAAGATTGCACCCCCACATTACCACCCATAGCGGCAATAAGCGGAATAAAAAAAGCCATTTGGGGAATAATCTCAATATCTGTTTCGTAGCGACCAATAACCGATGCGGCTAAAAGTCCCCCGAAAAGACCAATTAAAAGCCAAGGCAAACGAGCACGGGTTATGGAGAGAATACTATCATCCTCTTCTACTTCATCGGTAAGACCACTAGCGAGGTTATAATCCTCCTTGGCCTCATCGCGAATAAAATCCACCACATCATCGATGGTAATTCTGCCAACTAAGTGCCCAATAGGATCAACTACTGGCACCACTACCAAATCGTACTTTTGCATATAGTTAGCCACTTCCTCTGCTTCGGTATTTATTTCTACATACTGAACTTTAGAAGAATAAACCTCTGAAATAGGGGTTTTGGTAGAGGTTGTTAGAAGCTTTTTAAGACTTAAAGTTCCCAGCAGTTTATTGCTAGCGTCTACTACATAAATAGCATGAACACGCTCAATTTCTTCGGCTTGTTTGCGCATTTCTTTTACGCACTGTAAAACCCGCCAAGTATCGTAAACCTTAATAAGTTCTGTTCCCATTAAGGAACCTGCTGTTCCTTCGGGGTAGATGAGTAGGCGGGCAATATCTAAAGCCTGCTGTTCATCTTCTATATTATCTAAAACCTCTCGCCGCTGGTCGCTGGGTAACTCGTTAATAAGGTCGGCCGCATCGTCAGAATCGAGGTTCTCAATTAACTCAGAGGCAATCTCTTGTCCATTATAACCTTCCAGAAATTTAGCCCGTAGATCTTCATCAATCTCCATTAAAACCTCTGCGCCCAACTCGTTTTCGAGGGAACGAAATAGGATTTCCGCCGCTTCTTCATCAATCTTGTCGACGATTTCTGCAATATCAGCAGGATGGCTATCATTGATAAACTCCTGATAGTTTTCCTTTTTCCCGGCGAGGATCTCTTCTTCAAGATTATCTAAAAATTCGCGGGTGATATCTATACTCATGGGCGAGAAAGAATTTCGGTAAGTTCTACAAATTCAGAGTAATGCAATTGTTCCGCGCGCTTTTGCAAGGTATCGGCTGCAATTCCATCGAGAGGTAAATTTAAGGCTTTCAAGGCATTACGCAAGGTTTTCCTTCTTTGGTTAAAAGCGGTTTTAACAATACGTGTAAATAAGGACCTATCTACCGTAAGGCTAAAATCTGCCTTACGCTTAAAGCGGATAACGCCTGAAAGCACCTTAGGTGGAGGACTAAACTCGTGCGGGTCTACCGTAAATAGATATTCTCGCTCGTAAAATGCAGCCGCTAGAACACTTAAAATACCATAAGTTTTAGAACCTGGCTCAGCGGTTAAACGATCGGCTACTTCCTTTTGAAACATGCCTACCATTTCGGGAATTAACTCTACGTGGTCGAGCATTTTAAAAATAATCTGACTGGAAATATTGTAAGGGTAGTTGCCAATTAAGGCAAAAGGCTCTCCCATCAGTTTATCCAGATCTAAGCGTAAAAAATCACCCGGTATTATGTGCTTATCTAAAGCTTTAAAATTTTCTTCGAGGTATACAATCGATTCGCCATCAATCTCGGCCACAAAAAGTTCGGAGGGAGCTTCTAATAAAAACTGGCTTAGCACCCCCATTCCTGGACCAATTTCCAATACTTTTTTATACCCTTCGTGACTTAATCCTTCGGCAATGTCTCTTGCTATGCCCTCATTTCTTAAGAAATGCTGACCCAGATGTTTTTTAGCTTTTACCATACATTTATTTAATCAACCCCGCACGGCGCAATAAGGCCTTGGGGTCGGGGTTTTGTCCTCTGAAATTGCGATACAGTTCAGCTGGATCTACCGCTCCACCGCTTGATAGAAGTTTACGGAAGGCCGCAGCAACTTCGGGATTAAACAGTCCTTTTTCTTTAAAGAGTTCAAAGGCATCCGCATCTAAAACTTCCGCCCATTTGTAGCTGTAATAGCCGGCAGAGTAGCCCCCTTGAAATATATGACTAAAGCTGCACGACATATTAGTATCCTGCTGTACCGGTAATAATTGCGTTTCTGCGAAAACAGACTCCTCAAAGTCGCCCACCGATAAAGCACTGGGCTCGGTTCCGTGCCAGTTCATATCTAGCTTTGCAAAACCTACCTGCCTTAAAGTAGCATAACCCTCCATAAAGCTGGCACTTTCTTTAAGGCGTTCAATAAGATTAGCAGGAATTAATTCGCCGGTTTTATAATGTTTAGCAAAGAGGTCCAGGCATTCTTTCTCGTAGCACCAATTTTCCATTATTTGCGAAGGAAGCTCCACAAAATCCCATAACACACTAGTCCCACTAAGGCTTTCATATTTTGTATCGGCTAAAATTCCGTGTAAGGCATGGCCAAATTCGTGGAATAAAGTAAGTACCTCATTAAAGGTGAGTAAAGATGGGCTATCCGAGCTCGGCTTCGTGAAATTACAAACAATGGAAATATGAGGTCGTTGCTCTTCTCCATTTATATTTCTTTGACCACGATAAGAAGTCATCCAAGCGCCATTGCGTTTGCCTTCACGGGGAAAGAAATCAGCATAAAGCAGCGCTAAATGGCTACCGTCTTTGTCTTTCACCTCATAAGTAATTACATCAGGATGATATTTCTGAATATCCTTCCTTTCTTCAAAGTTAATACCGTATAATTTTTCGGCCACAGCAAAGGCACCTCCAATTACGCGATCCACTTGAAAATAAGGTTTAAGGATACTGTCGTCTATTTCAAACTGCTTCTGCTTTAGCTTTTCGCTGTAATAGGCGATATCCCATCTTTCGAGTTTGTCTAAACCATCTAGCTCTTTGGCAAAATCAGCTAGTACAGCTAATTCATCTGAGCAAGCGGATTTAGATACCTCTAAAAGTTCATCTAAGAAATCGTCGACGGTTACTTTCGATTTAGCCATTCGCTCTTGCAGAACGTAGTCGGCGTGATTTTCGAAGCCCAATAATTGTGCTCTTTGGTGACGCAAAGCCACGATGCGCTTTACCGTTTCCTGATTATCATGTTCGTTGCCCTTAAAGGCCTTGCTGCCGAAGGCACGAAATAACTTCTCTCTTAATGCGCGATTAGAGGCATAAGTCATTATAGGGATGTAACTAGGCGCTTGTAGGGTAATTAGGTATTCACCTTCTCTGCCTTTAGCTTTGGCTTCATCAGCCGCGCTGGCCAAGGCATAATCGGGTAAGCCCACTAACTCTTCGGCTGATTGATACAACTCAAAAGAATTAGTTTCAGCTAATACATTTTCGCCAAATTTCAAGGATAAGGAAGATAACTCTTCATCTATCTTTCTTAGGGTTTGTTTGTCTTCACCCTGTAAGTTAATTCCATTGCGAGCAAAGGATTTATAGGACTTTTCCAGAAGCACTAAGTCCTCGCCTTGTAAAGTGGTCTTTTGGGTTTGCCAAACTTTCTCCACTCTTTTAAAGAGCCCTTCATTAAGCATAACGTCATTGCGATAAGCGCTCAGTAATGGCGAAAACTCGCGCGCAATTCCTTGAATGGTATCATTAGTTTCGGCGGAATTGAGGTTGAAGAAAATCTCCGCCACTCGACTTAGCTTTTGTCCTGCTAGTTCAAGTGCTAAAATGGTGTTTTCAAAAGTTGCTTCTTCCTCTTCCTTTACGATGGCTTCAACCTCATCTAGGCCTTCGCTAATAGCCTGTTTTAAAGCGGGTAAGAAATGTTCTTCTTTAATTTCTTCAAAGGGAACACTATTAAATGGCGTATTAAAATCTGCTAAAAGCGGCATATTTATTTTTTCAAAAATTCTTTGTACAAATTACGTCAATGCTAGGCTACTCACCTAAATTTAGGATTAGAAAAGCATCGCCTGCAAAGGATATGTAAATTTGCGGTATGAATGCAGCTATGACAAATGCCGAAGCCTCTATATATTTATTAGAAAGGCTTGATACGATTGAAAAGAAGTTAGACCGTATTTTCTACTACAGCGAAGGTGAAGACCTCCTTAAAACTGAGGGAGCTGGAACCTGGAATGTGCTAGAAGTCTTTTTCCATATCAATCTTTTAAACGAAAGTTATCTCGACCAATTTCCTAAGGCCTTACAAAAAGCCCAAGCAGCCAAAACCTCTTCGATTAAGCGCAGTTGGATTGGTGAAAAGCTAGAGGAAGCATGCCTGCTAGACACAAATGATAAGCCTATTAAATACAGTAAAAGTCCGCGGGCGACAGACCCTAAAGCCAAACAAAAAGCCGGTTTTGCAGTGGTAGAAAAAGTAGTTTTTCAAGAGCTCGTGCAGGACTTAAGAGAAATTAGGAATTATGCCAAATTATTGGATTCTAAAAACCTAGATCTATTAAAGGTTAAAACGCTTTTACCTATTGTAAAAGTAAGCATGGCGGATGCTTTGTTTATTATGATTGAGCATACCAACCGGCACATTGTGCAAGCGAGCAGAATTCTAAAAAGCTAAATTTTGCGAGCGGAATAAAAATCTAGGGATTCAAAATACACCTGTTTTAATAGCAGACTTCTCTATCGAAAAGGCAAAGTTTTGCCTGACCAGAAGTATGTATCTTAATTTCAGATAAACCCAAGTTAAATAGAAAAGGGGCTGACTGATTAAATCAGACAGCCCCTTTTTTATTGCCTTTCAAAAATTCTACTTGAGAATTTTAATCCATAGATCACCGTTGAAGCGTCCATTTAATTGGCTTGCTTTCGCCTGATCAGCCTCACCGTAGCTATTGAATTTCAATAGATATACGTAGTAGAAGCTATTGCCTGGATCTTGGAAAATTCTTGCATCAATGTTTTGAGTAGCCAGTTTATTCGCTAAACGTTGAGCATTGGCTTGTTGACCAAATACACCCGCTGTTACGTAGTACCCTGGAGAGCCTGGGCTAACATTGGCGGGAAGATTTTCCTGCGGATAGTTCATGCCTGCATTATTATTTGCAGCTTGGTTCATATTATTAGTAGAACCGGCATTATCGTTATTGTTGTTATTGTTTGCCGCTTGATTGTTTGGCATGTTGTTGTTAGGATTGTTAGACTGATTGTTTTGTTGTCCTCCTTGATTGGTATTGTTGTTATTGCGATTTCCTTGCTCTTCCGCTTGTTTACGCAGTTTTTCCAACTCTTCAACCATTTTCTTCTTCTCTTCCTCAAGGGCCTGTTGGATATCATCTTTATAGCTATCCTTAAACTCTTCTAACTTCTCATCTACCGTTTCCTCCAATTCGTCTTTCTGACGTCTTTGGTTTAATTTCAAGCGCTTCAGCTCGTTTTGCATACGCTCATTGTCCTTATTACTTCCAAAGCGATAGGTAAGCATAAATTCGTGACTGGTACCAAAATTAGAACCGTAAGTATTAGTGGAAAAATCGTAAGCGTACCCTAATGTTAAAGTCTCAGAAAGATTAACCCCGGCATTAATGGTAATACCATAGTTTGAACGGAACATAGCACCTAAGAAACCGTACTCTTTCATGTTGTAAAGTAATCCTGCATCAATTTGTGCGGGCACAGACTCAGCTGTTCTTACCATTAAGATTGGACTTAAAACCTGCTTTTCACCGGCAAATTTGAAATCGTATTGCGCGGTCGCAACGTAATGGCGAATCATATTATAATTGATATCGCTTGGATTCGTAGCGTAAACAACATTTTGACTAAGTAATTGCGGAGCAGCAAAACCTAAAGTGAAATTTTGCACGGCCAATTTTAAACCAATATTGATATCGAAAGCACCACGATTAGGAGCAACCACACTAAATATATCTCCAAGATCGCGAGCACGCACCGCACTTTGATCAATGTTCTGATTTAAGTAACCAGCACCAATACCACCAGACAAACTGATGTCATCAGTGATCTTTACGTGATAAGCATAGTTACCATAAATACCTAAACGGCTTAGAATATCGGTTCTATCTGAAAAACCATAAATACTCCAACCAACTTTTTCTTCATTTAAAGAACCATTTACTGCCAAAGCGGAAGTTTCAGGTGAACCCTGAATACCGGTCCACTGGCGACGGTGTAAAAAAGTTGCTTCAGTTACTCCGTTTGAACCAGACATGGCTGGGTTGTATATATAAGGAGTAAAAAAATAATTACTATATAAAGGAATCTGCTGCGCCGTGGCAAGATTCGCCATCATTCCGAAAGCCAGCAGTGCTAAAATTTTTCTCATCGTTTTCATCTTATTGTTGGTTGCGGATTATGGTTACGGCATTACGCATGCGGATTTCATTGGTGTTACCACATTCTAAAATATAGTAATAGGTACCATCTGGTAATTCATTTCCGCCATTATCTACACCAGACCAAGTACCAGGGAATCTTTCGTTTTCATAAACCACCGAACCCCAACGGTTCATAATTTGTATCGCACAAACATCGCCATCCATCAGTTCACGAATGTCCCAAATATCATTAAGACCATCGCCATTTGGTGTGAACAAGTTATAAGCCTTATTAATTAAGCTAACCTGTTCGGGGAAGGTTTTGGTAATAATCAATTGTAATGAGTCAAGACCAATGCAACCGCGCTGATTGGTTACTTCGACATATATGGTAATGGTATCACCTAATACTCCGTTCTCTAAAACTTTAGAAACCTGAATTCTTTGGCTTAAGAAATCTGAGAACTGAAGAGGTTTGTTAGCGAACCAACGGTAGTTTGTACCTCCTGAAGCCGTAAGGGTTACCACCTCACCTGATTCAGCCGTTTGATCAGCTCCTGCTCCTGCAGAAACAACTAAAGGATAAACCGTTACCGTATCGCGAGTAATACAACCATTAATACCAGTCACTCTAACTGGATAAGTACCAGCAGAACTTATATAACGGGTTGCTCCTAATACTGCTCCATTATCCCAACTTACAGTGTTGAAATTACCCGTGGCAACCATCAAGATGCTATCACCAGGACAAAGACCGATACTATCACCGGGAATGAAAGATAAGGTAGGATTCTGATAGAAAATAACCGCAATACTATCAGTAATACTCACACAAGTTTCTAAACCAAAGCGGTTAAAATAACTAGTTTGCAAGCGGAAATAGGCCGTGTCTTCACCCACTCTTTTTAAACCCGCATCAATACTAAAAGTAACTAGTGTATCAGTTAAAAGACTGGTCCAAAATCCATTGGTTGGATTAAGTTGTTGCCACTGGTACTTCCAAGGAGTTAAGCCTAATACCGTATCGGTTGCAGAAACCAAGGCCGAATCATACAAACAAAGATTAAAGCCAGTTAATCCGTTCGTGCTTCCAGGGTAAGTGATCTCCGAAATAGTTGTGGTAGGCAAGCTATCCACAAATACGCGGTAAACATCAGAAGTATCGGAGCAAATTCCGTCGTCGATAACTACAAAATATCTACCTGTTTCATGAACGATAAAAGATTGATTGGTTTCACCTGCTAAAGCATATTTCACGCGACTACCATTATTCGGATCAATAGAATCGGTTAACCACTGATAGGAATAAGTATAACCGAAAGTAATTAAGCCTGCGGGGGTTGCTGGTGCACTAATCGTAGCAGAATCAGTTTCACAGAAGTTGATTGAATCTTGACCAATTACGTTAATCCCCGGAGCAGAAGCTACGGTTAAATCGTAATCTGGGAACCAGCGAACAGCGATACTATCACTAAAATAAACACAAGTTTCAGTATCATAATAAGGTGTTTCCGAAGCCACTCTCACTCTAAAGAAGCGCAAAACTGGCTTTGGATTTTGGAAATAGGGCTGACCTGCATCGGATAATGAGGTATCAATTTTAATAGTAGGCATCGTATCGAAACTAAGCGTACCTGCAACAGCGGTGCCACCTGACACCGATTTCCATGGATTAGCTCCGGCTGGTACAGTGGGGTCATACCATTGCCATCTGTAACGCCAAAGTGGGTTAGCAGCACCATTATTGAATAGAGCTAGATTAACCGAGTCCGTCATACAAACTTCACCAAATACCGTCGGCCCAGTAGTACCTAAAAATGGTATTCCCACAGGAGTACCAGTGGGCACAGTATCTATAAAGACATTAAATTTAGAAAGCAAAGCAGTCGTATCTTGGCAAAAACCATCATCTACTACTAAGCGATAATAATTTACCCCTGGACGAGATGAGTTTGCATCGATGGTTAAAAAACGCGTGGTAGCGCTAGGAGTTGTAATGGCGTACCAATCTCTAAAACCAGTAGTAGTGTTTAAAGAGTCGGTTAACCACTGATAAGTATAAGTAAGCCCAGTTCCTGGAGGTGCAAATGTCCCAGTTAAAACTGCAGTCTCATTGGCACAAAGCTCTAATGAATCAACTGGGGTGCTATTAACAGGCGGGTAATCGATAATGTAAGCGTTAGCATTGAGGGGGTTGGTGGGGTTAAAAGAAACCGTGGTCGGGGTTATTATAGACGTTACCGTAACCGTATCTGTGTAAATTGAACATAAACCACCATTGGTTACTTTGGCATAATAAACGCCAGGCGAGCCTACTTGTAGGGAATCTTTTGTTTCACCTATTATAATGTTGAAACCATTATACCATTGTATAGCACTCGCATTAGTGGTAATGCGTAAAAAAATCGAATCTTGTTTGCATATGCCCACATCAGCGGTTCCACTGTAGGGGTTATCAGTAGTGTCAATATGAACACCATTGCGAACCATAGCTATAGAATCAATCGCCGCTAAAGTCGGGATGCGGTTAACATTATAATAAATGGTATCACTAAAACCATCAACGGGCGTAATTACTCCGTTAGATGCTCTATTGATTACTCGTAAAGCATGCAGTCCAATTGGCGTATTACAAGGAATTACCAAATAAGCTCTTTTTCTACCCGCACTAAATGTATCCGAAGGTAAAGTTAAAGGTATGGGAGGCGCATTTTTTTCAAGTTTTGTTAACTCTAATAAAGTAGGTGCACCGAAAACAGGCGGTACAGCAGGTGCCGTAGTAACAAATTGATACTCAAAACTAGAAGTTGAAGGAAAATTTGCCAAAGGCTTTATTTCATAATCTACTTCAATGGTATCGCACTGGCAAATGGCATCAGCGAAATTAACATCAACTACTCCTGTTAAAATATCAATTTGGCCATTGGCTACCGTTTGTTGGGCGGTGCTTAAGGCTGGCGTTAACATTGCCAGGGTAAAGAACATTATAAGCTTTAATAGCTGTTTCTTCATAACTTTGAAATTATTTACAAATTAGCCGCAAGTTACGGCATGCATACTAAGTAGACTAATAAAAAAACTCTGCGAGTGCAGAAAATTATTAAGCGTCTGGTTGGTTAATTTATTTACTAAAATTTTAAACGTTAAAAAAGTATTAAACGTTGGGATACATTAAGAAGAGATTTTTTGCCTTCAAGGTTGCTTTCCAGGGAATTTACCTATTTATTAAGGAAGGTGCTCATGCCAAAATTCACCTAATCGCGACATTGACCGTGATGTTTATGGGATGGTTTTTCAACATTACTAAAACCGAGTGGATCCTAAGCCTAGTCTGCGTAGCTATCGTTCTTAGTCTCGAAGCCATTAACTCAGCCATCGAATATTTGGTCGATCTTGCTAGTCCCGATTTTCACCCTCTTGCCAAAAAATCCAAAGACATTGCTGCGGCAGCTGTGCTTATTGCAGCTATTTTTGCTTTGATTATCGGACTCCTAATTTTCTTACCCTATCTAAATGAAATACGAAAACTACCTTAGTCAATTAAGTATTCTTATTGAGCAAGAGAAAAATGCTGCCCGCGCTTTACAGCAGATTTGTTCTAAAATTCAGCAGGATTTAGACCATTATGATTGGGTAGGATTCTACTTTATGCATCATGAAAGTAAAAAATTACACCTTGGCCCTTACGCTGGGAAAGCAACCGATCACACAATCATAAATTTCGGTAGTGGTATTTGCGGGCAAGTAGCCCTTTCGGGAGAAACCTATTTAAGTGATGACGTAGCCGCTGAAGAAAATTACATCGCCTGCAGCATCGATGTGAAATCAGAAATTGTGGAACCCCTCTTTTTAAAAAATGAATTAATTGCCCAAATAGATATCGATAGCAATGTTAGCCATGCCTTTAACCAAGAGGATAATGCATTTTTAAAAACTTTGAATGAAATGCTAGCCGACCGCTATGGCAAGGATTTAAAAAATATTGTGGCCTTTTAAATAAGGTTCGTTCAATTATAAATTATAGCCTCAGACTTTAGCCTAAATTACTGCCCAGCACGAATCGCATCTACAGGATTTAAACGTGAGGCCATGTAGGCTGGAACAAAGCCTGAAATGAGTCCTATTAATACTGAGATAACAATCCCTTGCATAATATTGCCAAAACTCATCGCAATTTCAAAGTCGAAGTCGCTAATTAAAATAGGCAGTAGATAAACCATTAGCCCTACCAAGGCAATACCTAGCCCACCGCCTAAAAGGCATAGAATTACCGACTCGAGTAAAAACTGTAATAGGATGAAAATTCGTTTTGCCCCCATACTCATTTGAATACCAATCTGATTAGTGCGTTCCTTCACACTTACAAACATAATATTGGCAATACCAAAACCGCCCACCAAAATACTAAAGCCACCAATAACGGCTCCTGCCAATCCAATAATAGTGAAGAAGGTATCAAGATTATTGGAAATCATTGAAATTTCATTTAAAGCGAAATTATCCACAGCCTTGGGTTTAAGTCGGCGCAGCGCACGCATAGCACCGGTAATTTCATCCTTCATGGCGGCCATCTCTACCCCAGGTTTAGTGGAAGCAATAATAGTAGACCCGTTCATGTCATTAAGACTCATGATATTCCCAACATATTCTACGGGAATAAGAATTGAACCATCCATGTCGTTGCCTATTAAACTTTTACCCTGCTTGGCTAAAACGCCAATTACTTTAAGTTTTCTTCCTAGTACACTAAAACTGCGTCCAATTGGATTAATATTACCGTATAAACCTTCGGCCACATCAAAACCCAAAATAGCCACCCCATTGCCTTTACGACTTTCCAGTTCTGAAAAATAACGGCCTTCTTTGATTTCAAATTTCCAAATGTCGTTGTAGGCATGCGAAACAGATAAGACATTTACCGCTTCTACCGAGTTTAAACCGTATTTTAAAGTTTGATTGATGCCAAATAAATAGGCGATGTCTTGCACCGTGCTTAAACGCCGCTCCAATTTTTCCATTTCGTAATAAGTAGGCTCTGGTCTTTGATAAAAAGTCCACCACTTGTACTCTCCACTTCCACCCCAAGGCCACTTTTGCACATACACAACATCACTGCCTAAACTTTCTACACTTGAGCGGATATTTCTTTCAAGCGAATCTACCATAGTAAAAACCGCCACAATGGTTAAAATACCGATTGTTACTCCCAATAAAGACAAAGCGGTACGCAGGCGATTCACCTTTAAAGCATGCAAGGCAAAAAATAAACTTTCCTTAAGAATCCTGAGATATACCATTTTGTTGAAATCTAGCGCTAAAGTACTAGTAAAATTGTGGTTTTTGTAAAGAAAAGCTGCGCAAAAAAACTAATTTTGCACCCTAATATTATAGTTTCTCAGGAATGCCCCAAAAGCCCACCGCTCTTATCTCCGTTTTTTACAAAGATCGCTTAGATGAATTGGCAGAAGCCTTAGTAAAAAAAGGTTACGACCTTCTTTCTACTGGCGGAACCCGCAAATATCTCGAGGATCTCGGGCATACCGTTATAGCGGTTGAAGACCTAACTGGTTATCCATCCATTTTAGGAGGACGTGTTAAAACCTTGCATCCTAAAGTATTTGGCGGCATATTAGGTCGCCGTGATTTAGAGAGCGATCGCAGTCAAATGGAAGAATACGCTCTCCCCTCCATCGATGTGGTAGTGGTAGACCTTTACCCTTTTGAAGAAACTTTGCAGGCTGGGGGTTCACATAGTGAAATTATTGAGAAAATAGATATTGGTGGTATTTCCCTTATTCGGGCTGCTGCAAAAAATTACCAAGACACCTGGATTATTCCTAGTCGCGATTTTTACGGCGAAGCCATCGAACTTTTGGATAACTCAAAGCTCAGCGAGGAAGTGCGCAAGCAATTTGCCGGAGCTGCTTTCCAAATTTCATCCGCTTACGATAACCTTATCCAAAACTACCTTACCGGAGAGCATAAAATGTTAAGTCTGGGCGAAGGTCAGGTATTACGCTATGGCGAAAACCCTCATCAAAAAGGTGTTTTCCACGGTAAATTGGAAGATGTTTTCACCCAGTTACACGGTAAAGCTTTATCCTACAATAATTTACTAGATGCGGATGCTGCTGTAAGTTTAATGGCAGAATTTAAAAGCGACATTACTGTAGCGGTAATGAAACACAATAATGCCTGTGGTATCGCATCGCGCCCCAGCGTGCTGCAAGCATGGACCGATGCCTTGGCAGGTGACCCGGTTTCGGCCTTTGGAGGTGTAATTATCGCTAATGCAGAAGTAGATGAGGCGACGGCTAAAGCCATGCATGAAATCTTCTTTGAAATTGTCGTCGCTCCCTCTTATAGTAACGAGGCCCTCAGTATTTTAAAGCAAAAGAAGAACCGCATCATTTTAATTTTAAATGATTTCGCAGCACCAAAAATGCAATACCGGAGTCTCTTAAACGGAGTGCTGGCGCAAGAACGTGATCATCATACTGATGCTTTGGAAGACTTAAAATACAGCACAAAACTAAAGCCAAGTGCAGCCGAAATTGAGGATTTACTATTTGCCTCAAAAATATGTAAGCATACCAAGTCCAATACCATTATCTTAGCCAAAAACAAGAAGCTCTTAGCTGGAGGTACGGGACAAACATCTCGCGTAGATGCACTAACCCAATCTATTGTAAAGGCGAAAGCTTTTAACTTCGACCTGCAGGGTGCAGTAATGGCTTCCGATGCATTTTTCCCCTTTCCCGATTGTGTTGAAATAGCACATAAAGAAGGAATTAATACAGTAATTCAGCCCGGCGGATCCATTAAAGATCAGTTGAGTATCGATTACTGCGATGCAAATAATATGAGCATGGTTTTCACTGGAATACGTCATTTTAAACACTAAACAAATTGGGATTTTTCGATTTTTTAAGAGAGGATATAGCTATCGACTTAGGTACCGCCAACACGCTTATCATTCATAGAGATAAGGTTGTAGTGGATGCGCCATCTATTGTAGCTAAAGATCGGATGAGTGGTAAAATAATCGCTGTGGGTCAAGTTGCCCGACAAATGCACGGTAAAACCCACGAAAACATAAAAACTATTCGCCCTCTTAAAGATGGTGTTATAGCCGACTTCGAAGCTTCCGAGGCGATGATTAGGGAAATGATCAAAAGCATTCCCGCCCTCCAAAAACGTTTAATCCCCCCTGCTCTGCGCATGGTAATTTGTATTCCTTCTGGAATTACCGAAGTGGAAAAAAGAGCGGTAAAAGATTCAGCGCAACATGCTGGCGCCCGCGAAGTATATCTCATTCACGAACCAATGGCAGCTGCTATTGGTACTGGTGTAGATGTGCAAGAGCCAAAAGGTAACATGATTATTGACATAGGCGGTGGTACCACAGAAATTGCAGTATTGGCCCTCGGTGGAATTGTAGCCGATAAATCTATTAAAGTAGCGGGTGATGTTTTCACCAATGATATTGCCTATTACATGCGCACGCACCACAACCTTTTTGTGGGGGAACGCACCGCAGAAGAAATTAAAATTCAAATTGGCTCGGCCCTCGATGAACTCGACAATCCGCCAGAAGATATGCCTGTTCAAGGTCGTGACCTCTTAACGGGTAAACCTAAGCAGCTAATTATCACCTATAAGGAAATAGCAAAAGCGCTCGATAAATCCATCATCCGTATTGAAGATGCGATAATGGAAGCGCTTTCATTAACGCCGCCCGAACTCGCTGCCGACATCTACAACAGTGGAATTTACCTAGCTGGTGGCGGATCAATGTTACGTGGCTTGGACAAGCGCATTAGCATGAAAACAGATCTACCCGTTTACGTGGCAGAAGATCCGCTTAGAGCAGTAGTTAGAGGAACCGGTATTGCTCTGAAAAATATTGGCAAGTACAATTTCTTGATGTCTTAATAATTTATGCGCTATTTTTTCCTTTTGCTGAAACGAAGCAGAGTTTTGCTCTACTTCCTGCTCTTGGAATCTATAGCTTTTGCGTGGATTATAAACAAGCGTAGCTATCAACGCTCACAGTTTTTAAGTGCCACCACCGAAATAAAAGGAAACTTTCAAGGCCTCGCGGCGCAAACGAAAGCCTACCTTAATTTAAAGGAGGAAAACGAACAACTTGCCCGTGAAAATATTCGTTTGCGCGAATCACTGGATGAGTCCTTTATCTTCCAAAATTTCGGGGCAGATACGATAAATTCGCGTACTTATAAGCAACGTTATACTTACGTAGATGCCCAAGTAATTAGCAGCAGCCACTTTAAAGTGGAGAATTACATTCTAATTAATAAGGGGCGTCTTAGCGGTTTAGAAGAAAACATGGGTGTAATTGGCCCTAGTGGTGTGGTTGGGGTAATTTCCAATGTTAGTAAGCACTTTGCGCGCGTTATTCCCATCATTAATCCCAATCTACGCATTTCAGCGGAGCTTGCGCAAGATGGTTATTTTGGTCCCTTGCGTTGGCTTGGCGAAAATTACCGTGAAAGTAGTATTCAGGATATTCCTCCTTATGCGAATGTACAAACTGGTGATACCGTTAAAACAGATGGTCGCTCTTCGTTTTTCCCGCGGGGTATTAATATTGGTTTGGTAAAGTCTACCAGCTTACAAGCCGACCAAAACTTTTTAGAAGTTACGGTTAGTTTAAGTACCGACTTTGCTAAACTGCGTAAGGTTTACGTGGTAAAGGACTTGTGGATTAATGAGTTAGACTCTTTAAACATGCGGCCATGAATTTAATTAAATCTATTTTCGGGCTACTGACTTTGCTATTCCTGCAGATTTTTATTTTCAATAACTTTCTGTTTGATGGCTACCTCAACCCCTATATTTATATAGCCTTTATACTTTTTCTACCCCCGCGCAGTTCGGTCTTCTACACTTTAAGCTTGGCCTTTTTAATTGGCGCAATTGTCGATGTTTTCGAAGGAGGCTACGGGGTGCATACCGCGGCCAGTGTTTTTATTGCCTTTTTAAAACCCTTGATTTTTCGCATTTTCAGAGCGGGTAATAACGAACTTTCCGAATCATCAGATATTAAACAACTTGGCCTTTTGCGAAGCCTAGCCTATGTTTTCACGGGTTTATTTTTGCATCATTTTATCTTATTTAGCATCGAGAATTTTGCACTAGATAATTTATTGCCTCTTCTAATGCGAAGTCTATATAGTAGCATTTTCTCTTTTACCTTTGTGCTGCTTTATCAACTTTGGAACTACCGTCGCTAAATGCAACGTAAATATCTATTTTTCAGCTTCTTTACCCTAATCGGGCTCGTATTTCTGGCGCGCTTATTTTATATTCAAATCATTAATGAAGAGTATAAATTATCTGCCATCAGTAATGTGGTGCGGGTCGATAAAATTTATCCTGGCCGGGGCTTAATTTACGATAGAAACGGAAAGCTATTAGTGGGTAACCAAAGCGCCTACGATTTAATGATCGTTCCGCGACAGGTTAAACTTACGGATACTATTGGCTTTTGCGAGCTTATTGGCATTCCTATAGATGAGTACAAAGAAAGAATCATCAAAGCAAAAAGCTATAGTTATCTGAAGCCCTCCATCTTTATTAAGCAAATTAGCAAAGAACGTTTTGCCTACATTCAAGAAAAACTACACCTCTACCCCGGCTTTTATCCGCAAAAGCGTATTCTGCGCAGCTATCAAAATCGAGCGGGCTCTAACGTTATTGGCTTTATTGGAGAGGCGGGCGTAAGTTTTATAAAAGACAATCCCTCCTACAGTCAGGGCGATTTGATTGGGAAAACAGGCATTGAAAAAAGTTACGAGGACATCCTTAAAGGTAAAACAGGCCAGATTTACAATTTGGTAGACGTGCATAATCGTACACAAGGATCATACGAAAGTGGGGCTTACGATACCCTGCCTCAACCAGGCAAACATGTAACGGCAACCATAGATATAGACTTGCAGGCCTTGGGTGAAGAGTTAATGCGAAACAAAAGAGGCAGTATTGTTGCCATTGAGCCAAGTAGCGGTGAAATTTTAAGTTTGGTAACGAGCCCCAATTATGATGCGAATCTTATGGTGGGAAGCGAGCGAACCGTCAATTATTCTAAACTTTATTTAGATAGTATTAATAAGCCACTTTTCGACCGCGGACTTTTAGCAGAATACCCTCCGGGGTCACCTTTTAAAGTAATTAATGCTTTAATTGGCTTACAAGAAGGGGTTACCAAAGAAACTACTACTTACACTTGTCACCATGGTTTTCACTACGGTAGACTACATGTAGCTTGTCACTGTGGCACGTCTAGCCCTATTGCCTTGCGCTTAGCAATTAGTAAGAGTTGCAATAACTACTTCTGCCAAGTATTTAAATCGATAATCGAAAAATATCCCACTGCTCAAGAAGGAATGGACGTTTGGAGTAACCATGTGAAGAGCTTCAATATGGGCCGTTTCTTAAATAACGATTTACCTACCGGCAGAAAGGGTTTAGTGCCCAATGCCGACTATTACGACAAGGCTTTTGGTTATACCGGATGGAGAGCGGTAAGTGCTATTTCATTAGGGATTGGCCAGGGTGAACTTTTGCTTACCCCCATTCAAATGGCAAATATGACGGCGGCTATAGCCAATCATGGTTATTATTATACCCCTCATATTGTAAAAGCCATTGACAATAAACCCATTGCCGACCCTAATTTTGTCGAGCGAAAATATACCACCATAGACAGCGTTCACTTCCCGGTGGTAATTAATGGGATGTTCGATGTTTTCGAAACGGGAACCGCTCGTGGAAGTCGCCATGATACAATTAAGATGTGCGGGAAAACAGGTACTGCGGAAAATCCTCACGGACAAGATCACAGTATTTTCGTGGCCTTTGCACCGAAAGACGATCCCAAGATTGCAGTAGCCATTATTGTAGAAAATGGCTATTGGGGTAGTCGCTGGGCTGCGCCTATCGCCAGCCTTCTTATAGAACAATATCTTACCGGTGAAATTAATCGGCCAACAATGAAAGACCGAATGCTTGCAGGAGATTTAAGCGAAGAATACGAAAAGCAATTACTAAGTATCTACAAAAAGCCCATTAAACTAAGCGATGCGGAGAAGTAATAGCAGTATTTACAATATCGATTGGCTAACCGTTGTTTTATTCCTCCTTTTGGTTTTGATGGGTTGGGCAAATATTTATGCCGCTGTTTACGATGAAGAACATGCTAATATCTTCGATCTTAGCCAGCGTTACGGAAAACAATTAATGTGGATTGGCACCTCTATAGCCATTATTGCAGTTATTTTCATCTTAGACGGAAGCATCTATCAAACCCTTGCCATCCCTATTTACATTGCTACCATGCTCGCACTCCTATTGGTACTTTTTGCGGGAAAGGAAATTGCTGGTGCTCGTTCATGGTTCGTTATTGGAGGCTTTAGTATTCAACCTTCGGAGTTTGCCAAATTTGCAACTGCCTTAGCTCTAGCTAGTTTTCTTAGCAAAAAAGAAAGAAATCTTAGAGGGCTGCGTGATAAAATAATTGGCTTTATCATTATCATTATTCCCGCGGCCTTAATCATCCCTCAGCCAGATCCTGGTTCGGCCTTGGTGTATAGTTCTCTATTATTAGTAATGTACCGCGAAGGACTTTCGGGAGCTTATATTTTTATCGGTTTGGCTTTGGCTGTTTTATTCCTAATGAGTTTATTGGTACCACTTTTAAGCTTACAAATTGCTTTAGCCCTACTCGCTACTTTAATAATAGTTGCAACAAGGCGCTCTAAAGGGTTTTGGATAAAAGTGGTAGGAATGTGGCTTCTCTCTGCAGTGTTGGTAAATACTGTTGATTACGCTTTCAATAATATTTTAGAAGATCGCCACCGCAACCGTATTAACATTCTGCTTGGCAAAGCCCACGACCCGAAAGGGATTGGTTATAACACCGCTCAATCTATGATTGCCATTGGATCTGGTGGAGTGGCTGGCAAAGGCTATTTGAATGGAACACAAACTAAATTTGATTTTGTACCAGAACAAAGTACCGACTTTATTTTCTGTACCGTTGGCGAAGAATGGGGTTTTACCGGAAGCGCCGTATTAATCATTTTATTTATGTTGCTCTTTTTTAGGCTAGTACAATTAGCCGAAAGGCAAAAAAGTACCTTCGCCCGTGCCTATGGCTATGCCGTAGTGAGTATCTTATTCTTTCACTTCACCATTAACATAGCCATGACTATTGGACTCGCACCAGTAATTGGCATCCCTCTGCCATTCTTTAGTTATGGCGGTTCCTCACTGTGGGGATTTACCCTTTTACTATTTATCTTTTTAAAGTTGGATTCCTTTCGCTGGGAAACGCTTTAAGCTTTTTTAGAAACGATTATTCGCTTATTTCAACACCCTTCCAAAAGGCGATATAATTGCGAATATTATTTGCCAAAGGTTTTGTTTGTGGATAATACCATGCGGCATCTTTATTTTCCTGCCCATCTACCGTTAAGGTATAATAGCTTGCTTCTCCTTTCCACGGACAAGTAGTGTGGCTTGCTGATTCCTTTATAAACTCCTTCTTTACACTTTCGGCGGGGAAGTAATGATTCCTTTCTACTACAATAGTTTCGTCGCTTTGGGCGATTACTTGATTATTCCAAATTGCTTTCATTAAATGTGTTTCATTAAAAAAGCCTCCGAAGAGGCTTTTTGTTCAATTTTTAATCATCTCAAACTGAAAATTGTTTGAGATTTTCTGGGTTTCGTAAGACCTGGAAAAATTTAAGATGTTTTGAATGGTTTGTGCATCTGGTCTTGCATTAGTTGCATAGCCATCTTTAAGAGTAGTGGTTTTATCCATATACCTATATTAGTTAGACAAAAGGTAAACGGACCACTATGTAACTTATTGTTACATACTTAAAGTTACTTTATTATCCAACATCAACTTTCTTAAATTAATAAGGGCATAACGCATTCTCCCTAGGGCTGTGTTAATAGATACGCCAGTTTGTTCGGCAATATCTTTAAAGCTTAAACCCGAGAAATGGCGCAGTTTTAAAACCTCCAACTGCTCTTCAGGTAATAAAAGAATCAATTTATGAAGATCTTTTTCAATTTGCACCTTAATCATTTCGTTTTCAGCTGTAGGAGTTTCATCCTTTAGTATCTTAAAAATATCGTACTCATCATTAGGTGCGATAGTAGGGATACGTTTCTGTCTACGAAAGTGATCGATTACCAAATTATGGGCAATGCGAAGTGACCATTGTAAAAACTTTCCTTCTTCGTTGTAATTTCCTTTTCTCAGAGTTTTGATGATCTTCACAAAAGTATCTTGGAATACATCATTAGCCAGATCGCGATTTTGAATCTTACTTAAAATGTAAGAAAAAATGCGTTGTTCGTGTTTTGCGATAAGAAAAGATAAGGCTTGCTCCTTTCCATTGATGTAGAGCTTAACCAGCTCGGCATCTGTCATTGCTTTGTAATCCATAGTCAATTCTGATTGGGTTAATAATAGGTCCGTAAATCAGTAAAATAACTATGTTACTATAGGCAATATTTTTTTTGAGGAAGGCGAGATATTCGCCCTTGCTGAAAACAAATATATAATTTTTGTTGTCAATCCAACAAAGCAATATGAGAATGATAATTTTGCAGACTCGATAGAGCCGAAAAATATGACCAAAAATACCGCTACAATAGAGCGTCAGCAAGGAAAAATAGAGATAAAAGGGGCTAAAGTTCACAATCTAAAAAATGTTAATATTAGCATTCCACATCAGAGCTTAACGGTAATAACTGGACTTTCAGGCTCTGGAAAATCATCTTTAGCCTTCGATACTTTGTATGCGGAAGGTCAGCGCCGCTATGTTGAAAGCCTGAGTTCTTACGCGCGTCAGTTTTTAGGTCGCCTCGATAAGCCAGAAGTAGATAGCATTAAAGGACTCTCTCCTGCGGTAGCGATCGAGCAAAAGGTGATTTCTCGAAATCCCCGCTCCACCGTGGGAACCGTAACCGAAATTTACGATTATCTAAAAGTACTATACGCTCGGGTAGGAACCACCTACTCCCCTATTAGTGGACAGAAAGTTAAAAAACATCAGCTCGAAGATGTGCTTAACTATGTAAAAGCCCTCCCGGCTAATACCAAGTTTTTAATTAAATGCCCACTTATTCTCCACGATCGGAAATTGGAGGATCAACTGGAAATCCTTTCTCAGCAAGGTTTTTCCCGTATGGCGCAAAATGGGGAGCTTCTACGTATCAGTGATTTCAACCCCAAAACCCATAAAAAAAACGACAAATTAGAAATTGTAGTTGACCGCTTAGTGGCCGATTGGAGTACCGAGGAAAACCTCAACCGTTTGGCAGACTCAGTGCAAACCGCCTTTTTTGAAGGTAGAGGAATCTGCTTTATTCAACTAAATGGCGAAGAAGAAGCGCATCAATTTTCAAATAAATTTGAGATTGACGGCATGGAATTCGAAGAGCCCAGCATTCATCTCTTTAGTTTTAATAATCCTTTTGGAGCTTGCCCTAAATGCGAAGGCTTTGGCAATATTATGGGCATCGATGAAGATTTGGTGATTCCCGATAATTCTCTTTCGGTTTACCAAGATGGGATTGTACCCTGGCGCGGTGAAAAAATGAGCGAGTGGAAAGACCAGTTTATTGCGGGTGCAGAAAAAGCGAATTTCCCTATTCATCGTCCCATCTTCGAGCTAAACGAAACCGAAAAAGCCATGCTTTGGGAAGGCAGTGCCCACTTTCATGGCCTAGATGAGTTCTTTAGTTACCTTGAAACGAAAAGTTATAAAATTCAGTTCCGAGTAATGCTTTCGCGTTACCGTGGCAAAACTAAATGCACATCCTGTAAAGGAGCACGCTTGCGCAAAGAGGCGAGTTATGTTAAAATTGGCGGCTATTCTATTTCAGAATTGGTTTCTTGGCCAATCGATCAACTGCTCACTCATTTTCAAGAATTAAAACTTTCCGAGCAAGAACATGCCATCGCCAAAAGGCTTTTATTAGAAATCGAAAATCGCCTTTCTTATCTCTGTAAAGTGGGATTACCTTATCTTAATTTAAATCGCCTATCTAGTACCTTATCAGGGGGTGAATCACAGAGAATCAATCTCGCCACTAGTTTAGGTAGTGCCTTGGTAGGATCTACATATATTCTAGATGAACCTAGTATTGGTTTGCATCCTAAAGATACCGCCAAATTAATTGAAGTGGTAAAAGAGCTGCGCGACCTTGGCAATACCGTGGTGGTGGTAGAACACGATGAAGAAATGATGCTCGCCGCAGATTATAT
>Ga0075467_10000232_pt1 | contig 41339 bp, 43 predicted proteins | sample DEB08_DNA_9_FD_75067 | JGI IMG/M metagenome (GOLD analysis project Ga0075467, IMG submission 75067) | Aqueous microbial communities from the Delaware River and Bay under freshwater to marine salinity gradient to study organic matter... | ecosystem: Environmental > Aquatic > Marine > Coastal ... | reverse complement strand
TAAACTATCGCGTAACTGTACCAGCTGTTCCATAATACCCACTTCCGTTTATATAAGGATCCGCATCCGTAATATGATAATGATAAATTCCTTCGGGATAATCTGCCGTAACGTGCTCATGACCGTGGTATTCGTCCAAGATACTATTTACTACCCGTTCGCCATTTTCGAAAGGACCATAAACGGGGAACCCATCCAACAGAAAACCGAGTAGGACATTATTTCCTTGGTTTTGGGTTAAATAGGTTGGTTCTACATGGTAATGATATTCTCCAACCCGTTGTGGGTGGCCGTTGTATTGATCAAAAGAATCGATCTCGTCCGTTAGTGGTTGATTGTTTGGCCCTGCGTATTGGTTATAAAACGAAACGCCATTCAGTGCCACACCAATACTTCCAAGTTGCGTAGGCCTTGGGTTTGAAGCAGCAGTAGGATTGAGCGGAATTTTATAGGTATAATTTGCATTTAGATCAATGCGATTAGGGTTGAGGTTGAAGTTTTCGTTTGTACCATTGTAGGCCACATTTCGGTCATCGCTTGCATCAAAATATGGACTGTTGTGGTCGGGCACACCGTTTACTTGAATGATAACAAAGTCACCTTCAAGATAAAGATCAGATGCGCTGTAAATTTTTTGATAGATTTCTGGAACGTCATTTCCTTCAGTTGTGTCACCGATCACCATTGGATCAGAATCTCCACAGGAGATTAAAAAAAGAAAAAAAAGAGCTAAAACATGGGGGTGCTTTTTCATAAGAAATGTATTAAATTGGGACTATAAGATAGTATAAAAGTTTAATATGCAGGTGAAATAATGCTTCAGTCCAAAACCTTTTCAAAGCAAATGCTATTATCGGTAGTCAAATAGGGCTCATAATTTGGAATGCGTTGGTATCCAGATTTGCTATATAGCGCTACCGCTTCTGGTAGGTTTTTACCGGTTTCTAAAACACAACTTTGGTTTCCAAGTTCTTTCGCCCACACTTCTAATTCTTTTAATACCTGAGTTGCTGTTCCTTTTTGACGACCAACAGGAGGTGTATACATGCGTTTGATTTCCACCTTTCCCGTATCGAAAAACTTAAAGGCGCCACAGCCAATAGCGACATTACCGTCATAAGCAAGTACAACTTGCCCTAGATTTTCTAAACCATTAAACTGACTATAAAAGGCATGATCTTCCCCATCGCGAACAGACAACTCTTGGTTTAGCGTTTCAACTAAAGCTTTAAAATCAGGATGATTGTGATCGGTTCTAAGTAGTTTCATATTACTTTTTTTGAGCAAAAAGCCAAGGAAGAAATTCTGGGTCAGCAAAAACAGTATCCCAACTGTTATGGTTTACTCCAGCATACCAATTATACACTACTGAAGCTCTTTTTTTAAGCAAGGCATCCACCATTTTTTTTGAAAGATCGACCGCTACAACTTGATCCGCTTCTCCGTGATCGATACGCCATACGGGACGACGAATTTTCCTGGCAATTTTGGGGTTTGCACCACCACAAATTGCAAAAGCAGCAGCAAACATTCGTGGGTTTCTATAAACCAATTCAAAGGTTCCCATCCCTCCCATTGACAAACCACCGACATAGATGCGTTTTTTATCGACACCGTAGTTCTGGATGACATCATCCAACATGCCCTCAACTAAGTCGAGTGTAGGATTATTTTTAGGCTTTTTTATATACGTAAATCCTGTATCAGTTTGAATAGTTGTTGCCCAATAAGCATCCTTGGCACACTGCGGAAAAACAATAATTGCAGGATTATTTTTACGGAATTCTGAATTTAAAAAAAGGCTACTTCCGTGAACCAATTGGAGTTCATTGTCGTTTCCTCGTTCTCCAGATCCGTGGAGGAAAACAAGTAAGGGATAGTTCTTTTCTACAGAATAATTCTCAGGCAACAAAATCCGATAGGGAAGAGATTGTCCCTCTTCTTCGTAGGTTGCATAACGATATTCCTGGGTAAAAACTTTGGAAGTATTCATTAAGATAGTTAGAAACAGCAGGACAGAATAAATTTTTTTCATTTGCTTTTTTTAAAGTTTCTCGGTTAAAAGAGCAATCATGGTTTTGATACCATCGCGATAATTTCCAAGGCGAATATTTTCATTTGGACTGTGTTGGTTGTTGTCTGGGTTTACTGTTGGAACTGCAACAGCAGGAATTCCTAATGTTAGAACAAAAGGAGAAATTGGAATCGAACCACCGCTCATTCGAATTCGGATAGGCTCCTTGTCAAAAGCTCTTTTCATGGACTTGGTTAGCCAAACACCAATTTTAGAATCAAAAGGCGTTCTAAACGATTGGTAAGAAACCGTAGCTTTATAGGTTGCTATTTTGGGGTAAGTAAGGCGTTCCTCTTTGGTTGGAATTCGATCAATAACATAGTATCCTTGTTTTTCAATGTGTTCTTTTACGAGCCTTAAAAGGCGCTCAGGATTTGATTCTAAAACCAAACGCACATCAATTTCTGCTTTTGCCCACGCAGGAATAATCGTCCGTGCTTTTTCATTAATTTCTCCGGACTGCATGCCTCGAATATTAAGTGATGGAAATTGTATGGATTCGTGATAGTAAGAACCCACTTGGTCTGCAGCTGCAATTTGAACTGCATCCATGAAACCCTCTTTGTCGAAAGGTGTACTTTTCAATGTTTTTTCAGTTTCTGAGTCGATAACAATCCCATCGTAAAACCCTGGGATAATAACCTTTCCATCCTCACTTTTCATTGAAGCCAACAAGCGCGATAAACGAAGCGCAGGGTTTGGAACGTAGTTTCCGAAGTGACCACTGTGTTGAGGAACAATAGGACCATAGGTTGTGAGTTGAGCAGTAGCAATTCCTCTTGCGCCAAACGAAAGGGTTGGCTGATTGGAGCGGTGTTGTGGACCATCAAAAATAACCAGATTGTCCGCTTTCAAAAGTTCCTTATTCTCGAGAACTGCCAAAGGCAAGTTGGGTGAACCTAACTCTTCTTCAAAATCGACAATTATTTTTAGATTAAAGTTGGGGTTTTTACCCAATTCTTTGATCGCATCAAGTGCCGCAAGAAACATGATTACCGGCCCTTTTGCATCACTTGCAGATCGTGCATAAATGCGCCAGGCGTCTTTATAATTTAGTAAACTATCCCATGGAAGAGCCTCCCATTGCCCATCGTCATTCTGTTTTTTAACTACAGGTTCGTATGGATTTTCTTGTTCCCACTGACTAGGATCAACCGGTTGGCCGTCTACGTGGACATAAAACAATACTGTTTTTAGATCAGGATCAAGAACCTTCTCGGCAAGCAATAATGGAGCAGCTGCTGTATTGATTCGTGTTGTTTTAAATCCGCGATCTTGAAAGACTTCCTCGCTCCAAAGCATATTGGCTTCATAAGCTAAAGGCTTATTGGCATCGTTTGGAAGCCTCAAAAAAGACTGTAAAAGAGGGAATGTTTTTTGAGCATATTGTTCTGCAATACGATCCAATGTTTTTATGTCCTGAGCTTCTGAAAAGAAAGGAGCAAACAGCAGTAAGGCGAGAAGGTAAATCGTTTTTTTCATATGTATTTTTATAGTGGTTTAGTAATACTATTGACAGACCGTATTAAGGAATTGAGCACCTCCCAAGGCTTCTAGTTCTTTTTTGTTTAATTCAAGAACGCTTACTTTCAAAGGTACACGCTCCAGAGGAGTGTCAAGAGAGTCCGTTGGGAGTGTAGCAATGCTATTCAAAACATCCAATCCTTTAAACACCTGACCGAAGACAGTATATTTTTGATCCAAACGGGCAATTCCAAGCGCATCATGAACAAGGTAAAACTGACAGCCAGCCGAAAGCTTTCTAGGATTATCATCACGCCCCATTCCAACTGCGCCATAAAGATGCTTAATTTCTGGCACAAACTCAGGTTCGATTAAATAATCTGAAGGGCCAAAGCCTTCTGGAGTGTCTGGGCAACCACCTTGAACTACAAAGTTTTCGATGACTCGATTAAAACTTAAATCATCCCAATACTGTGCTTGTGCCAATTCAATAAAACTAGCTCGATGCAAAGGAGTTTCTTCATAGAGCCAAAAGTAGAGTTCTCCCATTGGAGTTTCTATATGACCAATGGAGTAGGTTTTTTCTTTGCTCTCTTCACAAGAAGAGAGTACAATAAGGCAAATAAGAACTATTTTTTTCATTAGTTTTTTTTAAACAAATAAAGAAAGTATGAGGACCATGGTGAAACCCGTTAGCGCTAAAAGGGTAGTCATTACCGACCAACTTCTAAAGGTGTCTTTTTCAGATAGGCCAAGATAATTACTGACCAACCAAAAACCACTGTCGTTTACGTGAGACAGAATAGATGCTCCCGAAGCGATTGCGATCACTAAGAGTGCCGTGTGGAACCCCCCCAAAGGGCTTGTAATGAGGGCTGAGGTAATTCCTGCTGCAGTTATCATGGCAACGGTCGAAGAGCCCTGTAAGACGCGAACACAAACTGCAGCTAAAAACGCAAAAGGGAGTAAGCCCAAACCAATACTTGAAAAGTAATTTGCGAGCATAGTTCCGGTTCCAGTTGTAATGAGCATTTGCTTAAAAACACCCCCAGCACCAGTCAACAAAATGATTATTCCGGCTGGAGCCAAAGAGGCTGAGGTGATTTTGGATAGAGCTGTTTTGGAAACCCCTCGCTTGATTCCTAGAAAATACCAAGCCATTAAATTTGCCAAAATCAAAGCCGAAAAAGGATGACCAATCATTTGAATCCAACCAATTGTTTTTTCAGACAAGTGCATACCCGAGTTTATGGGGCTACTCAATAAGGTGTTGCATACAATCAGAAAAATGGGCGTTCCGATAATTAAAAGGATTAATCCAATAGGCGGAAATTGTTGCTCTCTTTTCTTTTGGAAACTTTCTGGTGCAGCAATAAATATTTTTGAAGCGATGAATTTTCCGAAGAGCGGACCGCTAACAATAGCTGTAGGGATTCCGACTATAAACCCAACTAGAATTACCCATCCGAGGTCAGCATTTAGAATATCGGCTACTGCAACAGGACCGGGAGTAGGCGGAATAAAAGCATGTGTGATTGCTAATCCAGCTAACAAAGGAATAGCATACAAGAGCATGGACTTCTTTGTTTTTCGCTGTAGGGAATATACCAATGGAATTAAGATGATAAAGGCCACATCAAAAAAGACAGGAATTGCAATAAAGAAACCGGTTATCATAAGCGCCCAAGAGGCATTTTTTTCACCAAACTTTTGTAGTAAATACTGCGCCAAAGCCTCTGCACCTCCAGAGTGTTCCAAAATCGCCCCAAACATAGCCCCGAGTCCAACTACAACGGCGACAAAACCGAGGGTTGAGCCCATTCCGTCTTTTACCGTTACCATTATTTCTGTAGGTGCTACTCCTGCTAGAATTCCGACCAAAATACTCGAAATAAGCAAGGCTAGAAAAGGCTGAAACTTAAACTTTAAGATTAAAAAAACCAAGAGACCAACCCCTATAAGAACCGAAAAAAGAAGTGAATAATCGATCATATTATTGCCATTGGGTGTGAAAAGTTTGTTCAAAAGGTTTGTCTACCCGACGGTAGGTATGGGCTCCAAAAAAGTCACGTTGGGCTTGAATGAGATTTGCAGGGAGGCTTTCACTGCACATAGCAATCCAGTAATTATAGGCAGAAGAATAGCAGTCCAAAGCAATTTTCTGATCTACCCCATGATGAATTAAAGAAGCAGCACCAGCTTCATTTCCTTTTAGTAAATCTAAAATAGCAGTATTATTAAACAGCGATTTTTCTGTTTTAAAAGCTTGAACGAGCGTTTCCATTAAACGCGAACGAATGATACACCCTTGGGTCCAAATACGAGCAGTTTCAGAGGGGTTATATTCCCAGCCGTATTGTTGAGAAGCATTTTCAATCAGATTAAAACCCTGTATATGATTCACGATCCGAGCAAAGCGGTAGGCTTCAATTAGCGATTTTACATCAAGGTCAACTTGCTTTTTTGCTTTGGGTTTTCTTACGGATAATGCTACCCGTTCTGTTTTAAAAGAAGAGAGGTAGCGAGCAAAAACGGAAGCGGACATCATCGTATTGACCGACCCTAAAGCTAAAGCAGCCGAACTGGACCACATACCCGTTCCTTTACTACTTGCTTGATCTAAAATCAAATCGACTAAAAAATGCTTTCCTTCTTTTTTCTGAAGGATTTCTGCAGTAATTTCTAAAAGGTAACTGGCTTCAGAACCTTGATTCATTTCCTGAAGAACAGCAACAAGTTCTGGATAACTCATTTGATTTGCCAGTACCGCAAAGGTTTCTGCAAGAAGTTGCATTTCGGCATATTCGATTCCATTGTGAACCATCTTTACAAAATGCCCAGCGCCTTCTTTCCCCATATAACTTTGACAGGGGACACTGGCCTTGTCTTTAGCCGCAATTTTATTCAGGATAGGGTTAAAAGCCATGTATGCATCAGTACTTCCACCAAACATTATTGAAGCTCCATTACGGGCTCCAACTTCTCCTCCAGAAACTCCACAGCCCACAAAGTCAATCTTCTTTTTTTGAAGCTCTTGAGCTCTTCTTTGGGTATCGGGATAATGAGAATTACCACCGTCAACAATAATATCACCCACGCTAAGTAATGGAAGAAGCTCTTCGATTAAGCCGTCAATGGCTGGGCCACTTTTGATCATCAACCAAATTTTTCGAGGCCGTTCTAAAGAAGATATAAACGCGTTCAGATCTGTGAAACCCGAGAGGTTTTTAAAGGCTTTGTTTTTTGACAAAAAGGACTCAATGACCTTTTCTTCTCCAGGAAAAGACCGATTATAAACGGCAGTTGAGATGTTGTTTTCAGCACAGTTTAAAGCAATTCCTTGTCCCATAACGCCCATACCAATTACTCCAATGGTTGCCAAAGGCTGGGGTTGAACTTTATTTAAAACAGAAGAAGCTAATTGCGGAATTGTTTCTTTTATGTTGAGGTGAATTCCATAGTTTGGAAGCTCTAATACATCAAATTGAGACTGAAGTAATCTGGCGTTAAAGAAGTGGTTTCCGCGATTTTCCAAGCGATTTTTAATGCGATCAAAAGAACCGTTTAAAACGACCCAAGTAATCGAACTGTTTTCGGCAGCAAGGCTTTCTCTATAACGTTCTTTCAATGCTGAGCAAGCTAAAATTGCCTGACCTTCTTCTGACCAAAGATTTATTTTTTCAGCTAATTCAGTTAGCCAAGGCGCTCGATCTGCGTCATCCAACTGGAAGCCAGAGCTCATTTTTTTCTTGTTGGTTTCAGGATGAAAATCATCTGCATCATAAAAAGGCCATCCCGTTTCTTGAGAAAGATATTTCCCAAGGCTAGTTTTTCCGGTACCACTTACCCCCATTATGATGATCATATACGCTAGTTTTTGTTATAAAGATATAAAAGTAAAACTCGTTTACATTGCAGAAAGAATAGCTCCGTCTGTGGTATGAAACTCTTTCATTAAGTCAGCAGCCATACACGAATGAACTGGGAGCACCCACAGCAGGTCGCCAATGGCATAATCCTGCATTTTTTCTTTCGGCACAGAAACAATCCCGTGTTCTTGAGAAAGACTTTTGAGATGCATCTTCGGGATACAAGCTCCCCAACTGGCTCCTTTTTGTTCGGCAACACGTCCAAAGATGACGCCATCTTCTGGGTCTTCAACTCGATCTTTTGAAAGATGAACACCACCACCGTAAACTACAATTTCATTCCGATCAGGATGCTTGGCAACAACAGGGCAGGCCATAGCAACCGCAATTTCATTTAATTCGTTCGATCCAATGATGTTTTGCGTCAGATCGTAAAAGGTAAAATTGCCCGGTCGAATTTCATCAATTCCAGCAAAATCATCGGACACACTACAACTGGGTGTGTCTCCATACGAAAGTATAAGCTCAGGATATTGCTTTTGATAACGGTCTTTGAGCAGTAGAATTTTTTCTTTACTCGCTTGGTGCACAGCTTCGATTGCTTCTTTGGATCGACATTGATACGAATGACCTGCATGTCCTAAAAACCCTTTGAACTGTAGCAAAGGAGTTTGTTCCATTTGGCTCAAAAGTTGATCGATTACAGAGAAGCGATCTACTGCAATTCCTGTTCTGTTGTAACCAATATCCATTTTCAAGAAAATGCCAACGGGAGATTTCAGTTGTTTTTCTAAAAATTCGAGCACCTCAACATTTTCGACACAGAGATTCAGTTGAATTTTTGACGCAAGGCTATTGATGGTTTCGATTTCTAAAATATTGGTAGGAAAAGCAACGGTGATATCGTTCCACTCTTGAGCAAAATAGGCCGCCATTTTAAGAGAAGAAACCGTTATTTTGGAAACCCCTTCCTCTTTAAGCCATCGAGCAACTGCTAGCGATTGATGGGTTTTGACATGTGGTCGAAAAGCCACATTATTTCTTTGGGCTTTAGCAGCCATTTTTGCAATATTTTTTTTACATCGAATAGGATCTAAAAAGAGGGTCGGTACGCGAATCATTAAGTATTGAATTATTGCTTTACATTGAAAGCGTTAATGTAACCCTAAGGTACTATGAAAAAACGAGTCGATCAACTCAAAGTTTATTCGAGTGCTTTTTTAACCTGCATTTTTAATTGTGGAAGTACATCTGTTTTGAACCACTCGTTTTTTGCGATCCAAATATTATTTCGTGGCGAAGGATGAGGCAACACAAAATATTTAGGGAGATAGTTCTTGTATTTTCTTATTGTTTCTGTGAGGGTTTTTTCTTTGCTTTCTGGAAGGTAGTAACCCTGGGCATAGCCTCCGATAAGTAAAATTAATTGTACCTCTTTCATGTGTTCAAGGATTAAGTCATGCCAAAGGGGGGCACATTCTTTTCTTGGTGGAAGATCCCCGCTTGTCCCTTTTCCGGGATAACAAAAGCCCATTGGTAGTAGTGCGATTTGTTTGGGGTCATAAAAAACATCATCGGAAACATCCATCCATGCCCTTAGGTTTGCACCACTTTTGTCGTCCCACGGAATTCCTGTTCGATGGACAACTGCTCCAGGTGCTTGTCCGATCACCATTATTTTACTTTGCTTATGCGCCGCAACAATAGGGCGGGGACCGGAAGGCAAATGTGCTGCACAGACGGTGCAGGAGCCAATGTCCTGAAGGAGTTTTTTCATTAAAAGGGGATTAAGGATAATTCAAGATATCGATTGTTTATCAATTACAAAGGTAGAATTACAACATTCCATTCTTCTCCTAAGTCTGATTTGTGTTGGTGTACAAGTTTAAACCCAACAGCAGCATGTGCTTTGAGTGAGAGTTGGTTTTTGCTCGAAATTTCTGTAATGATATAATCGAAATCGGTCTTAGTTCTTTCAATAAGGTGTGCGTATAGTTTTGAAAATACACCTTGTTTGCGTGCTGCTTTGGCGACACAAATTTGACCCATAACAAAATAGCGAGCTTCCTGTAAAGGGTTATTATCAAAGATGAGAGTATCGACTAAATTAAAAAGGGGTTTTAGAATTTCGATTTCATTTCGGTAGTCTTTTAACATGATCAAAGCAAAGCCAACCACCTTATTGTTCTCATCCAAAGCAATACTATGAGTATAAGAGCCACAGATTTTTTTTAAGTTCTGCAACGAGTGAACAACAGTTACAAATCCTTCTTTTTGGATGCTTTCGAGCGAACGGTTTTGTACAAGATTCTCTTGCTGAAGTGTTAAAATATCTGGAAGATTTTTTGTCTTTGCTGAGGTAAATTGTAGGGTCATTATTTTGCAGACTTATTGTTTTCAAGGATGCCCAGGTGTATGATTCTACCGCCACTTTGATTGATTGGGTTTGTACTTTTTCCGATTACAACCCCTTCTTCAGGAGCGAAGTATTTCTTTATATCTTTTCCAAAATAATCTCTAAGAACAGCAACCAGTTGACCGGCTTGAACCCGCTCTGTTAAATCAACAATAACGTCTAGAATTCCTCCAGCATCTGTATAGATCCAGTACGATTTTTTACAAACGATAGCAGAAGCTACATTTGTTTTTTTGGCAGAAAGCATATCTAATTCAATCATTAGATTTTTTAATCCATTTATTCCACGAGGAATAATTTCTTTCTGAAAAACCTGAGGGTTTCCATACTCAATGGTTAGTGCAGGGACTCCTTGAAAAGCCGCTTCACCTCTAAGGGTTCTGTTTTCGCCTAAGCTTTTACCAGCAGATGGAGCTCCCGAACTATTGAGAAGAATATCGGCATCCTGGACAAGAGCCAATTTTTTAATAATGGGAACAGAAAAGTCGCCACGAACATAGAGACTGTTTGCTCTTCCAAAACTAGCCGTATGCAAATCAACCAAAAAATCTAATTTACTTAAGATTTTAGTGTTTAAGTGCCAAACATATTGTTGCGATCGGTTTCCTTTTTTCTTTCCAGGGAAAAGGCGATTCAGATCTTGATTATCTACAAAAAGTCTTTGATGCTGTTCAATACTCAATCTGTTGATGCCTGGTACAGCAACAATTATTCCTGATAAGGCTTCTGGATTTAAATCTTTTATAAGTTGATGAATAATCGCAATTCCATTGAGTTCGTTGCCATGGATTGCGGAAGTTAAACCCAAAACAGGACCAGTTTCCCTACCTTTAACAACAATAATGGGAACCGTTAGTGGCTGATTAAAGCCATCATTACCAACCTCAAGCCAAAATGTTTTTACTTGACCCTCTTTGATTTTAGTTAAATCTAGACGATCAATGTTTTCTTGTGCAATCCCCATGAAAGAGAAAAATGCAAGGACTAAAAAGCAACAATATTTTTCCATAAATACTTTTTCATTTGTATGGCAGATGTAGTCGAGCTTATTTCAAAGATACTCCTTTTCTATTTTTTATTGCCGTATTTCCGTTGCCTTGAGTTGTAACTCTTGTAAAGCCATTTGTTGATCATTGGACAATGCATTGTCAAGTAAATTTGTGCTTTCATAGGGGTCTTGAATGAGATCGTATAATTCTTCTTCCCCATCATCGAAAACAATTAATTTATAATTCAAACTTCTTACAGTATACCCCGATTTGGATGCGTTTGTATTGAGTACTTCGGAGTGATTAAAGGCTCGTTGTCCTTGCCCGTTTGATGTCAGCAACGAATTGAAACTATAACTGTCTTGATAGCTAGGAAGAGATACACCTGCCATTTCAACAATAGTAGCAAAAAGATCTGAACTATTAATCAGACTCTGATCTCGTGCATTAATTCTACTAACACTTTTTCCTGAAACAATTAGCGGGACATGCAACCCACCTTGATATAGGCTTCCTTTGCTTTTGGTGCGATTAAATGGGGCTTGAATTACCCTAGGATGTGATCCATTATCTCCTAAAAAGATGATGGTTGTATTTTCCAGTTCATTTGCTGGAATGCTTTGAAGGATGCGCCCCATTTCAAAGTCAACACTTTCAGTCATAGCCAGAAAATAAGGTAAGGGATTGTTATCAATACTGTCCTGATCAGTTGGGAGTTCTCCTTGACTGTGCATGTTGGTTGGGGGTAAATGAAACGGAGTGTGAGGAGCCGTATAGGCTACCCAGCAGAACCAAGGCTTTTCTTGTTGACCAATCCATTCGATTGCCAAATCAGTTATTTTTGTAGTAATATATTCAGTTGAATTATTCGTTTCACCGTTTTGTGTAAAAGCCCAACTGTTATAGTCGGCAACACCACCTCCCAATAAGCCAGCATAGTGCCCTACACCCATCTCTGTGGGACGGTTTGGCTCGTTTCTAGACAAGTGCCACTTCCCTAGAATCGCATGGCTGTAAACGGAGTTTGTGTTTTGATCCAAAAAGGAATGCAAGGTAGTTTCTGAGAGGGATATTGTAGAAGCGTCTTCTGCATTGAGTACTCCCGTTCGAAAACCTGTTCTCCCTGTTAGAATAGAGGCTCGGGTCGGAGAACAAACTGGATAAGCCCAAACATTGTCGAATGTAATTCCTTCGACTGCTAAACGTTCGAGATTGGGCATGTTGGGTTTTATTGCTCCAATAGGGTATCCTGGGGTGGCCTCGATGCCGATATCATCTGCAATGATGAATAAAATATTTGGCGGGTTAGAAGTGGGTGTTGTCACGGGATCAACTACAACATCGATTATAGGATCAGGAGTGTCAACACCATCTTTTTTACAGCTGACCCCTAAAAAGAGTAAAGTCGAGAGGAGTAGGATTTTCTTATTCATATTGGATAGGATTGGTTTTGGGGGAATAGGTTTAAAAGACCAAAAGTTGGGCTCTATTATTTTAAGTTGACTTTATTTTCTATTTATACCCTTCAGGCATTTTTCGTGAATGGGTAACTTGTTCAAAAACAGCAGCTATTTTCAACAGTTTTTCTTCTTCAAAAGGACGCGTAATGAAGGTTAGTCCCTTGGGCTTGCCTTTTTCGGAAAAGCCCATAGAAATCGTTAAACAAGGATACTGCGCTACAGCAGCATGACCTGCATTCCAGTTGTTGATAGACAAAATAAAATCGAGATTAGATTCTGTCATCGGAGCTTCAAAAAAAGCCCTCCCTTCCTTCTGAAGCAATTCTTTAAAAAAAGCTAAACTATCCGCAGATAATGATGAAGCTAAAACCCCGTCTAAACGTTCTTGAGCGTAGGGGATTCGTATTAAAGAATCTTCGCTGTTGTGACGAACTACATCTCCCACTGATTGTGGCATAAAATTTTTACTGCTGGATTGTTTGAAATAGGTTTTTAAATCAACCTGCATATCAGCATCTAAGATTGTTCCAAAGTTTTTGAAATTTACTTTTAGGGGTTCAAACTCGACCATGACACCTCCAAGAGATTCAATCTTTAATACTGCAATTTTGTAAAGTGAGTCAGAAAGAAACTGCTTGTTAACCCCGAAGCGAAGACCTTCGAAGCTGCTTTCGATTGAAAGAGCGACTGGCTCGGAAGCCATCGAATTTCCCTTTGTTGACCTGTCATTAGGGTCTTCTCCTTTCATGGCAGAAAGTAAAATGGAAGCGTCTACTACGTTTCGAGTCATGGGCCCTGGAGTGTCGTAGGTGCTTGAAATAGGAACAATACCGCTGCGACTTAAAAGACCTACTGTCGGCTTTAGCCCTACTAAAGCATGAGTGCTTGCGGGGGATAATATAGATCCAGAAGTTTCTGTTCCCAAGGCCGCCGCAGCATAATTTGCAGCTACTGCCGCCCCACTTCCAGCGCTAGAACCACCGGTATCAAAAAGTCTTCTTCCATAGGGGTTAAGAGTTTGTCCTCCCACCGCACTATAGCCATTTGGACAACCACTGCATAGGTAATTGGCCCATTCGCTGAGGTTGGTTTTACCCAGAATAACAGCTCCTTTTTCTTGTAAACGATCAACAATAAAAGCATCTGTGGTGATGTTCTCTTTTAGTGCATGTGCCCCAGCAGTAGTTGGTATTCCAGCTAGATTTATATTATCCTTTAGAAGAATGGGTATTCCGTACACAAGATGATCTGTATCGGATTTTTGTAAATCGCGTGCACGAGCGTTTTTAACAGCGTTTGGATGGATGGAAATTAGGGCATTTAATGCCTTGAGCGAGTCGTTTTCATAGCGCACAATTCGGTATAAATACCACTGAGTAAGTTTCTCATAACTTAAAGCACCTGAGTCTATATGGGCCTGTAAGGCTGGGATGTTTTGTTCTAGAATCAAGGGCTTAAGCTGATGATAGTCGTCTTCAGAAAATGATGCAATTTGGGGGGCAATGGTCTCCCAAAGCGTATTCTTATTTGAAACTTTGGATTGGATCAGACGGTAGCGCATTTTCTTTGATTCATGGGTTGCATTTTCAGACAATTCATGACTTTCATCATAAGCAACCCATGAACTTATCGTTGTTTTGGGTTGTTGTTCACATGCAATAAACAAGAGAAGTAAAAGTAAAGGATAATAATTTTTCATCATATAAAGGTTAAAATCAGGGGCTAAACGGGGACTTCCCAGTTTGTCTTTTTATCAAAGCAAATTTGCATAATAAATGTAGTAATTAAAATTTAAGTCTTGTCTGTGATGTTTTTGTCTGAAAATAAAGCATAAAAAAAACCCCTCTCAGGATACTAAGGAGGGGTTTGTATATATCGAGGTCGTTCTTAAAAACGATATCCAATACTTAGACCAGCACGAACGCCACCCCATGGGCCGGAGAAAAGCACTTTAATATCTTGGGCAGAAACTTCAGTAGTTTCATCAACTAACGGAAGATCTAAATCATTCAACTCCTCTTGTAGCGCATTTCTTTCATCCGAAGAAAAAGGTTGTGAGTTTCTTCCGTTTAGCGATCCAGAACCACTTCCGTAGTGTGGACCTACAATCCACCAATCTAACACAACAGATTTTCCAAGGTTAAACTGACTACCAATGAGAAGACCAACGGTATTTCCGCTTATAGAGCCGTTTGCTTTTATTGTTGAAGTTCCACCGGCATCGTTTTCATAATCAAATGAAACACCATCTAGGGTTAATTTAGAGTTTCTATAAAAAGGTGCGAGGTAAAAACCTTTACCAAATCCCTTTTTACCAAGGTAAAAACGAACCTCGGGAGTAACACTGTAATACGATAAAGAGATGTCTTTTATTTGCTCAAAACTTTCAGTATCATCGATCGTGTTTTCAACAGAACCTAAAAGAGGGATTTCACCTTCGAAAATGCTACTAAAAGAAAGAGAAACCGAGATTCTTTTGTTTAAAACCCGTTCGTATTGTAAGTGAATGTTTCTGAAAGCAAGACTGGTAAGGCTCAGTTTTACGATGTTTTTTCTAGCTTGGTATTCTAGACTTAATGAGTCCGTTTTTTGTTCCTGAGCAGGCTCAAGTGTGTCTAATTGCTGCGCATAAACTAAAGGCGCGAGAAGAAGTGTAAGTAAGAAGAAAGTCTTTTTCATGAAAATAAATTTAGTATGTATGTTTGCTCAAAGATACTCCGCTTAAAGCATAAGCACGATAATAATCTATCTAATCATTCAATTTAAGAACAGCCATAAACGCCTCTTGTGGGATTTCTACATTACCGACTTGACGCATTTTCTTTTTCCCCTTCTTTTGTTTTTCCAATAGCTTTCGTTTACGAGAAATATCACCACCATAACATTTGGCGGTTACATCTTTACGAACCGCTTTGATGGTTTCTCTAGAAATTATTTTGGCTCCAATAGCAGCTTGTATTGGAATATCGAACTGTTGTCTTGGAATTAGTTGGCGTAATTTCTCACACATTTTCTTTCCAATATTATATGCGTTGTCTGCATGGATCAAAGCCGATAAAGCATCCACTTGACTTCCGTTCAATAGGATATCGACCTTCACTAGTTTAGAAGGGCGCATTCCAATTGGAGAATAATCGAAAGAGGCATACCCTTTTGAAACAGTTTTTAAACGATCATAAAAATCAAAAACAATTTCAGCTAAAGGCATATCAAAAGTAAGCTCTACACGTTCGGTTGTCAGATACGTTTGATTGGTAATAACACCTCTTTTTTCGATACAAAGAGACATTACGTTTCCAACAAAATCTGCTTTGGTTATTATGGAGGCCTTTATAAAAGGCTCTTCAACACGATCTAAAGCCGATGGGTCGGGAAGATCCGATGGATTATTTACTAGAATTCTATCGGTTACATCTTTTCGGACAAAGGCATGATAGGAAACGTTGGGAACCGTTGTGATAACGGACATATTGAATTCTCGTTCCAAACGCTCTTGAATGATTTCTAAATGCAACATCCCTAGGAATCCACAACGAAAACCAAAACCTAGTGCAGCTGAACTTTCTGGAAGAAAAACAAGAGAAGCATCGTTCAGTTGAAGCTTTTCCATCGAAGAACGAAGCTCTTCGTAATCTTCGGTGTCGACAGGATAAATTCCAGCAAAAACCATGGGCTTTACTTCTTCAAATCCATCAACAGCGTTTTGGGTAGGGTTGTCTGGGGTAGTAATTGTATCTCCTACTTTTACTTCTTTAGCGTCCTTAATACCGGTGATGAGGTATCCCACATCTCCAGCTTTAATTATTTTTTTGGGTTCTTGTTTGAGCTTTAAGGTTCCAATTTCATCCACATTATAGGTGTTTTTTGTGGCAATGAATTGAATCTTTTGTCCTTTAGAAATAGTACCATTCAAAATTCTGAAATAGGTTTCTATTCCTCTAAAGGGATTGTAAACTGAATCGAAAATTAAGGCTTGAAGCGGTTCGTCTGGGCTTCCTTTTGGATGCGGAACGCGCTCAATAATTGCTGTTAATATTTCTTGAATTCCAAGGCCTACTTTAGCAGAGGCTGGAATAACATCTTCGGGAGCACAGCCCAATAAATCGACAATATCATCAGTTACTTCTTCGGGGTTAGCCGAAGGAAGATCGACCTTATTGAGCACTGGAATAATTTCTAAATCATTTTCTAGCGCAAGGTATAAGTTCGAAATAGTTTGTGCTTGGATGCTTTGTGCAGCATCAACAATAAGCAAAGCTCCTTCGCAAGCAGCAATGGATCGAGAAACCTCGTAGGAAAAATCGACATGGCCGGGTGTGTCAATCAGGTTCAAGATATATTCTTGTCCTTCATGAATATATTCCATTTGGATTGCATGCGATTTAATGGTAATCCCACGCTCACGCTCCAAGTCCATACCGTCTAAGATTTGATCTTGTTTTTCGCGTTCCGTAACAGTTCCAGTAAAATCTAATAGTCGATCTGCTAATGTACTTTTCCCATGATCAATGTGGGCAATAATGCAAAAATTTCTGATGTACTTCATAGCGTTTCTTTCCTAAGCTTAAGCCGCAAATATACTTATTTGTCCAATGCTTTTTTGCTTTCTCTTGAAATATAGTTTCTTAAAAACCATTTGCTTTTTTAAATAATTGTTATCTTGAATTAGATTTAACCCAATAATCTTATTTTTATGAAATTAACCATCACACATCAGGAACAATATTCTAGAAGCGAACTCTTGTTAAGATCCATTTTTGGAGTTCTTTATATTACCTTACCACACGCATTTCTTCTCTTTTTTGTAGGCCTCTGGGGGCTTATTTTAAACTTCGTTGCTTTTATTACCGTCGTTTTTACTGGAGAATACCCCAAAAGTATTTTTGAGTTTCAAGTGCAACTGATGCGCTGGAAGTTACGTGTCAACGCGCGCATATATAATTTGTCTGACGGATACCCTGCATTTGGCCTCTCGGGTACAGATGAGGAATACACACAATTAGAAGTACCTTATCCTGAACAAATAAGCAGAAGTTTGGTTTTGCTACGATTCTTCTTTGGTGTCATTTTTGTTGGAATCCCGCATGGATTTGTTTTATACTTTAGAAACATAATAGGCGTATTCATTTCTTTTTTCGCATTGTTTGCTGTGCTCTTTACAGGAGAATATCCAAAGAGTTGGCACCGTTTTATTGTTGGCACTATGCGCTGGCAATTTCGAGTTGGAATTTATTTAGCCTACTTGTCAGATGACTATCCTCCGTTTACTGGAGAAGCCTAACTCATTTATTTTTAAAACAGAAAAATGTCTATAACCTACATTCCCCTTCCACAACCAGAAGAACTTACTTCACGCGAAAAAGAAGACGCAATGGGCGCCTATTTAATGATGTTTGCCGCTTTTGCTGTAAGCATCCCTTTACCTATTGTCAATTTGATTGCTGCAATAATTTACTTCTATATCAACAGAAAAAAAAGCCGTTATATTCATTTTCATTGCCTTCAATCCCTACTGTCTCAATTGCCAACAACCCTTATAAATTGGGGTATGCTCTACTGGGCACTACAAATTTTCTTATTCGATAACGTAGAGATCAACGACTACTTTTATGCCTATCTCGGTTTTATGATTTTGGCCAACCTCATCTATTTTACGTTCAGTATTGTTGCAGCCATTCGAGCAAGAAAGGGTGTTTTTATGTACTTTATTTTCTTTGGTTCTTATGCCTATAATCGCGTGTATTCTTCCAAGAACCCCTTGTTTTATGATAACGAGGAAAGCCACGAAAAAACAACACAGCAACTCAATAAACCTCCATTCGAATGAAGCAAAAGATCGTAAAAGATTTGATTAAAATCCTGTTCCTTTTCGGAGGGATTTTTGCATTTTTCTATGTTGGATTACAGTTGTTGTCTGAGGATAAGAAGAATAGTTGGCTGTATTCTGGCGATGAAGCGAAGCTCATTTCCTATGAGCAAGAAATCAAATTAGGGAATCTTATTGATGAATATTTAATAGATACAGATGAAACGATTTTGCTGCAAAATGAATTAATCGATTCGGTCGTTTGGGCAGTTCGTTCGCGTTTAGAAAAACAAATTATAATGTCAGAGTATGATTACAAAATCGTAGTCGTCGATGATGATCTGGTCAATGCATTTACAATCCCAGGAGGAAGGATTTATATTTACAAAGGTTTGTTTGAGTTTTGCGAATCTGCGGAACAACTTGCAGCTGTTTTGGCACATGAGATAGGCCATGTAGAAAAGCGTCATTCGGTTTCTAAACTCATTAAAGAATTTGGACTCAAAATTTTATTTTCGATTGTAACTGGGGGCGATACTATTTTGCTTGGTGAACTATGGGAAAGCACCGTTTCTAGCGCTTTTGACCGTTCCAATGAAAAAGAAGCAGATCAATATGCAATGGAATTGTTGGAGCGTGCTAAAATAGTACCAACAGCGATAGCTTCTTTTTTTAGAAAATTAAATCGTGAAGAATTGGATTACAACGAGAATATGGAATTTCTAATGACTCACCCGCACAACAATTCAAGAATAAAGGCATCCTTAAGCTACGAAACAGCAGGAAATTTTGAAGCTCAAGACTTTGATATTGATTGGAAGCGGGTTAAAGAAGCTTTGAAATAAAACAACAAAGAGATGCGAAACATTATAGCTGGATTAAGAATATTATTGGGGATAACGTTTCTCTTTTCGGCCTATACAAAGTTTGTTGGCCCTGGTTTTTTTGAAATAACCTTAATGGATCAAGGATTAGCATCTGATCGTTTTATTGCTGCACAGCTAGCCCGATTTTTTATTGGGTTGGAATTTGCTCTAGGAATTTTAATGCTACTTCCTTTTTACACCAAAAAATTAATGATTGCCTCTCTACTTCTTTTGGGAGGCTTTACACTACATTTAGTCTATTTGTGGAGTATCGGCGACACCGAAAATTGCGGCTGTTTTGGCGAGATGATATCGATGACACCAGTAGAGTCAATTATAAAAAACATAGTCTTTATTGGAATTTCTGCATTTCTTTTTTGGAAAACACCCAAGGATATACGCTCGATAAAGCCAGCATTTTTATCAGTAGGACTTATTATTGCAAGTATGTGGCTACTACTCCCACTGCCAGATCACAGCGAATTTCCTTTTCAAAAATTCACCCAGTTTGAGTATGCAGGTCGAGTAGATCTGGCTGCTGGAGAAAAAACTGTGGCGATTTTTAATTTGGACTGTGAACACTGTCAAGAAGCTGCAACCCAATTGGCCGAACTGGAGCGCGCGAGCACCAACTTCCCGAAGCTATACGTTTTGTTTTATCAAGAAGGAAGCACTACAGTTTCGGAATTTGAACAACTCACAGCATCTGCTTATCCAAACGCTTTTATCGATATGAATACATTTTTTGATTTAATCGGGAATTCTCCCCCTCGAATTTACCACCTAAAAGCAGGAAAAGTTGAAGCGATCTGGGATGAAGATTTTGTTTCTCATTACCAAGAAACGTTTGAATTGAACTAGGGTGTATAGAAAACCTAGGTTTTACGTACTTTTGTAAAAAATTTCACGCTTTGGTAAAAATTGGTGACATCGAACTCAGTGACTTTCCGCTTCTTCTTGCACCTATGGAAGACGTTAGCGACCCTCCTTTTCGAGCCCTGTGCAAGGAACATGGAGCAGACGTAGTTTACACCGAATTCATTTCGAGTGAAGGTCTGATTCGTGACGCCGCTAAGAGTGTCATGAAACTTGACATTTACGAAAAAGAGCGCCCCGTTGGGATTCAGATTTTTGGTGCAAACGAAGAATCAATGCTTCGATCTGTAGAAATTGTTGAAGCATCTAAGCCCGATATTATTGACATCAATTTTGGATGTCCAGTTAAGAAAGTAGTGAGTAAAGGAGCAGGAGCAGGTATTTTGAGAGACATTCCCTTAATGGTTCGCTTGACTAAAGTAATGGCAGAACACACCAACCTTCCCATTACGGTAAAAACACGTTTGGGCTGGGATCACGATTCTATAAAAATTGTTGAGGTAGCCGAACGCTTGCAAGACGCCGGAGCAAAAGCCATCTCGATTCACGGGAGAACTCGTGCTCAAATGTATAAAGGCGATGCCGATTGGCGTCCTATAGCTGAAGTTAAAAACAACCAACGCATGCATATTCCTATTTTCGGAAATGGCGATGTTGACAGCCCCGAAAAAGCAATAGAAATGCGCGATCAATATGGTTTAGACGGTGCTATGATTGGAAGAGCAAGTATTGGAAACCCTTGGTTTTTTAATCAAGTAAAGCATTTTATGAAAACGGGAACTCACTTAGCTCCACCATCCATTGTAGAGCGAGTAGATGCTGCCCGTAGGCATTTGGAAATGGCAATCGATTGGAAAGGAGAAGTTTTGGGTGTTTTAGAAACCCGCAGACATTATACAAACTACTTCAAGGGAATTCCCCATTTTAAAGAATACCGAACCCGAATGGTAACCTCGAACGCATCGGTAGATGTCTTTGCCGCTCTAGCTGATGTTGAGACCAACTGGGGTGATTATGAAATGGTTTAAAGCAACTTAATTCTTTTCCCTACCTGGGCAGTAGCCCACGCCGAGGCAAGACCCCCTAGCACAAGAAGTAACAGCAATACCATCGCTACGTTTTGAAGCTCCAAACGAACGGGATATGGGAAATTGGTTCCAGGAACATAAAGAAAAGGGAAATAGCGCTGAAGGAGTACTAGAGTTGTGCCTAATAAAATCCCAAGGCCACCGCCAACCCAACTGATCATTCCGCCCAAGTAAAAGAAAATTAAACGAATTTCTTTAGGCTGTACACCAAGAGCGTACAGCACCTTCAATTGGGGTCTTTTTTCTAAAATCATCATGATCAAAGCACCGACGACATTAAAAAGAGCAATGATGATTACCAAGGTAAAAATCAAATAGATTGCCATTTGCTCGGTATTGAGCATCTTGAAAAGCGCCGCATTGAGCTCCGTTCTGGAACGTATGCGTATGGGTGTTTTGAGTAAAGCTTGAAGCTGTTCTTCGAGTTGCTTTCGATTTAAACTGGGGTCAACTTTTAGCTCTAGCGAACTATATACATTTCCCTTTCGTTGAAAAAGATCGCGCGCAAACGACAGGTTTGAGAACATGTATTTTTTGTCGAGCTCTTCGCTAACACTATATATTCCAGATACTAAGGCCGTTTTATTGATAAAAGGTTCTTTGAGTTGGGTTGCACTTGCCGATCTTTTGGGAACCGTAAGCACTAAAAAATCGTTGTAATCGTAAACGCCTAAACTTAATACTTGGGCTACTCCGCCACCAATCACAACCTCATCAAGCTCCTTGGAAAACCAAGCACCACTGCTTAAAAAACGATCACTTTCTATTACTTTTTGATAGGTCGAATCAACTCCCTTGAGATAAACAACATGGTTTTTATCTCGGTAATTCAAAAACACTTTGTCTTCTATAATTCCAGAAACAGCAAAAATACCATCCAGTTGTTTTATAGAAGCCAGGGCTACCGAATCTACTTCAAGAACTTTTCCTTGAACAGCTTCAACTCGAAAATCAGGATCGAATACATTAGAAAAAGAAAGACCAAAATCTTTGAGACCTGTAAAAGCAGAGAGGACAATTAACAAGGCTGCAGTAGCAATTAGAACTACCGAAAGGGCAATGTAATTGATGATATTGATTACACTTTGTTTGCTTCTAGTGAAGAAATATCGGGAGGCTATGTACAGGGGGAAGCGCACAAGGTTATCTTTTTTTACGAGGAATTAAGCCCTCAGGATTTTTTATGGGATCGTTGGTCGCGGTTAAAGCCTCATCAATTTTTTCGATATAATCCAGAGAATCGTCCAAGTAAAAAACAAGTTCAGGAACTTTTCGTAATTGATTTTTCATTAATCGCGCGAGGTCATGCTTTACCTGAAAACTGTTCGATTGAATTCCTTCGAGCACTTCAAGTGCTTTGGCAGGAGGGAACAAGCTCAAGTATATTTTGGCAATGGAAAGGTCAACTGTTACGGCAACTTTGGTAACTGAAATCAAAAGATTAGAGACTCCTTCTTTACGAACGGCTCCCTGAAGCATTTGAGCAATTTCTTGTTGCAATAAGGTTGCGATTTTCTTTTGTCTCGGACTTTCCATAAGTTTGAATATTGTGTAAAATTAAGGATATTTGTTGGGATGCAGTCCTCAAACACAAAGTATACCACTTAAAACAAGCAATTGACATGATAAAAATTTCTAAAACCCTATGCACAACATTTTTTTTGTTTCTTATTTTTTCTGCTTTTGGGCAGCAAGATCAAGAAATTATAGCCCAGCTTATTTTTAAAAAGACAAATCAATTGCGACAAGCCAAAGGCCTAGTCCCATTTAAAAAACTAGACAGCTTAGACCAGATAGCTCAGTATCACAGTGACAATATGGTTCAAAAAAAGTTTTATTCTCATACTGATCACGAAGGTTTGAGCCCAGTAGAGCGGGCCGAAAAGTTTAACATTCAAGCTTGGAGAAGAATCGGAAACCGCTTTGTTGGGATTGCAGAAAACATTGCTCAGGTACCCTGGTTCGAAAATGTAACGAAATGTGGAGATACTCGATCGAACGAAGCCATAGCCGAATGCTTGGTTCAGGGCTGGAAAAGTAGCCCACCCCACTATAAAAACATCTTGGGAGATTATGTGTATTTAGGTGTAGGAATTCGTTTTAATACCGACCTAATGGGTTTTGCAACGCAGAATTTTAGATAGTCTAGAGGCGTTCCCACTTATAGTCTCCGTTTAGACGGAAAGACCCCAGATGTGTTTTCTTCCAACTGTTGGGTTCTATAAGTGATAAAAAAGACTCTTTGGCTCCTTCATACAGATGATAGGTTTCGCCAACTATGGGTTCGAATTTGAATTTAGCGGAGTAAACCATTTGAGTATCGGAAGCTAAATCGACAAAGTTTTTGATTTTGCTTTGCAGGTCTGCAAGCTCCGCTTGGAATTGTTTAGTAACCCGATCAACTCCCTTTTTTTTAAACGAATCTACGTTAGGAATACTGATTACAGGACTGCTGTTGCTTATTGCGTAGGGCAATAATTTTGCAATGTATTCTTCATTTTTTTCGTCCCATGCGACATTATCTGGTTTTTTCGACGATTTCATCTTCAAGCGTTTACTGCAAAAATAGGCTTCTTCCTTTGTCTAGCCAATTTTCTTCTGATAACATTCGTGAAGAAAAACTTTAAATAATTGCATTTAAAAGGAAGAAAAAATAATTATTGTGTTAATTTTGCAACATGCTAGCAAATTCGTTTGTTTAAGCAGGTCCTATAGCTCAGTTGGTTAGAGTAGCTGACTCATAATCAGTTGGTCCCTGGTTCGAGCCCAGGTGGGACCACAAAAGAAGAGATAACTCTTTTTGGAAGCCTTTACATTTTGTAGAGGCTTTTTTGTTTTTGGGCGAGAAGTTTATCCGCTGGAGGCGGGAGCTCTGGTGGGACCAAAATTAAAATCAAGCCTTCACGTAAAGCGGGAGCTTTTTTTATTTCCAACACTCACTTAATACTCACTTCAGCACTCTATTTCATTTGTCGATTAACCCCAGTAAAACCCTTTAAATCATCAAAAACGTTAGAGAATGAAAACAAGCTTTGAAAACGGTTTTGTACATTGTATTGATAAATTATATTAAACTTATAAAAGCAGAAAAGCACTAATGGATTTAATCTATATTTTAGATATTACAGGAACATTTGCATTTGCAATTAGTGGAGCATTATTTGCTTCAGATAAAAAATTCGATTTATTTGGTGTAATTATTATTGCTTTTGTCACCGCAGTTGGAGGTGGAATGCTGAGAGATATTTTAATGGATACTCATCCAATAAATTGGATTGGTGATTTAAATTATGTTTGGACAATTTTGATAGCAGTTATTTTTACGATGCTATTCAAAAGTAAAATAGCTCCATTAAGTAAAACTATGTTTTTGTTTGATACCATTGGTATTGGTGTTTTTACTTTAATAGGAGTGCAAAAAGGATTTAGTTATGACTTACATCCTTTTGCAGCAATTATTATGGGTATGATTTCTGCAGTCTTTGGAGGTGTTCTAAGAGATGTTCTTACTAATCAAATACCTCTTATTTTTCAGAAAGAAATTTATGCGTCAGCTTGTCTTATCGGCGGTTTAGTTTTTTGGATATTGAATTATTTTGAGTTTTCCCAGTTTGTACAATTTTTTGTGACTTTAGTTTCAGTAATCTTGGTAAGATCTATAGCAGTAAAATTCCATTTAGAATTACCAAAAATTAATGATGATTTATTCAGTAAAATGAAATAAAGCAAATTAATTTTAAAAACAGCTTTGCACATTAGTTTCAGACAACAATGTATTATAAAAAAGATTTACAGTTTTTTCAAAATCAAATTTTGTTACAGGACATATTGTCAACGATGGATAGCTCTATTGTGCCTCGTTCTTCTAGGTATATTTTTCTTTATTTTATCAATAACGTCAATATCCAATTGCCTAAAGAATTGATGTCTCAGCTTCTGCTGCTTCTATATTTTTATTGCTTCATTAGCTCAGTTTATTAAAGCTTTATAGGCAGTATCCTCTACTAGCCGCGTCTTCTGTGACAGTGTCTCTAATTCAACAGCACTAGGACTCAATTTGTCCTGTAAGTAAGCCTTTGTCTGTTTTTTGTCTTCCTGCTTCTCATAGGTAGTCCTATAGATTGTCTGATCGATCTTTTATAAGTGATAATAATCTCACAGATCAAGTGAAGTTTTTATACCTTTCTACTTCATAAATGTTTTGAAATACAAATGTTTGAAACGATTTAGCACTAGATTTATAAAACACCTAACATGAAACACACACTATTTTTATTACTTATACTAATAAGTTGTTCTAAAGAGGCACCATCCTCAGAACCACAGGATACGGTTGTTACTGAACCGGAAATTATTGTTCCAGATTTTGATAATGATACGATCTATATGAAATTAAAACCCAAGTTACTCGATAGCTATTGGACTGCATTTAAAGAATCAGCATCATTATATAACATTGATCTTTCTTATATCGATGAAGTTGCATTTGTTTCTGAAAACCTTCTTAATAATATTGCTGGAACGGCAAACGGATCTTGCGAACCGTATGTTCGAATTTTAGTTGATGAAACTACATTTAGAAATCTGAGTGCTGGTGAACAAGTTTTCCTAATGTATCATGAACTTGGTCACGATGTCTTTAACGCTTCTCACGAAGGAGGCGGGTTAATGGCCCCTAATATTCGGTCTTTGGATTATAAACTTTTTCAAACGGAAGTTAAAGACTTTTTCACCGGAGTAGATTATGTTGAATGGACTGATGAGGAGTGTGAATATATTCGGAGTATAATTGACAATTGACTTCCAGTAAAAACAGGAGAATAGTAAACGTGATATTTGGTAGGCACTACCAAGTTTTAGGTTTTTTCCTCAGCACTTTTTAATTATTAATAGAATCTTATTTAGTATTGATGTTTAATTTAAATTATATAATAACCACCCTATGAAAACTATATTTACTTTATTTGTTGCAACAATTGTATTGCTTTCTTGCAACAACAATATCAAAGAAATTGAAATTGACCGAACAGCTGGAGAATGGGTTTCATCTGGAGCAAAGTATGTTATTGGTTCTGACGAAAAAGTAGCGATCGTTAAAAAATTAATTGAAAATTATGCGGCCTTGGATGCAGAGGGTGTTTTCACTAATACAAGAGATTCGCTAAGGTTTTTCCCGTTCAATTCAAAGACTTCAGTGATGTTGACCGTTGACAATCTGAAGGAAATGTTTTCTTCATATGATTCAATAATTTCAAAACCAGTATACTATTTACCTTATGATTTGGAGGGGGTTAGAAGTATTGTTCAAGTAACATCTACAGAAACGAAATACAACAAAAATGGCACCGTTGAAGAAGATCTTCTATTAGAAAAATTCATCTTTGGAAAAAATGGCAAAATACATACAGTAAGACAATGGAGAGCTGCTTGGTAAAAGTGTTTTCTGTCAATCATTCCTACTAAGTGGTTTTAATAACGAACCATCGACAATAAATTAGTCTAAGAAACAGGTCTAATTAATCAATCAAAGACTAAAATCAACTGGATGAAAAACTATTCTGATTTTGTATATGAAACACTAATCAAACTTTATAAATGTGAGATGAGAACTTGGAGAAATATCTTTAAGTACAAAATCTAAAAACCAGAGGAGCTTCTTCACTTTAATTGATTTGTCCTTTCTACTAATTTTTTTTAAGTATTATGATTTGCAATACAACTTGCAATGTGCAATATATTCTTATATTTAAATATTGTTAACTAAATTTTTAAAAATGAAAAAACTATTATTATGTACGGTACTTGCAGCATCTTTAATTTCATGCCAAGCTCCAGCCGAAAAAGGATCGGATCATTCTCACGAATCAACTATTATTGGATATGAATTTAGTGATGCAGGTGAAAAACAGAATCTGATAGCTGGAGACATTTCTATAATTGATACGTATATGGAATTTATTCAGGCGCACAACGACCGCGATATTGATAAAATCATGGACATGGTTCAAGACTCAATTCTAATTAAGACTCAAGACGCTCGAGAATTAAAGGGAAAGTCTACTCATAGACAAGCTTTGGAAAAATGGTTCCCAGAGAGTAATCCGGTGTGGACTGTTAGATGGATGGCTACTAATACTGTTGAGGTTAAAGATGGGGAAAACAGACATTGGCTAACAACAGGTATTGAAATTACCGAGACACTCGATAATAAAGAAATAAAAAGAGAGCAAATTCTGGATGTTAATTTTGTCGGCAAGATGATTAAAGAGGTTAGCATCTACGAAAGATCAAAACCAATAGAATAACGATATTCTAAAGCCCTCCCTAGCGGAGGGTTTTTTGTTTTTTTATTCTGTCAAGATCGCATTTAACGAACCAATCGAACGACTCAAGACATTGGGCAAGATTTTCTTCAAGGGCACTAAAGAAGATTAAAGAAGCTCAGGTTGTTAATATTATCGGCACTTTTAATTTCTAATCACAATCTATATTATAAATGAAAAAATTAATGTTACTTTTTATCGCTTTATTGTCAATATCTGCATATGCACAAGATGACAACACCTATGAATCTGCTCTTTACATCAACGATGTAGCTATTTCTGAAATGCCAAGATTTGTCGAATTACATAAAAAATTCACAGATATGTCTTTAGGAGAAAACAGAACAATGACAGGCGAATGGGTTTTTAGACACTGGTATGGGTCAGGTCACAGCTTTGTTATTTACAATCAATACAACTCTATGGAAGATTTTCATAAGGATGCTGATATTGCAAATCAAAACATTAGAGCAAAAATAGACACAACAAAAGATACAAGTGTAAAAGAAACTCTTATGAAAGAATGGGCAGAATACAGAGCCTTTTCTAATGGTCATTCCGATGAAATTCGAGTAGCAAACAAGGCAACTGGTTTTTATCAACTTGAAGAAACAGATTTTGATATTCCTTTTGCAATGGTAGTTGGAAAATATAATTCTTCTGGTGCTTGGGGAACAATGGGAACAGCTTTTTTTGACTGGGCAATTAAAAATTCTGTAGACAATGGATCATCAATGTCTGGTGGGGTTTCTTACCACTATATGGGAACGAGTTTTGAAGTAGAAGTATGGCAATGTTATACAAATCTAGTTGAATTCGCAAAAGGGGTAACAGCAAGAGCTGAAGAAACCGAAGAAGCTATTAAAGCAAAGAAAACATTTTGGAGCTTAGTCGATGGTGCTCATGAAGATCAAATTTACCTCCATATTGGACATGTAAATATGGAAAAAGGAATTTTTGATTTAGCAGGTAAAGACCGCTAAAAAAATCTATTTATAAAAAGGCGCTTCGGCGCTTTTTTTTTGCCTTAAATCGAATTCTTTATCTACTTCAATAGTATCATTTTCTACAAAGACACCCAATCGATTTTTTTAATGTCAATTTTAAAATTAACAAGTGTAATTTAGAAAAATATACATATCTTAAAGAAAAAATGAAGTTTTTAGAAAAGTACTATCCCGTTATTCTAGCATTTTTAAGCTTTTTGTACTCTGTATTTTTATGGTTTTCAGGAAGTGAGCTTGAGGGAATTTATGTAGGAATTTGGCCTGTAACGATTTTAGCTTTTGCGATTGTTATAAGACAAAGAAGGAATGATGATAAAAACAACCGAATATGAATAAAAATGGAATAATGTTTATTGTTGGTTCAGTCATATTTGTCACGTACATTTATTTTTATTTTAAAATAATTATCAGACAACACAAAGACGAACGTCAAGATTTTCAATCGCACGATACAAATGATTTCGACGGAATAGGGAATCAAGGACGAATTCCGGATAAGAAACCAAAAAACAGAGCCTTTTAATTACACAGACTCATTGGAAGCCTCTACATTATGTAGAGGCTTTTTTGTTTTGGGGTAAGATGTTTATTTGTTAAAGTAAGTACTTCAAGGATATTATTACTCTATAACCTCATAGTCAATGCTTAATTTTCGCAAAGACCTTAGAGCAGAACCAGAACTCTTATCTCCTATCTCAATGTCTACAGGGTCTCCTTCCAAAAGGATGTCGGTAAGCTCTTTGGACAAAGAGTCACTTACGTTAGAAGAAATTTCCGCAATACATTGGGCAATGGCTCTTCTATCGGGCCGCTGAGCATCACAAGACAATAAGTTTATTTTCATAGTTCTTTCTATGGAATAAATATAAGGCAAACCACCGCGAAAGGAAGAGTGTTTGAACTATAAAAACCAAGTCCTGCATAGTCGAGACAAATTTTAAACTTAAAAAAAGGAATGACCATATCAGTTGAATCGGTTTTCTTTCACTCGTTTCAAGTGAGTTTAAGTGCCAATTAATTTCAGTTTTTCTACCCGTGATAATTTTTTGATTTCGTATTCTCGTTTAGACGCAGTCGATCGATTGGGATGCATTTCAGAATACACTAAGTCAACAGGTCTTCTATTTCTTGTGTACTTGGCTCCCTTTTTTGAATCGTTGTGTTCAGCGATTCTTCTTTCTCGGTCAGTTGTAATACCCGTGTACAAACTTCCGTCTGAGCATGCAACAATATAGACCCACCACTCTTTTTCTTCCTCCATCAAGTACGAATATCAGCTTCTGTCTAACCAAGATATAAAATCTTCGCCATAGTAATTTTAGAATTCATTCCTCTTTTTTAAGAATGTTCCTTTCAAAATAAACTCACGATATAGAGCCAAAGTTTTTTCCAGACGAGGTATAATAAGTGTCCAGCAATTAAACCAATAGCAAGTATTTTTTGACTTAAATTTTTTCCACCAAAGAAGTTGAGTTTTTGAACAAGAACATAAGAAAGCGCCATGCTAATTAAAATCCATAAACCAAAAGCAGCGTAATCAATTAGGGTGAATAAGAAAATCATCATGAATCGAATATACAGCAATTGAGTGACATTTACTTTTATTATTTAACCGTCGGCAGTAGGATTGTTCTTAAAGGCCGATGGATTTTCTCCACTTATTTTTTTAAACGTACGGTTGAAGTACGATAAACTTTCGAAGCCACATCCATAACAAGCCTCGCTTACATTCTTTCCAGCGAGGAGCAAGCGTTTGGCCTGTGAAATCCGATACTGGTTTAAAAAGGCTGTAAAGGTGTTTCCACTGTGTTTTTTGAAGTATCGACAAAAAGCTTCTTTACTTAGGTTCACCAATTGCGCCACTTCTTCGACCTTAATTTTTCGGATGTAGTGTTCATCAATAAAAGAATAGACCTTTTGTAAGCGCTGCCGCTGTTTTTTATCTGAACTGTTATACACGGGTTGTTTGTGTAAAAGTTCAAACTCTACAGACAAAGCAAGCGTTTTCAAAATTTGGATAACAGCAATGAATTGATCAAAAGCACCGAGCAAATGCAGGGTTTTGATTTGTTCTCCGACGATCTGCTTTGTTTTTCCATAAAAAACAATTCCATGTTGCGCTTGTTCAAATAAGGTGTGAATGCTCGAAAGCTCTCGAACCTGCTTAAAAACCTGTTCTTTAAATGACGGACTAATATGCAAAACCTCTTTCCTGTATGCGGTCTTTATTCCGTAATCAAAATTCAAATGTGGAATATTTGATCCAATCAACACCAGGTCGCTTTGTTGGTAATTGGAACGATGCTTTCCAACATGTCGAATTCCATCTGCTCCTTCGATATATACGAGTTCATATTCTGGATGAAAATGCCAAAAAAACAAGTCATTCAGTTTAGGATCATGTAATAATCGAAACGAGCTCTTGTCGTCGGGTTGAATGTTTTCAAGTTGAATTTTCATTAAATTGTCATTTACTACACTTAATTAACGCTATTTTGTCAATATAGTTCAAATTACAATCAACATCAAGGTTGTGACCTTGTTTTTATACTTATAGATTTGAATTATATATTTCCAGATTAACGTATAAGGAAGAAGTATGAAGAAAGAAGTAAAAACAACAATGGCTAATAAAGCCCATGAAGAAATTCCAGGAAACCCATCCGTTTCCACCAGCAGCAATCAAAAGCTAAACGACCGTTCGAACGGAAAGCCCTTGCGGGTTTTATCGGAAGAAGATTGGCGGTTTTGGATGCACAATGGATATATCGTAATAAAAAACGCAATTCCTAAAGATCAAGCAAAAGCTACTGCAGATTTTATATGGGAATTTGATGAGAAAGATCCAAACGACCCTTCGACCTGGTATGCAAAGCCGAGGGCCGAAATGCAAATGAAGGAATTGGCAGGAACTGGCATGGTCGAAGCATACAACCATCAAACTCTTTGGAACAACCGTCAGATGCAAAAGGTATACGATGCCTTTGTAGATGTATGGGGCACCGAAAAATTATGGGTAACGATTGATCGCGTCAACTTGAATTTTCCGCAGCGACCTGGAGAAGAAAAAGAAGGCTTCATTCACTGGGATTATGATCCTGAAACCAGACCACAAAACGTACAGGGTGTTATCGCACTTGCCGATCAAATGGACGAAAACATGGGAGGCTTCCAGTGTATTCCGTGGTTGTATCGAAATTATGATACTTGGAAACTAACCCAACCAGAAGATAGAGATCGTTTTAAACCCAATCTAGATGCTTTGCAAAACAAGTTTGTAAAAGTTGTAATGGAGGCTGGAGATTTGCTGATTTTTAACAGTACAGAACCGCACGGAATCCGCCCTAATCGATCGGATAATAAGGTTAGAATCGCACAGTATATTTCGATGATGCCCGCAGAAGAAGAGAATCAGGAACTCAAAGATTGGAGGGTAAACTCTTGGAAAAACAGAATCGCCCCCGTAGGTTATGCCTTTCCTGGTGACCCAAGGAATTGGGAGCAGGAAAAACATAAAACAGCTGAACTGTCTGAGTTGGGTAAAAAACTATTGGGGCTGAACAACTGGTAAAAAAACAAAACGAATTAAAACTGTACTAAATGCCAACAACAATAAGTTTATTAGACATTTTCATCATCCTAATCTATTTTGGAATTATTCTATGGATAGCCCAATGGGCTTCAAAAAGTAAAAGCGAGTCTGGGGGAGCAGTTGATTATTTTTTAGCAGGGAAGAACTCTGGTTGGCTGGTAATTGGAGCATCTCTTTTTGCCTCAAACATTGGATCAGAAATTATTCTGGGAGTTTCGGGTGCAGGAGCTCGAGGTAATATGCCCATGGCAAATTTTGAAATAATAGCCTCTTTAGTATTGATCCTTTTGGGTTGGGTTTTTGTTCCCTTTTACTTGCGAACAGGAGTTTTTACAATGCCTGAATTTTTAGAGAAACGGTATTCTGTAGCGTGTCGTAATTACCTTTCAATAATTTCTATTTTGGCTTATGTAATTACCAAGATTTCTTTAATCATATTTGCGGGTGCCTTGGTTTTCGAAACCATTGGAATTTCTTTTTGGACCGGAGCAATTATTACAGTTGTCGCAACTGGATTTTATACTGTTTTAGGGGGACTAAAAGCGGTGATTTATACGGATATGGTTCAAGCGTTTATTTTACTCATAGGGACCCTATGTGTTACAGGATTTGGACTATACGCTCTTGGAGGATGGGATAATTTATTAGCCATACTTACCGAAGCTTCTGCGGTAGATGGAAATCCGCCACGTGAGCAGTTTTTTAACCTATGGAGACCTATGGCAGATACCGAATACCCATGGACAGGAATGCTCTTTGGAGCACCTATTTTAGGTGTTTGGTATTGGTGTACGGATCAATATATCGTTCAGCGTGTACTTTCTTCTAAAGATGAAAACAATGCAAGGAAAGGAGCCTTGTTTGCAGGGTATTTAAAATTACTACCGGTATTCATCTTCTTTATTCCTGGTGTAATTGCCTATGCTCTTTTACAAGAAGGAGCCATTGACTTTTCACTTGATAATGCAGATCAAGCACTTCCAGCGATGATTAACCAATTCTTACCATCTGGTTTAAAGGGGCTTGCGATTGCAGGATTGTTAGCTGCCTTAATGAGCTCACTTTCTTCAGCATTTAATTCTAGTTCAACATTATTAACAATCGATTTCTATTTGAAATATAAGCCCAAGGCATCTCAAAAAGATCTGGTTCGTTTTGGTCAATTTGCTACCGTTATTTTGGTACTCGTTAGTTTGGGCTGGATACCCTTTATGAAATCATTAATGGGCGGGGGAATTTTTCATTACTTACAAAGTGTTCAGGCCTATATATCTCCTCCAATTGCTGCTGTTTTCCTTTTTGGATTATTCTATAAATGGATAAATGCTAAAGGCGCAATCGTATCATTGTGGTTAGGCTTTATCGTTGGAATTTTTAGACTAGTAGCAGAATTTCTTTTTAATGAAGGAACTATAGTTGTTGCAGAAGATTCGCTTTTGGGGCTTTTTATAGGGGTGAACTTTTTGCATTTTGCCTTATTTTTATTCCTATTCTGTGGCTCAGTTTTAATGCTTGTTAGTAAACTGACACCACCACAGCCACTAGAAACATTAGAATTGGTTACTTTTAAATCGAGAAACCTTAGACCAAAATTTATATGGTCAACAGACATGACCTTAACAGTTGTGCTAATCGGACTTGTATTGATGCTTTGGATACTGTTTAGCCCTTGGGGAATTGCACAATAGAAAACAACACAGAAAATGGATTTAGAATTAAAAGGGAAAACGGTTTTCATAACAGGGTCTACAGCTGGAATTGGTTTTGCAACGGCAAAAGCATTACTGAACGAGGGCGCTAGTGTCATCCTCAATGGTCGAACTTCTGCCTCAGTAGAAGCAGCGATTAAACGCTTAGAACAAGCGTTTCCAAACGGAACAATTTCTGGGATAGCAACAGACTTCAGCATACTAGGAGAAGTGAATAATCTCCTAGAAAATCTACCTAAAATAGATGTCTTAATCAACAATGTTGGGGTGTATTCTTCGGGTTCTTTTTTTGAAACCGATGATGCAGCGTGGTACCGTCAGTTTGAAGTAAATGTAATGAGTGGAGTCCGCTTATCGAAACGTATGCTCCCGCGTATGTTGGCTAATAATTGGGGACGGATTTTGTTTATTTCCAGCGAATGTGCCAGTCTAACGCCTCCTGATTTAATTGCATACAGCATGACCAAGGCCGCTATTTTAGCAGTTTCTCGTGGCTTGGCTCAATTAACAAAAGGAACCAATGTTACCGTAAATTCAATAATCCCAGGGTCTACTTTGTCCGAAGGAGCAGAGCAGTTTTTAGAAGATGCTGCACAAAAAGAACAGAAGACAAAAGATGAAATAGAAAACGCTTTTTTTACAGAAGTACGAACAAGCTCTTTGCTGCAGCGGTTTGCAAAAGTAGAAGAAGTAGCCGATACGATTGCGTATATAGCAAGTCCGCGTTCTTCCGCTACAAACGGGGCTGCAATTAAAGTTGACGGAGGAAGTTCAGGAGGATTGTTTTAGTTTTTTGAGTCGGGTCTTTTAATTTAAGGCGTGTTTTCTGGAAATTGATTATCTTGAATGAGTTAAATGAACTCGTATCAAAAAGCCCTTCTTTTTTCTTGTTTTACTTTCCTTCCTTACTTTCGCTCAAGAGCGGAACGAGGCCTTAATTATTCAGGGGAAGATTTTTACGGTTTCTTATAACGAATTATACGAGCAGCCCAATTGGATTACCTATTGCGTTCGAGATGTTCCAAAGAATGTAGATCGAAAAGGATATAATTTTCGGAAAGACCTACAGGTATGGACTTCAAATAATGCAGATTATAAAAACAACATTTGGGACAAAGGACATTTGGCACCCGCCGCTGCTTTTTCTGATTCAGAAGGTAATCTAAAGGCAACCTTTTCTTTTTTGAACTGTACACTTCAACACCAAAGGTTAAACCGAAAAGAATGGGCTCAACTCGAACAACAAGTACGTGATTGGGCTAAAGCGTTTGGCGATATGAGCGTAGAAGTAGACGTTCTTTTCGAATCAAACCATCGAGTTTTACCCACGGGAGCACATGTACCTTCTGGCTTTATCAAACGGATTCAATTTCCTGATGGCACCACCAAATGTTTCTATTTTCCCAATGATGATACACTTAACAAAAACTGGACTCAATTTGAGATTGAATGCGACTAAAGCAAAAACCTTTCGAACGAGAATATCTGTTTGAGGATGTAAAAAAAATGCAAGCGGGCTTTAATGGAGTAATGCTTCGTTAAAATCAGTTTTTTTCTAGCTGCACTGTAAAATGTCGCATGATGGGCGCCTCCCATTTGATGGAATAACCCCTTTTGGCTTCTTTACGGGTGTCGAATACTTTTTTAATTGCCACTGCTACGTATTCCATATGGGAAAGCGTGTAGGTTCTTCTTGGGATAGCCAAGCGAACCATTTCCAATTTCGGAAAACGATTTTCTCTGGTCACGGGATCTCGATCGGCCAACAAAGTTCCAATTTCTACTCCACGAATTCCTGCAACAATATATAATTCAATCGCCAAAGACTGTGCTTGGTACTCTTCTTTAGGAATCTCGGGGACAAACTTTGCAGCATCAATATAAACTGCATGACCGCCGAACGGCTTAAGAACAGGAATTCCAAAGGCATCGAGGCGTTTGCCTAAATAGGCCGTTTGCTGAATTCGGCTTTCTAGATATTCGAATTCTACTCCTTCGAGTAATCCTTGTGCCAAAGCGCCCATATCCCGACCTGACATTCCGCCATAGGTAACAAAACCTTCGTACATGATAGCAAAAGTAGAACAGCTTTCATAAACCTTTGGATCGTTCAACGCAATGAAACCTCCCATATTGACAAGCCCATCTTTTTTTGCGCTCATGGTCATTCCGTCCGCTAAAGAGAATGTCTCTTTTACAATATCCTTGATGCTGCGGTTGGCGAATTCTTCTTCGCGTATTTTAATGAAATAGGCATTTTCTGCAAAACGGGCAGCATCGATGTAAAATCCAACTTCATATTGATTGCATAAGGCACGAACCGCGCGCATGTTTTCAATAGAAACCGGTTGCCCACCCGCTGAGTTACACGTAATGGTCATCAGTACAAAAGGGATTTTTTCTTTGGGATGTTGCTGTAGAATTGCTTCGAGCTTTTGTAAATCAATATTTCCTTTAAAAGGATGATCGATTGCAATGTCAAAAGCTTCGTCTATGGTACAGTTTACTGCTGTTGCTTTTCGGTATTCGATATGCCCTTTGGTAGTGTCAAAATGAGCATTCCCGGGAACAAAATCACCTTCTTTTACTAAAGCTGAAAACAAAACATTTTCTGCGGCTCTCCCTTGATGGGTTGGAATAAAGTGAGTAAAACCTGTAAGGTCTTTTACTGTTTTTTCTAATTTCAAGAACGAGCGAGAACCAGCGTAACTTTCGTCGCCTAACATTACTTCGGCCCATTGCTTGTCTGACATTGCGCCCGTACCAGAATCGGTAATTAAGTCGATAATGACTTGATCGCTGTTTAACTTAAAGAGGTTATAGGATGCTTCCTCGATCCATTTTTTTCGTTGTTCAGGAGTCGATAATTGAATCGATTCCACAGTTTTTATTTTATAGGGTTCTATATAAGGTAAGTGCATACCAATTGGATGTTCGTTATTTAAAAATTGAAAAGGGCTCTTTTGAAAGAGCAATCGGAGGTATTAAGCCAAGATGTAAGAGTCTCGGTTTTTGATATTCTGGAAAAGACGGAAAGAAAAGGTCTTGATTATCATGGCTTAAAACTAAGACAATTTTTGAAACCTTTGGGTGTTTCTGCTAAAAACAGATAAAATGAAGTATAAAATCTAAATATAAAACAGAAAATATAGATGCTGTTTTTTTAGATGATTTTCGGTTGATTAAAAGGAAGTTAACTTCTTATTAGCGCTTTTTTTACGATAAAATACAATTTATTTTCAATTCTTTTTAACATCCAAAAACATCTTACAAGCCTATGAGCATCAGGGATCAACGCTATTTAAAGTGTGGAATAGACCAAAAAAAAGAACTTTATTAACAGTATAATGGTTTTACATTGATTTAATCCCTACATTTGCAGTCAATTAAAAAATATAATTATGAGTAATCACAACGGAACTGTAAAGTTCTTTAACAACGCAAAAGGATTTGGTTTCATCACTAACGAAAGTGGAGAAGATATTTTTGTACACGTAAACAATACCCAAGACGAAATTACTGAAGGAGACAAAGTTAGCTATGACGTAGAGGAAACTCCAAAAGGTCTTAGCGCTATCAACGTTAGTCTAGAAGACTAATTCGTATAAAGTATAGTGTAAGAAGCCCTACCAAACGGTAGGGCTTTTTTTATGCCCAAAAACTAAATTCTACCAATTCCATACCCTAAAAGAGAGGTCACGACCAATATTAAATAAACCAGCTGCTTTTAATCGAGAAAGGCGAGCAATATAAGATAGTTCTAACAAATTCTATAGACCATCTGATATGGATATTTTTTAGACGAAACCCCCATTTCTCTTTCTTTATAAGTTTGTGTTAAGATATTCGATTACTTGTTTGTTGCTATTATAGGCTAAGAGAGCCCATTTTCAGGAGAGTGTACTTTCATATCCAGAAAATATGTAATAGAAGTTCTTTTTAAACCAAAGCGTTTTTATAAATTTGTTTTAAATGGATTATAATAAAGACAATTCTAAAAAACAGTTTGTTAAAAACATAATAGCATCATTGCTTTTGATGTTTTTATTGTTACCTACTGCTTTCCAGTTTGTTGCAATCTTTGAGAAACACGAACACATTGTATGCTCTGAGCAACAAGTCCATGTTCATAAATCGATTGTAGAGTGCGAAATATGCTCCTTTCAATTCACTCCTTTACATTACAATTTAGTTCATCACAATGAACTAGATGTACTTTTAATTCCAGAAACAACCCAAGAAAGAGCTTATTCTTTGTTGTTTCACTCGTTTACAAGAACCAACATTCAGCTTCGTGGACCACCTGCTTTATCATAAATAAGACACTATTTTTTATGTTAATTCAGCCAATCTATGCGAATTTATTTTCTAATGATTCTGCTTTTAAGCAGCGTCCCACTATTATCACAAAGATGTGACTATACGCTTTCGGGTGTACTCACAGACCTTCATGACGGATCTGTACTTGAAGGAGCAACTCTTATTGTTGCAGGTTCTGAGCGCTTTGTAGTTACTGATTTAGAGGGGAAGTTTATGATTTCAAACCTATGTAATGAGACCTACTCTATTCAAGTATCTCATCCCTATTGTTTGACTAAAGGCTTTAGCGTTACAGTCTCTGGTGATACGTTTAAGTCTTTTAAACTGGAACATCATTTAGAAGTGCTCAATGAAATCAGCATTGACGGAAGAATTGTCAATAATCAATCCAAAACCCTTAAGGAAAATATCCTTTCAAAAGAGGAATTAGAACGTTTTGGTAGCAGATCACTTGGTGATGCGCTGGCAAGTTTAAGTGGGGTTTCTTCATTGAATACAGGGAATACAGTCATAAAGCCAATGATTAACGGGCTCCACAGCAGTCGCGTTGTTATCATAAATAATGGAGTGCGGATGGAGGATCAAGAATGGGGTGCTGAACATGCACCCAATATTGATGTTAATGCAGTCAACAAGCTCACGCTGATAAAAGGAGCTGGTGCGCTTCAGTACAGTGGTGACGCGATTGGAGGGGTTATTATTGCAGAAACTGCAATAATTCCTTTTAAGGATAGTCTTTTTGGTAACACTCAGCTTGGAGGTGCTTCCAATGGTAAAGGCACATTCATCACTACTGAGCTTACTAAAAGCTATGAGAATGGCTGGTATGCAAGCATGCAGGCTAGCCTGAAACGTTTTGGAGATTTTGAAACAGCAGATTATATCTTAAGTAATACGGGGATAAATCAGCAGAATGCTTTTTTGAAAGCAGGATTCAATAGTTACGATCATGGCTTCGAAGTTTTCTATTCCATTTTTCAAAATGAAATTGGGATTTTGAGAGCCTCTCATGTAGGAAGTGCTCAAGATTTATATCGAGCAATTGGAAGCGATAGACCATTAATCATAAGTGAATTCACCTATGATATTATTGCTCCGAAGCAAGAGGTAGCCCACCATTTGGCACGCATCAAAGCATATAAGCGAATAGGCGAACTTGGCAAGTTGAGTTTCCAGTATGATTTTCAGAGAAACAAACGCCTTGAATTTGATACCCGAAGAGGAGCAGATAAAGGAGATGCTTCGTTGGATTTAGAGTTGGACACCCACACTTTAAGGCTTGATTTGGATACAAATGCTTCCGATCAATCAAGCTTTAAGGTGGGCGTTGTAGGCAGTTTTCAGAGTAATTTTGCACCAAATACAGGTGTGAGGAGGTTGATACCAAATTATGATAAGTACGATTTGGGAGCATACCTTGTAGCGGATTATCAGTTGGATGATCAATGGCTTTTTGAAATTGGCGCTCGATTCGATCATACGCAAATGGATGTTTTTAAGTTCTATCGAAAATCATTTTGGGAGTCTAGAAATTACGATCAACTTTTTGCTGATTTGGTTGTCGAAGACGATGGGAATAAGATCAGAACCAATCCAAAATTAAGTTTCAATAATGGATCGGGTACGTTCGGAGTTATTCATGATTTAGATGAAAAGCATAAGCTGTATTTCAATTATTCTCTTACTTCTCGAATCCCAAACCCCTCGGAACTTTTTAGCGAAGGCTTACACCATTCTGCTTCAAGAATTGAATTAGGAGATCTAACCTTTAATCCAGAAATAGGACAGAAACTGTCCTTTACTCTAGAACGAAGAGAAGAGCGTTTCAGTTTTTCGATCAATCCCTATTTAAATAATATTTTGGATTTTATTGTAATAGAGCCTATCACGACCAACAGTACAATTCGTGGGACTTTTCAAGTATGGGAGTATCGACAAACCAATGCTCAACTTTTGGGAGTTGATTTTGACGCGTCTTATGTTTTTAATAAAACGCTTCAATTCAATCACCAAGCATCCATCGTAAAAGGTTTTGATAAAATTCAAGAGGAAGCCCTCATTAACATGCCCCCTGTAAACACAACAAATGAAATAGTTTATTATTCCAGCAAGATTAATAACCTACGTTTAGCACTACAGAGTGAATATGTATTTAGACAAAACGAATTTCCCAATACCGATTTTGAAATATATATTCCAGAGACTGAAACTCAAGAGATAGTTGAGGTGAGTTCCCCTCCACCCGCATATCATTTACTAAACTTCAATTCATCTATTGATTTCAATTTTTCAGAAAAATCAACCTTAACCGTTGGTTTTCAAATCACCAATATGTTGAATGTTTCTTATAGAAATTACCTCAATCGAATGCGGTTTTTTGCACACGATTTAGGTAGAAACGTTTCTGTAAACATCAAATTAAATTATTAATAAATAAAAACAATCAAATGAAAAATATATATTTTTTAGCAACAGTACTTTTTACAATATTATTAGCCTCTTGTTCAAAAGACAATGAAACTCCAAAAGCTGTTAACGAGGAAGAATTAATTACAACACTTAAGGTTACACTTGTTCCTGTATCTGAAGGAAATACCATTGTTTTAACGACCCGTGATTTAGACGGTGACGGACCCAATGAGCCCGAAATTACGATTTCATCAAACTTAATAGCTGGTGTAACTTACAATGGAACTATTGAGTTTCTTGACGAAACAAAAAGTCCAGCAGACAATATAACTGAGGAAGTAGAAGAGGAAGCGGATGAGCACCAGATTTTCTATACAATCGGAAGCGGACTGGATGTTGCAGTAACAGCCACTAATTTAGATTCTGAAGGGAATTTGTTGGGTACAGAATTTGAGTTGACTGCAAATACGGCTAGTAGTGGTCCATTGACATTTACCTTGCGTCACGAGCCTACTAAACCTAATGATGGCCTCAGTTCTGCAGGTGGAGAAACGGATATTGAAGCTACCTTTTCGATAACAGTAGAGTAGGTTTATTAAGCCTAACGGTTTTAATATTGAACACCCTTTGCTTTTAAAGTAAAGGGTGTTTTTTTTTAATTTTTAAGGGAAAAATTGGTTCAATCTGGCGAATCTAAACATCAATAACCAACAAATCTACATGCGTGTTTGATAGGTATAGAGTTCGTAATACCTTCCCTGAGCGGCAATCAACTCTTCGTGTTTTCCACGCTCCACAATATCTCCATCTTCGATAACCAAGATCTGATCTGCTTTTTGAATGGTACTGAGTCGGTGTGCAATAACAAAGGTTGTTCGTTCTTGCATTAAAACCGCAAGGCTTTTTTGAATAAAAGCTTCACTTTGTGTGTCTAAATTTGAAGTAGCCTCGTCTAAGATTACAATTTTTGGGCGCGCCAATAAAGCACGAGCAATTGAAATACGTTGGCGTTGCCCACCTGATAATTTCACTCCTCGTTCTCCAATAAGCGTATCTAAACCGTCATCAAAC
>Ga0075467_10000229_pt1 | contig 41684 bp, 17 predicted proteins | sample DEB08_DNA_9_FD_75067 | JGI IMG/M metagenome (GOLD analysis project Ga0075467, IMG submission 75067) | Aqueous microbial communities from the Delaware River and Bay under freshwater to marine salinity gradient to study organic matter... | ecosystem: Environmental > Aquatic > Marine > Coastal ... | reverse complement strand
CAAAAAAAGGATTTAGCCCTTAAAATTATTGATAATCTTTATCAAAAACTTTGCGATAATCTCGATTTATGGAATTCTTTGGACTTCATATTACGATTATAAATTTTTGTCGGGTCGAGTGTAAAAAAGTATAATTTATAGGGTAAAAATTTCATTTATTAACAAAAATCACTACATTGCAGCCTTCCCTCCAACATCATTGACCAACCTACCATTTCCCATCTTTTTTGATACTTTTTGGAAATTAAAAAATATGCATTTTAAGACGGTTATTCTATTTTTATTTTTATTAAATACGGCTATAATAAAGGGGCAGCATACCTTGACTTTAGAACCCTTATCAAGCGAAGTTAACTCTACTTTATATGATGAAATAGCGCCTATAGTTAGCCATGATGGACAAACGATTTATTTCACAAGAGTTGGACATCCAGATTTTGATAAAACTTTGGAAGTCAATGGAAAAGATATATCCTTAACCTTGTCTCCTAGTCAATATGACGTTTATTTAGCGGATATTTATTCTAGGATTTCAGGTACTCGAATTAGAAATGCAGGTAAATCTGCTTATAATCAAGATGTTTGGATTGCGCAATTTAAAGATAATGAATTTCAGACCTTAAATCATCCAGGTCCTCCTTTAAATAATGCCTTACCCAACAGTATTTGTGCGTTGACACCTGATGATGATGCTTTTTTAGTTTTGAATCAATTTTTGCCAGGTGGTGGAATGAAGGAAGGTTTTTCCATTATTCAAAAAAAAGGAAAAGATTGGTCTTTTCCTGAACCTGTGCAAATTGAAAATTATTATACAACGGGCAAAGATGTCAATGTAACAATGAGTCCCGATGGAGAAGTCTTAATTATGTCTTTAAAGCGAGCGGATGGCTATGGGCAAAATGATTTATATGTCTCTTTTAAAAATACAGTGGGCGGCTGGACAGAACCGATGAATTTGGGCAAAAATATTAATTCTAAATTATCCGAAGATACCCCGACTATTTCAGAAGATAAAAAGACGATTTATTTCTCTTCTAATCGAACCAATACAATGGGCGGCAGAGATATTTTTCGTAGTAGAAGAAATAGTGGTAGTTGGACAGATTGGACGATTCCTCGTCGATTTATAGCACCTATTAATTCCAACCAAGATGATTCCCAACCTTGTTTTAATGATAGAACTGGTTACTTATATTTCACGTCCAATCGGGCAGGTTCAGCGGATATTTACCGAGTCAGGGTAGCAAATCCTAAACGAGATGAAGTATTGGTCAAAGGCAAAATTATCAATGCTTTGACGAATGAACCGATGGCAGCGAAAGTACTCTATGGACCAAATGATTTAGGGTATTTCTTACGCTATTTTAAGTCAAAAAATGGGCAGTTTGAATTTCGTATCCCGAAAGGAAAGACTTTTAAAGTAAGTGCAGAACTAACCGATTTTTTGAGTCCTCACCAAACCATTATTACCAAAAAAGGAAAGTATTATCCGCCTCAAGAAATTATCTTATGGATGACTCCGATTCAAGCGGATATGGAGATTCAAATAGCTCCGATTTATTTTAAACAATCTGAATCGACTATTCTAACGAATTCTTATGCGGCTTTAGATAATTTATTGAAAATTTTACAAGACAATCAAAGCATCCATATTCAAATTGATGGGCATACGGAGAAGAAGGGAGAGGCTGATTTTTTACTAGATTTATCGGAAGCTAGGGCTTTTGCCATTAAACGCTACTTGATGGATAAAGGAATTGATAGTGAACGCTTGGCAACGAAAGGTTATGGTGGTACTCGTCCTGTGAAAATTAGTAAACGAGAGGCTTTGCGGCAACAGAATCGGCGGGTGGAGATTCGGATTACGAAGGTGGAGTGAGACCTAAAACAAATACAGGGCAGTTGTAAACAACAACTGCCCTGTAAGCAAAAAATAAAAATTAGGAATGGAGAAAGTTGATTCTATGTTACTCCTCCACCTTATAAATCTTCTGCCCCAATCGCTTCAATTCTCGATTTTCAAATTTCAAGTAATAAATACCACTTGGCAATTCGCTAATATCTACTTGATGTCTAGGATTTTGCGTATCTAATTCTAAGGATTGCATAACCTGACCGAAACCATTGACAATATGGACTTTAGCGGATTCATCTAGTTGTTCTAAGAAATGAATGGTGACTTCATGTTGAACAGGGTTTGGATAAACCATTACCTTTTGTTCGCTATTCGGTTTAACCATCGCCATCGCTATATTGGAATAGTTGCTTTCCATATCTGGAACAGCCGTCTTAATGCGGTAATAGTTTTCTCCGAAATTAGGCACTTCATCCATGAAGTGGAAAACTTCCATGGTTTCACTGATTGGGCTTGCCATGGTGCTAACTACTTTAAAATCAATACCATTGGTACTTCTTTCAATAATGAAATTACCATTAGTATAAGGAATCTTACCATCCCAAGCTAATTCCACTTGTCCTGCTGTTATATTCGTTCTAAGGTTTTCGGCAGATGGACTAGCGGCACAATCAATAATTGTTTTCGTAATAATATTACTTTCTCCAGGATAACTATTACAGCCTCTTCGACGAGAACATCTGATATAATAAGTGGTTTTGGTAATCACGCCCGGGTCATAATCTGGCGTATTAGAATCTGGAATTTGCGTCCAGTCTGGATGTCCAGGATAATAATCCATGGTGATGTCACTCTTTAACCATAAATATTCTAACTGCCCTACCCCACCAGAAGGAAATCTTAAATTCGTGATAATCATTGGGTCACCACTAGGCCCGCAAAGTGTTTCATTTCTTCGAACAGCTCCTCCTAATAAAATATTTCTACAAACATTGGATGGATAGAGTCCTAGGTCTATTGTCAAATTAACATCATTCGGTGCAAGGGTAACAACTTGACTCATATTATTAATAGGGTCGAAATCACTATCTGTTGCATCATCTCCACCTATATTCTGACTAGTAAAAATAAATCCAAGGGCATCTACTACTGTTACCTTATATCCTCCTGGAGGCAAATTAAATTGATACCCTCCATTAATATCCGTTTGTATCGTTCTAACAATCATTTCATCATAATAAGTCGTACCTGATACTTGTAAGGTCACCCCTTCTACACCAGGTTCTCCAATATCTTGTGTTCCACTAGAATCTGTATCTTCCCAAACAAAATCCCCTAAAATAGCTGGATTTAATAATTGAAAAGTATCTATACAAGTACAACCCAATTCATCGGTAATAGTGACGATATAAGTATTAGTACTCAGGTTATTAATAACGGAATCCATTCCTCCATTATTCCAGTTATAAGTATAATTGCCACTTCCCCCTGTTACTTCTACGCCTAATTGTCCTTCAGAACCATTGAATGTTTCAATATCATTTAGGACTTGAATTTCACAAATAATACCTGAAGTTTCAATAATAGCGACAGATGCTACCGTAGTACAACCATTAGCATCTGTAACGGTTACATTATATATTCCTGCTACCAAATTGAAAGCCGTATCAGTCGTTTGGTTTAACCCATCATCCCATAGATAAGTATAAGGTATAGTGCCTCCTGCCGCTGTTACATGTGCATGACCTGAACCGTTACAACCTACATCGGCACCTTCTGTGGTTGCTGTTAAAGGCGTTGGTTCTGTGATAGTTACTGAATCAATAGCGGTACAACCATTGGCGTCCATTACCGTCAAAGTATACGTACCTGTACTAAGATTGCTAATAGTAGCTACATCGTTTGCTCCATTGCTCCAAGCTAAAGTGAGTGGACTAGCGCCACCAATAACTAAAGCATCAATTGCGCCTGTAGTATCACCCCCACAAAGAATATTTGTTTCAACTAAACCAATGACGATTGCAGTCGCATCATTGATAACAACACTTGCTGTTGTTTCACAATTATGGCCATCTGTTACGGTTAAATTATAAGTACCTGCTGCTAGACCTGTTGGATTTGGGATATTGCCAATACCATTATCCCAAGTATAAGTAATTGGTTCAACGCCATTATTGACCGCCACCGTAATACTTCCATCCGTTTCGCCTACACAACTAATATCAGTTGGATTAATACTAAAATCTATAGCTTCTCCGATAGTGACATAAGTTGTATCTGATGCGTTACAAATACCATTAGAAATCGCCACAATAATTTCATGCGTTCCAGGCATCATCATGGTGTAAACTGGTGTCGCAATAGTTGCATTATCAAAAGAACCACCGCTTGCTGTCCAGCTATAAGTTAAAGTAGTATCCGTTGGTATTGCTGTTAGATTAACCGCAGTACCTCCGCAGATAGTATCCCCTTCTGCTGAATTATTAATGGTTACAAAAAGCGGTGTAGGTTCCGTAATAGTCGTTGTAGCGACTCTACTACAACCCATTACATCCGTAGCAGTAACGCTATAAGTGCCTGCTGCCAAATTATTAATAATCGCAACATTTCCTGCACCATTGCTCCATGCATAAGTAATTGGGGCAATACCTCCGTTGGTCGCAGCCGTTATACTGCCATTACTTGCACCACTGCAAACTAGATTGCTAGGGGTTAGACTTACATTTAAATTAGAGATTGTTCCAATTGTAGCCGAAGCCGTAACAGTACAACCAGCCGCATCTGTAATGGTTAAATTATAATCTCCAGCAGCTAATCCAGTTGGATTTGGAATATTCCCAATACCATTATCCCAAGTATAAGTAATCGGTTCATTATCAGAACTAGCGGTTACGCTAATTGACCCTGTACTGTCTCCTGCACAAATCACATCACTTAAAGTCATGGCTACTGTAGGCCCTTGACTAACCGTTACCGTTGTTGTATCGCTAGCTGTACAGATGCCATTAGATACAGTTAGAATGATTTCATAAACACCTGGCATCATCATCGTATAAATAGGAGAAGCACCAGTTGCGTCGTCAAAAGAACCACCCGTTGAGGTCCATTGATATGTCAATGTAGTATCTGCAGGGGCTGCACCAAAATTAACGGATCCACCAGGACAAATGTCTCTTGGGGTGCTAATAATAGTAACATCAAAAGGATTTGGTTCTGCAATAGTTGCAGTAGCAGTTGTAGAACAACCATTATCATCTGTTACGGTTAGGTCATAACTACCCGCTGGTAAATTATTGATTGTCGCAGTAGTTGCGCCATTACTCCAATTATAAGCGTAAGGGGCAACACCATCACTAGGATTCGCTGTAAGGCTTCCTTCAGCAGTACTTGCACAAACGGGATTTGTAACAGATACGTCTACTGTAATAATTACTCCTTCATTAATAGTGGTAGTGGCAATCGTCATACAACCATTAGCATCCGTTACAGTTAAGTTATAATCTCCTGCTAATAAATTATTTAAAGTGGGTACACCTGTTGTTCCATTACTCCAACTGTAAGTATAAGGAGCTGTTCCTCCGCTAACAGAAGAAGAGATACTTCCATCATTTACACCAGCACAGAATGGGGCAGATGGCGTTAGTATAATGGTTATTATAGCTCCATCATCGACGGTAGCTGTGACAATAACCGTACAGCCATTAGCATCTGTAACTGTTAAACTATAATCGCCTGCTGTAAGATTGGTTAAAATAGAATCATTATTGATACCATTGCTCCAGCTATAAGTATAAGGTGCAGCACCGCCACTAATATTTGAAGTAATACTTCCATCATTTCCTCCTGCACAAAGTGGACTAATAGGGGTTAAAGTAATACTGATATTTGCACCATCGTTTACTGTTGCTATAGCTGTTTCTTGGCAACCATTTGCATCTGTTACGGTAACCTCATACATGCCAGCGGCAAGATTTCCAAGAGTATCCGTCGTAGCGCCATTGCTCCAACTATAAGTGTATGGTTCAACACCACCACTAACCGTTGAAAGAATACTGCCCGCATCCATTCCACCACAAACAGAATTTGTTGGTGTTAAGTTAATCGTTATAGTAATCCCATCATTAATAGTAATTGAATCTGTAGCCGAACAACCGTTGGCATCTACGACCATTAAGCCATAAGTACCTGCTGCAAGGTTAGCTGGATTAGCAATATTACCAATATTATTATCACTCCAAATATAAGTATAAGGGGCGATTCCACCAGTAACTACAGTGTTAATACTTCCTTGATTAATTCCACTACAAACAATATCTGTTGCGGTTAGGTTAAGGGTAATTAAAGCGCCTTCATTTATTGTGGCAGAACCAGTTGTTGCACAACCATTAGCATCCGTAACGGTCAAATCATAAGTACCTACAGCTAAATTGGTTGGGTTAGCTACATTTGCAATTGTAGTATCACTCCAAGTATAAGTAAACGGTGCAGTGCCTCCAGTAACAGTAGTTGAAATCGAACCATCATTGACTCCTTGGCAAGTTGCATCCGTAGCTGTCAAAGTTACTTCTGGACCAGAAAGAATAGTAACCATCGTACTATCCTTTGTCACACATTCACCTTGAGTTACAGTTACTAAAATTTGATACGTACCAGGCATCATCATGGAATAAGTCGGTGTGGCACTTGTATCGTTATCAAAAGTTCCACCTGTTGCCGTCCAATTATAAGTATAATCCGTTTCCGCAGGTGTCGTAGATAAACTTACTTCAGCTTTAGCGCAAATATTTGTACCTGCAGGATTATTAATAGAAACACTACCCTCAAAATCTGTGCAATCAGGTCTACAATCTTGTTTAACAATAGTAATTACATTCGATAATTTAAAACACCCTGCTAAACTATCAATCGTGCTGCCTATAGTTAAGCCTGTCAATCCTGCTTCATAAGTAATATTCCAGATAAGAGAAATCCCTGCTGGCATATTTTCAAAATCGTAAATCGTTTCGGTAGAAATATCTAAAATAGTTGATGCTGTATTGGTAATAATAAACCTAGAAAAAGCACCTGTCCCATTCGTTAAATTAACTTTCACGCTATCTGCATTTCCATCTCCTACACAAAAGACGACGGCGTCATCTGTAGAAATTGTACTAGCTGTAACTGTACAAGAATCAACAGGCGAACAATCTTCTCGAACGACTACTAAGTTATTAGATAATTCATGGCAACCCGTTATATTCGCTGCATTTTGTCCAATGACTAAACCGCTAATAGGATTTTCATAAGAAACACTCCAGATATAACAAGTACCAAATCCTGCACCTTCAAAATTGAAAACATTAGTATCTGGTAATTCTAAAATATTTAAAGCTTCGTCAGTTACAACCCAACTTGTATTTGTTCCCATATTACCTGTTAAAGCAACAGTGATATTATCAGGAATACCATCTCCTGCACAGATAGTTAAAGAATCCGCAGTGTTGATAACACCACCAATTACGGTACAAGAATCAACAGGCGAACAATCTTCTCGAACGACTACTAAGTTATTAGATAATTCATGACAACCTGTTATATTCGCTGCATTCTGACCAATTACTAATCCCCCAATAGGACTTTCATAAGAAACACTCCAGATATAACAAGTACCAAAACCTGCACCTTCAAAATTAAAAACATTAGTATCTGGTAATTCTAAAATATTTAAAGCTTCATCGGTAATAATCCAATTAGTATTTGTTCCAATATTACCTGTTAAAGCAACAGTAATATTATCAGGAATGCTATCTCCTGCACAGATAGTTAAAGAATCAGAGGTGCTAATGATGCCACCGTCTACTTTACAAGTATCACAATTTGTTTTTCGGAGAACAGCAATAGCATCTGAGTTAGTACAACCATTTGCATCGGTAACGGTAAAACTATAACCACCTGGTGCTAAATTAGTAACGATTGCAGTTGTATCTGTTAAAGGCGCATCCCAAGCATAAGTATAGGGAGCTGTTCCTCCAGTAACATCCAATCTAGCTCTTCCATCATCTGCATTACAATCTGCATCCTCTACAACTGGAGTAACAATCAAAGAATCAGCACCATGAACTTTTGCAGTAGCAGTACCAAAACAACCATTTGCATCGGTAACGGTCACATCATAAGTGCCTTGCGATAATCCTGTAAATCCAGGGAAATCTGGTAAAAAATTATTCCACGTATAACTATAAGGTGCGGTACCATTAGCTACATTTGCCATGATAGTACCACTATTTTCTCCATTACATAAAGTATTTGTCGTTGCTAAAGTAACCATTAGCCCCATGCTTGGGTCAATAGTTGTGGTAGCCGAAGCAGTACAACCATTCATATCCGTAACGGTAACCGTATAATCTCCTGGAGGTAAATTAACTACAGATTGAGTTGTTTGATTATTCGCATCACTCCATAGAAAAGTATATCCCGGTGTTCCGCCAGAAACCATTGCAATAGCAGAACCATTTGGGTTAACACAATCTGTACCATTAGGAGAAGCGAAGACGATTAAAAGGTCTGGATTTAATAAAATAGAAGAGGCAATATTTTGACAGCCATTTGCATCCGTTACTGTAACGGTGTAAGTGGCTGCACTTAAATTAGTTAAGGTTGCCGTTCCATTAATTCCATTAGACCAATTATAAGTATAAGGCGCCATTCCTCCACTAGGCGTTGCTGTTGCCGTTCCATCACTTCCACCATTACAAGAGATATTGGTCATTGCCAAAGAAACACTAATAGCTCCCTCTTCTCCAATAACTACAGCCGTTGAATTACTACAACCAGTAGCATCTGTAACAACCACACTATACACGCCAGATGACAAATTATTCGGGTCTTCCACATTTCCAATACCATTATCCCAGACAATAATATAAGGGGCTATTCCTCCACTAATATTTAAATCAATAGCGCCATTCATATTACTACAAGTAGCATTAGTCATGGTAGCCGTTAATACGATAGTACTGGTAACAGGATTTGTAAGAAGTGTAATAGTTGCATCACTTTGGCAACCATTAGCATCTGTGACGATTACTTGGTAGGTACCTGCTGCTAAATTAGTCGCCGTTGCCGTTTGTTGATTCCCCCCATCATTCCATACATAAGTATAAGGGGCGGTGCCGCCACTTGCTATAACGGTAGCTGTACCATCAGTTAATCCACAACTCGCCTCTGTTGTACTCGTCGTTAAAGTTATATCATTAACGGGTGCACTAATCGTTACGGTAGCGCTATTTTGACAACCATTGGCATCTGTAACCACCACTTGATAAGTTCCACCTGCTAGATTGGTAGCTATTGGAGTTTGCTGACTAGCAGCATCATTCCACGCATAAGTATAAGGTGGTGTTCCTCCGTTGACCGTAGCAACAGTAGCTGTTCCATTTGCCATACCACATCCTGTATCCGATGAAATAGTAGTTACTACGATATTATTAGCCATTGCATTAATTGTAACCGTAGCAGTATTTTGGCAACCGTTCGCATCTGTCACTATCACTTGGTAAGTACCTCCAGCTAGATTAGTCGCTGTTGCGGTTGTTTGATTTGCGGCATCATTCCACACATAAGTATAAGGCGCTGTGCCACCACTTGCTACAACCGTAGCCATACCATCTGTACTGCCACAAGTCGTTGGGTCGGTTGAACTGGTGGTTAATACAATATTAATAGCCATTGTATCAATCGTAGCCGTCGCAGTATTTTGGCAACCGTTCGCATCTGTCACGACCACTTGGTAAGTACCTCCAGCTAGATTAGTCGCGGTTGCGGTTGTTTGATTTGCTCCATCATTCCAAGCATAAGTATAAGGGACAGTGCCACCACTTGCTACAACCGTAGCCGTACCATCTGTACTGCCACAAGTCGTTGGGTCGGTTGAACTGGTGGTTAATACAATATTAATAGCCATTGCATCAATCGTAACCGTCGCAGTATTTTGGCAACCGTTCGCATCTGTCACGACCACTTGGTAAGTACCTCCAGCTAGATTAGTCGCGGTTGCGGTTGTTTGATTTGCTCCATCATTCCATACATAAGTATAAGGGACAGTGCCACCACTTGCTACAACTGTAGCTGTGCCATCTGTACTACCACAAGTCGTTGGGTCGGTTGAACTGGTCGTTAATACTATAGGCGTTGGATTATCAACTTGATAGCTACCCGTAGCTTGGCAGCCATTGGCATCTGTTACTGTTAAGTTATAAGTTCCCGTAGAAAGATTGTTGACAAAAGCAGTATCTGGTAAACCATTGCTCCAATTAAAGGTATAATTAGGACTTCCTCCTGTAGCAATTATCAAAATTTGACCATTACTATCTCCTGAACAAGTTGGTAATTTTATATTAGGCGCTAAGGTAATAGTTGTTTCTGCACCTACTTCAACACTAATATTATCAGTACAACCTCTACTATCCGTAGCAGTTACCGTATAAGTAGCAGCTGCTAAGTTAAGTGGATTATTGGTATCCCCAATTCCGATTTGCCCCCAAGTATAATTTACCTCCCCTGTTGCGCCAGTAGTCGTAAGGGTGATTGCTCCATCATTAATGCCAGTACAACTCGCATCTTCTGCGATACCAAGTAAAACTAATTCGCAATTGCCAACCCTAATATCAAAAGTGTCCATTCCAGAACAACCATTTTCATCTGTTGCAGTTAGGTAAATCTCAAAATCACCTTCTACAGCGGCACTAAAAGTTGGGTCACTAGAAGTTGTATTGCTTAATGTTCCTCCAGAAGTTGACCAAGCATAAGTTGGATTTAATCCAGCAACCGTACTATTTAAAGGTAAATCTTGATTAATAGCTATATACGTATGGTCAGCAGTAATAGAAACAGGTAATTGATTTTCTACGGTAACTGTTGTTTCTGTCATTTCCATACAGCTTCCCATAGTAATGGTTACCTTTATCGTATAAATACCAGGGATCATCATCGTATAAGTAGGCGTCGCAGCTTGTGGATTATCAAAATCACCACCAGTTGCTTCCCACAAATAGGTAAAGCCTGTACCATTACCTGTAACCGCTAAACTTAAAGGTTCTTTGGTACAAATCGCTGAATTTAAAGGGCTAATAGCTGCATTAATATCGCAACAGCTAATTGATTTGACCACAAAATTAGTTTCTCCTATATATTCCGTGCAACCACTTCTTCTAGAGCAACGCCCAAAATAGGTAGTTTCGGTAATTGGCGTTGGGTCATAAGTAGCGCCATCTGCTCCTGGAATTATTTGCCAAGTATTAAAGGGAGAATTAGGATCTCCAGTCGTTTTCATCCAAAGATATTCAATAGTACCAGAACCGCCAGAAGCAGGAGCAGTACTCAGAATAGGACTTGGATCAAAAATAGGGCTATTACAACCAGACTCATCACCACTAATTATGCCGCCATCTGTGAGGTTATCACAATCTTGCGCTTCAATAGTTGTAAATGTAAAACTGAGTAATAAGAATAGGATTGTCCTAAATGTAGGGACATTAGCAAAGTAACTGGTCATACCGTAGGAGTGTAAGTTTTTGAACCTCATGATAGTCATCGTTAAATCCAAGAAAAACTTTACTTTTAGCTGTATTCTAGTTAATAGAATTATGGTTATAAAGCAAAGCAATGTGAAATTTTAAACAGAGCAATTCAAAACTGATTGTTAATAAGAATGCGCTATAATAAACTCCTCCATTTTGTAACTCAATGACAATATCAATGACAATAACATCCTCTAGAATTGTAACCATTCTTTTGAAAGTGCCATTATTACTGACATTGCTATTGAGCATTCAGATGTCCTTTAGCAAAATTTTTTAGTGCCTCGCAGATAAGGTTGTTAGGAGGTGATAAGGTTTTTAGAATGGATATTAAATCTTACAGGGTAAGCCTTTTAAGTTTTCTCATTTCATTTGAATATATACAAAATTTCAGCCAAACTACATTTACCTTAAAATAATATGGATAAAAAACAAGTATAAATATAATTGATTATCAGTATTTTAAGCAAAATACTAGGATTAATTGGGTAAAAATTATTAGTATTATAATTTATCTTAATTTATATATCACTGATTGACAAATGATTGTTTAAGGGTTTCTTATTTACGTTATTTATTTGAAAAATATATTTTTCAGGTTGGTATTTTTTTTTAAAAAGGTCACATTTTTTAATAACAGTTGACTAAATTTGATAAAATGTAAGTACAGATAAAAGTGCTTCTAAAAATAAATGCTTCTGGATGTATGAGTAAGGCGTACTCATTAATTCGGTATTTTGTATTAACCTAATCTTAAAAATTATGTGATTTTTTCACCAAAGTAACATTACTCTGTCCGCCAGATCCATGAATCATATCAGCAGGCATTGGGCTAGAAAATAAATGGGTGGGCAAACCAATAGTTCTATCGACTATCCGCATTTTTTGGATTTCATTTTTTGTAGTGATGGTTAAATTAAACCCTTCTGTAGGTGGGGCAAAGAAGTTAATATAAATTTCATCATCTTTTTTACTAGGTATCGGTTGAATATCAAATCCATTCAATTGGATACTAGAAATATTGCTGCCTTTTTCTAGGAATAATTCCATGCTATTCACAAAAGATAAAAATTGTATATCTAAAGATTTAACATGCTGGTTCTCTGTATTTAAACTATCTGAAACTAATTGAATTTTCGAAGTGGCTATTGCTTGTAAAGGAGCTGTTGACTGCCAAATTTCCCAATCCAACGTAGGGTAAATGTGGTCGAATGATTTAAGGGAATCGTTATTGACCATAGCCGATACCCATCCATTTTTATATTTTTTATTAGTCGCCCAAGTTGCTTTTTTATTATCGGCGTCTAAGCCATACATTAAAAAGGTTTGTAAAGGTTTTTCTGCTGAATAATTCGAGGTAAAATGACCGCCGATTAGTCCAAATAAACAAACTAAACCTGCAAAAATAGTAAGGATATTTTTATTCCAAAGACTAATCATTCTAAGAAGTGGCACCATTAATATGCCTAGAAAACAGAAAATTAAAACAGGTGCAATAATCGCTTCGGTTAAGGCAAAAGTGTGAAATAGTAAATAAATGATTTGTGACCATAATCCGATAGCAGGTATGAGTGCTAGAAATTGCCCCGCAGCAAAGATTATTGGCTTATTATCCGCCGTTATATTTAGGGATAAAAGTAATAATTGGATGGCTAGAAAAATGCCAATTGGATAGTATAAAAAATAAGTACCTGTTGGTAAACTGAGCGTTAAACCGAACATTGCCATGACCAACATTAGTAGCCCACCTAGACATAAAGAAAGACTATTAACTTTTGGTTGAAAACTATAAATAATGGTATAAAATAAACCTGTAAACCCTAGAAATGCCAAAAAATAATAGCTGATATTATAAAAACTATTGCCATAAAATAGCGTGTAATGCGGATTCATTACCAAAATGGCTTGTTGAAGTATATAACTACCAATTCCCGCTAATGCTAAAATAATTAAGAAATAGCCCGTTCCGTTAAATAATTCTTGTAAAATAACCTGATCCTTTTTGATACCAATAATAATGGTCAGGATAAATAGGAAAAGGGTTAGCAACATCAAGGGTAAATCATAAGTTGCTGAATAGATAATTAAACTAGCACCAATTGGGTTAAAAAAAATTGCATCGGGTGCTTTGGTGTCTTTAATAGCAATATTACCAAAGTGGCGAGCCATGCCTAGCATGTTTGCCCCGTGATGTTGTACCAAATCTAAACTAATATTTTCTGGCGTATCGGTCATACTATGGTAATGCACCAAACCTTCAACTGTAGCAGAATTCACCCCCGAAATTGGGGTTTCCCGAAACATGGAAAAGTCGGTATCATTCGGCATGACTTTATAAATTTCATACGCCATTGAGTTGGCAAAAGGATAAGGTGCAGCTTTGGCAAATTCTCTGACTACCCAACCATTTTCTGGATTCATTTCAAAACTCATACTCACGCCAAAATTTCCTCTTGCTTCTACATTGATAAGCATGCCAACGTCTTTGAGTAAAGGGTGATAATCGACAAAGGCTTTAGCGCCCATTAAGCCAATTTCTTCTGCATCGGTAATCAAGATAATTATATCATTTTTTAAAGAGCCACTTGCTTTAATCGCTCGAATAGTTTCCAAAATAGACACTACTCCAGAACCATCATCTGCTGCGCCAGGGGTATTTGGCTGAGAATCGTGATGCGCCATTAATAGCACCGCTTGGGAATTATCGGTTCCTTTTAATCGTCCAATCACATTCCTAACGCTACTAACTCTAGTCCTAGAACTCCCTTTTCCAGTCCTACTGACTAAGGTATCTTGGATACTCACTTCTACTCCTAATTGCGTCAATGTTTGTACTAGGTAACTAATGACCTTATCGTTTTGCGGTGTTCCTAAACTATGTGGCGCTTCGGCAACAATTTTTAAATGTTCCATCGCTCTTTCTGCTGAAAAATCAGTTAAGTCAGCCGTAGCAGGTAGTGCTTTGGGTGGACTAAATAATTTTAGCGTTAAAATGGCGAAAAGTATACAAGCGAGAAAGGCAAGCATGCCAGCTTTTGTTCTAGTAGTCACGTTGAGTTTTTTATGTTGTTACGATGTTGCCGTGTTGCGATGTTGCCATTTATTTGCTCTTTAATTCAGAAAATCGCCCAAGGCTTTTTCCAACTTTCTATGATTTGATAATGTGCCACTTGCTTTTGTTCAACTCGAAAAAATAAGAATCCTAAATCGTAAATATCAATACTTAAACGTACTTTCTCGTGTTTCTTAGCGGTCTCCCAAAAAGCTTGTGTTTCTTTGGAGGTATAAGGCGCTCGAAAGATAAACACCCCATTTGATGGCATTTGCCTTAAGCAGGTCTCAAAATAGGATAAAGTTGCGGCTTTCCCCCAAAAGCCATTAAAAAAAAGATGGTCAACTATATTTAATTGCTGAAGTGCTACTGGTAAGGTTTTAGTAATATTGCCCGCAATTAATTGGATATTTCGAGTCCCTAATCGCTTAAAATAATTATTGGTCGTATTGGCAAGTGTCTTATCAGGAACTAAAGCAATAAGTGGTACAGCTGGATCAGGGGTTGCTTGATAAAGGGCTGCTATGCCTAAAGAATCTCCTAATTCTAATAAAGTAGCTGGTTTGTATTTATGAACCGTCTTAAAAAGAACCTCTCCTACACTTGGCTTAATGCTTAAATTCTGAACTAATTGCTTGATAGTTTTGGATTGCTGGTTTACCAGTATTTTATCTCCAGAAGCTAAGAGATTTCTACGGTAATTCTCAGTAAATCCCATATAATGATAAAATCGGTCATCTTCAAAAATATCTGATAAAAACTCATAAACAAAAGGAGCGTGTACTTGGTACTTAGTAAGGGCAGAAAAATAATAATTTAAATATGGGTGCATTCGATTTTTATTCTGTTTGCAGTTTTTACCACAAAGAAAGCATAGTTCCTAAAGACGACCTAATTTTTTAGTAAAAATGCCGAACCAGTTAGCTGATTCGGCATAATTTATCTATTTTATATATTTAAGTAGTGTAGCAAAAATAATCGAACAACTATTGATTATTCTATGATTGCTGGTTAGGATTTTCAATCCGACACCAGCAGCAAATTTAGAATTGTTAACATTTTTGTCTGATTATTTACTTTGTCTTAGTTGTTTTCTTCCTCCTTATCCTTATCCGTTGGCTGCCTAAAAACCAATCCACTACCAAAAGAATCCAATACTACCTTAGCATTTGGCTGTACTTCCTGCTTTAAAATTGCCTTTGACAAAGCGTTGAGTACTTTCTTTTGAATAATCCGTTTCACTGGTCTAGCACCAAATTGTGGATCATATCCTTCACCCGTTATATAATTAATCGCTTGTGATGTTGCTATTAAAGTAATCCCTTGTTTCGCTAATACGCCCTCCAAACCTTTTAATTGCAATTCCACAATCTGTCGAATATGTTCATTATTTAATGGCTGAAACATGACCATTTCATCAATTCGATTCAAAAATTCTGGGCGCAAAGATTGTTTTAATAAATCAAAAACCAAGCCTTCTGTTTTTTCAAAAATAGCCGCATCATTCGTACCGTCTAATCGAGCAAAATTTTGTTGGATTAACTCTGCCCCCATATTAGAAGTCATGATGATAATTGAATTTTTGAAATTCGCTACCCTGCCCTTATTATCCGTTAATCGACCATCATCTAACACTTGCAAAAGGATATTAAAGACATCTGGATGCGCTTTTTCAATTTCATCTAACAAAATAACCGAATAGGGTTTTCTTCGCACAGCTTCTGTCAGTTGTCCCCCTTCATCATACCCCACATATCCTGGAGGTGCGCCTACTAAGCGAGCTACTGCATGACGTTCCTGATACTCCGACATATCTATTCTAGTCATCATATTTTCATCATCAAAAAGGAATTCGGCTAAGGCTTTTGCTAATTCTGTTTTACCAACCCCTGTAGACCCTAAGAATAAGAAAGAACCAATCGGCTTTTTGTCATCAGATAAGCCTGTCCTATTTCTACGAATCGCATCTGCAATGGCTTCCAACGCAGGGGCTTGTCCAACCACTCTTTGAGACAACTCTTCTTCTAAAGTCAATAATTTCTCTCGCTCACTTTGCAGCATTTTAGTTACAGGAATCCCCGTCCATCTAGCAACTATTTCAGCTATATCTTCGGACGATACTTCCTCTTTTACCAACTTACTCCCCTTCCCTTTTAAATCAATCAATTGTTGGTTAAAATCGGTTAGCTTTTCTTGTGCGGCAGGGATTTTACCATATTGAATCTCCGCAACTTCTGTAAAGTTTCCTGCTCGTTCCAATTGTTTCGCTTCTTGCTTCAACTGTTCGATTTCGTCTTTTGCCTTTTGCACCCCTAAAACAACTGCTCGTTCGGATTCCCATTGGGTTTTAAACTGATTTCGCTCTTCTTCTAAGTTCGCAATTTGCTCATTTAATCCTTCGATTTTTGTCGTATCATCTTCCCGTTTCATCGCCTCTCGTTCAATTTCCAACTGCCGAATTTTTCTTTCCACTTCATCCAGTTCGGCTGGCATAGAATTCATTTCTAAACGCAACCTCGCCGCTGCTTCATCAATTAAATCAATAGCTTTATCTGGTAAAAATCTATCGGTAATATACCGATGAGATAATTGAACCGATGCGACAATTGCCTCATCTTTTATATTGATTTTATGATGACTTTCGTAACGTTCTTTTAAACCTCTTAAAATAGAAACTGCGTCTTCTACATTTGGTTCATCGACTACAATCGTCTGAAAACGACGCTCTAAAGCTTTATCTTTTTCAAAATATTTCTGATATTCATCCAAAGTAGTTGCGCCAATTGACCGCAATTCGCCTCTTGCCAAAGCAGGCTTTAGAATATTGGCTGCATCCATTGCTCCTTGTCCACCACCAGCGCCAACCAAAGTATGAATTTCATCAATAAAGAGAATAATGTTTCCATCAGATTCGGTCACTTCTTTGATGACCGCTTTTAGTCGTTCTTCAAATTCTCCTTTATATTTTGCCCCAGCAATCAATGCGCCCATATCTAAGGCGTAAATCTCTTTTTCTTCTAAATCGTCAGGAATGTCTCCATTGACAATCCGATGCGCTAATCCTTCTACAATAGCTGTTTTTCCAACCCCAGGCGCACCAATTAATAATGGATTATTCTTTGTTCTTCTCGCTAAAATATGCAATACTCGACGAATTTCTTCATCTCGACCAATGACAGGGTCTAATTTCCCTTTCTTGGCTTTTTCATTAAGGTTAATGGCATATTTAGATAGAGAGTTATAAGTACTTTCTGCCCCCTGAGACGTTACTTTTGCTCCTTTTCGCAAAGCTAAAATGGCATTTTTCAAGTCTTTTTCATTCAATCCACTATCCTTTAATAATTGAGAAACGGAATCTTTTACTCTTAAAATACCTAATAATAAATGCTCTAAAGAAACATATTCATCCCCAAATTCTTTGAGAAAAATATTGGCTCTTTGAACGGCTTCATTAGCAGGGCGAGATAAGTATTGTCCACCTCCTGCTTGCTTAGGATAGGTTTCTACAATACTATTTAAAGCCGCTTTTACTGCTGGTAAATTAGCGGATAATTTTTTAAAAATATAAGGCGTCACATTTTCATCTACTTCAAAAATACCCGTTAATAAATGCCCCAACTCGATAGCTTGATGGTCTTTCTCCAAAGCTAATTGTTGGGCACTTTGTAATGCCTCTTGTGTTTTTAAGGTGATGTTATTTAAATTCATGACTATGCTATTTTTTTGTTTTCTTATAAAATGTTATTTGCTTTTTAATGTTCAATATTAACTGTTACTGATTATTAATTCTTGCTTGCAAACACTTTATAAATATCAATTGATGTACCAAGCTTAAAAACAGGACAATTTGTATATATTTACAAAAAAACAACTGCCTGATTGTCAGATTACGTGTGTTTTGTGTGACAAAATGACTACTAAACTTTCCCTTGTTACACGGTCATAAATACTTCTACTGCTTGTAAGACCCTATCCATACCTTCACTTAAAGGTAAAACAATAGGAATACCTAAGTTTTTTTCTTGCTCCGTTTTGTAAATCTGTAATTCTTCAGAAGACAATCCACCTTCATTTAAGGTAACCGCCAATACTTTTGCTCCATAAAATTCTATCAATTTAATTTCGCTTACCAAATCGGGAACTCGCCCCCAAATTTCATTATCGTCAAAATAAGTTCGACTAGGTTTATGCTGTAAAACCACGCCTTTGGCATTACCAGAGATTAAAAACTCTGTTCCGCAAGGTCCTGAAGGGTTTCTTAAAGAGGATTGGCCCTCAATCAAAATTAAATCTGGATTTTCTTCTTTATCAGCAGTAACGATAGCTCGCTCGATTTCTCCACTAATAAAATCATTTAAAGTCGAATCAAAGATAAATCCATGTTTATAACCTTGCATCCAACCTGTTTGACCTGTATAAATCATTTCTGCTTTGATGCCTTTTGCTCGGCAAGCTTCCATTAAAAAGCGACAAGTCGTTCTTTTTCCGACCGCACAATCCATTCCTAAAACGGCAATTTTAGGCGTTTTTACTGCATATATTTCGCCCGTCCAAAAACTTAATTCATGGAATTTTCTTGGCTTTCGAACATCGGTCAAGGTCACTCCATAATGAGTAGCTTTGGTGGTAAATTCTACGTCTTCACTTAGTAAGGTATGTAACCCACAGACAATAGAAATGCGTTGTTCCATCGCAATCAATAACTCTTCTCGAAAATCATCTGGTAATAAACCACCTTCTAAAGCAACGCCTACTACATAATATTTTGGGCGAATATTTCCTGCTTGCAGATAGGCTATTACATCTTTATAAATTGGAATATTTAATTTTCTACCATCCATTACTTCCCCAGCATCTTGTCCAGCAAATTTATAATCAATAACAGCATGAATGTCAAAACGGTCTGTACCTCGCAGTAAACCATGGCAGGTTTTGGCGTTCATGGTATCTAACATTCCATTGGTCAGGATAATAGCGGTTGATTTTGGCATAATTTATTATTTTAGTAGCGGATAAAAAACAAGTTAAACATTCTGTGTTTAGTTCCCCACTGATTATAATTCCCCACGGATTATATTTGTTCAAGTTATTTTTTATAGATAGTCAAGTAAAAAATTGATAATTATCCGTTGTCTTCATTCATCCGTTGGTAGCAAATAGACCAACGGATGAATGAAGACAACGGATTTGACGAACTAGCCAAGATTTTAAATATTCTTTTTTTAACTGACGCTCTATAAGCATCACTTAGTAAGTCTTTTTTACAAGGTTATCGAAGCCACTAACACTTTAGCCTCAACTACCTATTTTTTCTATCAAAGGTAATATTTTTTTATTTGTAGCTATAAGTTTGTACTTTCCATTTTTTATAAAAATCAATCCTTTCCTATATGGAAAATCAACAAATAAACATCCAACTAGACAGTCAAACCTCGGTTAAAATCACCGTTTATCCTAGCGATAATTCAACAAGTCCAATTATTTTAATTTTACCCGCTATGGGTGTAAAAGCTAGCTATTATGAATCATTCGTTCAGCTATTAAAGTCGTATGAATTGACGGCTATTACAGCAGATTTAAGAGGATTGGGTTTATCTTCCGTACGCCCTTCTAACAAAGTTGATTTTGGTTATTTAGAGATGGTAGAAGATTTAAAGACTATAACGAAGGTAATAAAAGAAACCTTTCCCAATCAAAAAATCTATGGTTTAGGGCATAGTTTAGGTGGGCAAATTGAAGCTTTAGCCCAAGCCAAATACCCCAATTTATTCGATGGATTAATTTTGATAGCAGCTAATTCTGTTTATTATAAATGTTGGACAGGCAAACAACGTTATATCAATTTAATGGGCTATTATATTTTTAGTTTAATGAGTCAAGTACTTGGTTATTTTCCAGGGCATAAAGTTGGATTTGGCGGTAAGGCAGCCAAAACGCAAATAATAGATTGGAGTCATGTTGGCAAAAAAGGTTGGTATAAATTAGTTGGTGATAATTTGGATTATGAAACTGCTTTAAACACCTTAAAGATGCCTGTTTTAGCCGTTTATGTTGAAGGTGATTGGTTGTCTCCCAAAGCGGCAATGGCTCATTTATATCAAAAATTTAATGTGGCTGCTCCTATTACAAATTTTACGTTAACAAGGGCAGCAACTGGGGTCAAATTAAATCATTTTAATTGGGTGAAAAATTCGGAGAATATTGTTAAGGTAATCAAAGATTGGACTATTTCTTCCCTAACTCAATAGCCCTATTCAAAGCGGCTTTAGCTCCTCTCATAATATCTTCATGTACTTTATGTTTTTTAAAAGTTTTTACTGCTGCCTCGGTTGTTCCTCCTTTAGAAGAGACTCTAGCAATCCACTCTGCGCAAGATAAATCCGATTTATTATACAAATCTACCGCTCCTTTAAAGGTTTGGCTGACTAATAATTCTGCCTCAGAAGCAGTAAATCCCATCTCTTTAGCCGCTTCCATCATTGCTTGCATAAAATAATACACGTAGGCAGGCCCACTTCCAGAAATAGCTGTAGTCGCATCTATAAATCGCTCATTCTCTACATAAACCGTTTTCCCTGTGGTGTTAATTAAATTTTGCACCATTACCAATTCTATCCTTGTTACCTCATCGGTAGAAGTAAAAGTAGTCATCCCCATACCTATTTGAGCAGGCAAATTAGGCATCGCTCGAATTACTTTTTTGACACCTAAAGCATTGGAAATTGTTTCGATAGTTACTCCAGCCATAATAGAAACAAAAACCTGCTGTTCATCCACATAAGGTTTTAGGCTAGCAAATAAGGCATCGGTATCTTGCGGTTTTACGGCTAAAATAATTAAGTCTGCATTATTAAGACAGTCTTCAGGGTCACCATAAACCGTTCCTATATCTTTCTTGGCTAATTCTTCTGCTTTTTTGGCGTTCTTTTCTAAAATCATCATGTCCTTGTGGGTGGTAATTTTAGCTCTTAAAAAACTCTGGGCGTAGGTTAAGCCCATATTACCTCCTCCTATAACTAAGATTTTCATTTATTATTTTTGAATGATTGAATAATGCCCTGTCTGTCAACAGGTAGAAACTTTGAATCATCTTATCTCCAAAATTTCTTAATTAATTGATTATGTTGGTGTATTGGTTAGGAAGGAGGCGCAAGATAGGTAGGTTTAAATTTAAATAAAAGTGGAAGAATTAAAAGTGAAGAAATAATTTGGGGAATCAAGTATTTGTATATAGCTATTGTAGCATTTTGACAAATTTTGAGTTTATATAAACTCAAAATTTGTCAATTATTTTTGGGCATATCCAAATCTTAAATCATATATCATACTTCGTAAATCTGTCACGTAAAAACTAAATGGATTTATGATATATCACCCTTTCAAAAATCAGGGAAACATTATCCCTCATTCTGAACAGCCCTAAATTACCCCATAAAACAAAGAAAGCCCCTCGCATCCGAGGGGCTTATCCATCCCAAAACTGATAAGTTCTGATTTTGCCAGGTTCGCAATGCACTCCTCAGAAGAAACTTTTTTCCTCACGTGACACCACGACCTAGACTACGTTTAAGTTATATATCTTGGCTTTGAAAGACCGAGATTTACCAAGTTTAAAACTTCATCAATCTGTCCTTCAAATTATTTATTCAATAATCAACATGCGTTTAGTAGCAGTAAAATCACCTGCCTTTACCGTGTAATAGTAAATACCAGCACTTAATTGGTTTCGATTAATATTCACTCGATTCATCCCTTTGTTGAAAGGTTGTTGAATAGTTTGAATAGTTCGACCAAATTGGTCATGTAATACAATTACTGCATCCAAAGCCTTTGGCATTTCTATAGTAATGGTAGTTGCGTCCATGAATGGGTTCGGCGTATTTTGGTGGACCTTAAACGTCGAATTCGTTGGACTTTTATTTACTAACTTAAATCGGTAAGCTTCATTAGATTGCTGATGCAACTCTGAAACAAATGTACGATTATTTATGGTAAATAATTCCGAAATCTCGGTTATTTTTTGTTTTGTTATAAATTTCAAGGTAAATAAGTCTTCATTTTTCACCAATGCAGTTCCTTTACCCGCAGGATCGTACCAGCTAATATTTAAATGGTTGCGGTTGCCACCTGATAAAGCAGAAGATAATTCATTAGCTACATTAGGAATAAATTCTACTAACTCAAGTACTGTTGGGTCAAAATCTAAACCTAATTGGAAACTAACCATTTCTGTAAAGTCTTGCGCCTGAAAATGTACTTCAATAATTTCTCCAGCAGCTGCTTTTTCGGCACTAATCTGTAATGGCATCACCTTTCGGTTTCTATCTGTAGCTTGTCTATTAAATGAGTCATCGCTTGGTAAAGCTCTACCTAGAACATCTCCAACTTTTACCCCAATAAAATCTGCAATAGCCTCCTCATTCTCCAACATCATTGTATGTGAATTTGGATAAGGAAAAACATTTTTATTCGTAAATTCAGTTGGAAATTCATAATCCGCATCTACAAACACCCATGAATCACAACCTGGGAATTCTGTTAAGTTACCAACTAACATTTGCTGCATGGCAAACAAATCAAAAGTTGTCAAAGAACCACTACAATTCGCATCCATTGCCACAACTTGGTAAGGAGATTGTATTTGTTCTGGTGTATATCCTAGTATATATTTCTGAGTTAAGAACAATCCAAAGGTTGATAAGCCATTCGCTGGATTGCTTGTTTTAGAAGGTGTAAATTCATATTCATACCCCATTGGTACTGATTCCGCAATATAATCCCCATCTAAGCTAGTCATTGGATTCATTTCATGATCCGTACTTCTAATGGTTACCATCGCATCTGCTACTCCATCTCCCCAATAAGTTAAGATACTTCCGCCCACTTCGGTTAAGGCAGATGAATTGGTAGAAATACTGACCCGTCCACTGCCAACTTCAGGCGTAATCGGTGCAGTAAAGCCATCTTCTGTACAAGTCAATTCTAAAGCAACTGGTAAAGAACTTAAGTCTACTGTACTAGACTCACCGACGCCTCCAATTAATTGAACATTGATGTAAAATAAAATCGTTTCTCCAGTAATATTCATACCAGTACCTGATGCTAAGTAGCTAAAACTGTGATTCGCATCATTATAAACAGGGCTAATTGCATTGGGGCTTAATCCATTAATTTGGGCGACTTGATTATTCCCTAAATTAATTGTACCAGAAAGCGTACCTATACGAGTGCAATTCTCTACTCGAACAGGTAATTGTAAAACCGTCCCTCGAGGGCCTGATTTATCTGCCAATACCACTTTTGCAGAAGATTCCCCATTCGTACTAGTAACTGCATTAATCGTTAAGCTCTGGCACTTCTCTTTAGTTCCACAATCATTCGTTACTTTTAAACAAATAGTATAAGTTCCGTTTTTCTCATAAGTATGGATAGGGTTCGTTTCTGTGGAAGTATTTCCATCTCCAAAATCCCAGACATAAGTCCCTGTAGAAGATAAATTGCTAAAGGTTAATTTTTTAGCACTTATCGCATAGGTAAAATCAGCGCTTGTCGAAGTACCGCCATTATTAATCGTTGCTTGGTATTGACCAGTACAGCCATCAAAACCAGTAACTGTGAACGAATAGCTTCCATCTTTTAAATCTGTAATCGTTTGAGACCGATCGTTGGTCGTAATACTACCGACAGAGGTACCTGTCCAAGAAATGGTATAAGGATCTCTATCTCCAGACCAACTCAATGCTACCGTTCCTTTTCCTCCACAGACACCATTTGTAACCGTTCCACTAATGCCTAGTACAACACGTTTATCTTCTATAACTATGCTTTGGGTCAAAGCACCGCAACCGTTCGCAGAGGTTACTGTTACTTGATAAGTTCCAACAACCAAGTCTTCGATTTTTATATCCGTAGTAGACGCTGTTCGAGAACCATTAGTTGGGCCTGACCAAGCTACTGTAAATGGCGCTACCCCATTAATCATTGTTACTAAAACACTTCCCGATACATTACAGGTAACCGCACCTGCTTTATATGAAAAATTCGTTGCTGTTCCGCCTCCCGTATTGTTCACTTCTATAGTCTGTGTAATCATACAGTTACTTTTATCACTAATCGTCACACTATACACTCCTGCATCCAAATCTGTAATTTGTACCGCCTCATCAGCAGAAATAGAAGCTCCAGAACTTGGACCAGTCCAAGCGATATTATAGGGAGCAGTCCCATCAGAAATGGTCAACCAAATAGCTCCTTTGTTATCACAGGAAGCATCCTTACTTTGATAAGTAAAATTAACATCATTTGGATTGGCATCTATAATGACTGCTTGTGCTTTAGAACAACCTGAAGCATCTGTTACCCGTACAATTGTTTCTCCATTAGTCACATTTGTAATCGTGTAAGAATTAGCACTTGTATTAAATATTCCTGTATTTGCACCGCTCCACTCTATTTTGAAATCAGGCACTCCATTGGCAATTGTTACTTGAATGCTACTAGCCTGTCCACAAGAAGCATTTTTGCCCACTACATTCAAGCTTAATTCATTTGCAGTATTATTAATTTGAATAATTTTACTAATACTACAACCATTTTTGTCAGTTACACTAACGATATAAGAACCTGCAGGTAAATCCCAAATAGTATAAGTCGGGTCACTTACTTTTGTTGAACCTAAACCTGAACCTGAACCTGAAACTGTCCAGCTAAAAGTATAATCTCCTTCCCCGTTCGTCACTGTTGCCGTTATACTACCATTAGAACCACAAGAAGCATTTGTATTGGTTAGTGTCAAACCTAATGAGCTACCTGTCGCCTCTACAATAACTGACTTAGTAGATTCACAGCCATTCGCATCTTTAATCGTAATGTTGTAAGTTCCTGCAATTAATCCTTCAATTTTGTAGACATTTGCAGAAACGTTTTGGCTACCACTTGATGGCCCTGTCCAGCTAATCGCATAATTTGGTGCTCCTTTAGTTATATTGACTAAAATATTACCATTTTTATTACATTCCGCATCTGTAGCTGTAAGGTTGAAATCAACCGCACTACCAGCATTGATAGCAACTGTTTCCTTTATCTCACAACCATTAGCGTCTTTAACCGTTACCTCATAATTTCCAATACCTAAACCGCTAATTTGATAAACAGCGTCGCTACTTGTCGCGCTACCAGAAGAAGCGCCAGACCAAGAAATAGTATAAGTAGCAGCTCCACCACTAATATTTACATCAATAGCGCCTGCTTGACCACAAGTTCCATTTTTAGGAATTAGTTGTAAACCAAGATTACCCCCTAGATTACTAACTGTTACAGATTTTGAAACAGCACAACCAATTCCGTCTGTCACTTTTACCTCGTAAGTTCCTGCCGCTAAATCAGTTAAGGCAAAACTCTTATTCCCTGTAGTGATTGTTTCATTCAATCCATTACCAGACCAAGTGATTTGATAATTTGAAATACCGCCAGAAATATTCACTTGCAACATTCCTTTATTATCACAATTTGCGCCCGTCGCCGTCAAATTAATAGCTAAATCACTACCATTATCATAAATTTTAATCTTCTGACTAACTTCACAACCATTGCTATCTTTTACAAATACTGTATAATCGCCAGGAAATAAATTTAATTGATAATTATCCGAATTTGCAGTCACCGTTCCCGTTGTCACCCCTACATAACTAATTGTATAAGGTGCTTTCCCATCGCTAATAGTTACATCAGTTGTTCCATCATGTGCACAAGCCACAGCAGTGGTCGTCGTTAGCGTCACCGTTAAATTACCTCCAACACTTTGAATAGTAACTGATTTAGTGCTTTCACAGCCCTTTGAATCTCTAACCGTAATAGAATAAGTTCCTGCTGGTAAGTTTTCAATTTTATAACCTGTTTCACTCGTTGAAATTGAGCCCGTTACAGGGCCTGTCCAACTATAACTATAGCCCGCAGTACCACCATTAATTGTTGCCCAAATTGACCCTTTCCCATTACACGTCACATTTGTTGCTTCCAAGGTTAGCGTAATATCACTTCCATTATCAATAATGATAACCGTTTTGGTGTCTTCACAACCTTTGGCATCTTTAACTGTGATGGTATACGTTCCTGCTACCAAATTATCTAACCTATAACCTGTAGCGGTACTATTAACAGAGCCAGATGATGGCCCTGACCAAGAAATATTATAATTTGGACTACCACCATTCATTGTAATATAAGCCCAACCTTTTTGTCCACAAGTTGCATTCGTGCTTTCCGTTGAAATCGTAAAATTCTGTACATCATTTCCTACTGTTACAGATTTTGTCGTTTCACAGCCTTTCGAGTCTCTAACCGTTACGGTATACGTTCCAGCAGTTAAATTTTCTATACTATAACCTGTTTGACTCGTTGAAATTGAACCTGTAGAAGGGCCTGTCCAGCTATAATTATAACCCGAAGTGCCTCCACTAATCGTTGCCCAAATTGACCCCTTACTGTCACAAGTGGCACTAGTTGCTTCCAAGGTTAAAGTTATATCACTTCCTTTATCAATGATAATAACCGTTTTGGTATCTTCACAGCCTTTAGCATCTTTAACGGTAATAGTATACGTTCCTGCTACCAAATTATCTAATCTGTAACCTGCCATACTATTAATTGTACCAGATAATGGCCCAGACCATTTAATCATATAATTTGGACTACCACCATTCATTGTAATGTAAGTCGAACCTTTTTGTCCACAAATAGCATTCGTACTTTCCGTTGAAATCGTAAAATTCTGTACATCATTTCCTACTGTTATAGATTTAGTCGTTTCACAACCTTTGGAATCTCTAACCGTTACGGTATAAGTTCCAGCGGATAAATTTTCTATGCTATAACCTGTTTGATTCGTTGAAATTGAACCCGTAGAAGGACCTGTCCAGCTATAACTATAACCTGAAGTGCCTCCAGTAATCGTTGCCCAAATTGACCCCTTGCTGTCACAAGTCGCACTAGTAGCTTCTAATGCTAGGGTAATATCACTTCCCTTATCATAAATAGTAATCGTCTTAGAATCTTCGCAGCCATTATATTCTTTAACAATAATGGTATAAGTTCCTGCAATCAAATTATCTAATCTATAACCTGATTGTGAAGTACTGGCTGAACCATTAATAGGCCCTGACCAAGAAATATTATAATTTGGACTACCACCATTCATCGTTATCCAAGCCCACCCTTTTTGTCCACAAATAGCATTCGTACTTTCCGTTGAAATCTTAAAATCTTGCACATTATTTCCTATCGTAATAGATGCCGTAGTAGAACAATTATTTTTGTCCGTAACCCTTACTGAATAAGTCCCAGCCGATAAATCAGCAATTCGATTTCCTGTAGTACTTGTTTGTAAAGAACCAGCAGAAGGGCCAGTCCATTCAATCGTATAATCCGCTTTACCTCCAGTAATTGTTGTCCAGATAGCCCCCTTTTGTCCGCAAGAAGCATTAGTAGCTTCCAGGGACAAATTGAGACTGTTGCCAGTGTTACTGATAGTAATGGATTTATTGGTGTAACAGCCGTAGTTATCTTTCACCGAAATGGTATAATCTCCAGCTGATAAATTATTAATTTGATACCCTGGATCGCTTGAAATATAGGATCCTGTAACAGGGCCAGTCCAGTTAATCGTATAAGGTGCAGTATTGCCATTGATAGTTATCCAAGCAGCCCCACCTTGACCACAAACGGCATTGGTCGTTTCAACCGAAGCATCTAAATTACCGCCACTATTCGTAATCGTTAACGCTTTACTAACGACACAACCTGTAGCATCTTGTAAGCTCAGCGTATAAGTCCCTGGAGGAACAGATGGGAAATGATAATTATACCCATTGGTAGAAGTATTTCCAATAACGGGCCCAGTTAAGCTGATATTAAATGGGGCAACACCACCATTCATATCTACCCAAACTTCTCCATTTTTGCCACAAATAGCATTCGTTTGCTGTGTCGTTACAGTATATACACTACCGCCTAAAATTTCTATATCCTTGACGACTTTACAGCCATGTTTATCTTTAACGGTTACTTTATACCATCCTTTTGGCAAATCACTTATTTGATAGCCATTACTGCTTGAGTTAGCTTCTCCATTTTTTGGACCTCTCCAAGCAATATAATAAGGGCCATCTCCATTTTGAATAGTTACCCAGACATAGCCATTAGACCCACAACTTCCATTATTCACTTCTAAATCAACTGCTAGATTACTTCCACTATTCCCTATCGTCACTTCCTTTGTAATGCTACAACCATTTTTGTCTTTAACGGATACCCAATAATTACCTGCTGGTAAATCTGGAATTTGGAAACCCGCATTGCTTACGTTCATAGAACCAGCAACTACCCCTGTCCAAGAGACTTGATAAGGGCCTTCTCCGTTTTTAACATCTGCCCATAAATAACCATTTTGGCTACAAGTAGCGTTATTAGATTCTAAGGCAAGCGTTAAATTATTACCAATTCCATAAACCGTAACTGTTTTAGAATAGGAACAACCGTTATAATCTTTAACCGTCAGGGTATAATTTCCAGCTTTTAGATTATTGATTTGATAGCCATTATTAGCGATATTAGTTTCACCTGTAGAAGGGCCTTCCCATTTCAAGTTATAACCAGCAGTACCTCCATTAATGGTTACCCAAATACGCCCATTATCTTCACATCCAGCGTTATTTACTTCTAAAGCCATAGACAGATTAGAACCTCCAGCGCCTATTGTGAAGGTTTCAGTAGTAGAACAACCATTTTTATCTGTAATTTTAATGGTATAATCTCCTGCTGCTAAATCAGATAATCTAAAACTTGAACTACTTGTTTCTGCCCAAAAGGTGGTATTATTTGGGCCCCATAATTCTACAATAAATTTAGCAGTACCGTTTTTAATAGTTACCCAACTAGACCCTTTATTGCCACAACTCGCATCTGTTGTTTCCAGTGCCACATCCAAGTTCCCCCCTTTGTCTTCAATCGTAATCGTCTTAGTACCTGTACAGCCATTAGCATCTGTTACTTTCACGGTAAAATAGCCTGCTGGCAAATCAGTTACTTGAATTTTAGAGCTGGTTGCTTCAAACCATCTATTAACCCCAGGTCCATTGATGTCTATCCCATATTTAGAAGTGCCATTTTTAACCTCTATCCATAAAGATGCTAAGGCTCCACAACGGACGCCTAATGTTTCTAAGGTAAGGTCTAATCCATTTCCAGTTGTATTAATTTTTACGGTTTTGGTATTGCTACAACCTTTACTGTCTGTAATTTTAACGGTATAATCTCCTGCGCCTAAATCTTTTAGTTGAAAACTTTTTAGTTCAGTCGTTGCCCATTTTGACGTATTGGGTCCCCACCATTCAACGGTATAAGTTGGATTTCCGTTTTTAACGGTTACCCAGATAGCTCTTTTTTCGCCACAGGTTGCATTATTAACTTCTAATTCAAAATCTAAATTACCGCCACCATCTGCAACCGTTACCCATTTTGTATTTTGGCAACCTTTGGAATCTTTAATATTTATTTCGTAATTTCCAGCCACTAAATCATCAATGGCAAAGCTATTTTTATCTGTGTTTTTCCAACCATCTGTTGGGCCTGACCATTCTACCACAAAATCTTTTGTTCCTGCGGTAATCGTTACCCAAACAGACCCTTTACTACCACAAGTAGCAGCGTTAGACTCTAAAACAAAATCAAGTGTACCACCACCCATCGTTACTTTCTTCGTCTCAGAACAACCATCCTTATCTGTAATCTTAATTGTATATTCTCCAGCTTTCAAATCATTGATAGGGAAGCTTTTACCAGATGATTGAAACCAGTTGGACGTACCATCTTTATGCCACCATTCAATCGTATAGGTTGGGTTGCCACCATCAATCGTTATCCAAAAAGACCCTTTACCACCACAAGAAGCATTTGTTACTTCTGCCACAAAATCTAAATTAGCCGTTGAGCCAACCGTTACCCATCCTTCTTTTGTACAGCCACCTTTTTCTACGCTTATCTCATAATCACCCGGAGGCATATCTTTAATGACAATATTATCACTAGTCGCCTGAACCGTACCTGATCTAGGCCCACTTACCGTTACCCAATAAGGAGGGCTTGAATTTGCCACATCAATATTTATCCATCCAAAGTTACTGCCACAAGGGGCAGCAGTTGAAGAGAAAGTAGCATCAAGTACGTTAGCCGAATTGGAAATGACAATATTATTTTTCATCACCTCACAGCCCATTGCATCGGTCACTTTTACCACATAAATACCTGCTGGTAAATTATCAATTTTATAATTTTTATCTGAAGTTGTATAAGTATTCCAAACCGTATTATCCGCATTATCCCACGCTATCTTAAAAGGTGCTTTTCCCCAAGCAATTGCCACATCAATAGCGCCTTTGGAAGCGCCACAAGAAATAGCCTTTGGTGTAACTGTATATTCTAGATTACAGCCAGCGGTAGGTGTACAAGTTATTAATAAATCATAAGTTCCAACGTGCACCTCACTATCTACAATCACATAATAAGTACCAACTGGGGCATTATTATAAATGAGTTGTTCTGTTTTGCCATTGACATTACTAGTAATAGCTTGTCCGATACAAGTAGGAGTTGTACAATTATCACTTAATAGCAAAATATCCAAATCTATATTCGCCTCATTAATAGACAAATCGATTTGAATCGTTCCTACCGATGTTGTTGTAATTTTATATACCTTTTCTGGACCAGAAAAAATATAGTCATTACATTGATAATCCCAAATCACGTTAGGGCCTCCCTTATTCGTTTGGTTGTTGATGGCTACGCCACAGGATGCATTTATTGCATAATCACAAAAACCATCTCGCACATTTTGTGCAGTTAGGTCATTGATGGTCATCATTGCAAGTAAGCAAAAAATCCATTTAGTAAACGGGTGTAAACAATTCTTCATGGTCAAAATGATTGGTTTTGAAAATGTTTGTTACTTCTTAAGGAGGTGTTCGTTCAATTTTTCATTAAATTCCATTTTCAAGAGCGCAAGGATGACCTTAACAACCCTTTTAAGCGCTAATTCGCTGTACTAATTTTAGGTATTGAGTTATTACATCAATGGAATCAACTGCCTTTAAGCAATGATTTATGCTGTATCCTAAAAATAGTGACTTAGCATTAAGTGCCCCTTCTTAGCGAAGTTATTTTTCCTTAGGACTAATTTTTTCTTAAAAGTCTCCTTAAGAACAACTTCTTATGAAAACTTTAATAGTTACAAAAAATCATAAGGCAAAATTTTCAACTAATTCAGTTAGCGAATCGCTAATTTTTTCTACTTAAAACGGTTGGAATAAAAATGTAAAATAGAGTGAACATTAAATTCAGAAAAGTGAAGTGGAAGGTAATAAGGGCAAACCCCTAAGTCTAATAAAAACCATAATGATTAGTAAAACAGCAACCATAATTAAACAGTGCAGTTAGTAAAGAATCATTAAATTGTTTTAATTAAATTTTAAAAACTAGATATTAAGGAATAGACAATTAGCTTGTAAGTCGATTAAAATACTACACAAAATTCACTTAAAATCTAATTAGTCAATTTAGGGTGGTAATACCAAAACAATCCCACGAACTTTCTCTGTTAGGGCTTAAACATCACATCAACTATAAAATAAGTAACACTTATTCATTATAACTTGATGATAATTTATGAATCCCCTTAGAGTTCATGGATAGTAATAGGACTGGATTTGCTAAAATACTTCGTAAAAGTATTTATTTGGAAAGCAATTGTTTCAACAAAGCTAAGTAAAACTAGTACAAAGTGAAAGTTTTGAGTCGTATATTTTAAAATGTAATTGGTAGCAATTCCTATAATTCCTTAAATTTGGCAACTATTTTAATTGATTAATCAACTGAAAACTAAGTTATTAATCACTAAATGCTAGTTGCCGACATATCTTAAGATAATCTATTTATTAGGAGTGCTGCCGATTAACTTTTCTAAGTAATGAAAATCAATGCCAAATTCTGCTTTCAAAGTGGCTATTTTATTTAAATAATCCCCTTTATCATAGGCATTCATATGTTTTTGTCCAACAATCATTACATTTTTCCCTGTATGTTCTGTTGAAATAAACTCAAAAACCTTTGTTTTATAGCCTGCAGCTTCTAATAATAATGCCCGAATAGTATCCGTAATCATTTCTGCTTGTCGTTCTTTTAAAATCCCAAAATCTAAAATCGGCTGTAAGGTTTTGCTGCCTTTTATTTGTTGGCGGATTTGTTTATGACAACAGGGCGCACATATAATTAACTGCGCATTGGCTTGAATGCCTTTATAAATGGCATCATCTGTGGCGGTATCACAAGCATGTAGAGCAATCAAAATATCAGTAGTAGGCAATTCAAAATCACTAATATAACCTTCTTCAAAAAATAATTGCTTGAATCCTACTTTTTGAGCAATGTCATTACATTTTTGAATTAAATCTGGCCTAACCTCTATTCCTTTTACAGTAGCAGTGGCTTTAAAAATATTTACTAAATAATCATATAAGGCAAAAGTCAAATAACCTTTACCCGCTCCCATGTCAACTACCTTTATACTTTTTTGCTGTTTTAAGATGGGATGTTGTCGAACCAAGCCATCAATAATCTCAATGAATTTGTTAATTTGCTTGTATTTATCTCCTTTATCTTTTTGAATTCGGCCTTTAGCATCTAATACACCTAATGCTTTCAAATAATGTGTTTCTGTAATAAATCGCTGCTTTACTTTGTCGTGTTTCCGTTCAGGAAGATTTAAAAAAGTAGGCTTATTTCGTCGAATTTTTTCTTTGCTTGTATTAGAATTCTCCAAACTTACATCTTCTTTAATGGTAAACAAGTTAGCAATAAAAAACTGACTATCAACCATTTGCAAAATTTGGCGAATCCCTTCTGCTACTGGAAAATTTTTAGTTATATCCTTTGTTTTATATCTAAAAACGGTAGATAAATGTAAGGATTTTTTAATAGTCGCTATTTTAAAAATTACTTTTTTTAAATCACTAGTATTGTCCCTATTTTTACTAAGTGTTAAGCGAACAAAAGTGTTTTGGGCAATACTATTTTCTAAGGTAATAAAAAATGCTTCTTGATGGCTCATAATCTAACTAAATCATTGATTCACAAAATGTAAAAATGTAAAACTATTATTAAATGTTCGAAACCAAAAAGATTAGTTAGTTTACCTCACTACCCAAAAAAGGTTATATTGAAAAAAAAATCATTTTCTGTATAGTTTGGTACAGAATTTGACTACTCCTTTAAGTGTAAAACATCCCTCATTTTTTATTTGCTCCCAATCAATTCCCCCTTTTTGTTACGCATCCCCTTTTTTATGCACCAATCATTTTAGGAAACCCTCTTTTAATACGCCTATTTAGCTTATTGGTCACTACTATATCTTGTGTTCCATATTGCATGCTATGCTTGCAACTGTGATTACCTACAATTTATAGTAATTCAATGCCTTATTAACCATAAATGCATAAGGGAATAAATGACTGTAATTACAAAAAATAACTTTATCAACTTACGAATATTAGGGCCTTTATGCCTATTTATATGGAGTGGTTTTACTCCGTTTTTTAACCAAAACCCGAATACGAATCTTTCAGTTGAGACAACTGACCACGTTATTGTGGTCAAAAACAACACCGTTATCTTTGACTATCTTGAGCAAGCTGATACCAAAGATCCCGTACAAATTCGAGTGATTGAAACGCCTAAATTTGGAGAGGTGGTAGTAAATGATGATCAATCATTTAGTTATACACCTTCTCCGAATTTATGTGAAGAAGAAGATCAATTTACTTACCTACTGACTGTTGGTGAGCAATCTTCAAAAGTAGTCGTCTCTATTGAGATTCTTTGCGAATCTCTTACCATTTTTAATGGCATCGCCGCCGATGACAAGGATAAAAAATTAGAAAAATTTAAGATTTTGGGTATAGAAAATTATCCAAATAATATCCTCCATATTTTTGATAATGAAGGAATAGAAATTTATGAGGCAGAAGGCTATCAAAATGATTGGGCAGGAGATGTCGATTCAACAGAGCATTTAAGGGTAGAAAATTTGTATTACTACGTCTTCAATGATGGACAGGGTAATTATTATTCGGGCTACTTAATAAAAAACGAGTTAAAAAAATAAATATCAATTATTTATACATAAAATAGAAGACCAACTAAAAAGAATTTTCCAGTATGCGAGACAACCATACTATCAGCTAAAAGGTAAAAATGTTTCAACTTTTAAAGAATAGATCCTCAGGATTTTATTCTTGTTTTTTACAAATTGAATGAGATAAATTGTAAGCCGGGGCTAGCGCCTCGGCTTTTTTATTTACAGGATGACATGATTCTTTAGGATTAACAGTATTGCCTAAAGGGGAATTTATTAACTAACCTAAGTTGCAGGTTACGAATTTCGCATTACGGTTTGTATACGATTTCAATTAAATACTAAGCAATTAGTTGAATTTCGTATGCTTTATATTCAAATTCTATCACCTCCTAAACTCGCAACTGGCAACTCGAATTAACTAATTCGACTCCAAGCCTTATATTTTTTACCCTGCGTTTTCATATACCAATTCAACCGAGCATTAATTTCCTTTTCTAAATTAGGGTCTTGGTCTAATATTCTAGCCGCTACTTCTCTAGCAATTTGTAAAATTCGTTGGTCTTTCGACAAATCCGCTAGTTTAAAATTTAGAATCCCACTTTGTTGAGTACCTTCCATATTACCTGGCCCTCTTAATTGCAAATCTGCTTCTGCTATTTTGAAACCATCATTGGTGCCTGTCATGGTTTGAATACGAGAACGAGCTTCTTTACTCAATTTATAGCCTGTCATCAAAATACAATAAGATTGTTCTGCCCCTCGCCCTACTCTACCTCGCAATTGATGCAATTGAGATAAACCAAAGCGTTCCGTATTTTCAATAATCATCACTGAGGCATTTGGTACATTTACGCCGACTTCAATAACGGTAGTTGCCACCATAATCTGAGTTTCTCCTTTTATAAATCGCTGCATTTCAAAATCCTTATCTTTAGCTTTCATTTTTCCATGCACTACACTAATTTGATACTCAGGCATTGGAAAATCTCTTAGCAATAATTCATAGCCATTTTCTAAGTTCTGTAAATCCAGTTTTTCTGATTCTTGAATCAATGGAAAGACAATATAAATCTGCCTTCCTTTCGTTATTTCTTCCTTCATAAAACCCAATACCCGCAGTCGATGTCCTTCATGCCTATGCACCGTTTTAATTTCTTTTCGACCTGGCGGTAATTCATCAATAACCGATACTTCTAAATCTCCGTATAGGGTCATGGCTAAAGTTCTTGGAATAGGCGTTGCAGTCATTACCAAAATATGAGGTGGACTTGGTTTACTTTTTTGCCATAATTTTGCTCGATGTTTAACCCCAAATCGGTGTTGTTCGTCCGTAATTGCTAAACCTAATTTTGGGAAGACCACCCAATCTTCAATCAGGGCATGCGTACCAATTAGGATATCTATTTCGCCATTTTTTAAGCGTTCTAATAAAGCTGCTCTTTTTTTGCCTTTGACACTTCCCGACAAAAAGCCAACCTCAATATCTAAACCTTCAACATATTCAGAAATGCCTGCAAAATGTTGTTGAGCTAAAATTTCTGTAGGCGCCATCAAGCAAGATTGATAACCATTATCCAATGCAATTAACATACACATTAAGCCGACTATCGTTTTTCCACTTCCTACATCGCCTTGTAACAATCGGTTTAATTGCCTTCCAGAACCTAAATCTCTTCGAATTTCTTTAATTACCCGTTTTTGCGCACCTGTCAATTCAAAGGGTAATTTTTCATTAAAAAAGGTTAGAAATTTATCCCCTATGGCAGGGAATGGAATGCCTTTTATGGTTGCTTTTCGATGCCCTCTAATTTGTAATAAACGCAATTGTAAGAAGAATAATTCTTCAAATTTTAAGCGTTTTGTTGCCCGTTCTAATTCTTTGGCAGTCGTCGGAAAATGAATATGCTGAATCGCCTCAAAACGAGAAGGGAAATTAAATTTCTCAATCATGTAATTCGGCAAATTCTCCCGAATATCTGTTGGCTGAATTTTTTCAAAAATCGTCTTCATCAGTTTCCTTCGCCCTTTGGCATCCAAGCCTTTCAAATTTAATTTTTCGGTACTCGGATAAACAGGTGCAAAAGAAGATGCTTTTTTAATACCTTCTTCCGTAACTATTTCCATTTCTGGATGCGGTAAGCTTAATTTTCCTTTGAAATTATTGATTTTACCAAAAGCCACATATTCCTTACCAATTTGCAAACTTTTCTGTAACCAACTAACGCCTGTAAACCAAACCAAATCTATTACGCCTGTATCATCTCGAAATCGACCAACCAAGCGTTTCTTTCTACCATCTCCAGCAGTCTCCAATCGACGTAAAATACCTCGGATTTGTACCGTTTCTGAATCTTCGTTTAAATCTCTAACTTTATGAAATTTCGTTTTATCAACGTAACGAAAAGGAAAACTCATCAGCAAATCTCGAAGGGTAAAAACACTTAGTTCTTTTTTCAATAATTCTCCTCGTGCTGGCCCGACTCCCTTTAAATATTCAATTGGACTATCTAGAATAGCTGTTGATTGCATTTATGTAATTTTCAATTTAGTATTTTGCTATTATCAAGTAACTTCCGTTACTCGATAATTTCAGTATTTCACTATTATCAAGTAGCTTCCCGCTACTTGATAATTTTAATATTTCTCTTTATCAAGTAACAGGCAATTACTTACGTAGTTTAAGCAGCGCTATAAAATCTTCCAGCAACGAGAAGTTACCAAGCATCTCAAAATCAATATTTCGGCAATATCAGTCTATAAAATCTTCCAGTAACGGGAAGTTACTGGAAGATAATTCGACAAAATAACAAGTTTCTTCATTTTGGCAATAAATTCATAATTAATTCATTGTCAAAACTTTACAAAATCATTAAATAATAAATAAAAATAAATTAAATTTTTTTATATATAAAATTTGACTTTAACCTACTTTAACCCTTACATTTGTAACACCGAATTAAGCATCTAAGTTAATAAATTTTCACTTTTTAGAAACAGATGCAATATGAAATATCAAGCAAATACTTCAAAAAGGATTTATTCCTTTCTCACTAATCTCAGTTATTACATCAATCTACAAACAAGGTTTTTCAAATCTTACATTTCCAATTAATGTGCAGGTAAAAATTACCTCCTTTCTTTTTTTTTCCAGAAACCGTACCTACTTATAATTTTAATTTTGAATGAAGTAACTCATTGACTATTATTAGTCAAATTTTGAGTTAGTTTACTTTCAAATTAAATGCTAGCAAAATAATTGACCACTTGTTTGTCAATTATTTATGTGTGCAATCATTTAAGGCTTTTACGCTTTGTAAAGACTATAAAGTACAAATGATTTCAGCTTAAAATTTTAGAAATAATACGGATATAAGTTGTCGTAATATCTCTTTGTATTTTTTTTGGATAAAAAAAATTTGTATCGTTATGCAAATGTATAGAGTATTGAACAAACCGAATAATTAAATTTTCAAGCCAGTACATCTATAAATTTTAATAAATTGTTGAAATTTAACATATATTGGCTTAGTTATTGATATATTATTCACGTTGATACATATTCAAAATTGTAACGATTTTAAAAGTTTTTGTAGTTGTCCCCTCAACTCATTCTAACATATCCAAAAAAAAACAGGGGGATTACAAGGCAAATTACTAGACACTACTGACACAACACTTTAAAATTCGAATTCAAAAGACAAAGAACCCTCCTTGTTTTGAGTTTCAAATTAAAAGAGTCAATTTTTTGTAAAAAAGTTTAATTGTATTCCCATTAGCATTATTGTCTATAACAATTCAACTTCCTTTCCATTAAATCATTCCTTTTAATCCTCACTTCTTCGGTCGGTTGCCATTTGTTGCTTGATTTTGAGTTTGTCTATTACAACAAACTTTTTAATCTCCATTCAACATTTTCCCATGAAGCAAATCGACACTTTCGATTCTTTACAACAATTTAACTTCTCTGATGCTACTGCGAAAGCAAAAAGAGAAAAATTCGGTTCTTTTCTACTAGCTATTGTAGGTGTACTTGGCTTATTAGCCATTAGTACCTCAGGTTTACAACAACCTACTCATGATGCTATCAATAAAGAAAAAACCACTAAATTTTGGTTAACGCCGTCCTCATTGAATGCTGAACAAACAGCACTCAATACCCCATCTATCCAATCATATAAGACTGGTACACAACTAATTGTTGCTGCTGAAATAGCAGGTGCCAAAAGATTGAATTAATGGATTCATTGCAATAATAAAGACTACTTATGACACGATGGAAAGTAATTTTCATCAAAAACAGGACTTGCAGATTATCTAGTTTTCACTAATTCAGTAAATCTTGAATATTCTTGTCCTCCTGTAATTAATACGGAATACGGAATTAATAAAAAAACGTCTCAAAAGGACAAAAAATGCACTGTGAAATACCCGTGCTTTGAGAACACGAAAGTTTTCGACTGCATTAAAAAAGATGCAGTTACATTACCCCCCTACACATTAGGGAACACTATTTTACACCTAATAACCCGTGGCATTTATTTGCTGACGGGTTATTTTTGTTTAGGTATACTGTATAATAGTCAATCTCAATTTCAACCTCAAAATTCCAACCGAAGTATAATGCCCTATTTCAATATAAAAAACGCCTTTAATCCAGAATGAGTCTCTAACCTCGCATCCCTGTTCGCCCTTCTAAATAATACGAAAAGCCTATAATTAGCATAATTCCTAAAAAATTAAAAAGCAATTGTACCGATCTATTTTTAATTTCCTTACTTTTACAGCACACTAAAATGATTATATTTTTAGTAACCAAACAAAAATCACAGTGACAGGCAACCCAATAGCAAATCAAACCAACCCGTCACTAACCTCCCACTAATACTAATGGGTAGGATTACCATTAATTATCACAAAAAAATTAAACTATGCGTTGGCAAGACAGTGAACGAAGTAAAAATGTTGACGACCGTAGAGGTCAAACTATGAAAAAAGTTGGTGGCGGTATTGGAATTGGAGCAATTATTATGGCAGTATTGGCTTTATTTTTAGGCGGCGACCCGATGGCAGTTTTACAAAATGCTGCTCAATCTCAACCTGCTCAAACTCAACAAAATCAGTCCGCTGATTTAGAAAGTAGACCAGATTATGCCCTTGGTGAATTTGTCAAGGTTGTTTTAAAGGAAACAGAAGATGTTTGGAATGCTCAATTTCCAGCACAATTAGGAAGAAATTACCAACCACCAGTTTTAGTATTATATGACCGTCAAACAACTTCTGCCTGCGGTGCAGCTAGTTCTGCTACAGGGCCATTCTACTGTCCTGGCGACCAGAAATTATATATTGACCTTAGCTTTTATCAAGAGTTACAGACTCGATTTGGTGCTTCTGGAGATTTTGCTATGGCTTACATTGTAGCCCATGAGGTAGCACATCACATTCAATTTTTGTTAGATATTACGACTCAAGTAGAACAACAAAAACGAAGAATGAGTAAAACCGAAGGCAATCAAATGTCTGTTCGTTTAGAACTACAAGCAGATTATTTAGCGGGTGTTTGGGCGCATCATGGACAGAAAATGAAGGGCTTTTTGGAAGAAGGTGATTTAGAAGAAGCGGTACAAGCAGCAGCAGCAGTTGGAGATGATAGAATCCAAAAGAAATCTAGAGGCTATGTCGTTCCAGATTCTTTTACACATGGTACTTCTGAGCAACGAGTTCGTTGGTTCAAAAAAGGCTTGTTGTCTGGTAAATTACAAGATGGAGATACTTTTGGTACGAATAATTTGTAATTATTAACCGTTAATAGAAGTTATTGGAGGTTATTTCCTTAGAACATCCTCCAATAATTTCTGTTAATTCCACTTATTAAAGCCTGTTCAATAAACTGTGCAAAAAAATTCTTTTTTAATAATTTGATTGTCGTTTTTTCTACTTGCTCTAAACTTTAGAGGATAGCAACCGATTGAAAACCATCTAAGAATCTAGGTTATTTCATCTCGCCACTTAATTCGATTTCACCTTTTTTTACTGCTGTTTCGCTTTTTTTACGATTGCTTCTAGTTCTTCCAATTCCTCCTTCGTCAGCTCTGTTTCCGGATCATTAATGAAAGTGGCGACTGCATCTGTTAACGAGCCTTTAAAGAAGGTTTTGAGCATATTTTCAAAAACGATGCGACCAGTTGTGGAATGTTGAGATACTGTAAAATAAATAAACTGACGCCCTTTTTTTTCATGCATTAAATGTCCTTTCTAAGCAATAATCAGGAGATTTTGTAATATCAGTTTTTTATTTGATTATCTATACAAGCGGTCCAGAATCAGCCGCTAATAATAACTCTTCTTTATTCGCTTCCAAGACCTTAATAATAAAGCCCATCAATTCTCCTAAATCCCAGCCAAGCATCTCTGCTCCTTTTCGCACCTCTTCTCTATCTACTTTTGCAGCAAATTTGGGGTTCTTAAACTTCTTTTTTACAGATTTGACAGACATCCCTTCTATTTTAGTCGGTCGAATCAAAGCCGCCGCAACAATAAAGCCCGTCAATTCGTCTGCTGCTACAATTGCCTTATCTAATACAGAATTTCTTGGGACATTCCACTTAGTATAATGTCCAGCAATGGCATGCGCTAATTCTGTTTCCCCCATATCATTCAATTGCTTGACGATTACATTAGGGTGCTCTTCAGGATATTTTTCATAATCTGCATCGTGCAATAAACCAGTTATTGCAAATTTATCTGCATCTTCGCCCAAATGTTCCCCTAATGCTTCCATCACTAACTCCACTGTTCGAGCATGGCGTAATAAAGAAGCACCTTCGGTATAGCTGGCTAAAATTTCTCTTGATTGTTCTCTTGTTATCATAAAATATGTGTTTGTGAGGTGATGAGTTTGATGAGATTTATAAGTTAATGATAGGCTGTGCAAACGAGGCTAAAAAGTTCCCCAACTTTTTACAAGAAAAATCAAGCTGCTCTGGCCTTGTTTACACTTAATTTTAGGTGTTTACATTGGACTGTTTCCAATGCTTT
>Ga0075467_10000224_pt1 | contig 42182 bp, 39 predicted proteins | sample DEB08_DNA_9_FD_75067 | JGI IMG/M metagenome (GOLD analysis project Ga0075467, IMG submission 75067) | Aqueous microbial communities from the Delaware River and Bay under freshwater to marine salinity gradient to study organic matter... | ecosystem: Environmental > Aquatic > Marine > Coastal ... | reverse complement strand
GAAGTGGTGTCTCAAGATGAGCGCGAAGGTGGCTTGCGTGCGATTCTCAACCTTGGCCATACCTTTGGTCACGCCATTGAAGCCGGCATGGGGTACGGCCAGTGGCTACATGGTGAAGCCGTCGGTTGCGGTATGGTGCTGGCCGCAGCGCTATCAGAAAAAGTATGCGACCTGCCAAGCGCTTCTGTGACTCGCGTCAAAAACGTGGTGCAAGCCATCGGCTGCCCGACCACGGCGCCGGCGCTTGACGGTTTTGAACAATGGATGACACTGATGCGCGGCGATAAAAAAACCCAAGCCGGTGAAATCAAATTTGTTCTCATGCCCAAAATTGGCCAAGCGATCGTTCGCAGCGCACCGGCTGATGCGGTGCAAGCGGTCCTCAAAGCCCATTGCGACATCACTGACACAAAAGCAGCATGAGTCGCAGCGAGACCCATCATTTAGGGCGTGCACCCTACGCCTGTGACCCCGACCAATCCCGGGGTCGGCGTTTTGAGGAACCCGCACCAAGCAATCGCAGCGAATTTCAGCGCGATCGCGATCGCATCGTGCATGCCAATGCCTTTCGACGACTGGCCTATAAAACACAAGTGTTTGTTAACCATGAAGGCGATTGGTTTCGCACTCGCCTCACGCACTCTCTTGAAGTGGCTCAAATTGCCCGCGTGGTAGCACGCAGCCTGGGTTTAGACGAAGACCTGACAGAGGCCATTGCCTTGGCCCACGATCTTGGTCACACCCCGTTTGGTCATGCCGGCCAAGATGAGCTCAACCGCTGCATGAAGACACTCGCCCCTGAAACAAACGGCTTTGAACACAACCTTCAAAGCCTACGGGTGGTCGACGAGCTCGAAGAACGGTATCCCGGCTTTAACGGACTAAATCTTTGCTTTGAGACCCGCGAGGGCATTCTTAAGCACTGTTCACTGGCCAATGCGCGCGAGCTCGGTGAGATTGGTCAACGCTTTATCAATCGTACCCAACCATCGCTCGAAGCTCAGCTGGCTAACTTGGCCGATGAAATTGCCTATAACAATCACGATGTCGATGACGGCTTACGATCGGGCCTGATCACGTTACGACAGCTGCAAGAAGTGCCCATATTTGCACAACACTTTGACGCCGTGGCCAAAGGCCTGCCTGATTTGCCTGAACCACGAGCCATCGCCGAAACCATCCGACAGATGATCAACACCTTGATCATGGACGTGACCCAGACCACTTTGGCACGACTGCAGCAGCTTCAACCCAAAAGTGTTGATGACGTGCGTCTGGCACCCGTTTTGGTGACGTTTTCTGAGACGGTGCGTAAACAAGCCGACGAATTGAAAGCATTCTTGCTTCAACAACTCTACCGCCACTACAAAGTCGCGCGCATGACGGGCAAAGCCCGCCACATCGTTAAGCGATTATTTGAGGCATTCCTAGACGACCCCGCCCTACTGCCTCCTGAGTATCGGTGCGCCGGCCAAGCGCAGCAAGCGCGCGCCATCGCCGACTACATCGCTGGCATGACCGATCGGTTTGCTATTCTTGAATATCGACGTGTCTTTAAAATGGATGAAACGTTCTAGCGAAGACGCAACATTTCAGCGCTTTCATTTTGTTTTATGGGGTTCGACATGTTGTCTCAACAAATGAAACCCAAGTATTTGTCCTGCTGGGTCCTAGGCGCCGCGTTGGCGACGCTTAGCGCGCTTGTTGTTGCACAAAACACACCAAGCTCCCCTATCACTGCCGACACGACCAGCGATCTGGCCTTATCCATCACGCAGATCTGTAAACCCATGTCGCGTGGCGGACGCTGCACCTTGTTATTTGTACAAACGCTTGAAGGCCAAGCACCGATTGGTGATGTGACGCAAAGTTGTGCCCCGGGGTGGCTTGCACACATCACGGCCTCGCGTGGCAACGTTGAAAAGGGCGGCATTAATCGAAGTCAAGCTGTGGTCTGCGGCCACACCGATCCTAAGGCCGCTATTCGGGCTTTATTGATCGCGTGTAATACGCAAAGCTTAGGGATCTGCCAAGACGCCAACGACATCGACATCCGTTGGACTTTCTGGTCACCGAGTGAAGCCGACGTGCAGGCACTGCTCATAAACCAGGTGTTAGCCATTGCGCAATTGCCGCAAGCCGCACGCTGCCAATCGCCTGTACCGTTGGTTGAATCCAGCACCTGCCCACCACAGGCTGCTGTGTTTCTAAGACAATCGGGTCTACGCTAGGCCAATGGCAACTCGCTCGCAGTAGGCTCTTGGGTGTCTCGCACTAAGAGTGCAGTCAAATAATGTCCCGTGTGGCTTGCGGGTTCAGCAGCCACTTGCTCGGGCGTGCCTTGCGCCACGATCTGACCGCCACCATCACCACCCTCAGGGCCCATGTCGATGACCCAATCGGCGGTTTTGATCACATCCAGATTATGTTCAATCACCACCACCGTGTTGCCAGCTTCAACCAGCTGATTGAGCACTGACAAAAGTAGTGAAATGTCATGAAAGTGCAGCCCTGTGGTGGGCTCATCCAAAATGTAGAGCGTTCGCCCCGTGCCACGTTTTGACAGCTCTTGCGAGAGCTTGACACGCTGGGCCTCACCACCTGACAAGGTGGTGGCACTTTGTCCCAACCGCAAATAAGAAAGGCCCACATCCATCAAGGTTTGCAAACGCCTAGCCACCGCCGGCACCGCCTCAAAATAAGGAATGGCTTGCTCAACAGTCAGATTCAACACCTCATGGATATTGCGACCGCGGTAACGGATTTCTAAAGTCTCGCGGTTGTAGCGCTTGCCGTGGCAGACATCACAGTCAACATACATATCTGGCAGGAAATGCATTTCAACTTTAACCACACCATCACCTTGGCACGCTTCACAACGACCGCCCTTTACGTTGAAGCTAAATCGCCCCGGATCGTAACCACGTGCGCGCGCCTCAGGCACCCCAGAAAAGAGTTCTCGTATCGGAGAAAACAGACCCGTGTAAGTGGCTGGGTTGCTACGCGGTGTGCGGCCAATGGGGCTTTGGTCAACGCTGATAACCTTATCAAACAGGTCCTCCCCTGCCATTGACTCATAAGGGGCTGGGCGGGCTTGGCTGCGATTGAGCTTTTGTGAAAGCACCGCAGAAAACGTGTCGTTGATCAGCGTTGACTTACCTGATCCCGACACCCCTGAAATGCACACAAAGCGACCGACTGGTACATGCAAATCGACCGCCTTCAAGTTATTACCCGAGCAGCCGAGCAAGGAAACCCGGGGTGTTTTTTTGTTGATTACTCGCCGCTTGGGGATTTCGATTCTTCGACGCCCACTCAAGTACTGTCCCGTCAGGGATTCGGCTGACTCACAAATCATGGCCGGTGTGCCTTGCGCCACCACCTCGCCACCATGCTCACCAGCACCAGGACCCATGTCCACCACCCAATCAGCCTGCCGAATCATGTCCTCATCATGCTCGACCACAATCACGCTATTGCCCAACTCGCGCAAATGGGTCAAGGTGGCGATCAAACGATCATTGTCGCGCTGATGCAAACCAATAGAGGGCTCGTCCAAAACGTACATCACGCCCGTCAAGCCAGAACCAATTTGGCTGGCCAAGCGAATCCGCTGTGATTCACCGCCCGAGATCGTGTCAGCACGTCGATCGAGCGACAAGTAATTAAGCCCAACGTTATTCAAAAAGGTCAACCGTGCTCGAATTTCACGCACGATACGATCGGCCACTTCTTGCCGTGACCCAGCCAGGGAAAGCTGTTCAAACCATGCCAAACAGGCTGACAGTGGCAGTGACTCAACTTCGTGAATGGCTTTTTCTGCGACTCTCACAAAACGGGCATCGGCTTTCAATCGCGAACCGCCACAATCGTGACAAACCTTTTGGCTACGCAGCTTGTTGAGCTCGTCGCGCACGTTCACCGAGTCTGTTTCGCGCCAACGGCGCTGCAGGTTGGGGATCACGCCTTCAAAGGGATGGCGCTTGACTGAACTTTTGCCATTGGGATCGAGGTAAAAGAATGCAATTTCATCAGAACCTGAGCCATAAAGCACCACTTGACGAACTTCTTCGGTTAACGACTCCCAAGGCACTTCCAAATCAAAGTCGTAGTGGGTCGATAGGCTGGCCAACATCGAATAAGTGAACGAATTGCGCTTGTCCCAGCCGACAATGGCCCCTGACTGCAAACTCAAAGATGGAAACGCCACCACACGCTCAGGGTCAAAGACATCAACGTGGCCCAAGCCATCGCATGTCGGGCACGCCCCTGTTGGACTATTAAAACTAAAAAGCCTGGGCTCTAGTGATGCCACGGTGTGGCTACAAATGGGGCAAGCATAACGACTAGAAAACGCTTGGCTGTGATCGGTATCAAGGTTCAACACATTGGCTTTGCCGTGGGCCAACACCGTGGCCGTCTCTAAACTTTCAGCCAACCGGGTCTGGCTGTCTGACTTGATCCGCAAACGGTCAACAACCACTTCGATGACCGGCATGTCGTCTTTGACCAAATGCGGTAAAGGGTCGAGCGACACCATCTCGCCATTGACCCGCAACCGCACGAACCCCTGCGCTTGCAGGCTTTGACACAAGACCCCAAGATCACCCGAAACCGTTTCGAGCAAAGCCGCATCAACCGGTGCAAGAATCGCCACCCGCGTGTCCTGGGGCCACGTCAACAAGGTATCCACCATCTGGCTGATGCTTTGCGCCACCAAAGGTTCATCGTGCGTTGGACAAAAGGGCGTACCCACGCGCGCATAGAGCAAACGCAAGTAATCGTGGATCTCCGTGATGGTGCCGACTGTCGAGCGCGGGTTGTGACCCGCTGACTTTTGTTCAATGGCAATCGCCGGCGACAAGCCTTCAATCAAGTCAACGTCAGGCTTCTCGAGTCGTTGTAAAAACTGTCTGGCATAGGCCGATAAGCTTTCGACGTAGCGGCGCTGACCCTCGGCATAAAGCGTATCAAAGGCCAGCGAAGATTTGCCCGAGCCCGATAAGCCTGTGATCACCACCAACGACTCGCGAGGCAGGTCGAGCGAGACATTTTTTAGGTTGTGGGTACGCGCACCGCGGATACGTATTTGATTCATTAACAAGACTGTCCTGTGTTGACAACCAAAGCGGCGGGCGAAGTTGTCGCGCGCGTGACGTTTTTGGTAGGCAACTTGGTACTATAACGCGCCCAACTCAGATTTCATTGGTATGACTGCTCCGTCCGACTTGATAGCCAACAAACCGGCTCGCTTAGCCCTCACGGCCACCGAGCGTCGTGCCAGCATCACGTTGGCTGGGTTATTTGCCACCCGAATGTTGGGTCTTTTTCTGCTACTCCCGGTGTTTGCGGTGGCAGCCACTTCGCTTGAAGGTGGCCAAGACCCAGCCCGCGTCGGCTTAGCTTTGGGTATTTACGGTCTGACCCAAGCCTTCATGCAAATTCCCTTTGGCATGGTTTCCGACCGTCTCGGGCGCCGACCGGTGGTCCTGTTTGGTTTGACCCTATTTTTAATCGGCAGCATCGTATGCGCCCTGTCTGACGACATTTTCTGGGTGACGATCGGTCGAGCCATTCAAGGATCAGGCGCGATTTCTGCGGCGGTGACGGCATGGCTGGCTGATGCCACCCGCCCTGAGGTTCGCACCCGTGCAATGGCCATGATTGGCGCCTCGATTGGCCTGTCGTTTGCTTTGTCGCTGGTACTGGCCCCAATCATGGTGGGCTGGGCAGGGCTCTCTGGCTTGTTCTGGCTGATCGCGGCCTTGGGCACCGGCGCGCTACTGATTGCCGCCTTTGTGGTGCCCACCGCCCCCATGGCACCCAAACCAGCTGTGCCGGTCAAAGCCACAAAAGTATTGGGCCATACCGGACTATTGCGCTTGAATTTTGGGGTGTTTTGTTTGCACTTGACCCAGGTCGCTTTGTTTGTGGTCATCCCGCCTTTGCTTGTCAGTCTTGGCGGGCTGACGGCCAATACCCTCTGGTACGCCTACTTGCCGGTCTTGTTTGTGTCCTTTCTGTTCATGGTGCCCATTATTTTTGTGACAGAAAAACGCCGCGCTCACGCCCAAGCCCTGCGTCTATCAGTGCTGGGTTTGTTCGTTGTGGGCGTGGGGTTCGCGTTAAGCACCCACCATTGGTGGGCCCTGTTAGGCTGCCTGACTGTTTTTTTTGTCATGTTTAATGTCCTAGAGGCGCTACAACCCTCGTTGGTGTCAAGAATTGCGCCGCCCGAACTCAAAGGCTTGGCGCTCGGTGTCTACAACACGAGCCAAGCACTGGGGCTTTTCTTGGGCGGCGCTGTTGGTGGCTGGTTGCTGCAAACAGCGGGCTCAGTCAGCGTTTTTTGGGGGCTTGCAGCCATCAGCGCTGCCTGGCTAGCGGTTACTTGGCAGCTCACCGTGCCAGACAACGCCCAGGCGTCCACCCCAGCGCCCACCCAGACAGTCTCCACACCGCCACCACCCACATCCCTTTAATTTCAACCCAGATGTGTCTTACACTGATGGATAAATGCATACCGGTGACTGGCGAACCCATCAAGTTTGCGGCACCATGATGAATCTGCGGGGCGCAGTGGCAACGAGCGACTGATCCCCTTTTTGTTCAATTAAATTACGGAGATCGGCATGGCATCGATCAATAAAGTCATTCTCGTTGGCAACCTCGGCCGCGATCCAGAAGTGCGCTACAGCGCTGACGGCGCCGCCATCTGCAACATCTCGATTGCAACCACCAGCAACTGGAAGGACAAAGCCTCAGGCGAGCGACGCGAAGAAACCGAATGGCACCGCATCGTGTTCTACAACCGCTTGGCCGAAATTGTCGGGGAATACCTCAAAAAAGGCCGTTCCGTTTACATCGAAGGGCGCCTGCGCACCCGCAAATGGCAGAACAAAGAAGGCCAAGACGTCTACACCACCGAAGTCATCGCCGATCAGATGCAAATGCTTGGCGGCCGTGACGACATGGGTGGCGGTGGCGGCAACAGCGGTGGCGGTGAATACGAAGGCAGTAGCAGCGCCCCATCAAGACCTGCAGCCCGCCCACAAGCACAACGCCCACAGGCTCCGGCAGCCAGCCCCGCCAGCCTCGGTGACCTTGACGACGATATCCCTTTTTAAATTCTGATGCACGACACAAAACCGCCAGATCAAGGCTGGCGGTTTTGTTTTGGTTTTTACTTTTTTCGTTTTTTTTTTAGTTTAATGGTTTCAATGCCGTTTTAAACCTCTTCACCAAACGTCATGACCGCGTCAGCGGCAAACGCGCCCTGGCCCTCGGGCATGGCAAAGACCGGATTCAAATCAATCGATGCCAAGCGCGGACCGGCTGCAACGGCAAAGGCCGATAGGTTAGACAGCATTTTTGCCAAAGCTTTGATATCAGCCACTGGGTGCCCGCGTGCCCCGAGTAGCAGCGGCGCACCTTTAATCGAGCGAATCATCTCTTGGGCGACGTCTTCACCGAATGGGCAACGGTGCAAAACCACGTCTTGCATGATTTCCACAAAGATGCCGCCCAGACCAAACATGGCCATGGGACCGAACACGGGATCACGGTGAATCCCCAAGATACATTCCACGCCGCCCTTTAACTGCTTGGCCACCAACACACCCTGCAACCGAGCATTGGGTGCAGCTGCGCGTGCGCGTTGCATGAGCGTCTCAAAACCTTCGCGCACGGCTTTCTCACCCTCAATATCCAACAAGACACCGCCGATCTCGGACTTGTGCAAGATGTCGGGCGACACAATTTTCATGACCACCGTGCCACCCATCGCGGCGGCCGCTTTGACCGCCTCATCTGCCGTGTCGCAGACCACTTCCGGTGCGCTGGCAATGCCGTGTTGGGCCAACAATGTCTTGGCTTGTGCCTCGGTAGGCGTCTGGGCAGGCAACTGAACCGTCCCAACAGTCGGTGCTGGCAAGCGCGGCTTTCTTTCAAAAGCCCGCCCAAACTGACCCATGGCGCTGATGGCCTTCACCGCGCGGCTGGGATCCTCAAATATCGCAAACCCGTCCTCTTCGTACTCCTGCATTTGTGCCGGGGTGCCAATGGCCGAAAGCACAAATAAACGGTCAGGAAATTGCGCACTCACATGCCTAAGCTCAGCGCGCAGCCGCTGACCTGTGCTGGCGGCACTGGCCGTGTAGGTAAAAAACCCCAAAATAGAACGGTAGCCGCCATCACGCACCACCGACTCCGTGAAGGTGCGCGCCAATGACATGTCATTTAAAAACTGCGCCGTGACATCGACCGGATTGCGTGGTGCCGCGTAAGGTAAAACATCGGTTAAGGCTTTTTGCGCCTCTAATGGCATGGCTGGCATTGGTAACCCACACGCTTCAGCGGCATCAGAAATAATGACACCTGCGCCCCCACTGACCGTGATGACCCCAAGCGTGTTGTCAGCCGGATAAATACCGCGCGTGGCCAAACGTGCAATGTCAAGCATCTGCTCTGTGGTTTCGACCCGCAACACCCCAAGCTCTGCCATCACCGCATCAAACACCCGATCATCACCCGCAATCGAGGCCGTGTGTGATTGCGCAGCCGCACCACCAACCACACTGCGACCAACCTTCATCATGACCACCGGCTTGCCCGCCAAGCGCGCCTGCTCAAGCGCACGGACCAGCACCTCGGGTCGACGTATCCCTTCCGAATAAAGCGCAATCACGTTCGTGTTGGGGTCATCGACCACCATCTGAACCATGTCGCCAAGCGTCAGGTCGGCCTCGTTACCTGTCATCACCACCGCTGAAAGACCGATGCCATTGGCCACCGCCACCGTCATCAAATGCGCACCATATGCCCCTGACTGACTCACAATCGCCACATTGCCGGGCTTTGGGAAGCCGAGCTCCAGTCCGGTGGCAAAGCTACCGTAAAAATGCACCAACGGGTTAAGCATCCCCAGCGAGTTGGGTCCCAACAAACGCATGCCGTGCTCAGTGGCCACACGCGTCATTTCGTCTTGTAAGCGCGCGCCTTCCTCGCTCATCTCTGCAAAACCCGCGCTAAACAACAAAGCCCCACCGGCCCCACGCTCGGCTAGCGCCGTCACGGTCTCTAAGGCAGCCGAAGCAGGCACCGCCACGATCGCCACATCAGGCGTTTCGGGCAGTGCTTGCACGCTCGGATAAGCCTTCAAGCCCTGCACCGTCTCACGATTGGGATTGACCGGGTAAATCTTGCCGGCATAGCCTTGCTTGAGCATATAAGCGATCGGCTTGCCACCGATGCGTGCCGGATCATCAGAAGCACCAATCACGGCCACAGAGCGAGGATTTAGCAGTCGTGATAGCGCGTTGGGAGGTGCGATTTCAACAGCACGTTCAGAAACAGCAGCAGTGGTTTTAAGGTCAGTCATCGGGGGGTCTCTACAACATTGATTGTGAGCACAGTCTAGGGTAGTGCTGAGGTCAGGACAAATGGTTTTAAGGGTAAATATTTGCGCAAAACAACGTTTCGATGAATATCGAAATATACTAGCGGCTTGCCATCCGAGTACGGCACCCGATTTACTCATCCCATGGAGGCTCCTGATGGAACTTGCCAACGCCGCCCGCATGCTCTCGGCCATTGGTCATCCCATGCGATTGCAGGCCTACCGACTGTTGATGCAGGCAGGGCCTGCCGGACTGCCAGCTGGCCAACTCGCGCAGGCTCTTAAAATGGCGCCGTCATCACTGAATTTTCATCTCAAGGAAATGATCAGTGCCGGACTCATTGCCTCACGCCAAGAGGGGCGATTTGTCATCTATGCCACGGCCTTCCCCGCCATGACCGAACTGATGCAATTCTTGACTGACAACTGCTGTGGTGGCAATCCCTGCCTGCCCATCCCCTCAGACCCCTGTGCGCAAGAACAACCCAAAACCGCCTCTCCCACCAGCACCGCCACCCCATCAACCTGTCGTGAGACTTCATGAGTATTTTTGAGCGTTATTTAAGTGTTTGGGTGGTGTTGTGCATTGTGGCTGGCATTGCCTTGGGTAAAACCATGCCTGAGGTGGCCCATTTCCTGGGTTCTCTCGAAGTCGCCCACGTCAATATCCCCGTGGGTCTATTGATCTGGTTCATGATCATCCCCATGCTCATGAAGATCGACTTCAGTACCATCAGCCAAGTCCGTCATCAAAAGGCAGGCATCGGCATCACCTTGCTGATTAACTGGGGCATCAAGCCATTCACCATGGCCGCACTGGGGTGGTTTTTTATTGCCTATTTGTTTGCCCCTTGGTTGCCTGCCGATCAAATCGACAGCTACATGGCTGGGTTGATTCTGTTGGGTGCCGCACCCTGTACCGCCATGGTGTTTGTGTGGAGCAACTTGTGCAAAGGTGATGCCAACTTCACCATCAGCCAAGTCGCCTTAAACGACTTGATCATGATTTTTGCGTTTGCACCCATCGTGGCGCTGCTGCTCGGCATTTCTTCGATCCCAGTGCCGTGGGCCACACTCTTTTTATCCGTGGTTATCTACATCGTTATCCCGCTGATCATCGCCCAACAACTCAGGGCTCGTCTGATGCGACGTGGCCCAGCGGCCTATCAAGCGGCACTTGCTCGCATTGGCCCCTTCACCACCGTGGCACTGCTGGCTACCTTGATTCTGTTATTTGCGTTTCAAGGCGAAGCGATCGTCGCGCAACCACTCATCATTGGTATGCTTGCCGTGCCGATTTTTTTACAGGGTGTGTTGATTGCTGGCCTAGGCTACTGGCTCAATTTGAAGTGTCGTGTACAACACAATGTTGCTGGCCCTTCAACCATGATCGGTGCCTCAAACTTTTTTGAACTCGCCGTCGCCGTCGCGATCGTGCTTTACGGCTTTGACAGTGGCGCAGCCCTGGCCACTGTCGTCGGTGTACTAATTGAAGTGCCCGTGATGTTGTGGCTCGTTAAGCTGGTCAATCAATCACGCCCCTGGTATGAAGCCAAAATCCGACGTGAGGTGAAGTGGTGACTCATTGCTTAGCACTCAAAAATTAGTGCTTAAGCCATTGGCCTTTTAGCGACCAAATCCACCAAGGCCGAGATGCCTTGGTGGCGCTCACCCTCATTAAGAGCGGCGTCATATTCTTCGAGCAGTTCAATCTCAAAACCACCAAATGCGCTTTGCATGAGCGCCTTGGTATAGAGATGCTCAGCAATTTTGGGCCCGCCCGTGTTGTATTCCAGCTGCTTTAAACCGTAGCCTTCAATCAACACATAACCACCGGGCTTGACGGCACGTTTCATCCCGTCAAAAAGCTTGTCGCGCAATTGAGGATTGGCAAATTGAAAAAAGATACCCACCACCATGTCGAATTGATGGGCGTCCCAATCCCACTGAGTGGCATCAGCCGTCTCAATGTGCAGGGTAGCGCCGCGCTCAGCGGCGAGCTTGCGCGCTTTCTCGGTGGCAGCCGGTGCGGCATCGATTGACCAGACCTCACAACCTTGTTCACTCAACCAGACGCCGTTGCGTCCCTCGCCGTCGGCAATCGCCAACACCTGCATGCCGGGTGTCATGCGCGCAAGGGTTTGCTTCACCAAAAACGCATTGGGCGCCTTGCCAAACAGGTAGTCTTCCGTCGCTAAAAAACGATCGTTCCATTTCGATATCGCAGGCTTCATATCCATCTCTTTTATAACGCTCGTCTTAAGCCAATCGTTGCAACCAACCGTGCACGTCTGGTGCTCGACCGTACTGAATGTCAGTGAGTTCTTTACGCAGTGACAGCGTCAATTCGCCCGCTGGCGCTTCTTCGTCGCCGATCTTAAATTTCTCGCCTTTCAAGCAACAAATTGGCGTCACCACGGCGGCTGTTCCACAGGCAAACGCCTCCGTGATCTCACCAGAGGCGAATCCCTCACGCCATTCATCCAAAGTGATCTTGCGCTCTTGAACCACATGGCCACGCGCACGCGCCAAAGTGATGATACTGTCGCGCGTCACACCCTCCAAAATGCTGCCAGTCAATGACGGTGTCAGTAATGAGCCATCTTTGCGCACCAGAAAAACGTTCATGCCGCCGAGCTCTTCAAGGTACTTGCCTTCTTCAGCGTCCAAGAAAAGGACTTGCGAGCAACCGTTTTGTGAGGCCTCTTGCTGTGGCATTAATGAAGCCGAGTAGTTGCCCCCACACTTGGCCGCACCTGTGCCGCCTCTGGCTGCCCGTGTGTACTGCTCAGAAACCCAGATCGAAACAGGCGCCACCCCTTTGGGAAAGTAAGCGCCCGCTGGTGACGCAATCACATAGTAAGCAGCGCGCTGCGCAGGCCTAACCCCCAAAAACCGCTCATTGGCAATCGTAAACGGCCGCAAATAAAGGCTGGTCTCCGGCGCGCTCGGCACCCATTCGTGGTCAACCATCACCAACTGTTTGATCGACTCAAGAAACTCGGCCTCAGGCAACTCGGGCAAGGCCAACCGTTTGGCTGAACGTTGCATGCGAGCCGCATTAGAAGTCGGGCGAAATCCCCATACCGAACCATCTGCGTGGCGATAAGCCTTCAAACCTTCGAAGATCTCTTGGGCATAATGCAAGACTGACGAGGCCGGATCAAGCGTCAGCGGGCCATAAGGCTGAACGCGCGCATCATGCCAACCTTGTTCGACCGACCAATCAATGACCACCATGTGGTCAGTGAAGTGCAAGCCAAAACCCGGGTTAGCCAAAACCTTATCGCGTTCGTCTTGGCTGGTGCGTTGCTTTGAAGTGGTAACAGTAAATGCAGGAGCAGAAGTTGAGTGCATGATGAGAAATCAGTGATTGCCTTTCACGGCGGGCTTATGATTAACACTTAGGCAACAATTTTTAAAATGGTTGACGCTTTAGTGACAGAATTTCGATAGGATACGCCTTTATACCTAATTTGTTTGCTGTTAGGGGTCGCAACCAGCAAGCAAAACATAACAAAAAGCCACTTTTGGGGTTGCTCGTTTCCAAACGGATGGCTTCGATAACGGAGACGGGACAACCCCATGGCAATTGACACTGAAACCGCCGCAATCACTGTCGGGCGTTACGACTACATCATCATTGGAGCGGGTAGCGCGGGTTGTTTGCTGGCCAATCGCTTGTCATCCGACCCCGACTGCCAGGTCTTGTTACTTGAAGCTGGTGGCCCAGACAACTACCACTGGATTCACATTCCCGTGGGATACCTCTATTGCATTGGCAATCCACGAACCGACTGGCGCTTTAAAACCGAAGCCGACCCAGGGCTCAACGGCCGTGAGCTCGTTTATCCACGCGGCAAAGTCATGGGTGGATGCTCATCGATCAACGGCATGATTTACATGCGCGGACAGCGCCAAGACTACGACGGCTGGCGTGATTTGGGTAACGCCGGCTGGGGCTGGGATGACGTATTGCCCGTTTTTAAAGCCATGGAAGACCACCATGCGGGCGATAGCGAGTTCCATGGCGCCGGTGGTGAGTGGCGGGTTGAAAAGCCCAGACTGTCGTGGGAAATACTGGATGCTTTTCGTCAAGCGGCCGCTCAATCGGGAATCCCAAACATTGAAGACTTTAACCGTGGCGACAATGAAGGCAGTGCCTATTTTGAAGTCAATCAACGCGCAGGCTGGCGTTGGAATACGGTCAAGGCCTTCATCAAGCCTATCAAGCATCGTAAAAACCTAACCATTCTCACCCACGCTCGCACCACCGAATTGTTGCTGACGCAGACCGCCAATGGGGCCACCGTCACCGGCGTGGCCTTCATCAAAGACGGCCAACAGCAACAGGCCTTGTTGCAGTCCACAGAGAGCGCACGTCACAGCGAAGTGGTGTTGTGCGCCGGTGCCATTGGATCAGTACAAATATTGCAAACATCAGGCATCGGACCAGCGAGTCTATTGGCGCAGCATCAGCGTACTGTCTGGGCCGACCGACCTGGCGTGGGACGAAATCTTCAAGATCACCTACAACTGCGAACCATCTTTCGCGTCAACAATGCCAAAACCCTGAACACCATGGCCAATAGCCTCTGGGGCAAAGCCAAAATGGGTCTGCAATATGCGCTAACGCGCAGTGGCCCACTGTCAATGGCACCGTCTCAGCTTGGCGTCTTTGCCAAGTCAAGCCCCGAACGCACTCGCGCCAACGTCGAGTACCATGTGCAACCCCTGTCCCTAGAAAAGTTCGGCGAACCCTTGCACAATTTTCCTGCTTTCACCGCCTCGGTCTGTAATCTACAACCCACGAGCCGCGGCTTTGTTGAAATCACCAGCACCGACACCGCACAGACACCCCGAATCAATTGCTGTTATTTGTCGACTGAAGAAGACCGACAAGTGGCCATTGAAAGCATCCGCCTGACGCGACAAATTGTGTCACAACCCGCATTGGTTCAATATCAACCCCAAGAAATAAAACCAGGTCCACAGGTTGATACTGACCAAGCACTCGCGCAAGCCGCTGGCGATATTGGCACCACCATTTTTCATCCGGTGGGCACCTGCAAAATGGGCAATGACGATATGGCCGTGGTTGATTCAAATCTCAAAGTCCATGGCGTACACGGCCTGCGAGTGGCCGATGCCTCCGTCATGCCAACCATCACTTCAGGCAACACAAATTCGCCCACGCTTGTGATCGCGCAAAAGGCAGCAGACTTTATTTTGAAGGAAAGGGCTACGAGACAGGGCAACCGCTAGAACGACCGCCGACGAACTACAGCGCTCGGGCTTTGAGGGTCACCGCCGTTAACAGGGGATGGATCAGACAGTCGGTCTGAAGGGCTGCACGCTCAAGCACCACCAACTCACCGTCGTGCAAAGAGATCAAGGGGTGGTGCCATATGCCTGGCGCCAAGGTCACGCCTTGGTGCCCATCGACCCAGAAAGCTCGCAGTGTCGACAGGTCTGGCTGGGGTGATGCTGTGTCAGAAGCACTGCGCGCAACCACCACCACAAACGACAGGTCTGCCAAAGGCACAAAGGTTTGACTGCCCAATTGATGGCACTCAAGCATTGACAGTATGAGCGGCAAAGCCTGTGCTTGTGTGCGATAAACAAAAAGCTTGGGGTGACCATCTTGTGCGCTGAGTACTGGGTCAACCGCATCGATTTTTAGGGTGGTGCCTGCATTAATCAAAATACCAGTGGGCGTCTGCCCACCCCCCAAAACATCACCATACGGCGCAAACGCTTCACGCGTCAGAGGGTCAATCGACAGCGCCTCAGGTACGGCGTGACTCATCAGAAGATCACCACGTACAGGCCATAGAGCGCCATAAAGAGCACCACCCAAATGGTCGTCACGCCGATACCCCATGTCTGCCCCATCACACCCTCTTCGCCGTAGGTACGCCGCAAGGATTGCCAAACGCCGCTAGTTACCACTTGCAAAGCGGCCATCACTGCACGCCAAGTTCGACGGACCAACGACGCTATGCTGAACACTATCTTTGGCGCTAATTTCCGGTAGACCCAATCCGTGTCAACGCTTAGCTTACGCTCGCCGCCGAGGTATTTGACCATCAAGAAAAATCCAAGGCCAGTGAACAGTAACAGCTGCAACTCCCAGAACAGGTGGCCTGCGGAGTAGGCGTTGTACTCAACAGGAAACGGCATGAAGCTATAAAGCCACGCGGGATAAATACCAATAAACAGACAGAAAAATGCCGCAATACCCATCGCCAATAACATATTCCAAGGTGCTTCTTTGGGGCGTAAACCAACGTCTTTGCTCAAAAAAGTGAAGTACGGCAACCTCAACCCCGTATACAAGAAAGTCCCCGCAGAAGCCATCGAGAGCAGCAGCCATACCCAAGCAATGCCCTCAACCGCCGCAGCCTCAACAATCATGGTTTTGCTGACGAATCCACTAAATAACGGGAAAGCTGAAATCGACGTAGCGCCAACCATGTAAAGCAAGAAGGTCATGGGCATGTACTTGTAGATACCGCCGAGTTCAGTCAGCTTGCTCTTACCGGTCATGGTGATGACAGCGCCCGCAGCCATGAACAAAACAGATTTATACAAAATGTGAGTAAAAGCGTGCGCCGTGGCGCCATTTAATGCAATCACTGTTCCCATGCCAACCGCAGCCACCATGTAGCCCACTTGGCTGATGATGCTGTACGCCAGCAGACGACGAATGTCGTTCGCCAAGATGCCATAGACCACGCCCAAGAGCGCCATGATCACGCCGAGCCAAATTAAAAAGTCAGTGCCCGGGAAACCCCGGATTAAGGTGTAAACAGCTGTCTTTGTGGTTAACGCACTCAGGAAAATCACACCGGTAATCGTCGCCTCAGGGTAGGCATCCGAGAGCCACGCATGGAATGGAGGCACGGCCGCATTAATGAGAAGACCCAAGAGAATTAAATAGAACGGGAGGCTCGTTGCCTGCATTTGCTCGAATGCCAAAGAGCCCGTCTCGCCATAGAACAACACAATACCGGCCAATAGCATGACACCGCTGACAGCATGAACCATTAAGTAGCGGTAACCCGAGCTGTAAGCGGTTCGCGTGGCGTTACGCCAGATGAGCCAGACTGAGGCCAGCATCATCATTTCCCAAAAAACGTAAAGCGTTAGAAAATCGCCGGCAAATGCCACACCCGTGGCCGCAGCCGCATAAAAAAGCGACGTGACATGCTGAATATTGTCTTTAACGTGCAGCGAGTAAATGGTGGCGATCAAAGTGATCAGACTAAAGACGTAAGCAAACGCCAAACTGAGTTTGTCTGCCCGACCAGTGACCAAATCGAGGCCTGCAAACTCGAATCGACCATAGACGCCAGCTTGTGTTTGAAAAACCAAGAAAATAAACACCAAAGCCAAAGCCACCCGATAACCCTGCTGTATTGAACCTTTCAATAGGGGAATGACCAACGCGCCCAAAATCAACACCACGCTTGGATGCAACCAAAAACCTGTTTGAGCGACAGCATCACCAGCCAATTGCACCTCACTCATCGCCACTCTCCCGCTTGGCAGGGTCGCCCGTTAACTCATTAGGCTTACTTTCATTGTTGTAGTAGTTTTCTGGCCGATACAAAAATTTGTAACCCAAAAACTTAGACACAACCACAATCACGAAACAAGAAAACAAACCGTATGCAGCACCAGCGCCGGGCCAAGACTCCCAAAAGAAACGGTCGTATCCCGCTGGGAAGATGAAGTTGGCAATCACCAGCAGTGCCATCACCGTCAACATGATGCGGCTCAATAACTTAGAGTGATCATGCATCCACTCAAGGGCTCGACCCAATTTGGACAATTTCATGCGCATACTCCTTGGTCCAATCGCGGCCAAAGGCCGATTGTCTTATGGCAGTCACTGAACATTGCCATCACATCACCCCCGTGAAAACGGACTGAATCAATCCACGAATTGGGTCAACAAAGAAAAACAACAGTACGGTGCCGATGGCCGTCAAACACAGCGGCACCAAACAAAAAAGTGGTGCCTCGGCCAAACCAAACCGATGGCCAACGCCATGGGGGGCATGTTTGTCGCCATGATCATCGTGATCGTCTTTCGGGGGTGGCAACAAGAAGGCGCGAATCACGGGTGGCAATAAGTAGGCGATATTTAACAAAGTACTCAATAGAAACACCGCGATCATGATCTGTTGTTGGGCATCAACCGCACCGAGCATTAGGTGCCACTTGCTCCAGAACCCACCCAACGGCGGGGCACCAATGACCGACAAAGCCCCGAGCAAAAACGCAAACATGGTGATGGGCATCTTGCGTCCCAGTCCATCCATTTGGCTGATTTCGGTTTTATGGGCCGCCACATAAATGGCGCCAGCACAGAAAAACAGCGTGATCTTGCCAAAGGCATGCATCACGATGTGTAAGCCACCACCAACAATCGCCAGTTCATTGGCCAACATGGCGCCTAGAACAATATAGGCAAGTTGACTGATGGTGGAATACGCTAACCGCGCTTTTAAATTGGTCTTTTGTAGCGCAACAATGGAGGCTGACAACAAAGTGAACGCGGCAACCCACATGACAAAGTCAGCACTCCAAAGGCTTTGCAAGTAGTCCAAGCCGAAGAGGTAAACCGCAACTTTTAAGACCGTAAACACACCAGCCTTCACCACCGCCACCGCGTGCAGCAACGCACTCACGGGTGTGGGCGCAACCATGGCCGAGGGCAACCAACGGTGAAACGGCATGAGTGCCGCTTTACCAATACCAAACATGTACAAGATCAACAAGATCGCCCCAACACTGCGACTGACTTTGTCTTGCAAGATACCGCCTGGCTGGAACGTCAACGTACCCGCCATGTACCAAGTCACCAACATCGCTGGCAACATCAGTCCAATCGAAGTTCCCAACAAAATACCCAAATAAATCCGAGCACCCCGTTTGGCCTCCTCATTGCCTTTGTGAGCCACCAAAGGATAGGTTGAGAGTGACAGCACTTCATAGAAAATAAAGAGCGTGAACATGTTCTCAGCGAAGGCCACGCCGAGCGCTGCAAAAATCGCGATCGAAAAGCACGCAAAGAAACGGGTTTGGTGCTTTTCTTTGGCGCCGCGCATGTAGCCAATGCCATAGAGCGAGGTCAACACCCAAAGGCCAGAGGCTACCAACGCAAAGATCATGCCCAAAGGCTCAATCGAAAAGCCCAGCGTCAAACCCGGCATGATGTCAAAAAGCGCAACCGAGGGTCGGCCACCGGCGTTCACGCTTGGCAGTAAAGACAGCACCGTTGCAAACAGAATCAAGGTAGAGCCAACCATCACGCTATCGCGCAAATTACGGTTCGAACCCGTGAGCGCAATCGCCCCCGCAAAAAACAAGGGCAACGCCATGGCCAGTAGGATCAGGGAAGCATCACTCATCGCGTACCCCCAAAGAATCCAGCCGCTTCCTGCTCAGCCAACGTAATGGGAATGCTGGGGTCAATCCCGAACCAGATGTTCGCCAAAACCAACACCCAAAGAACCACCAACAAAGGCATTGGCGTCTCACGCACGCCCACCATCGACTGTCCATCGATAGGCTCTTTGAAGTAAGCCACTTCCACCACCTTCCAGATATAAACCACGGCCATCAACGAGCTCACTAAAATCAGAATGGTCAACAAAATGCCCAGACCACCCAGCTCAAGCACCGCTTGGATCAGATACCACTTGCTGATAAATCCCGCCGTCAAAGGAACCCCGATCAGCGAAACACCGGCCAACACAAACCCCAGTGTGGTCCACGGCATGCGCTTACCCACACCAGCGAGCTGTTCTATGTTGGATGAACCAAAACGAAGAACCATGCCAGCCACAGCCACAAACAAAGCCGCCTTGATCAAAGCATGGTTAAAGAAATGGATCATGGCAGCCGTGACACCAGCGCTGTTGGCCAAACTAATGCCCAAAACGATGTAACCAAGTTGCGCGACTGAGGAATAACCCAGCATGCGTTTGAGGTCCCGTTCAAACATGGCGACAGCTGAACCCACCAAGAAGCCACCCACGCATAGCGGAATCAACCAAGATGACAAGAAAGCCGCTTGCGGTCCAAGATTGGGCAACAGCAGTTCATATTGAAAGCGCAACATCACGAACAAAGCGACCTTGGTCGCGCACGCTGCAAAGAAGATCGCAACCGGCGTTGGTGCGCGCTGATAAGCATTGGGCATCCAAGCGTGCATCGGGAAAAGCGCCGCTTTAAGTGCCACACCGAGGATGACAAACCCGCCAGCAATCATGACGGGCAGTGTGTCAGAGACATCGGCCAAGCGCACGGCCATATCAGCAATGTTTAAGGTTCCCGTCATCATGTAGAGGTAACCCACGCCGATCAAATAAAACGTGGCTCCTAAGGTGCCAGTCACCAAATACTTGAAACTCGCAGTCAATGCTTGGCGCTTGGGACCGTTGGCCACCATGACATATGACGCCAGCGACGAGATCTCCATGAATACAAAGATATTGAAAGCGTCGCCGGTAACCGTGATGCCCAATAGGCCCGTCATCGCCAGTAACCAGCATGAGTAAAGCAAAGCCTGATGCGCTTTGCCAACTTCGGCATTCATGCTTTCGCGGCCTGCGACCAAAGCCACAGTCGATGCCCCAGAGATGATCATCAACATCATTGCCGACAATGGGCCAATCGTGAGCCCAATGCCGAACGGCACTGGCCAATTACCGAGTTCGTAGTAAATCACACCGGTCTGCATGACCTGAGCCGCAAGCGCAATGGCCATGGCAAACGTCAGCGCACTGGTCACGGTTGCCACCAACCACGGCAGATTGCCACGACTGGCCAGCAAAGCCAAAAGCGGCGCCACAAATAAGGGCAAAACAACCACTAAGACGGGAAATTGTTCTGTCAAAGTCATGATTCGTGATCCAGCCTGCGGATGTCGCTTTCTTCGATCGAGCCATATTCCTCACGGATACGAATGGCCAACGCCAGACCCAAGGCAGTCACAGCGATTCCGACCACAATGGCGGTCAAAATCAAAACTTGTGGTATCGGGTTGGCGTATATCTGTCCTGGCACTGGCACACCTTGCATGATTGGGCCTGTTCCACCCTCGACCTTGTCCATGGTGATGTAAAGCAAGAACACCGCTGATTGAAAAATACCCAAGCCGATCATGCGTTTAACATAGTTGCCTTTGACAAGCACCGCGTAAAGACCAACGACCAGCAATAAAATGAAAATCCAGTAGTTGTAAAGACCCAGTAAAGTCATGGTTCTGTCCGTTTTTTAGTTAGTAGGTGGGTCGGTTCGCAAAAGCGTTAAAAATCATGACCAAAACCGTGGTGACAGTCAGACCCACACCAAACTCAACCAACAAGATGCCGAAATACTGTCCAACCACCGGATCAGGCCACAGCACGTTGTAGTCAAGGAAGGCGCCACCGAGCAGCATGCAAACCAAACCCACGCTGGTGTAAAGCGTGGCACCAAATGCCGCCAAGCGCAGCATGACTTTTTCAGGCATGGCTTTGGCTGAGCGGTCGGCCCCTTCTAAGATACCGTACAGCATGACAGCAGCGGCGAACAATGCGCCGGCCGAGAACCCACCACCTGGGGTGTACTTGCCGTGAAACTGAACCACCAAGGCAAACAACATCAGTAGCGGTATCACCAGCTTGCCGACCACGCGCAATATGGAATGGTGCTGAACGCCACGAACTTTTGCGGCCAAGGCCTCGCTAGAGATCGTTTGGCGGCGCTTGGGCTTAAAGCTCAGCACCGACAATACGCCGATACCCGCGGTGAAAATCACGATGACTTCACCCAAAGTATCGTAGCCACGAAAGGATGCCAGGATCGCTGTCACAACGTTGGGTATGTTGATTAAATTCGGCGTTTGCTCGAGATACCATGGCGCCACGTGTTGATGAACAGGCGCCATCGGGTCGCCGAGCATGGGTTGCTGGAAGGTCGCCACAAATAGGGCCAGTGCCAACACGCCCAATACAGCCATCGGAAACCAACTGACTCTAGATCGAATAGCCTCTTTCTCGCCGGTCAAAGCCAATGCGCCCATAAATAGCACTGTTGACACACCTGCGCCCACAGCCGCCTCAGTCAAGGCCACATCGGCGGCATCAAGGATAAAAAAGTTGGAGGCCATCAGTAAACTGAAAATGCCAAACCACATGCTCGCCACGAACAGGTTAGTGGCCATAACGGTGGCAATAGCGGCGACGGCCACCAACGTCAATGTGACCAGACCAATGAGTGCAATCATAAATCCCTGCCCTCCTTCGATGGGTCTTGGGAACCAAGCTCAGGCTTTAAGCCACCAAGCAATGCGGTGTTACCCAAGGCATAAGACGACACAGGGCCGGTAAAAAGCAAAAAAACCAAAATGGCCAAAAGCTTAAACGTTGCCAATTCCCAACCCGAATGCAGCATCAGGCCAATCAAAATCAACATCGTTCCCAAGGTTTCGGTCACGCTTGCCGCATGAATGCGGGTGTAGAGGTCTGGCATACGGATGACACCCACGCCACCAACCAACACAAAAAAACCACCCCCAGCCAAGAGCAACCATGACAACCCGTCGACGATCATCTCCATCATGATGAGGCCCCATCTTGTTCACCACCAGACAACGGCACGGCTTGTGCGGTTCGCGCCGCCTGGCGGGCCTCACGATTCTGAAAAAACTGCAACACAGCCAACACACCGATGAAATTAATCAACGCATAAGCGAGTGCCAGGTCTAGAAAGTCAGGACGCTCATACAAGTACGCCACAACAGCCACAAACAATACCGTCTTGGTGCCAAACATATTCATGGCTAGGATGCGATCGTAGATCGTGGGTCCCTTTAACCCCCGTATTGTGGCCATCACCATCGCGACCAAGATGGCCAAGCCCGCAGCAATCAACATCAGCGCTCTCCCATGCCGCGCAGTCGTGCCACGCGGTCGTTCATGTCACCAGTGACCACTCCCTGAGCACCCCCGGCGGTCAACGCATGCACGGTAACCAAACCGTTTTCATCAATGTCAGTGGTCAGCGTCCCGGGCGTGAGCGTGATGGAATTACCAAACAAAACCTCTCGGACTTCGCCACGGCCTTTTGCCTGAACTGTAACCATGGTGGGACTGATCGGCATTTTTTTGGCGAGAATGATTTTGGTGACCTGCAAGCTAGAGATCACGATTTCTTTGAGCAGCCAGGCCCAGTATGGAAAGATGCCAAAGCCCAGGTGCATGGGCACAGACTCATGGTCAACGGTGTCGAATCGGCGCACCAGCCAAACCACCAGCAAACACGAGGCGAGGCCGAGAAACAACATTAACGGAAGATAAAGTCCCGAAAACAAAAGCCACAATACGGCTAGCGTGACAAATAAAACAATAATCTGCATGTAGCGGCCACCCTGTCTTTGTTGAAACAAAACCAATGTCAGGCACGATGTTGTGAGACATCAGTTGCCCTTAATTACCCGGCCAAGGGTCGAACACTCGAGGCATTATAGGGTCACTGTCGCATTATGGAAAATCGACAGACTGTCGCCCCAGCCACTAATCACTCAGTCTATTTGAGTTTGTTGCCATGGCTTGTCTCAACCATAATTGCTGCAGTATGGGCTAGGCAAGGGTAATCTTTTAAAGGATGATCGTGCTGAACAACTCTTAATACAAAAGCGAAATCGGAACACGACATGGCACAAAAAATATTTCCGGGTTTAAAAATTCTCGACCTGACTCGCATCGTAGCCGGCCCACTGTGCACACAGAACATGGCCGATATGGGTGCGACAGTCTACAAAATTGAAAAGCCTGGCTTAGGCGATGACTCGCGTGTGATGGGACCCAAACCTCGCGTCGCCGACGGTCAACGACCGATTGATGCAGCCATGACATTTCTTGCTTACAACCGCGGCAAGCACTCCGTTACCATCGACATCACCAAACCTGAGGGCGCAGCCCTTGTCCGAGCATTGGCCTCGCACTGCGACGTCATGCTCGAGAACTACAAGTCCGGTAGCCTTAAAAAGCTTGGCCTTGATTACGACAGCATCAAGGCCATCAATCCCAGCATCATTTATTGCTCACTGACCGGCTTCGGCCATGACGGGCCCTATGCGGGCCGACCCGCCTATGATTTTATTTTGCAGGGCATGGCTGGACCCATGAGCACTTGTGGCCAACCCGACGGCTCGCCAGGGGCCTCACCCATGCGCACCTCCATGCCCACCACCGACCTCATCACGGGTCTCTATATGAACGTGGCCATTGTGAGCGCGCTTTATCACCGATTAACCACTGGCGAGGGTCAATACATCGAATCAACGTTGCTTGATGCCTCCGTCGCCTATAACGGGCACTTGGCCGTGAGTTATTTGAATTCAGGCGTGATTCCAAAACGTGAAGGCAATGCCAATCCGATTGCGGCACCCTCAGACGTATTCGCCTGCGCCGACGGCTACCTGATCATCGCAGCCGGTAACGACCGGCAGTTTGACGGCTTATGTCAAGCCATTGAAATGTCTCATCTGACAAAAGATGCCCGCTTCATCAGCAGTCAGCAGCGCATCGAAAACCGGGAAGCGCTACGCGAGCAAATCGCCCAACGGGTTTTGCAGCACAGCAAAGCCCATTGGCTGGATCGATGCCGCGAATTCAACGTGCCAAGCGGGCCTATTAACAACATGCAAGAAGTCTTCGAAGACCCTGCGGTCAAACACCGCGGCATTGTGGTGGATGTGCCCACGACTGGCGGGGCGTCTCTGAAACTGGTGCGAAACCCCATGCGCTTCGCCAAGACCCCTGTTGAACACCGCGCGCCGCCAGAGCTCGGTGCCGATACCGACCAAGTGCTAGCACAGGAACTCAACCTTGATAAAGCGGCGCTTGATGCACTCAAGCAAAGGGGCGTGATCTAGCACTGCAGCCCTTTGGCTCGATTATTGCTTACCGAACCAGGGGTTGATACTTCATTTCAGTTAACAAATTTCATCGCAACAATCACGAGGGGAAGAACGTGACCGTCGATATTGCTTTTCAGACAATGACCGAATTGGCCGAGGGCTTGGCCACCAAACAATTCAGTTCTCAAGAAGTCGCACAACACTACTTGGGCCGTATCAGCAAGGCCAATAAAAAGCTTCACGCATACGTCTCGGTTGACGAAGACATGGCGCTAGCAATGGCACGTGCAGCCGATGATCGCCGAGCCAAGGGCATTTCTCTGAGCGCATTAGATGGTGTGCCGTTTGCGGCCAAAGACCTGTGCGAACTCACAGGTCACGTCACCACAGCAGGCTCACAAGCTTGGCACGACCGTCGCAGTGCAACCGACTGCACGGCCCTGATGAAGTTATTGCGCAGCGGTATGGTGATGCTTGGTAAAACCCATATGGTGGAGTTTGCCTTCGGGGGCTGGGGCACCAACCCGGTCATGGGCACCCCTTGGAACCCCTGGGATCTTCGGACCCATCGCGTACCCGGTGGCTCATCAAGCGGCTCAGGCGTAGCGGTAGCGGCTGGCTTGGCGCCAGCGGCCATTGGCTCAGACACGGGCGGCTCGATACGAATCCCGTCGGCACTGAACGGTCTTACCGGCCTTAAAACAACCCATGGCCTGATCAGTTTGCATGGGGCAGTCTCCTTATCGACCTCGCTTGATACTCTTGGGCCCATGACTCACAGCGCCATGGATGCGGGTGCTTGGACCGCACTCATGGCGGGCCCCGATCCGCTTGATCCAGGTAGCCTTAACCGGCCCACCTTTGAATGGCGGGGCGATCAGCCGCTGGATAAACTGCCATTGGCTGGCGTGCGACTGGCTGTTTTACCGGCGAGCCAATACCCGATGCCCGTTGATGAGGCTTCTTTGAAAGCGTTTGACGACGCTTTCAAGATTTTAACGTCGCTTGGGGCTCATCTCACCGAGCTGACGTTGCCCTTTGACTTTGACGACCTGATGAAGCGCAACGGGCAAATCATTGCCGCTGAAGCCTTTGCAATTCATGAAGAGTACGTTGATGATGCCAAGCTGCCGCTCGGACCCGCTGTGCGCCAACGGATCCAAGCCGGTCGAGCCATTTCTGCCGGCCAATACGTGCGCGCCCTTGCCCATCATCGCGCTTGTAGCGCCCAATGGGGTGCCCTGATGCAAAATTACACCGCCCTTTTTACGCCGGCCATTCCTTTCCCTGCGATTGCGGTGGCAGATGTTAATGAGCAGCAAACGCCCATGGCATCATTTTCTCGGGCCGGCAACTACCTGACCGCCTGCGGCCTGGCCTTACCGGCTGGTTTGAATAACGACGGATTGCCGCTCAGTGTGCAACTGTTGGGCAAGGCCTTCTCAGAAGCCGAGTTATTGCGAATTGGCGTGGCCTTTCAGCACGTCACCAACTGGCACCGGGCAAAGCCAGACCTCACTGGCCTCGGGTTGTAAACCAGTCGGCCAGCGAGCACCTTGGCAGTTAAACGCTCGCTGGCCGATCGAATTTAAGCAAAAGGCGCTAAAATCATGGGCTTTCCATCGAATTTGTAGAACTTTTGCTGAAGGAGTGAAAGGTGCCTATTTATGCCTATCGTTGCACCGAATGCGGACACGCTGAAGACGTTTTGCAGAAAATGTCTGATGCGAAGCTAACGGACTGTCCCGCCTGCGGCAAGTCAACCTACGCCAAGCAAGTCACCGCGGCGGGCTTTCAGCTCAAAGGCTCGGGCTGGTATGTAACCGATTTCCGCAATAACGGCGACAAACCCAGCACTGTCACCGCGCCCAGCACCACAGCTGCCGCTGACAGTAAACCGGCGCCATCTGCTGGCTCCGCCAGTGACACCAAATCTGGTGACAGCAAGTCCAGCGAAAGCAAAACGAGCGACAGCAAACCGAATGTCAGTAAACCCAGTGAAAGCAAACCGAGTTCACCAGCACCGGCTGCCACTGGCAGTAATTAGTCGTTAAATAATGTTTTTTCTGGGGTGCCAGCACCCCAGGCCCGCCCCTTAAGGAGCACTTCCGAATGCGTACTTGTTATACCGGTGAGGTTAGCCGCAACCACCTTGATCAAACCGTGACTTTATTTGGCTGGGTACATCGCCGTCGCGATCATGGCGGGGTCATCTTTATTGACTTGCGCGACCGAGCTGGCTTGGCTCAAGTGGTATTTGATCCTGACAACGCAGTGGCCTTTGAAGTGGCTGAGCGACTGCGTAATGAATACTGCATCAAGATCGTTGGTCGGGTGCGTAACCGCCCCGAAGGCACCACCAACAGCGATCTGGCCTCGGGCGAGATTGAAATTCTTTGCGATGGCGTTGAGATCTTGAACGCTTCGGTGACGCCCGCGTTCCAGCTTGATGATGAAAATCTCTCAGAGACCACGCGCTTAACGCACCGTGTGCTTGACCTGCGACGAGGTCAAATGCAAAAAAACCTGACCCTGCGTTATCGGGTCAGCATGGCCGTTCGGCAATACCTTGATCAGCTCGGTTTCATCGATATCGAAACCCCGATGTTGACCAAGAGTACGCCCGAAGGCGCTCGCGACTATTTGGTGCCCTCACGCGTGAACGCGGGTGAGTTTTTTGCTTTGCCACAATCGCCTCAGCTCTTCAAGCAGTTGTTGATGGTGGCGGGTTTTGATCGTTACTACCAAATCACCAAATGCTTCCGTGACGAAGATCTAAGGGCCGACCGTCAGCCTGAATTCACACAGATTGATTGCGAGACCTCATTTTTGGGTGAAGAAGAAATCCGCGCGATTTTTGAAGGCATGATTCGCGACGTGTTTCAATCAACCCAAGGCGTCTCCTTGGCCAATCCGTTCCCTATCATGACTCACGCTGAAGCCATGCGGTTGTATGGCTCTGATAAGCCAGACTTGCGAGTGGCCATGCAATTCACCGATTTGTCTGATGTCATGCAAGACGTGGACTTCAAGGTGTTTGCCCAAGCCGCGCAAACGCCTGGCAGCCGTGTTGTGGCGCTGCGTGTGCCCAACGGCGCCGCCTTATCGCGCAGCGAAATCGATGCTTACACCAAGTTCGTGGCGATCTATGGTGCCAAAGGCCTGGCTTGGATAAAAGTCAACGAAGTGGCCAAAGGCCGCGACGGTCTGCAATCACCGATCGTCAAAAACATCCACGATGCCGCCTTGAACGCCATGATCGAACGCACCGGCGCGCAAGACGGTGATTTGCTCTTTTTTGGGGCTGACCGCAGCAAAGTGGTTAACGACGCCATCGGTGCACTGCGCCTCAAAATCGGTCACAGCGACTTTGGCCAGGCCAACGGTCTGATGCAACCGGGCTGGAAGCCATTGTGGGTGGTGGACTTTCCCATGTTTGAATACGACGAAGAAGCAGGCCGCTTCACGGCTGCTCACCATCCCTTCACCAGCCCCAAAGATGGCCACGAAGACTTACTGGCCACCAACCCCATCGAAGCGCTCTCAAAAGCCTACGATATGGTGCTCAACGGCAGCGAGATCGGTGGTGGCTCAGTACGTATCCACCGTGAAGAAGTTCAAAGCAAAGTGTTCCGTGCACTCAAGATTGACGAGCAAGAGGCGCAACTCAAGTTCGGTTTCTTATTGGATGCACTGCAATACGGCGCACCACCGCATGGTGGCATTGCCTTTGGCTTAGACCGTATCGTCACCATGATGACCGGCGCTGAGTCAATTCGTGACGTGATTGCTTTCCCCAAGACCCAGCGCGCGCAGTGCTTGCTCACGCAAGCGCCTTCGGCTGTGGACGAGAAGCAACTCAAAGAGCTGCACATTCGCCTGCGCCAAAGCGACGTGCCAGCACCACAGCCCTAAGCTGATGGCAAGGCTGCGACTGGTCAGCTACAACATTCACAAAGGCCGCTCATTGGGTGGTCGTGATTCTTTGAACGAGTTGCGCCTAGGCTTGCACGGCCTGCACCCTGACATTCTCTTTTTACAAGAGGTGCAGGGGCGCAACGAACAACGCATGAATTTGCATGCACAACACGAATCCTTGGGTGCCGCCTTGCGCATGGAAGTGGCTTACGGCTGCAACGCTATCCGTGACCGCACCGATCATGGCAATGCTTTGCTGTCGCGCTTTCCCATTGACAGCTTCGAAAACGAAGACGTATCAGACCACGCGCTTGAGCAACGCGGGCTACTGCACGCCGAGGTCAACATTGCCAGTCGCACCGTTCACTGCTTCGTGGTTCATTTGGGTCTTTTTGCCGATAGCCGTGTCCGTCAAGTACAAGCCATGACCGAACGCATCAAACGCTTGGTGCCAGACGATGCGCCGGTCTTGATTGCTGGCGACTTTAACGATTGGCGTGACGAGCTTGCGCCTCTTTTTATCAAGCAACTCGGGGTGCATGAAGTGTTTTCTTTGGCACCAAAAACAGCTGGTGATATGCCGCGACTGCGTGACTCAATGCGCCAACTCGGCCAAGTGTTACGCGGCCAAAAACCCTTCTCGTCTTTGTCGCGGGAAAAGCACCAACACATCAATCAGTTGCCACTCGAAGGCGCCCAAGCCATCCGACGCCCCCCGAAAACATTCCCCGCCAAGTTTCCCATGCTTAGGCTAGACCGCATTTATCAGCGTGGCTTCGCGGTCAAAAAAGCGCAAGTATTGCGCGGTAAACCTTGGACCTTGCTGTCCGATCACGCCCCAATCGTGGTGGACGTCGAGCTCGGCTAACTCAAAGGTGTACGTCTAGCCAATGGCGCTAGCCATTAGCATGGTGGCGATGCCCCACATCATCAGAGCCACAAACGCATCAATCCAGTGGCGAATGCGATCAAGCGTCAAGTGACCTCCAAGCCACCAGATCAAAGCGCCAAACACCAAGAACCAAACCCCTGAGCCCACAATAGCGCCCAGACCAAAGGCTGTTTGCGCCTCGCCCTCATAGGCTGTTGATGCACTGCCAATCAACACTGTGGTGTCAAGCCAGGCGTGGGGGTTGGGCACAGAAAAACCCAAGGCAGTCACGATCGCATGCATGCGACTGACCGCGGGCTCAACCGGCTGATCGCTGGTCGTGATTTGTCGACGCATCAAAAATCCGTGCCAAGCGCGCTTGGCAGCCAGCGTTCCGTACACCCACAAAAATATCACCCCTGCTGTCAATAACGCGCTACGCAACCAAGGGGCCGCCGCCGTCATGACCGCTAAGCCGTAAACACCCGTGGCAATCAGCACCATGTCAGCCAAAGCGCAGACGCCAGCGGTTAAAGAGGCCGCACTCCGAGCGCTTTATCAGACAAAATAGATCAAAATCAAGCAGCTGACTAATGACCTGCGCGCTGGTAGTTGTCTTCGAGCCTGACAATATCGTCCTCGCCCAGATAGCTGCCCGATTGGACTTCAATGATTTCCAATGGGATTTTGCCGGGATTGGCCAGGCGATGAATCTCACCGAGCGGGATATAGGTCGACTCGTTTTCACTCAAGACCATGACTTTGTCGCCACAGGTGATTTCTGCCGTGCCTTGAACGACGATCCAGTGCTCGGCGCGATGGTGGTGTTTTTGTAGGCTCAAACTAGCGCCCGGTTTGACCATGATGCGCTTGACCTTAAAGCGATCGGCCTCATCGATGCTGTCATACCAGCCCCAAGGCCGATGCACTTTGCGGTGCAGCTGGTGTTCTTCACGCTTTTGCTTCGAAAGTAACTCGACGATGGTCTTGACCTGCTGGGCTTGGTCGCGATGGCCCACTAACACCGCATCGGCGGTTTCAACAATCACCAAATCCTCAACGCCGACCGTGCCCACCAGCCTGTGACTGGCGTGAACCAACGTATTCTTGGTGTTGATGGCCACTGCGTCACCGACAGTCACATTGCCCTGATGATCTTTTTCACCAAGCGCCCAAACCGCATCCCACGCCCCCAAGTCGCTCCAACCAGCGTCTAGCGCCACGACTTCAATCAAAAACTCACTGCCTGGGCATCGCTCTAGCACGGCATAGTCAGCCGAAATGGCGGGGGCCGCTAAAAAGGCCTCAGACAATGGTCGAACAAATTGGTGGTCAACCGCGGCACCGGCCCATGACGCCTCCACACGTTGACTGATTTCAGGCGTGAAACGCTCGATGGCTTTGAGCCAAACGCTGGCTCGCACCACAAAGATGCCGGCATTCCAGGCGTATTCCCCACTGGCCAAGTACTGCTGCGCGGTCTCAAAGTCTGGTTTTTCTGTGAACTGAATGACGGGCCAGGCCTCATCAGCGGCGGCTTGTGCGCCACGCCGTATATAGCCGTAGCCCGTTTCTGGACTTATCGGTGACACGCCAAGTACCACCACCGCACCGGTTTGGGCCCGTTCAATGGCGCGCCTGAGCGCCTGACTGAAGGCAACACCATCGGTGACCACTTGATCAGCGGGTGACACCACCAAGATGGGATCAATATCGGCTGGGGCTGCAGCAATCGCTGCTTTTGCCGCGAGGGTAATAGCCGGTGCGGTGTTACGCCCCTCAGGTTCAAGCAACAACAAGGCATCCGTGCCGACATCAAGCTCGCGCCACTGCTCTGCCACCAAAAACCGATGCGACTCGTTGGTCACAATCAGGGGTTGAGCCGACACCAATGACGGACTTGCTAGGCCGACCAATCGCTTAACGCTTTGTTGAAACAAACTTTGTGTGCCGTGCAAGACCAGAAACTGCTTGGGAAACCCGGTGCGCGACAAAGGCCAGAGACGACTACCCGAGCCGCCGCATAAAACCACGGGGGTGTAAGTCATCAACGAGGTTTCAAGCATGGATGTCCTTCATAGGGTTCAAACGTGGGATTACCCGAGTGATTCGGCGGGCCGCGAAACTGCGCTTAGTTTAGTTCACGCGGACGTGGTGCGTCATCACATCAAGCACCACCTTACCGTCTTCGCTAAGCACTTGGGTGCGCGAGACGGCGGTCAATCGGCCACGATGCGTCACCGTGGTCTCGCTCAACAAGGTCGAGCCGATTCCTGGGCTGACGTAGCTTGCATTCACACCCGTGCAACGCCATTGATCGCCCAAAGCCGCATTGGCAGACATTAACGCCAAGCCCAAAGTGACACCGCCTTGCACGTGACCCACCCGATTGCCCACGTGCGCACCGTTGGAGAGCACGGCCTTGGCGCCTGGCGTGGTGCTTTGAACATCAGCACCCAACAAGAGCGACCAGAAACTTTGTGCCTGATCGGCCCTCACCCAGTTTTCTAGGGCCTCACGACTGCGATCAACGATCTCGCGCTCAGGCACCGACAGTGTTTCGATGGCAGGACGCGGCAAATCGGGCGCCGGTTGCTCGATCCATGGAATGGGATGCAAAGTCTGGCCTTTCGGTGCTGGCAGAACCATGAAGGTACCCGTGCCAAACGCCACCACTTTGTCGCCAGCCATAATTCGAGTGCGGCTCATGCCCAGGCGACCCGTTGACTGCGCAAAAAACCCTTCCAACTCGCCGTGTGCTGCAAGATCACCTGCGAGCGGCTCACCAGTCAGTTGGAGATTCAGTGATACGGTGGCTAGCCGTGCTGTTGGCGTGGCGGCCGCACGCACCGCATTGGCCAATGCAAAATCAGCCAACACGGTTAAGGCACAGGGATCCACACAACCTTTGCCGTCAATCAGGGCCGGGTGCGCGGGCATGGTCACGCGCGCATGACCGCCACCCACGCCTTCGAAGGTAAGACCCAAAAAGTTGCCACAAAAGTGATAGCCAGGGGTGCGATTCAACGCGATGGCTTTAAACACTTGATCGAGAATTTGGTCTGATAATTGACGGCTAGTGGGCATGCGTTTTCCGTGTTTTGTGTCAAGGCGACTATACACTTATGACATCTTGCCAAACACCAAACCAGACGCGCTGTTGTTCGATAAGCCACCATGACGCCTGCTCGCCGAATCGCCCATTTAGACATGGATGCTTTTTTTGCATCGGTTGAGTTGTTGCGTTATCCACAGCTCAAAGGTCACGCTGTGGTGGTGGGTGGCAAGAACGTGCCCGCCCCGTTTATGGACGACACGGGCCAGTGGCAGTATGGGCGGCTGGGGCAGTACGCCGGGCGCGGGGTGATCACGACCTCGACCTATGAGGCCCGCGCGCTTGGCGTTTTTTCTGGGATGGGGCTGATGCAAAGCGCCAAGTTGGCCCCAGAGGCCATTTTGTTACCCGCTAACTTTGAGGCCTACCGAGACCACTCCCGACGCTTTAAGCAAGCCGTGGCTTCAGTGGCGCCCATCATGGAAGATCGGGGCATCGATGAGATTTATCTTGACCTGACCGATCTCGATTCAGACACAGTGTCATTGGCAAAACGCATCAAGCAAGCCGTTTTTGATGCCACTGGCTTGTCTTGCTCAATTGGCATCACCCCCAACAAACTACTCTCTAAAATCTGCTCTGATCTGGATAAACCCGATGGTTTGACCTTGCTGAGCGCTGAAGAAATTACCACTCGCATCTGGCCGTTACCCGCAAGCAAGGTCAACGGTATTGGTCCCAAAGCGACTCTTAAACTCGCAGAACTTGGTATTCACACCATTGGTGATGTGGCCCAAGCGCCAATACTGGATCTTCAACAAGCGTTCGGGCGTCAAATGGGGCAATGGTTGCATGAGGTCTCGCACGGCATTGACGATCGACCGGTGGTGACCTATCGCGACCCGAAGTCTCTGAGTCGCGAATCAACTCTGGCTGCTAACCTACACGTCAAGCACGACCGCGAAGCCCTGACTCGTATGGTTGATGATCTTTGCCAACGCGTGGCTGAGGACTTGGCACACAAGCAGCGTCGCTGCAAAACCGTCGGCATCAAGGTTAAGTTTGCCGACTTTTCTGTGGTTACGCGCGACTTAACCGTACTTGAACCCATCGGTGAGGCACGTGACATCCGCGATGCGGTGTCAGAATGTCTGAAGCGCGTGGTCTGGCACGATCGCATCCGACTGCTGGGCGTACGTGCCAGCGGCTTGGTTAGCCCGAGCGAAGACCCACCGGTGCCGCAACTGCCCCTCTGGCGCTTGGGTCAATAAGCGCTCGAACGGTTTGCGCGGCGCTGGCAGCACCGGTCATCTTAATCGGCTCAGATCGGCCACCATCAAGCAACACTCGCAAGGCTGCGCCAAACTCACCGGCTGACAACTGCTCAGCTGTGATGATTTGAACGTGACCACTGTCACTCACCCAACGCATCAAGGCTTCACTTTCTGGCCAGTCTGCACGTGTCACTGACAAGATCGGTGTGCCCGCTGCGCAAGCCTCAACAAAGGTGCCATAGCCCGGTTTGGTTAACACCACGTCGCTGGCCGCGATCAAGGTTTGGTAGGCCGGCGCATCGTCATCGACCACCACAGCATATGGGTGCTGGTTGGCGAGCGCCGCCGTCACCAAATAAATCAAAGGTCTGCCGTTGCAATGCGTCGGCCAATTCGCGGGTTTTAGTTCGGTCGCAATGCCGCCCATGCTGACCAAGACCAACCATGCATCACGCGTTTGTATGTTTGCGGTTTTCTGGCTGCTTGCCTGCTTATTGTTTTGCTGCTGGCCGGTTCTCTGAACCCATTGAATTAAAGTCTCTCGACAATCCTGAGGTGGTGACTCGCCGACCACACCGATCGAACGGGCATTGGCAAGGCCCACCATTGGCATGCTCGGGGTCGGTTGCAGAAAGACCGCCGCGCTGGCATAGGCGTCACGCATGGTCTGTACGATCCGCTCAAATTGTTGCAAGCCCAAACCCACTTCGCTCAGAGCCGCCGGACAAGCGCGCACACTTTGCAGCAAAATGTCAGCCCAATTCAGTGAGCACATGGCCACTGAGGTGATACCCGCGTGCGAGGCTCCCGCCAAGGTCAAGTAAGGAATGTCGGCAAACACCAAGTCCGCAGCTTGTGCCGTCAATTGTTCGGCCACCCGGTCCACATGCCTTGACCAATCGGCGTGTAAGACCTGATAACGACTTAAGCTCGCCGGTAAGTCAATCTGCAAAGCGCTACGCATTTGCATGCCGAAATCATCAGTAACATCATCTATTGCGAACGGTACGCGAACGCGCTGGGTTATTTGCGAGGCTGGCAGCTTGGAGCGAAGGGTAAAACGGATCGGTGCGGGCGTTTGCGTGGTTTGATCGGCAAATTGATTCAGCACCGGGGCGACTTGCGCCAGATGACCAAATCCGTGTGCAGAGATGGCGACCACACCATGTTTTGTGGGCAATGCTTGGCTCATGGTGTACCACCGATCAGGATTTGCTATTTCCGGTTCGATCTTGTGCGGTTTGACCTTGTTCTGCTTTCAGTTGCTCCAGTGACAGTGCTTGATCGGCTTGGTCCTTAACTGACAGCAGGGGCTGGTCAGTGATGGGCCATTCGATACCGATCGCTGGGTCAGCCCAGTAGAGTGACTTCTCGAAAGCGGGGTAGTAATAATCAGTCGTCTTGTAGAGAAACTCAGCCACATCGCTTAACACCAAAAAGCCATGGGCAAAGCCAGGCGGCACCCACAGTTGTTGCTTGTTGTGCTCGGACAAATGGTGACCGGTCCACTGACCAAAGGTCGCCGAACCGGGCCGCACATCGACGGCCACGTCAAACACTTCGCCAACAGTCACCCGCACCAACTTACCTTGAGTGTGTTGGGTCTGAAAATGCAAACCGCGCAGCACGTGTTTGGCCGATCGGCTGTGATTGTCTTGCACAAACGTGACGTTAAGGCCGGTGGCTGCTTCGAAATCCTGCTGGTTAAAGCTTTCAAAGAAAAAGCCCCGCTCATCCCCAAATACTTTTGGGGTGAGTAACAAAACGTCAGGTAACGCAGTGGTTTGGACGGTGTAAGGCATGGCTAGGCGTTGCGCTGTGAAACCAGGCGCAAAAGATATTGGCCATAGCTGTTTTTTTGCAGGGGGGCGGCGAGCTTTTCAACTTGTTCGCGATCAATCCAACCGTTGTGTAGCGCAATTTCTTCTGGGCAAGAGACCATCAGACCCTGACGCTTTTGAATGGTCGAAATGTAGCTTGATGCCTCAAGCAAGCTGTCTTGTGTGCCGGTGTCGAGCCAAGCATAACCGCGGCCCATGATTTCAACCGTGAGTTGCTCGCGCTTTAAGTATTGCAAGTTAACGTCCGTTATCTCGAGCTCGCCCCGGGCTGAGGGCTTGATGTCTCGGGCAATGTCGCAAACCGTGTCGTCGTAGAAGTACAGTCCTGTCACGGCATAGTTACTGCGGGGTTGCGCGGGCTTTTCTTCTAGGCTCACGGCGCGCTGTTGCCCATCAAAGGCCACCACACCATACCTTTCAGGATCGTGCACGTGATAAGCAAAAACTGTCGCCCCACTGGGTTGCGAATTGGCACTTTCTAGCAACTTCACCAAATCGTGGCCATAGAAGATGTTGTCGCCAAGCACCAAGGCGCTCGGGTCCCCGTTAACAAACGAGCGCCCAATGATGAAGGCTTGTGCCAAACCGTCTGGTGAGGGTTGCACGGCGAACTGAATGTTCATGCCCCACTGGCTGCCGTCGCCTAACAAGGCCTCAAACCGCGGGATGTCTTGCGGTGTGGAAATCAAGAGCACATCTCGTATGCCAGCAAGCATCAGGGTGCTCAAGGGGTAATAGACCATGGGCTTGTCGTAGATGGGTAGCAACTGCTTAGACACCGTCTGCGTGATGGGGTAGAGACGCGTGCCTGAGCCACCCGCCAAAATAATGCCACGGCGTGCGGTTTGATTGTTATTAACCATATTGCTTTTCTACCCACTGTCGATAATCACCGCTGGTGACGTTTTGAACCCAAGCTGGGTTTTGTAAATACCAGCGTACTGTTTTTTCTAGACCAGACTCAAAGGTCTCTTCGGGTGACCAGCCAAGTTCTGCCGAAATCTTACTCGCATCAATGGCATAGCGTCGGTCATGCCCAGGACGGTCTTTCACAAAAGTCATCTGATCAGCACAAGGCTTGCCATCGGCCCGTGGCCTTAAAGCATCCAAGTGTTGGCAAATGGTTTTAACGACCTCAAGGTTGGCTTTTTCATTATGACCACCAATGTTGTACGTCTCACCCACCCGACCGTCTTGCAGGACACGAATGATGGCGCGCGCATGATCTTCAACGTACAACCAATCTCGGATTTGCTGGCCGTCACCATAAATGGGCAGTGGCTTACCTGCTAAAGCGTTCAAGATAACCAGTGGGATCAACTTCTCAGGAAAGTGATAGGGTCCGTAATTGTTGCTGCAGTTGGTGGTGAGCACAGGCAAGCCATAGGTGTGGTGCCAAGCGCGAACCAAATGATCCGAGGCCGCTTTGCTGGCCGCATAAGGACTGTTGGGCTCAAACGGGTTGGTTTCGCTGAAAGCGGGATCGTTGGGCGCCAAGGTGCCATAGACTTCATCGGTCGAAACATGCAGAAATCGGAATGCAGTTTGCCCAGGTACAGACAACGACTGCCAAAACCCGCGAACCGATTCCAGCAGATGGAACGTCCCGTTCACGTTGGTTTCGATGAATTCGCCGGGCCCGTGGATCGATCGGTCAACATGCGACTCAGCGGCAAAATTGATCACCGCCCGAGGCTGGTGCTCTTGCAGCAGGCGCGCAAGCAACTCGCGGTCACCAATATCCCCTCTCACAAAATGGTATCTGCTATCTGGTTGAAATTTCGATAGATTTTCTAGGTTGCCGGCATAGGTCAGCTTGTCGAGGTTGAGGACTGGCTCATCGGAAAGTGACAACCAAGTGTGTATAAAGTTGCTGCCAATAAAGCCCGCACCGCCAGTGACAATGATCATGTTTGCTCACTTTCCTAAGAGATTCAATTGTACCAAATCAGCTGTTTTGATACCGAAAAGCAGCCAAAAGCATTGTCCGTACATTACCAAAATGTGTATATGATTTAACGCAAGAGTTCTCAAAAACTCGGGCTAATCAAAAAACACAGGGGGATCAAATGAGGGAAATTAATACCGTATATGTTGCTTGCCTGACTCGCTCGATCGCGGGAGACAAACAATGAACGGACTTGGACGCATCGTACACAGCCGCGAATCTCGCCGCCAGGCCATGAACAAACCGGTCGCTGCTTTTGAGAACCTGGGTCGCCCTGAAAACTTAGCCGATGAGATTGCGCAACAACTGCGTGACCGCATTCTGAAAGAAACGCTTGGCCCAGGCCAGCGCCTACCAACCGAGCAAGCACTTGGCGCACAGTTCGGCGTCAGCCGCAACGTGGTTCGCGAAGCCATTGCCCGCTTAAAGCTGACCGGCTTGGTTGAAACACGCCACGGCGTTGGTACGTTCGTCAAACGCGACTTGGCCAATCGCCCCTTTGAGGTCGAGCAAGACGATCTGCTGGAATTCAAGCAACTGATTGACGTTTATCGCTTACGCGTTGAGATTGAGTCGGGCGCTGCCGCTTTGGCCGCCACCCACCGCACCACCGCCCAACTTGAAGCGCTCAAAGAAGCCCTCAAGCAAGACGACCACCCAGCAGAAGACTGGGAAGCCGGTGCCAACTCAGCTGTGGATTTCCATTTGGCAGTCGCGCAGGCCTCTAATAATCCCTATTTTGTGCGCATCATGGGGCATTTGAGTTCTGTCATCCGCGATGCGGTCCGTACCTTGCGATTCAGAAGCTCAGGCACACCGCGCATCCTTGAAATCCATGCCGAGCATGAGCGAATTGTGCAAGCCATCGAAAAGCAAGACGCCAACGCCGCTCGCCAAGCCATGCGTGATCACCTAGAAAACGGTATAAATAGTTACCGTAACCTATTTGGAAATTAATCGCGCATGGATAACGCAACAAACAATGTCATCGTCGAAAAGCGTGGCGCTGAAGGCTGGATCACTTTTAACGACCCAGCCAAACATAACGCTATGTCTTTGGACATGTGGGCCGCCGTTGAGCCCGCTCTCAAGGCTTTTGAAAATGACGATGAGATCCGTGTCGTTGTTCTGACTGGTGCGGGTGAAAAAGCCTTTGTCAGCGGCGCCAACATTTCTCAATTCGACAAGCTGCGCTCATCGGTCGACGCGGTGGCCGAATATGAGCGGGTTGCAGAAGGCGCTCAACACGCCATCTACAACTACTCAAAGCCCACCGTGGCACGCATCAAGGGTTACTGCATCGGGGGCGGTTTGAACCTGGCCCTCTGTTGCGACATTCGAATCGCTTGCGACAACAGTTCGTTTTCGATCCCAGCCGGCAAAATGGGCCTGGGCTATCGCTTGACCGCGATTCGCAACTTGGTGACCGCCACCGGTCCAGCCAACGCGCTGGATATCTTTTTATCGGCGCGCCGGATTGCCGCCCAAGAAGCGCAACGCATGGGCTTGATCCAGCACTTGGCGACCGAAGACACCTTTGAGCAAACAGTGCGCGAGCATTTGGATCGTATCGCCGCCAATGCGCCCCTAACGTTGCGTGTGGGCAAGCACATGATTCGTCGTTTCCAAGACGTGCCATCTGAAATCGATATGGAAAAAATGCGCGATATGGTTCTCAGTTGCTTCGCCAGCGAGGATTATCAAGAGGGTAAGCAAGCGTTTGCGCAAAAGCGTGCGCCTGTCTTCAAAGGCCGATAGTGGCTAGCACGGTACGGCACACCTCAAAATCTGCATAGCGAACACCCATGACTGATCTTTGGGTGCTGTTGTTTCCAAGTGTCACGATGCTTGCCGTCATGGTGCTCACGACAATTGTGGGTGGCACCATGCGAGCCTTTGCTGGGTTCGGCGGTGGCCTGTTGCTCGCCCCCATCTTTAGCCTCTACTTGCCTCCAAAAGACGTGGTGGTGGTGGTTATTTTGTTGAATTTCGCAAGCACCTTCCAGTTGTTGCCAGGCATGTGGAAAAGTATCGACTGGCCCCTGATCTGGCGCATGGTACCCTCAGCGTTGTTGGGCATCCCACTTGGCAGCTATGTACTTGCTGGCTTAGACGCCGCCTTGTTTCGGCAGATTGTGGCCGGTGTGGTGATTGTGTTGTCGCTCGTGCTCTTAACGGGCTGGTACTACAAAGGCCCACGGGGCCGCCTTCAAGACAGCATCGCTGGCATCACCAGTGGCATGTTGACCTCTGTGGCTGGAATTGGTGGCCCACCATTTGTGTTGTACATGTTGTCGGCCAAGGGCTTCTCGCCGGTGGAATTTCGCATCTTCTTCACCGTTTTCTTTGCTTTCACGCAACTCACCGCCATGACCATGCTGCTGATTCAAGGCGCGATGCAACCGCTGCAGTTTGGCTACGTTGGCACACTATTGCCACTTTACTTGCTGGCCACGGCGCTCGGCGCCTACTTGTTTGCCAAAGCACTAAAAAATCGTGCCAATCAAATCAAGCGTATTTCGCTGTGGTTGCTACTCGCTGTCGGCGTCATTACCTTCGCGATTTAGGTTTGGCTAGATCGGTTGGGCTTAATGCGTTTCAGTCTTACAATGCCGCCATGTCTGAAAAAAAACCCCAACGCGTTTTAATCACCGGCTGCCAAGGCCAAGTAGGCCATGCCTTGGTCCAACGACTGGCGCCTGACTTTCAACCCATCGGCTATGATCGCTCGGGACTTGACCTCAGCGACTTGGATCGCTTAGCTGACAAATTACACGCCGCCATCGAAGCTCATCAGCCCAGTGCCCTTATCAATGCTGCTGCGTTTACCGCCGTTGATCGGGCTGAGGCGCAAGAGTCGCTCGCCTACGACATCAATGCGCTTGCGCCAGGCATCACGGCCACGGTCGCAGCCTCGCACGGCCTACCAATGGTGCATTACTCAACCGACTATGTGTTTGATGGTCAGCGCGACGGCGCTTACTCAGAAAACGATCCAACAAGTCCATTGTCGGTTTACGGACGCAGTAAGTTAGCCGGCGAAAAGGCGGTTGTGGCGGCAAACGGTCCTCACTTAATTTTGCGAACCAGCTGGGTTTTCGGGGCGCATGGGCAAAACTTTCTTAAAACCATGTTGCGATTGGCGCAAGAGCGCGATGCTTTACGCGTTGTTAACGATCAAATCGGGGCGCCCACCTCTGCCGAGCTGATTGCGCAAAGTACTCACACCGCCCTGACAAGTTTGATCGGGGGCGCTGACGCTCGCGATCCTCGATGGGGAATCTATCACCTGACGGCTAGTGGCCACACCAGCTGGCACAGCTACGCAAAACACTTGATCGCACGCGCCAGAGCAATAGGTTGGCCCATCTGCGTTGAAGACGACGCCGTCGAAGGCATTGCCGCTCAAGACTACCCCGTTGCGGCTGCACGCCCCATGAACTCACGCCTAGACACGACCAAATGGCAGCAGGCTTTTGGTGAGACACTGCCCAACTGGCAAGTCGGCGTTGATCAAGTGCTGACAAACATCCCCTTGCAACCATGAGGATCTTGATCGTTCGAACTTCATCATTAGGTGACCTGATCCACATGTTGCCAGCGATCACAGACATTGAACGACACGTCCCGAACGCCATGATTGATTGGATGGTGGAAGAAAACTTTGCCGAAATACCGCGTTGGCACAAGGCCGTGCAAGACACCATTGTGGTTGCGCACCGACGTTGGCGGCGCTCCTGGTGGTCTTCCGATACCCGTGCTGAAAGAAGAGCCGCTAATGATCGCTTGCAATCGGTGAATTACGATATCGTGCTCGACATGCAGGGGCTACTGAAGTCGATTGGCTTTGTGCGTGCCGCCCGTGGTGTGAAGCACGGCCTAAGTTGGACCTCAACCCAAGAGTCGCTGTGCTCGCTATTTTATGATGTGAAGCACCCGGTGGCCTTTCATCAACCAGCGGTTATCCGTCAACGATTGCTGGCGGCTGCCACGTTCGGTTATAGCGTCAGTGGCAAGCCTGATTTTGGGCTGGATCACTTGGCTACCCATTCACCAACAGCGCCTTATGCGGTCATCATGCCTTCGGCGAGTCGCGACAACAAGCTCTGGCCAGCCTCGGACTGGCAGGCGGTTTTTGACGAGCTCCAAGCGCATGGTTTGGGCTTAAAGCTTTTGGCAGGCAACGACGCCGAACGGGCCCGTGCGCAGGCCTTGATTGACGCCCGGCCCTATGCCGTCGTCACCCCAAAAAGCTCGCTCACTGAACTGGCCGCTCTGCTCGCCGATGCCCGCGTGATGGTGGGCTTAGACAGTGGTTTGACGCACTTGGCAGCCGCACTTGGCACAGACACTATTGGCATTTACAAGGCCTCAACACCGGCCAGAACCCCGGTTGAAGGACGCGGTTTTGTGGCGAGCTTGGGTGACCAAAATCGATCGCCTACCCAAGCCGAGGTTTTAGATACACTGCGTGCAGCCTTGTCGTCTTCAGGCGCCTGAATCGACGGGTGCTTTGCTGGTCGTCCTTGTGCCGATACGTCTGGCCTTACGTATACTTGAAATCATTCACACCCACCGAAAGGAAAACTTGTCGTGTTAGCACGCTGGATTTATTCGCTGCTGCTCATCTTGGTTGCACCGCTGGCCTTGGGTCTGCTGATGTGGCGAGGGCGCGCAAGCCAACAGGATTGGCAGGCGCTAGCCGCCGAGCGGTTTGGATACTATCCACAGCCCTGGGATGGTGCGGCGCCCGTTTGGATTCACGCGGTCAGTGTGGGCGAAGTCCGCGCGGCCGCACCGCTGATCAAGGCCATGGTCCTTAAAGGCGATACGGTCTTACTTACCCACTTCACGCCAACCGGTCGCGCTGAAGGGCAACGATTGCTCACACAAGAAATCCATGATGGCCGCGTGCGCCAACAATGGGTGCCTTATGACTTGGCGAGCGCCATGCG
>Ga0075467_10000217_pt1 | contig 42742 bp, 33 predicted proteins | sample DEB08_DNA_9_FD_75067 | JGI IMG/M metagenome (GOLD analysis project Ga0075467, IMG submission 75067) | Aqueous microbial communities from the Delaware River and Bay under freshwater to marine salinity gradient to study organic matter... | ecosystem: Environmental > Aquatic > Marine > Coastal ... | reverse complement strand
ATATATTGAACTGTTTTACAATAAGCGAAGACGGCATTCTTACTTGGACTACGTGAGTCCAGATGAATATGAACGGGCATCTGCCCACAATTAAACAGTCCGCAAAACCGTGGCAGCCTCAGAGTAACGTTAAGGCGCAATCGTCGACCCTACGGCAAACCAGGTTCTATACAGACAGAATAGCTATAATATTACTCTGACCCCGATTACTGGTAATATTACTCTGACCCCGATTACTGACCCCGATTATTCTATTATTATGTTTTCTCGTCGACTCGAGAGTTATGCGTTTTGGGATATTTTGTCACTATGAATCGGAGGCGTAGTCAATATATCGCACTCCAAGCTATCGATCAGTAGCTCAGTTGTGCCTCCAATCAAAAGCCGTTTAAACAGACCTCTAGAGACAACGCCAATAACAACTAGGTCGGCTGAGATTTCACCTGCGATATGATCGATTGCTACAACCGGAAACTCATCGAGTAAGTGTTGTCTTGATTCGGGAATATCAAACTTTTTTGCTAAATCAGCAACAGCTTTTTTATGCTGAACACGCCACCTGTCAGTTTCCTCTTGTGGTGGAATATACTCCACATTCATTCGTGTCTTTTCGGAAGGAAATGCATGCCCTATATGAGCTTCACCTTTAAACCAATCAGCAATTAGAGTAGCGTTTTCTAAAATTTTCTCGTCGAGAGCAGCTGGCTCGTCGTGCATATGAGTCGGATCCACGGCCGCCAACACTGTTTTATAGGGTTTTACTGAATCACCATGAGCAAGCAAGACCGGAACCTTTGCGGTTCGCAATACTTCCCAATCTAAGTTTGACATGATCAACCTAGATAACTGGTTATGACGCTTCGTTGACATAATGATCATGTCAGCATCGCAATCTTCAGCCGCTTCGACGATTCCTTGGTCTGCAGGGTGACGCCAATCAACTTCTATTTCGGTGGAAATACCAATATGGTTTAGATCATCAGCGATTTTTTTGAGCGCTGATTGCTGTCGGCTGATCATCGAGTTTCGAAACTCGTTCGATTGCGAGTTGCCTGAATACAATATGCTTGAAAAGTAATTCTGAGTTTCATAAATCGAGCTATAAAGTTTAACGTCAATTTCATGGTGTTCAGCGATAGATTTCGCTCGTTCAATCACAGCCAAGTGAGAGTGTCCTGCATGTATTGCGATTAAGATTTTAGTTGTCATGATTTAACTCCGCCAAAAATTAAGAAAAATATACAGCCAGACCGATCATCGCACCTATAGTCGATGGCAGCCTGCCCTAGAAAGTCATGTGTTTTCGCATCGCACTAATCACTCACCCTATGTAAATATTTTAATACTCGAGTCACTAAATCAATTAGAAAATTAGACCACAATGAATCATCTAGCCTTATGATCTAAATCAACTTTTCTGCTCTTCAATAGACATAGATGGCGGTCTAGAAGAATAGCTGCACTCAGGATACTAGCGGCATCAAATCGCCAATGCGTTTGCAATCAAGTTGTGCGCTTATGCGGAAATGAACAATCACTACGATGTTGAATTGAATGCGCTCCGATATAGCAGCCGCTTGGAGTGATTTTGAGGTTGTGGAGCGAGGGATTCATTGGCGCAAAATCAGTTTTCTTGGGCTGAGTGCCTTTGTTATTTCGTCTTGTTATTTCCGTCACGGTGTATCTATATGATCAACAAAAATTTGCGCTAAACCAAGGCTAATCGATCTGCCTCTTCGAACATCAGTCATGATTAAGAAGGCGCCGATCTAATCAAAGCCTCGTTAACAAACTTTTCATAAATAATTTAAATAAGGGTGAATATGAGCAATTTAATACGATTGGTATATGTAAGCACGTCAACGAGCCCGATTAAGGTTGTCGATGGCGCTGTGCATAGCGATATTGGTCGCATCTTAATGCAATCACGAAAAAACAACCCAAAGCAAAAAATTGGTGGGGTTTTGTATTTCAGCAACAATTGCTTCTTTCAATGTCTAGAGGGGGAAGAGGACTTAGTAAATGAGCTATACCAGAAAATTTCTACAGACCCGCGGCATGAAAATCTGAAAAGAATTTTGGTGAAAGATATTAGTAAGCGTCAGTTTGGCGACTGGTCAATGAAATATGTTGCCTTAAAAGATAATGTTACTGGTTTATTAGAGAAGAAGGGCATGTCCGTTTTCGACCCCTACGTATTTGATGAGAACATGGTTGACGAGATGTTAAGTCTCTTCATTACAGGAGTTGATAGCACACCACCAGATCAAAACAATAATAATGCAAGCATCAAAAACAAAACTAAAGGATTGTTTTCTAAGTTATTTAGTAAGTAATTATATGGGCCGAGTCTTGATAGGCTCCGCTCTTATTTTAGCAATTCATGTATAGCTTCTCATTACTTAATGAGAAGCTAGTAATTGAACGTCTAGTCAGATGACTTGCCCCACCTAGCCTAATAAACTCGATCGTGAGTTCGAGCACATGAGGCAAGTCAGCTGAAATTTTACGCTACAGCCAGACCCTCAGATCTACTAAAGTTCTGAGGTCTCATTTTGTTAAATAGCACGTTGTAAGGTCTGCAATTCATTCATCGACAATTGATAGAAATCGATGTCTGGTTGTCGCCGAATTAATTGCTTATAGCTACGCGTTTGTAATAGAAATTCTGGCGCAGCGTAAGTCTGTTTAAAGGCAAATTTTTTCGGTAAATCTGAGTATAAAGAACGAGGTGCATTCCAGCTCTTATCCATTTTTTTCACCTGCCAGCCAGATCTAGCGGTGTGGATAAATATTCGCTCAATACCCAATTCACAACGAATGAATTCAATAGCCGCACACAACAATGCTTCCGACCATAATTTTAAATATGGCTGAAACCAGTTAACGTACTTAAGCCTTTCTGAACACACTGAACATCGGCACCGCTTATAGTGTTTAGACATCGAGAGCACTTTTCGCGTTGCGTCACTTTGCACTTCTTCAATCAACGCTTCATTAGTTTCAAAATCTAAATCAATTCGTGCCCACGCTAATGTTTCGCGAAAACTAGATTTGCCGACTTCTGTTTGCACTGGATGGCTAGACCATGTTCCGTTCAATGTTGATTGGCAACTCGGATCTACCCAACGCTGATAGTGCCTGAGATTTTGCATTGGCAAATTCAATTGCAATACTAAATTTTCTCCATGGCGAGAAGTCTGGTTCCAATATCGGCCACCATTTTTACCCCAGCGACTAACACTTAACAAAAAGGCCTGTGATGGCTCGCACCAGCTCGAGGCTAATAATTGGCGATCAAGTACACCGTCTCCACATTGACTGACAATTGGCTTAACACTTTTATGTTCAAGTAAACGCTTGAAACGAGTTTGTTTTAATTTATGAAGGTCAACTTGCTCCGGTAACATCATCGACAATAACCGCGAAGCATAAGCTCCCTGATAATATCGATAATGTGTTTTTCCGGTGGGTAAGCAGGCGATCACTTCATCTAGCAATTGTGATTTCATAATATTCCTTTGCGCCTGCTTATTGGCAGGCCTTAATTAATTCGTTTATCTTTCATTTAGTTAGGTGCGATTTTTTGATCGCATTAGTAGTTTGAAAAAGCAGCGCAGCCCGTAGGCCACGCTGCCGCTGTTTTATTGACAATTAGCCCTTGATGCAAACAACTTGTTTTAAAGTGTGTACCACTTCAACCAAATCAGTTTGATCTTGCATGACTTTATCAATGTCTTTATAAGCCGCTGGAATTTCATCGACCACTGACTTATCAATACGGCATTCAACGCCGTCGGTTTGTTGCCTTAAATCGTCTTCGGTAAACAAGCGTTTGGCTTTGCTCCGGCTCATTACTCTGCCAGCGCCGTGTGAGCATGAGCAAAACGATTCGCCGTTGCCTTTACCACGAACGATGAATGACTTTGCCCCCATGCTGCCTGGAATAATGCCCAGCTCACCTTCTCGAGCACGAATCGCACCTTTACGAGTAACAAATACATCTTCACCGAAGTGATGTTCTTCAGACACATAGTTATGATGGCAATTGATGGCCTCCTTGGTAATGTTGAAATTGGGTAAACGTTTTGTTAAAACGCCTAACACCTTCTTCATCATTTCACGTCGATTGACCATGGCGTAATCTTGCGCCCATTCAACAGCCTCTATGTAATCATCAAAATGGTCAGTACCTTGACTAAAATAGGCGAGATCACGATCAGGTAAATTCATTTGAATTTTTTCCATATCGCGCCGCGCCATCTCGATAAAGTACTGGCCAATGGCATTGCCAACGCCACGACTACCAGAATGCAACATCACCCAGACGTCTTGGTTTTCATCCAAGCACAGTTCGATGAAATGATTGCCACCGCCTAGAGTTGCCAATTGGCGAACCCACGTTTGGTAGGGCCTTTTCTGCTTGCTTACCAACTTTGGGTGTTTCTCCCAAATGCGTGATAAGCCGTTTGATAAAGACCGAATGGTTGAATTAGGTACGGCATCGTATTTATGCATATTGAAGCCGACCGGAACATCTCGTTCGATGGAGCTTCGTAATCCGCGTAAATTATCGGGCAATTGATGTGCCTTCAAACTCAAACGAATAGCATTCATACCACAGCCTATATCCACGCCAACTGCGGCGGGAATAATCGCTCCTTTGGTTGGAATAACCGAACCGACCGTCGCACCAATTCCGCAATGAACATCAGGCATGGCGGCAATATGCGAGTGTATAAATGGCATTTGCGACATGTTGACTAATTGTTGGTAAGCACTTGGTTCAATATCATCAGTAAAGATTTTGACCGGTACTTTGCCTTTGGTAATAATTTTTTGAATTGGCATAATGCCTCTCCTTTTGTTTGTTTCGGTTTCACTCGACTATTTGACGATGTAAAACTTTTTCAAAAAACTATTCCATAATATGAATAGTTTCTTAGTGTTTAATATTTGCTTTAGCTGGGTTCATTTTATGGCTCCTATTATTGTTGTTGTGTTTTGATTTATTTTCGGATTACTTATTTTCCCGATCGTGTTCTAGCGTTTTAAAAGTCGGCTTCGACTATGCTCTTGTGCATACCCACAAAGGGTACCGAGGTCCATGCCCGCATGACATACGGCACATCGTGTGCATAAAAAAACCTCGGGGCTTTATCAGCCTACCGAGGTTTTATTATCCTTAGAAGGCCGCATTAGCCTTCAATTTACTAGAGAGAAACTACGCGAATACGTAATCCACAACACACCGATGGCTGACCATTGCTGGCACGGCTTGGGTGGCCTGGATAATTTGTCGCTGCGTCGTTTTCATGGGGGCGGACTATACGTTGAAAATTAGTTGCGTCAACAACTTTATTCAAGTTTGTTGGTTTTTAGGATGAACTGCATGAGGTGAAACATCTCAGACATCTTGTAATTCTATGACATAAGCGGCTTACCGACGTTTATTGGTCCATGGGAACTGTCAGTCGTTTATGATGACTTAGCTGGGCAGGTATTGATGCCAAAGATTTTGTAGACTGGGCACACTCCAAAAATGCCCGTTAGCAGCGGCACCAAACCAATCAGCCCCCACAATGTCTGTGGGCCAACAATAATTAAGCTCAGAATAGCAAGACCAAACACCACTCGAATGGTGCGATCAATTGTTCCTTCGTTTGTCTTCATGATTTTGAACCTCAGTATTTGAGCCCTAGCGGACTCTGCAGTGAGTAAAAAGCATTATTGCTCATATGAAGTATCCGGCCTCCAGCCGTTGCGCTTATTGATTCAAATCAACTGTTTCTAAATTAGATTATTCATGTCGAAAAAACGGCCCCTTATTAATCTCGCACTCGCCAAAAAACTGGAAACCTTGGTTTACCGTTCTTAGTCAAACCATTATATTTATACGTTACCACTGTACCGAGAGGTGGTGGGTTTTCTCTTTGAACATCACTGAATCTCGATCCAATTTTAAATCGAATACCATTTGGCATTTCTACCGTGATGCTGCCCATTACATCAGCCAAACGTCCCTTTCCTTTGTTGTGAGCAACAACCAGTGCTTCTGCATCGTTGCTTAATTTAACTTTTAGCAAATCATCAGATCGCCCGCCGCGATAAGCGGCCGCTTTCGATTTCAGCATAAAACCCTCGCCACCCTCGGCATCCAGTTTTATCAACATAGCTTGCAAATTTTCTAGTGTTTTAGGCGCTTCTTGTTGCTCAACAACCTGCCAGTATTGATTACCGTATTGAGCATGCAGCCGCTGCATGTGTTGATAACGCAGCGAAAAATCTCCCTTGGCCTTTGGTAACTCGAAAACCATTAAAGTGACTTTACGCCACCCTTCATGCGACTTATGTCGGCGCACTATACCCGAGACTTCATCAAAGGTTTTCCGGCCACCCCAAAGCTCGCCATCTAATGGCGTATTTGGTAGCGAATCGAGGAACCATTGTGGTGCTGCAAACTCTTGCCCCCCACGTGAAACTAAATGGCTACCATTCCAGTAAGCGCGAACACCGTCTAGCTTCTCACTTAAATAGTAATCACCCAAGGTGTGTTTTTGCGGGTCAAAGCTGCTAGCTAATAAGAACGAAAATCGAGGCTTTGCGGCTGCAGTACTAAACAATAGCTCGAGTAAAAAGAACAGTAAAATTAAAGCTTTCATCGTGAGTTTGCTCCTTGCGCTGACGAATAATTTGGTAAGTAAACTTTCTAACTTAGACGCGATCCTTGCATCTGGTGTTAGCTTAACAAATAGCCACGGTCAAATGTAGTTATTCAAGTACTAGGTACCAAACCCTCGATTATTACCATGTAATTCACCCTCCCTTCCTGAAACCAGGCTTTCTGCAGAGCTTTCCCAACGTTAAAAATAATTCACATAGAAAGACTAATGTCCATTATTGTGCAGTATAAGGAATCATGGCGGGTATGATTAACACGCGTTAATCATGATTTTATCCCTACTATTCACTCGCCATAACGGTTGCATTTTTGCGACAGTTGATACGGAAATGCATTGTTTACCCACACTTTAAGGAGCTTCTTAATATGAAAAAACCAAAATTTTTCTATCGATATCTATTCTTAACATTCTTGCTACTTCCCTTTCACGCCTCTTTGGCTACCACAGTAAAACCATTCAACCTTAGTCAAATGACCGGTAATGCGGATAAAATTTTTCGCGCTGAAGTTATTGCGGTGAAGACTGGGGCAATCAATGTCGGTGGCGGCGAGCTCAGTACTACTATCTACACACTGAGAGTGAACGACCTTATAAAAGGTCAGCTATCAAAGCAGTCTGGCAAAATTAATAACATCATTGAACTGCAAATGGTTGGCTCGCAAAAAAAGCCAAGCGCTGAAAACGGTTTACGTAATGTTGGCGGATTTAGAACACCGAAATTAATCACCGGCAATGAGTATCTACTATTCACAACCCCGCCGAGCTCTATTGGCCTATCCATGACAGTCGGAGTTGGCCAAGGTCTATTCAGCTTTAAAGACGGTAGCTTAGTTCGCAACGAGTTCAATAATGTCGGTTTGTTTCGCGGCATGGCAAGCTCAGTCGATTTTCCATCACAAGGCCCTGTTGACTACAACACCCTTGTGCAACAAATCGAAAGCTTAATCAGCGAATAAGGAGGATAAAATGAACACTATTTTAAACATAACTAAATCGCTCTCTCGGACTCTGCTCCTTGCTCCTGTACTGATAGCTACCGCGCTGAGCTTTTCGATGTCTGCCAGAGCTGGCGGACCACTTGAAGTTTGTGAACCGGGTGTGCCGTATCTATGGCCAAACGGTGGACAGAACGTACCATTTAATCCGGACCAAGGTGCTCTGGGCATTCTAGACAGTGCCTCTGCTGTACAAGCAGTAACTGACGCATTTCAAGCTTGGGGGGACGTGCCAACGGCGACCATCAACTATTCCAATCAAGGCATCTTGCCAATAGACGTTGATATTTCAAACTTCACTCCTTTCTTGCAAGCGACAGGCCCCGATGGCCTCTCGGCGATTGTGTTTGACGACACGGGTGAGATCTTCGACCTATTGTTTGGCGCAGGTTCGGGAATTCTGGGATTTGCCGGCCCAGAATTTCTGGATGAGCCAACGTGTAGCATCGTAGAGGGGTTCTCTTTCTTAAACGGCCCAGCGATTGACAGTCTTGATGGCCTATTGGATTTGATGGTGCATGAGTTCGGCCACTATTCTAATCTTGCACACACCGAAGTGAACGGGCAGATTTATGGCAACGGCGACCCGAGTGGCCCGGGAGCGGACGACACCACCTTTGGCACTGCGCCATCACCGTTTGATCCAGGCTTTGATGTAATCGAAACCATGTTTCCATTCTTATTCTCGGATATTGATCAAGTAGCACGTACACCACATGCTGACGACGAGGCTGCACTCTCTAGACTATATCCAGAAAATGACTTTGCCGCTACCACCGGCAGCATCAGCGGCACCCTGCGGTTTGGTAACGCCAAATTAACCGGTATAAACGTTATTGCGCGAAACCTAGCCAATCCGTTTGAAGATGCGGTATCAGCCATCAGCAGTGATTTTACCCGTGATTACAGTCAGGGCAATGCTGTGACCGGCACATACACTCTGAGCGGGCTAACTCCAGGAGCGGAATACGCTGTATTCGTCAATGAGTTACTTTCTGGAGCCGATCGTTTTAGTACCCCTGCTAGTTCCCCGCCAGGACCGGAAGAGTATTTTAACGGTGCCAACGAATCTGGCGACGGTAATATCGACATTCCTACCGACTTTACAATTATCACTCCAGTTGCGGGTGCGCCAGTAAGCAATACCGACATTATTTTCAACTTGCCTTTACCAGGCGAGCCACTTAATACTGGAGACGATGGTAATGTCGCGCTTCCACTACCATTCGAATTTTGTATTGCAGGTGAAAGCTACAGCACGGTCTTCGTCAACGGCAATGGGTTTATGACCTTTGGTGCGGCCGACAGTTCCTTTTTGAATTTCTCAGAAAACGAAGCTGCTTTCTTATCCGGAGCTCCGCGGGTTGCCGCATTTTGGGATGATTTATCGCCTAACGTTAGCGGCAGTGTGTTTTATCAAGCAACCGATCATACTTTTACCGTAACCTGGGATTCAGTGCCTGAATTCGGCATCATTGATGGCACCAGTTCGAATACTTTTAGCGTCGAACTACGCGATAATAGTTTCTTATGCACAAGCACCTCATCTGGTAATCGTCATTCCTTCAACAGGTTTCGCTCTGAAATTAAAATCACACATGGCGATATGACCGCAGTCGATGGATTGGTCGGCGTCAGTTCTGGCATAGCAACTACCAGTCAATTCGAGGCCGAGGTAGATTTAAGTGCCGAACGAGCGCACGGCTTTTTTGGGAAAATCCAACTGCTTACTGAAGCCGCGAGACACGAACTTTTCAGTGATCCAGATGAATTCGATTTAGCTAACGGCGAACTGAAATTCATCGGTGTCGGCACCGGTTATCGTGACCGCTACGAACGCCGAACTCGTTATTTTAAGCGCAACAACTCATTAGAAACAGCCAGCAACATAAGGCTGCCGTTTGACAGTAAAGATACCTTTAGAGACTACACGGCTTTATCGCCATCGGGTGATGACGTGGATTTCTATCAACTTCGAGAGCCGCTAAAAGCAGGCACTACCTTGGTAGCAGAGGTGCTTACCGGGCAAATTGACAGCGTGTTAGGTCTCTACCGATGCAATAATCTGTCAGCGGGTAATCGGCACTCATATTCGGGTAATCGTTATTATCATGGTCGTTCTACTCGCTGTGATGCAGATGACGCTGAGTTAGTGGCGTCGAATGATGATAGCAACGGCGTGTTATCGAAAATTGTTTATGAAGTACCTGAGGACGGTGTGTATGTGATTGCCGTCAGTTACTTTGGTGACTTGGACTTCGACGGTGAAGACCCTGGTCAAGGCGCCCCCTTTGACGGCGGACGATACGTTCTCGATGCCTTTGTTGTTGATGGGTCGCTTATTAGCTTAACTGACGACTCAGCATTAGAGCTTGATCTCGGCTTCGACTTTGCCTATCAAGGGGCAAGCTACAACACTGTTTTTGTCAATTCTAATGGTTTCCTTACCTTTGGCGGCGACAGTGCGGGGCAGTTTTCACCAAGCATCGCTGACTTTGAAAGCGGCCTACCCCGAATCGCGCCCTTGTGGACCGACCTGAATCCGAGTGCCGGTGGATTAATTGTTGCAAGCCCTGACGATGGCAGTTCGAAAACCATCTCATTTGCCGGCGTACCTGAATTCTCGTTCTCAGGTGACGGAGGGACTAATTCATTCTCGGTGACGCTGAACGCAGACAGCACTATTTCAGTGAATTTTGCTGATATCAGCGCACAGTCAGCTCTAACCGGAATCGCGGCGGGTGGCGGCGCAATAGGCACATCAACAGACCTATCAAGCGCAGCCGACCTTAGCGTGTTCGGAACGATTTACGAGGAGTTTTTAACCACCACTAACGAGTTCGACTTGGGTAATTCCACACTACAATTTGAACCCTGATGTATAAGTTGTAAAAAAGGAAGGGGCAGTGCGGCTGTCGAGATTCATTTGAATTCGTCACTGCCCCGACTTTCAGTAATATTGTGAGGCCTCTGCATAACTCTAGTGCAAAAGGAAAATGAGAAAATATTTTCAAGATTCTTATCAAAATTGAGTGTAATAGCGAGCTATTGCGGGATATTTTGGTAAAAATATTGGAAACTATTAGCCATTTTATCTTGTGCTAGAGTTATGCAGAGGTCTCATTGTAAGGCTTCAAAAAGAAAACAGGTTCGGCCGGCTCCAACGCATTAGGCGAACGCTATCTCAATTGCATCAGTGGCATATCGTTGACTCCAAACAAACCTTGATTGAGAAACGCATACTAAACTTGATAGATCCTATCTTCGCTTATGATCGCGTTTTTAATCGGCCTGCCTGCTGAGATAATGGCGTTTGGCATTACAATTGTATTTTCTAAACAAGCGTTTCTTTCTACATACACATCGTGGTTCAGAATTACCGATTCTAAGCGCGCGCCTTTGCCAACTCGGCAATGCCTCTCAATCATTACGTCTCTCTTATATGGCTTTAGTTGCGCGTCGACACGTGAGGCCCAGTGTTGTCGCTGACCCAACGTTTTATTTATTTGTATACTCGGCTCCAGCCCCGGAAACAAGTTCACTACAACATCAAAGTTAGCTTGGTGAAACTCTCCGATGGTGTTCAATTGGTTCATTACAACATTTTCTAGTTCGATTGGCATAGCGTTTATGATGAAATCCGAATTATTGGCTTTTAGCAAGGTAACCCCTAGCGTTTGCCCTGCCGATTTTGCTTCTACCAAACTGTAATCGCAGAGTTTCGCTTGCTTAAGAAATTGCTCTAGACATCGACTGCGTAAACGATCAACTTCAATAATCAGTAGACCGTTTGGCGAGCTTAGTGATTTGTATTCGCGCAATACCTGATCTTTACTCAACGAATAATTCATCACCGTAATGTTGATGCCCCAGCGACGGGTATCACCAATTAAAGTTTGAATCTGGGCGGCATTTTGGCGTGCCAAAATAATGCATTCCTGAATCTTCAAATCTTGAAGTTCCATTAGTAGGTGTTCGATAATCGTGCTTCCTGCAATCATTAGAGAAGACAAATCTTGTCGGCCAAAAACAGTTTTAAGATCGCTAGTAAGAGGCTGATCAGCCAAGATAATCGCTACTGGCTGGGGGTCTTTTGCTTGAGGCTTCATATTTGTTTCCGAGAGTAGTCTATTTAGTATGCGCCGCGGGCTTTCAGCACCGCAGGAATTGTTTTTAATAAAACCCAAAGGTCGAACCATAGGTTTTGTTTTTCAATGTATTGGATGTCGAGCTTCACCTGTTGTTCGAAGGGAATGTCGGAGCGGCCAGATATTTGCCATATGCAGGTAATACCTGGGGTAACGACCAATCGGCGCCGGTCGGCTCGCGAGTACTCTGATACCTCAGAGGGAAGCGATGGACGAGGCCCCACTAGAGACATTTCTCCTTTGAGCACATTCACCAATTGCGGCAATTCATCGATCGATGTTTTACGGATTAATATGCCCACACGGGTAATTCTAGGGTCGCGTTTCATCTTAAATATTACCCCAGTCGACATCTCATTTTGTAATTCTAAGTCATGCCGCTGTGCTTCTGCATCGTTAGACATAGAACGAAATTTCCACATTGTAAACGGCAAACCATTCAAGCCAACTCGGTCTTGTTTAAATAAAACGTCGCCTTTTGATTCGAGTTTTATTAAGGTCGCCACCAGCACAAATAGCGGGCTAAGCGATAACAGAGCGGCAAGTGCGACTAGGATATCTAGAGTGCGTTTGCTAAACGGCATAATCGCAAAACGAATTTTCCAGATAAAATGGCCAACTTTCGCTCTAAACGATAATTTAAGTTTAGAGCTGGTCATTACTTAGCTCCTTGATTTCGGAACGTATTGCTTTGCTATCGCGTGAAGCACGCGCCGCGCGCAGCAAGAAGAGTGGGTTCCCGACTAAGTAACGGGCACCTTTATCCAACGGTTGCGCGGCTAGCCGCCAAACCCATTCTAATGACAGCTCGCGTAACCAAACAGGCGCGCGGGACACCTCCTCTGAATAGAAATCAAATAAGCCTCCAACACCAATAACCGCGTTGATTCTAAGATAGGGTGCATTGTTAGCGATCCATCGCTCTTGGCGCGGGGCGCCCAGAGCAACAAGCAATAGCTCAGCACCACTTTGATTGATTAAGCCATGTAATTTTTCGGGGTTAGTGTGGTGGCTAAACCCATCGCTATAGCCCGCAACTTTAAGAGACGGATATTCAAGCTTTAATTTGGCGGCCACCTTATTAACAACCGAATTGCTAGCGCCGAGTAAATAGACACTCTTTTCGCTTGCGGCTAATTCATCGCATAAGAGTGGGAACATATCAGTGCCATTGACGTTTTCAGCCACAGCGATGCCTTGCCAGCGGGCCGCTATTTTAACTCCAATGCCGTCAGCAAAGACTGTATCGAACTCATTCAACGTTTGTTTATAACTTGGATCCCGAGAATACTTATTGGCACAATCGGCGTTTACAAATGCGAACCGGGTGGCATCCCCTAGAATCGGCGTACGATTTAAACTTTTAATTACTCGGTTCACCGCCTCTCTCATACTCAGGTTGGCCAGTGTAACGCCCAGCAATTTAAACCTTTCAGGAGCGTATAAACCGCGCGGAGCTGAGTTGATAAGACGTTGTAAAAACCAAATCGCAAAGATCTGCACTCGTCGAAGGTCGGTCGCTGTGTTGGCAAAGTCGCAAGCGAGTTGGTTCTCATCTTGATGTGCAATACCCGATACTCGTTTGATCTGAAAAGGAGAAATGATGCCCGGAGCAATGTTTAAACGTGTGCGTTTATCTCGATCTAATTTACTGGCCGCTTCAAATTCAATTGGGTGAGGCCCAATAAGGTCGTAGGCCCCCTTTAAATAGAGAAACCATGTATCAATATCGCTTAGCGCTGTATTAGCTACGGTTACCGTTCGGTGTTGTAGGCGCTGCATATTTTTACCAGCGTATTGCTGTACATAAAGCGTGATCTTCTTTTGATGGTACCAAGCCAATAAACACTGGAACCCAACTTTCGGTAACACCAGCAATAGCATTGTTACTCCTATAAATACTCTCATGACACCACTCCAAATGATAAATATGATACTATATATTACTTGATGCAATATTTATCATTTCAATCTCCAAGTCAACGCATAAATGATCATTATTATCACTATAAAACATGTATTTAACCAATTTTTACAGTTTGATTTCTATAAATGGCTTTAATATTTACCATAAACCATTGTTATATATCAATTTAGTAACGATTAACCCATTATTGATAAAAACGATAATCGACCCATTGAATTTAATGATAATAATGATACTATGCTTCTATTGAAATAACCGCTAAGCAAACTTAGTGGCTGGACATTGCGACCAAAGCAAAAATGAGGAAAACAGTATGAAATCATTAAACACAGCGAGTAAATGCCTATTGCTGGCGTGCTTGATGTTGGTGCTCGGTGCGTGTGTGGTAGTGCCTAAGGAGCTTGATAGTCAAGATCAGGATGATGGGCAGCATTTTTCGCGCAAAGTTATTGATGCTAAGCCTATCAGCTTGCATGGCTATGCTGATCGGGCCACTGCACTGAGCGAGCATGAGTCTGGTTCGTTTTACCAAACTACGTTTGTTCGCGGCGATATGCTGCGCTTTCAAATTGTCGGAATGGAGCAATACGATGGTCTATATAAGGTGACCTCCGAAGGAAATATAGACTTGCCGTTTGCGCCATCATTTCCAGCGACTAAGTTAACTCGAAAAAACCTGATAAATAATATTGAGGCCGAATTAGTCCGCTTGAAATGGTTCTATAAAGATTCGGTGAACGTTGATGTGAGTGTGGTGCAATTGGCATCGATCAATGTGTCGGTAATCGGCGCGGTATTTAATCCAGGAAGAATGACGATAAATAGTCAGCCAATCACAAAACCCGAAGAGGCAATACAGCAGGCTTCAGGGGCATTCTCTTCAGGTCGCAACTTAGTCTCGGCCTTAGGAGCTGCCGGCGGGATCCGACCCGATGCCGATATTTCTAGGGTCTATATTAAGCGTGGCAACAAGGTCTTACGTGTACCTCTAAACAGCCTGATTGACGGCGACGGCTTCGTCGAGATGCCTAGCCTAATCAATGGCGACCAAATCATTGTTCAATCAGCAGGGTTTGTTAACCCATCCTTGATCAAACCCAGCCAAGTAACACCGCCAGGGATGAGGGTCTTTATGTCTAACCTAACGGCTCCCGCACTGAGTAATGCGCAATCGGCTGTGGGCTCGGATTCGACTCGTCTACCTTATGGTTCATCATTACTCGACTCTGTCATTTCAGCGAACTGTATCGGCGGAACACATCAAGCCAATGCCTCTCGAAGTGTGGTGTTGGTGACTCGCAATCATGGCTCAAACCAACAATTGGTGGTGCAACGATCAATTAACCAACTGCTAGCCAACAGCAGCAATCGGTCGGTTAATCCTTTTATGATGCCAAATGATGGTATCGCTTGTTACGATTCACGGTTCACTAATTTTCGCGATGTGGCACGCGGCATTGGCGAAGTAATCAGCCCTATATTGTTAGGACGCTTGCTATGAATTGGTCACTTTTTTTGCGCTACCTAATGGATGCTTTACTAAGCATTAAGTTTATCTTAATGGGTATGCTGGTGGTTGTTATGGTTTTGCTCGGCCTCTATCTTGTGCTTGAAACGCCGAACTATAAAACCTCTTGGATTATGCTCCTACCGGGTACCGAGCGCGCATCAACGATCAGCCTCGATAACATCGGCGAAGCACGCAGCAACGGCAGCAATGCTTACGGGAGCGTCTCGATTAGCCCTAAAAACACCTATAAAGAAATCGCCTTGAGCGATGCTGTAATTAACAAAGCAGCGAAAGAGTATGGCGTTGCCGCAAATGCCTTTAGCAAGCCCCGCATCACGCTGATCGACCAAACTCCCGCTATGAAATTCACGCTAATCGGTGAGTCTCAAGAAGAGTTAATCTTCAGAGCGCAACTCTATAACAAAACCTTTCATGCAACTTTGGATGACCTTAGGCGCAATGAGATTGATCGAAACTTTAAAGGCATTGAAATCAACCTCGAAGAAGCTAAGCGACGACTTGGCCAAGCCCGGCAAGATATCGTTGCCTATCAGATCAAAAGTTCTATTGTCTCCGATGACCAGTTTAAACGTTGGACCGACGACACCGAGCAACTAAGAGCCGAACGTACTAAAACAGATATTGAGCTGGCCTCACTTAATGCGATGTTGGAGGTATCTCTAGCTCAGCTGGGTATTACCTCGCTTCAAGCCCAAGCACTTTTAACCCGCCAGGCAAATCCGACGGTTACCGAAACCCTGAAAACCTTGAGCGAGAAACTCGCCGAGTTGGCAAGTATTAGCTCTCGCTACGCCGCCGAAAACCCGATCAGAAAAACCCTCGCTCGCGACATCAAAGGCCTAACCATAGAGGTACGAAAGTTGTTAAACGGCGTACCAGATTTGGCGCAAATAGATAATCATCACCTTTACGGTTTGTTGTCCATGAGTAACGTTGAAAATGTTAAGCAGGTAAATAAATCAATAGCTAAACTGAGTGGTTTAATCGCTCAACGCCAGGCTCTAATTGACAGTCGAGAGCAGTACCTTGCGCGAGTAAAAAATCATACTCAGGGCGCCGCAACACTTGCTGACTTGCAAAGAGTGCATCAGATCGCCGAGGCTATTTTCAGTTCGGCGCTGGCCAAGCTCGACACCAGTCGTTTAGACATCTACGCCACCTACCCATTAACTCAGCTACTCACGCAACCAGGGGCAACGATCAAGCGTGATCGCCTACAGAGTAAGCTGATGATTGTCGCTAGTATTTTGGTATACGCAATGTTGGCCTTGGCCTTAGCACTCATACAAGTTCGTAAAAGAGTAATTTCAGCTACTAAAAAGACAACTGCTAGTAATCCGGCCAAAGGGCATGAATTTAAATCCTTCAGCTTGCTGACGGGTTCAGGTAAATAGGCAAGTCATGAACACTCTAATAAAGCACATCAACCGCGATGAGCGATGGTCGACATTTGGCAGCTTAAATTTAGAAGAAAGAGCTGTTACCTGGTCTATCGCCTACACCTTCGTTTTTTACCTAGTAGGTGCCCTATACCTCGTCGCTCCCGTGGTTGGCTGGGCAATGATCGTGGTGTTAATCGGTCGATGGGCGATGGGGAATTCGTCGACTAAGCAAAGCGCGCGTTGGATAATTTACTGCTGGCTAGTCTGCGCTTTGATGCTCGAGCTAACGCTTGTGATCGGTCATATCGACTTTAACCTAGGTCTGGGCAAGATTATAAAATCCACCATTGGTTGGGCCAAAGGCTGGGCGTTGCTAAGTGTTTTTATTGTAGTCGGTTTCAGTTTGAATATTCGCTATCAAACGGTTTGCCGCGCCGCCTGTGTTGTTGGTTTGGTTGCATTGATGCTGACGCCTTTGCTAATACTGGCTTATGTCGTCGGGCTTCCTGATCACTTATATGTATCGCCACTAAAAGTTTTGGGTGGCGCAGGTGATGAATTTTTTACCGTCATTTTGTATGAAATTGACCCAGGTAATGGCGCACCTCGCTGGCGCTTTTTCGCTCCTTGGGCGCCAGCCGTAGGCTTAGTCGCGAACATCTACTTTTTATGCGCATGGTTTGAAAAAGAAGCTAAGTGGCGCGTCATTGGTTTACTCGGTAATGCGCTAATGATCGTTATGGCCGCGTCGCGTATGGGCATGATCGTTATGTTGCTAGTGCCATTGGCTGTATGGGGACTATCTCGACTAGCCCGTCCTTGGTTGATGGTCAGCGCCGCGCTTACATTATTGCTGCTGGTGATGTTTTTCGATCCGATTTCTCACGCGCTACTGACCCTGCTTGACGATATTAAAGGAGCTCGTGCCGATTCAACTCGTGTGCGTGCGGCGCTTGGTAACATAGCGGTCTATCGCTGGCAGTCTGAAGCCTATTGGTTTGGTCATGGTGTTGTTGAGAGTGGCAGCCACTTGGTCGAATTTATGCCCATCGGGTCTCACCATAATTGGTACGGGCTGCTATTTGTAAAAGGCATGGTCGGGTTTTTGAGCTTTCTAATTCCGTTTACCCTAACTACTTGTGTATTGTTAGTAAAAGCACAATACCAAGTAAGCGCACGCTTGGCATTGGGCATGTGTTTAATCATCGGCTTCTTTTCTCTTAGCGAAAATATTGAAGCTCTCGCCTATATGACATGGCCGGCGTGGTTGATAATCGGCATTGGCTTACGCAGTGCAATCCGAGATATCGACACCTATCAAAACAATCTATTGGGTCAATTTAGATTACTCTCCGAGCAGCACAAGCACGCCACTGTGTTGTCGGCCTAATTCATTTCATCGCAAAGGGGGTCGTATGAAATTTTCAATTGTCATTCCGCTATATAACAAGCAAGACTCGATTCGCCGTGCTCTGCATTCTGTTTTTGATCAAGTAGATTACGACGCTACGCAGTATGAAGTTATCGTTGTTGATGACGGCTCGAACGATAACTCCCTAGATATCGTGAACAGCATTAAACGAGAGCACTGCGATAGACAGATCACCGTCTATTCACAGATCAACGCCGGAGTGTCTGCGGCGCGCAATAAAGGGTTAGAGATAGCCCGTTCAGACTACATTGCTTTTTTGGATGCTGACGATACCTATGAGCCGAACTTTCTCAGCGAGATCGCAGGGCTGATCAACCAGTTTCCTTCGGCTGCGATGTTCGCCACAGCCTACCGCTTTGTCGACACAAGTGCCGGTACCCGACGAAACGCCAGTATTGCTGGTACTCAGAATTCGCTGAGGCCGCAACTACTTGAAGACTATTTCTATAGTGCGGCGAACGGCGATCTGCCGATTACCTCCTCTAGTGTGTGTATTGGTAAAAATGCACTCGAAGGCGTCGGAGGATTTCCAGTCGGTGAAAATATGGGCGAAGATCAAGCTGTTTGGTCGCAAATTGCGCTCAAACACCCGATAGCTATTAGCCCAAATGTGTGCGCCAATTACTTTGAAGCAACCGCTAGTTCTCTGATGCAAGTGGTTGTGCCTAGTGATGAAATGCCGTTTAGTAAGCGCCTACAACAACAACTTGATCAAGGGCAGGTAGCCAACAGCCAAAGATCGTCGTTAAAAAAATACATTGCTGGCCATTTGCTTGATCTGGTCAGGCGCAATCTTAAGGCCGGCGATATGTCTAGCGCTAGATCCTTGCTCGATGACCGGCGGACACATAAACAGTTTAAACGTTACCTGTATTGGCGAGCGCAATTTTGTGTATTGAAACTTACTCAAACAGTTCGGCCCCTTTGTGCGATTTAGCTCTATTTCGCGCACCGGCGCTGCCCGTATTTCAAGGATAAAAATTATGAAAAAACCAACTAACTTGCCAAGCTTTATAGTAATTGGAGCTGCTAAATCGGGCACAACCACGCTATATCAACATCTAAAAGCTCACCCCGATATCTTCATGCCAGATTTTAAAGAACCGCATTACTTTGTGTCTCAGCAGAAATTAAATTTTAAGGTAATTGCTAGCGAGGATGATTATCGACGTTTATTTTGCCGAAGCGGCCATGCATTAAGCGGTGAAGCCTCAACCGGCTATCTTTACTTTCCTGAGGCAGCGCAAAAAATAAAGCAACTAATCCCGGAATGCAAAATCATTGCATTGGTGAGAGACCCAAGCGCTCGAGCTTTTTCAATGTGGGGTCATCAGATAAGAGAAGGGCTTGAGGAGCTGTCGTTTGATGCTGCGGTACGCGAGGAGCTCACCGGAAAAACACGCCTACACAAAGGGGTAGAATACGGATTCAACTATTGTAAATTGGGGATGATATCTGAACACTTAATTGAGTATCAAAAGCAGTTTGGTGAATCAAATGTGCTCATTGCTGACTATGAATTATTACGCACCAACCCAGTAAAACTGATGACTCAGATCTACCGTTTTCTAGACCTGCCGGATGCAGCGCCTATTGGGCTTCAAACGCGTTATAACGCCTCTGGAAAACCTAAATTTGATTGGCTGCACTCGTTTTTAAACAATAAGAGCCGCTTTCGTTCTATGATGACTTACCCTGTAAAGTACTTGCTAGGAGAAAAGTTTACCCACACTGTATGGCAAACACTCCGTAATAAAAATATTAACGCAGGAACACGCCACGCCATGTCGAAAGACACCGCAGCATTACTTGAAAGACACTTTGCAGAGGAAAAATCTAGATTAGCAACTCTTGTTACTCGAGGCTAAATCTCATAGAGAATGTGAAAAATTAGGGACCTCCAATAGCCAGTCGTGTTGCTCTTAAATTATTCTATTCATTACTTTACGTTGTAGAGCTTGTGGCATTAAGGCCAAGCCAAGGCTGGCAACCGATGTTTCAATTGTCTTGCGCAGCTCTTGCGTTAGCGCAAGTGGGCTAGTTTTGAAGGCGTTCCACATTAAGCTTAACGCTAGCTTGCCCTGCCCCTGAAACACACATCTTCTTGCGAGGTAGCGATACTGAAATGCTTTAGCGATAGGGCCATATTGTTTTGCGAAGCGTGGCGCATAACTCTCAAGTTTTACTAACAACGCTGACCAGGTTTCAAATTGTTTGTCTACGTCGGCTGATAAGCCACCTGTGTTTAATCGGTAGTTAGTAAGAGGCTTGTCGATATAATGAAACTGAGCGCCAGTTAATAGAGCGATACGGGTCCAACAATCAACGTCCTCTGATTGTCTTAGCGCTTCGTCAAAGTACTGAATATATGGCAGGCCATTGTCGGTTTTGTCGTCCGTGGTAAAAGCGATTTGTTGCAATACGCCTTTACGAATGACTGGCACCGAACCATTGCCGATAGGGTTGCGGCAAAAAATATCGTTGGCCTGAAAACCGTGCTTTTTCTTTGGCGCTTGAAGTCGGCCAAGTGACTGGCTTTGTTCATCGACAAATAGCGATGAGCAAAAACTAACGCCGCAATTGGGCTCTGCTTGCATTAAGCGTATGTGCTGTTCAATTTTATCAGCCTGCCAGAAATCATCAGAGTCCAAAAAGGCGATGTACTCACCGTTAGCATTACGAATGCCGGTGTTACGTGCCCCAGCAAGGCCTCGATTTTTTTGCTGCACAATGCGAAGTCGCGGGTCGCTGAATTTTTGTTTTACAAGAGCGATAGACTGGTCGGGGCTTTGATCATCGACCACAATAATTTCCAGATTGAGATAGGTCTGTGCAAGCACCGAGCTAAGCGCTTTCTCGATATATTGTTCAACGTTATAGACCGGGATCACCACACTAACCAGTGGTGTTGATTTGTTTGTCTCGATGTTAGTGTGTTTTGGCATATTCAGTGTTACCCAAGGTAGAGTTTGTTATTTTGCTTTGAGCCTCATGTGAGACTAGCAGCGCATCGTCGCCAAACACTTTTCGCCAAACGTAGGCTAAATAAAGTGGGTGGCTGACGGCATAGATAATTAAAATTGTACTGGCTACAGCGGTCAGGCTAATGTTCACGGCAATGCTAACTGAGACAATAAAGATCACGGTAAACACCATGTTCCATTTGAAATCGAGGTCGATACGGTCGGTGGCTAAAGTCAGCGCCGAGGCACTTTCGGCTAACGGTCTTGGCAATGCTGATAAACACAATAAAGTGAGAATAGGAACGGCGTTAAGCCATTGATCACCAAACACAATCGGTACATAAATAAACGCTAAGCCAGCTTGTAGAGAGATCAGTGGCACCGCAATCAGGGCTATTTTCTTTAAGTTGCCAACGAAGCGTGCCTTTAATTCAATGGCATTGTCCTTTACCGCACAAAGGTTGGGATAGAGCGCTGAATTTATGGCGTTGATCAGGGTTAAGCTAAAACCTAAGCCTGCATTGCGCGCAAAATAATAGAGCCCCAAGGCTTCCATCCCAAGTACTCGCCCAATGATCATGTTGTCGAGGTTTAGGCGCGCGGTTTTTAACAACTCTATACTTAAGTAGTAACGCCCAAATTGCAGCACATCACGCCAAAGCTTAAAACTGAAGAATGGGCCGCTTGGTTTCCAGCGATAAGCATAGCGATAACCAAACACCCAGATCGGTGAGGTAAGAAATTTAGGTAGAACGATGGCCCATGCACCTAAGCCTGATAGGGCCAACAATGTGGTGATCACGTTGTCGATGCCCACTTGACCGCCGTCAATTAAAGCCACCGTTTTTAAACGTTGGTCACGTTGTACTAACGAAGCTTGCACCATGCCGAATGGCATTAACAAATAGGTTAATGATAATACTTGTAGCATCGGCACTAACTCTGGCGTGGCGTAAAACTGCGCCAAAGGATAAGCCGCGGCACATTGAATGAAGAATAAACTAATGCAAAATATAAAATTGAGACGATAGGCTGTGTTAGTAATTGCCTTCAAATCATGGTCTGAACACTGAACGATCTTGGCGCCAATACCGTTTCGGTTAAATACACGTATCAGCTCGTTGACGGTTAACACCAACGCTGCCAAACCAAATAGCAAGGGGTCCATAACGCGGGCTAATACGACCGCCGTAATCAGACGCGTAATGCGCACAAAAAGTTCGCTAGCGCCAAGCCAACCTAAGTTATGTAGAAATAGGTTCTCCGCTCGACCCGATGTGAGAGCCTTTATGCTATTTTTTAGACGAATAAACATGACTAGTATCAGCGCCTAACCCAGAGCATCCAACTCTTGTTGGATAAGTGGTTTTAGCTCTCGCATTATTTGATCAACATCGGCAATATGCTTGCTGAGGTTACTTGAATTCGGTTCGTTTTCGATTTGCAAAAGAGCATTAGCTAAATGGCTTAGACCAATGCTACTAGCAGCGCCTTTAATTGAATGGCAGACACCTTTCACTTTGTCGGTGTTGCCGCTATTGGCAAATTCTTTGAGCTGCTCTAATTCACCATAGGCATGATCTAAAAAAGTGGGCGCTATGGCCTTAAAAATATCTTTGTGTGAATCGCCAAATTGGGTTTTAAGATAGGTAAAGTCGAACGATTCGAATTTTGCTTGTTCAACGATGCTAGTCGGCTCCATAAAACTACCTCCAAAATCAGGTTTGACCCACAGCGTTCTAGGCACGTCGTTCAGTGCCGCGGCTAGTTGGCCGAGGCTCAGAGGCTTGCTTAAAAAGGCATCAAAACCCAAATTCAACAAACGTTCGCGTTGATCTTGGTAACTTGATGCAGTAAGGGCAATGCAGTAGTGCTGCGAGGTTGCTTTTTTTGCTGCACGTATGGCCTTGATAGTTTCTTCACCGTTCATAACCGGCATCAGAATATCGAGTATCACCACGTCGTAATCGTTGTGTTCGAGCTTCGCCATGGCTTCGGCGCCATTATTGGTAACCTCTGCTTGTTGACCTAGTTGAGCCAATTGGGCGGTAATTACTTTTTGATTGGTAGGGTTATCCTCTGCCACCAATATCTTTAAAGTCGGCAGTGACGCGATCGTTGGGCTTTTAGCACGAACAGCACCTTGATCTGCGTTGGCCAGTGCTTGTACCGGCAGATTAAGTTCAAAAATACTGCCACGGCCGACTTTACTCTCGCAGGTGATTTTACCCATCATCAGCTCACTTAACTGCTGGCAGATTGCCAACCCAAGGCCCACCCCTTGATCGGGCCGACCAATTTGCTCGTAGGCGTTGAAAATCCGTATTATTTGATCCGCTGGAATGCCCACGCCGGTGTCGACGACCTTAACCTTAAGCATGCCCATGCCCTGCGAAATTACATCACTCTGATAAGAAATATCCACGAGGATGCCGCCTCGCTTTGTGTTCTTTAGCGCATTTGCAATAAGGTTATTAATAATTTGTTTATAGCGCCCTTTATCGATGGAAACCCTTTTCGGCACTGTATCATCCATTCGAAAATCCAACTTCAAGCCTTTGTCTTTGGCTTCTAAGCTAAACATCGTCATAATATTTTTATGGATGCGGCGCATGTCTTCGGCTTGCGGGTTTATATTAACGCGCCCGGCTTCAATTTTAGTGATATCAAGCATATCGCTGAGCAATACGATTAGCGATCTAGCTCCGCTGTTGATGGTATCTAGGTAATCGGCCTGAGCGTCGTCGAGTTTGCTTTTGAGTAAGATCTCCGACAAACCAATGATGGCGTTTAGTGGGGTTCTGACTTCATGGCTCATTTGCCCCATAAAAGCAGACCGATCGTTTAGCGATGCTTGTAAGCGCTGATTGGTGACACTGAGCTCATAGGTAGCTTGCTTGATGTCGTCCTCAAGTTTTAGCTGGCTCGACTCGAGCGCCTGGTTAGCCTCAAAAAGCTCTCGCGATTTCACTTCGAGTACGCTCTCAGCCTCAGCGCGCGCCTTCTTTAAACGCTTACACCGTGCCTGAGAAAGCTCCAGCCTTTTCTTTGTATCTTCTTCCATGACGCTGATCGGCAATTACTCGCCGTCTCCAGTTCGTATCGTAAAGTGCGCCGACTTGTGGTCTTGCCCTATGTCGCTAGTGAGCAATTCTTCATTGTTACCGAAAAATTTAAGGCAGGCCCCAACCAGCGAATGCGCCACTAATGCTAGCGGGCGAGGTGAGGTGTAAGACAGGGTTAAGATAGCGCCCTGCTGAGTATAACTAAACGAGGGTAGTTCGGCATCAGGATAGAGTTTTTTTACCTCTACGTGAATGTGGTCATCGATCTGTTTCAGCATTTCAGCGGCGCTTCCTACGTTATCAAAAAATAGGCTGTAGTCACGTTTAAAAACCATAAATAGATGGTCTGAAAACCTTCCTAGTAACACCGTTGCCTCGGTCTCAGTTTCAGCCACGGCTTGCGTCAGCAATTGGATGAGTTCTTGGTAATCATAGAGGCCGACTCTCGAGTAGGCTCCGTCTGATTTAACCCCGCTGTCATCGATTATTTTTTGAGCCGTGTCTTCGCCCAACTCTTGTTCGATAAATTCAACGAACTCTGACAATATAATTCCTTTCATAGTCGTTAACCCTCAGGCGAAGCATCAAGTGATAGTTTTTGCATGATGCTTTTCTTTAATTGTTCAACGTCAACCGGCTTAGTAAAATAATCAACGCCCGATGGGATTCCACCTCGGTCTTGAATGCTCTCTGGGGTTAGCCCGCTAATAATAATAATTTGGTCGCTAGTCAATAGCTCTGATTTATACATCGAGCGAATCATTTGTAGGCCGTCCATTCCAGGCATATAAACGTCAGAGATAACCAAATCGGGCACTTTTCGCCCAATCTCTACCAAGCCTTCAAAGCCATCGTTTTTAACCGTTACGCTAACCGGTAGGCCCCATGAATTGATTGCGGCCTCATAGAATTTTGAAACAGTTGGATTGTCTTCTACAACTAACACATTTTTTTTGTCACCCTTAGTGTCATGAGTCGTTTGGTGTTTACTAATATATTCTTCAACAGATGCTGCAACAATTCGACGGTGACCACCGGCCGTTTTCCAGGCGTCTAATGCGCCACTCTCCACCCACAATTGCACCGTCCGAACGGATACGCCGAGTAGCTTTGCCGCTTCAACTGTGGAGTAATATTCTTTCTCTTTCATTTTCCAAGGATTCCAAATGTAGGGTTTCAAATTTAATAGTATTATCATTTTTATCACTAATCAATATGAAAACGTGACTTTTTAGCTATTTTTATCATTTAAATCGCCACCAAGTCAGTTTGAATTAATGGACACGTGGGTTCCAAGCGCGCTAATTTCTTCTAATCTTTGCCTTTCGCCTCTGACATGTAGCGACAAACAAAGTCTTAGTCCACGACACAGGCAAATGCAAAAATGAAGTAAGGCAACTCGCCATTAAATTGTTGTTGCTTAAGTTCGCTGAAACTAATCACTGGAAATGTATTACAACAAGCCCGTCAATTAACAAAGTTGATGCAAGGTTCATTGCAGTAGGCGAGCTATCGAGATGAAAGATTTGAATGCCTGGTTTATCGAGGTTAGACCATTCCCTGGTTGAGGCTCCTTATTGACCGAAGTCTAGTGTTACACCTTGCTGGCTGCTTTGTATTCCTAGCTCAATCACTTTAATCACCACCGCCGCTTCTAGCGCTGTCACAGGAAGTAGTCGGTTATAGTTAATCGCGTCCGCTACTGACTGATAGTAGTGTTGATAGCGACCAGTTTCAGTTGTGATTTTCTCGGAGGATCCGTCTCGGTAAAGTATCCCGTATTGTTCAGGAAGATCATGTCCATATATTTGATCTAGGGGCGATAAGCCCTCTATTAGTTGGCTTTCCTGAATATCCAATCCCGGTTTAATGAAGCTCGCTAAGTCACCCTGCAGATGATAACGTGTGTTTGTGCTCGCTGAGAAAGGACTAGAGTGCAGTATTACTTCTAAATGGTTGTAATGAAGAAGCACATGAAAATAATCGATTACTTGAGAATTTTCACGTAGCTCCAAACAGCGTGCGGTAATCGCGTTGGGCGTGCCGAACAAATGCAATGCTTGGTCAATCAGGTGAGCCCCTAAATCAAACCAAATTCCGCTGCCGGCACCAGGCTGCTCACGCCAGCGCTCTCGAACATGGGGTCTAAAACGGTCAAAATGTGATTCAAAAATGCGTAATTTTCCGAGCGCCTTGGTGTCGAGCAATTTTTTAACGGTGAGAAAATCACCGTCCCAACGGCGGTTATGAAAGGCCGAAAGCTGTACGTTATTTTCTTCTGACAACTTGATCAGGCTTTGCGCTTCGGCATAAGTCGTTGTCATCGGTTTATCGACCACGACATGCATTCGTTGCTCTAAACAAAACTTGGCGAGTGAATAATGCACATCGTTAGGCGTGGCAATAACAACCAAATCTACGTGAGCGATTAGTTCCTCAATCACTCTGCAATCAATAACGTCGGGATAATCAGTATTAATCGCATCTCTCTGGCTACTCATAATTGCGGTCAACCGCATATCAGGGCAAGCGCTTATTAGAGGCGCATGAAATGTTTTGCTTGCGAAACCATATCCGATGATACCAACATTAATCATTTTCACGCCGAGTAAATAATGCGTCGCGTTAGCGTTCCCATATGCCCTCAATTTCCTCTAATGTTTTACCTTTAGTCTCTGGCATGTAGCGCCAAACAAAGACCAAGGCTACGACACAGAAAGAGGCAAAAATGAAGTACGGTAAAGCACCATTAAATTGTTGTTCATTGAGTTCACTGCGATTGATCACGGGGAATGCGTTAGCAACTATTCCATTGAACAACCATTGAGCACCTACGGCGATAGCCATGGCAAAACTACGCACTCTATTGGGGAACATTTCTGATAAAACGACCCATACCACTGGGCCCATCGACATTGCGAATGAGCCAATAAAAACTAAGATTGATATTAGCGATACGATGCCAAGTTGCTGGGTATAAATAGTAAAACCAAGTGATGAGAGGCCTAGGAACATTCCGCTAGTACCTATCAGATACAGAGGCTTTCGACCCCATCGGTCGATGGTGAAAATAGCCACAAATGTAAATGCCAGATTGACGCCGCCTAACCACAATTGTTGCTTAAGTGCATCTTGTGGCCCGTAGCCCAGTGAGTTACTAAAAATTTCAGCGCCATAATATAGAATCGCATTAATGCCGGTGATTTGTTGAAATACGGACAACATAACCCCGATGAAAATAGCGAAGGCTAATCCACCAGCGACGGCTTTGCTGTTGGACGTCGATGGTGTTTGATTAATTGATGCTTTGATTTCGGCCAGCTGCGCATCAGCTCGAGACTTATCAACATACAGTTTAGCCAACACCGCGCGCGCTTGCTCATCACGTTGTTTCATAACCAACCAACGCGGGCTGTGAGGCACAAAAAACAACATCAGTAAGAATAGACAGGCTGGCAATAGTTCGGACCAGAACATAAACCGCCAGCCGTGGTTCAAGTTATCTTGATGAACCGCCGCCAGTTGCTCAACACTCGATTCGACGGCATTGCCACCACCGATATAATAGGTGGCTAAAAACACAACGAAAAAACCCAACACAATCGACAATTGATATAGCGATACCATTTTTCCTCGCTGCTCTGCAGGTGAAATTTCAGCGATGTACATCGGCGCAGCCATTGATGCAAAACCGATGCCGATTCCGCCTATGATGCGGTAAATCACCAGCTCACTTAATGTACTAGCATCGCCTGAGCCCCAAGCAGAAACGCAAAAAAATAATGCCGAGAGCACCAAAGTGTATTTTCGACTGATAGCCTTAGTTAAGTAACCCGCGACTAGGGCTCCGACTAAGCACCCATATAACGCGCTGCCCACGGCCCAACCTTGTTGGCCGGGTGTAAGTTTAAAGTGCTCAGTAAAGTACAACTGCGCACCGCCGATAACCCCTGTATCAAAACCAAAAAGGAAACCACCGATAGCGGCAATCATCGCAATTTTAGCGATATAAAACGTATTGTAATTGGTCATTTTTATTCTTATTTTTTATCGTTGTTAGTCAGTTAGTGAATAGTTAGAAAACACTAGGCTTTATTTTCTGCGCTTATGTTTCTACATCTACGTTTTTGCATCTATGGCGCTGATTCAATGTTCAACTGGCTGGTAATGGTTAGTCGCATTGCACTTAATTTGCTAGTAGCCATCTGTTTATGGCTTAGCCGATGCAAGCGAATATTGCCAGAGTGGAGCAGTGACGCAGGGTAAATTACAGCACGATTAAACTTGGCATCAACCATTCCGATTTGCTCGAACAGCGGGGTATCGCCATTGACGTATTCTGCAGGCGGGAGGCCATGCGTGGTCGCTTCACGCCCTAGAGCCTGTTGAAAAACGCGCTCACTCTGGCCATCAATACGCTCTATATTGGTGCTGCGATGACGATAAAACGCAGTTCCACCCCACTCCGGCACGCATAGGTAGTGCACCAGAGCAAACTGCTGCTGACGAGCAGTATCGTAATGTGGGATGCGCTGAATCGGCAACAACTCACTCGGCAGACTATTCGCTATGGCGTATACGCTAGCCTGCAAACCACCCACCGTGCCGCGCACTATGCCGAGCATGCGAGAAAAGTCATCGGCGTATCGGGCAAAATTTGTTGCATAACTATCGTCGTCAAGCGACTGCTTAACTCCTGGGTAAAAGTCGTTTTTATAAGGATCAAAACGTGAGATATCACCGGCATTATTGACCAGTGTCGTTGGGGCTTGATGAAAGTCATCAATGACGACAATCGGCCAACGCCCGGTGCCAATAAAGAAATGTTCGAACTTACCCACTAAGCGCTCTCAAACCAACTTTTAGCGGTATCAAGCATTCGGTTTTTTCGCGCAATTAAATTTGGTAATTGATGCATAGATGTCTGTAAATTATGCATAAGACCGATTACCCCAGATCGATACAAACGCAGCACTACTTGATCGTCTAGCTCGGCCAATTTATTTTCGTCAATCATGTACGCTCCTTGCACAGCCTGCTTGCTTCTATCTGTAAACTCGATGTCGAGTCTGAACGGTGTCAGCAGCTTTAGCTCGACCAATTCGGAAACTAATTTCTGAGACTCAATCTCACCGCTCAACAACTGGGTCAAAATCTGTTGAACCGTCAGCAAGTAATCACTGGCTTGCGATTGAGCGTTAAATAGTGGCTCACCATCATCATCGCTCAAGGCCAAGCTATCAGAGTCAAAGCAGACCACCTTGCTGTCTTGGTCGTCGCCAACGAAAAAAGGCTGTCGCTGAATTTGCAATGGCTCATAGTCGGCATCCCACCGGCCCTCTCTAACGAATAGATTCTCTCCTGGCTGAAACCCCATCATGGCTGAAAAGGTAAACTCACCAGTGTCTGCATTTTTTGTCACGATAATCGGAAAACATGAACTAGCTCTCCCAAACTCAGCTGGAACTACTGGCATTAAATGTTGATTGATCGCACTGCTATGGCGCTGGCTTGCTTGCACTCGTAGCTGCGAATGTTTATCAAAATTCAGTGATACGATATTGCTCATAACTCCTCCTAGGTTGCGCCGATTGTTTCGGCTGTTTTATTTTGAAACGCTTGTATTTTTAAATTGCCTGCATGCCGTAGTCGTGAATTTTATTAATCAGTTCACGGTGACTCGGAAGCTTAGCTAACGCTTGCTGAGTTATTTGAGCATTGCGCTGATATTCTTGTTCAGCATGATCACGGCTTAACATCGAACGTCGATGGTTTTGCTTATCGATATCGAACCCCATGCCATATAAAACATACTGGTAACTTGCCGCCGGAAACACTTCATTGCTGGAATCGAAATCAAGATTACAGGGCACTTGATAGCGCCATAATTCAAGCTGCTCAGCTAGCGATTCAGACACTGAACTAGGGTCTGACATTGAACGCCAAAACGGCTCATCTCGTTTGCTTAGCAAGTAATGCAGTTTTAGAAAATCAATAATGCGTTGCCAGCGATATTGAAACGTTGTGTTGAATCGTTTGGCAACGATAGTCATCGCTGAACGTGTTGCCGGTAGCTGCTCAGCAATCATGTTAGCTGATAACTCAACAAGCACAATCGCGGATGCCTCTAGTGGCTCTAAAAAACCCGCAGACAAACCAACGGCGACACAATTTCGATGCCAAAAATAGTCACGGTGACCTGATTTAATATCAATACGGCGTGGCTCATTAATAATTTTATGCTCACCAATATACTTTCGAAGCTCGTGTTCAGCTTGATCGTCACTGATGTAATCACTGCTGTAGACGTAACCAACGCCACGACGGTGTCGTAAGCCGATATCCCAAATCCAACCTGCGCTTTGGCCGGTAGAAATGGTGTGACAGGGTATCGGGCTGTCTGGCTCTGGGTAAGCAACATGTGATGCTAACGCACGGTCTATTTGCAGTACTGACGAGCAGTCATTAAACGGCACGCGGTAATGCTTGCCGATTAACAATGCGCTAAAACCGCTGCAATCGACAAACAAATCACCCTCAATCTGGCCTGCCTGTGTGGTGACTAAGGCTTGAATATCGCCCTCCTCGTCGTTCAATGCCGTTTCTACGTCAGCGAGTATGTGAGTAACACCAAGCGATTCTGTGCAATGCTTTTGTAGATACTGAGCAAACTTTCCTGCATCTAAATGATAGGCATAATTTGCCACCGAACTGTATTCGGGTGTAGAAATCAGTTTTGGGGCTATGCCATTTTCACAAAGTTGCTCTTGGAAACAGACCGCATTAGAGAATGAAACGCTATTCTCATTGCTTAGCCAATGAGTAGCGAGGTCGGTTGTTGGAAACCCTTGCGGGATCATCAACGGATGATAGTAGAAGTCGTTATCGCAATTTTCTGACCACTTAGCAAATTTCGCGCCTTGCTTAAATGTAGCGTCGCACTCCCGAATAAAATCCGTTTCACTTATTCCTAAGCGTTTAAGGGTGGCGCGCATGGTCGGCCAAGTACCTTCGCCAACACCAACAATCGGGGTGTTCGGCGATTCAACTAAGGTCACTCGAACTGACCGATCTGGCCGCCGCTGTCGTTGTTCCACGGCAAGCCGCCCAGCCGTCAACCAGCCGGCGGTGCCGCCGCCAACCACAACTATCGAATCAATCGTTTTCATCGTTCACCTACAATGCTCAAGAGTGTTATAAAGCACAAAAGGGCGACACCGAAACGGTGCCACCCTCGATACGCATTATTCTAATTTGCTAGCTACCAACTGCCTCGGAACCCGAGTGATAGCCGGCGACCGGAATCTTCGGCAAGTAGAAAATGATTACTGAAACGGCCTCGCTTAGTAACCACTTCTTCGGTCAGATTAATGCCTTCAACAAACATCGTGAGACTGTCGTTAATGTCATAACTTGCGCTGAAATCCCATTGCGAATATTCATCAACAAATTGCACACCATCGCCATTAAGTTGAGTCAACGATTGTAAAAACTCGTCACGCTGGTTATAGGCTATTCGAGCTTGAAATGGGCCGCGCTCAAAATAACCTACAAGATTTAACGAATCACTTAAGCCAGTTACCGCAAACGTTTGCGATATGTCAGCGGGGTTAAACGCACTGTCGGTATCGACGAAGGTTGCATTGGCGATCACACCAAAACCACTATCGCCAAACTCATGTTGCACGGTTAACTCAAAGCCGTCTACGGTTGCTGCTTGGCCATTTGATGGCAGTGTATTGGTAAAAACAGCGACCGCATCACCGGCATCGGGGGCATCTGGATTACTGCCTGTTGATGGGTCGAGTAGTTGCGAACCATCGGCGACAGTAAAGGTAAGATCTTCAGTGCCGGTAACGATAAAGTTATTTACATCTTTGCGAAAATAACCGATAGAAGCGTAGCTCACATCGCCATAATAGTACTCAAATGAGAAGTCCAAATTGTCCGATTCAAATGGCAGCAGTTCAGGATTACCAGAAGACGAGGTCAAGTTACCACCTTGTCGAGTAGTACCAATGACCGTCACTGGCGCCATGTCACGTAAAGTTGGTCGAGTGAGCGTTTGGGACGCTGCAAATCGTGCCACTAACTGGTCATTTATCTCAAGTTTTGTACTCAATGAAGGCAACAACTTTGAATAACTCGATTTAGAGTTGATAAGATTTGCATTGCCGAACTGTGCCAACATTTCTGTTCGATCCAAAATACGCAAACCTGCAATAGAGGCTTCCGTTCCATTGACAGTCACGTCTGTGTCTTCGTAGCGTGCGCCGGCGGTCATGTAGATTGGCATGTCGCCGATTAGACCAGCAAAATCAAATTCAGCATAAAATGAGCTTGTTTCTTCTTCAACAGTAAACGAATTATCACGGATTACAGCATCAAAGTTTAGACCGCTAGACGCGCTCACAGAAGCAAATTGCGCTTCGCCGTTGTGCGATAACCATACTGCCGGAGTGCGGCCACTACCGCTAACCTCGCTCAAGAAACCATTGCCGCCATCCAAGCGCTGAACATCAATACCGGTGACCGCAGGCGCATCAGGATAACCGCAGAAGGTACAGTGAATGCCCGCGCCTTCGTTATCCCAGCGCGTTAATGACTTAGTTTCTGTTGAGCTCATTAATCCGAACTTGGCTTGAATCAAGCCCTGATCACTATCATTATTCCAAACACCGTCAAACTTGAATTGATCTACCTCATCTTCAACCGCCCAACCACGACGCAACATCACGTGTGCCCGTAGGTTTGCTGGGTCAAGATAGTCGCTCACACCGGCCGGCGTAACTCCGTTTTGGTAAGCAATGCCATCGAGTTCCTGTTGGCCGCTGAAAACACCCGGACTCGCCGTTTGAAATTCACTGGTCCACGGTAAAACGGCACCATCACTTTGAAAACGCACTCGGTTGGCATAACCGATTAACGATAAGAAATCGCCATTCCCCGATGGGCCTTCAAAACGATCAGCGCTTGAGGTATGGGCATCAAATGCCAGAGCTAAGTTATCGCTGACATCCCATTTAAGATTTAACGAAAGAGCATCCGTTTCGGTGATCCGACTGAATCGCTTAGCATGAAAGTCTGTCGCAAGACCGACTTCCTGACGCAAATCAACCGCTGTGCCGTTTTCGTCTAGCGTTACATCGGTGAGATTGGAACCGGTAAACCAATGACCGTAAGAACTAGTAGTATCATTAACATCAAACTCCGAGTATAGGTAATCTAGGCTAACTTCTAAGTCGTCGGTTGGTCGAAACTGCAACACAACATTGGCGTTAGTACGTTCACGTTCTTGCCTCGATTGCAGCAGATCAAAGTTTCTTGGAGTAAATGTATTACCAGAAGATCCAGCACCACCATTAATTTGCTCTTGAGGCACACCAACATTTTCTAACCAGCCATTGGTTTGTGCCCAATCTAATTGCACATCACGCTCTTGACGAGATACGGCGACCAAAACGCCGATGGTATCGTCGTTAAATGTATTGCTGTATAAGCCAGAAATACTTGGGCTAGTTTCTTCGCTCAATGATTCGTATTGAGCTTTAACGCTGCCGGCTATTTTCAAACCTGACGAATCAAATGGACGCATAGTACGGATATTAATCGTAGAACCTACGCCACCGGACTGGGTGCTGGCTGACGCTGTTTTTGCTACGTCGATACCGGCTACCATTTCAGCCGCAATTGTATCGAAGCCAAAACCGCGAGTATCACTCTCAGAAGCTAATTGGCGACCGTTGAGTAATACCGTATTAAATTCTGGGCCAAAGCCGCGAACCGTAATCGACTGACCTTCGCCACCTGATCGGTCAATAGAAACGCCCGATATACGTTGCAATGATTCGGCTAAGTTATTGTCTGGAAATTTGCCGATACCTTCAGCTGAAATTGAATCAACCACGCCACCAGCAGAGCGCTTTGTATCCTGACCTCGTTTTAGCGCGCGACGAATCCCGCTCACCACAACTTCTTCTAATGTTGTTTGCGGGCTTACCTGTGCGCTACTGTCTTGCGCAATTGACGTTGTTGGTAACGCGGCGGCCAAGCTTAACGCCACGGCTGACGAAAGTTTAGTCCTTCGAAATTTATTTTTCATTATTATTCTCCTCTATGGTCGGTATTTAGCTGCTACTTAGACAGCCAAGACATAGGTGTTATTTGCACCTATTACCCATGAGACGAAGGCAGCGCCAAGATCCACCCCTTTTTATTTTTTATTGCCTCTTTGCAGCTAACAGCCTACTGTTTAATAACGGGCCTGCCCGATAATAGAACCAGAAATGAAAAACCCGCTTCGAGAGAGCGGGCTTAAATAATTGAATAACTAGGCTGGTAGTGGCTAGCGTTTAGTACTCAAAACCGTTTCAAACGAACTTTGATTTATCTCCAGAGTCATTAGCTCAGCTAGCATTAACGGTAAGTCATCGATGCTGTCTACGCTGACTGATAAAGTAACTTTCTTTTCGCCTAAGGTGATGTCATCCAATCGAATCACCCCAGATTTAGAATATCGGTTGGCATCGGCCAACACATCGCGTAAATCGGCACCGCGATACACCAGTCGCCCGTCAAGCCAAGCCACCAAGTCGTGCTCAGCTGCCACTTCTCGCACCACAATATCGCTGCTACCATCAGAGGTTACATGCTGACCCGCCGATACCTCTGTTGGCAACGGCTTAATTGGCAACCCCTTCGCTGGCAATGAGCTGTTAGAACTTAAGCGGGCTGACTCTCTGCCATTGAAGACCTGCACTATGCCTTCAACCACCGATACAGAGGTAGATTTTGCTAAACGCCTGACATCAAAACGTGTGCCAACCACCTTTACCGATGCTTGCTCAGCTTCGACAAAAAACGGCCTATTGTGAGATTTAGCAACGTCGAAATAGGCCTCGCCTAAAACCAATTCTATCCTGCGGCTTGAGTCACTAAAGCTAACGTTAATCAATGAGTTTGGGCCAAGTGTCACTTTGCTTCCATCCGGCAAGGCAATCTCTCTAAGCTCGCCCGTGCTGCTATGGAATTGAGTTTGAAACGACTTCACGGCAACAACTTGAGTTGGCTCTACTTGACTACCGAACCACTCGAAATTGACGAGCGTTACCATAGCAAAGCACGCTGCTACGGCGATTGCACCGAGAAGCCATTTTACCGGCTTGCGTGTGCTAAGCAGAGGTGTAACGTTTGCTGACGAAGCCTGATCAACATCATCAGAAATGGTTAAAGCCTCTACTAGCTCGGGCCGCGCTGCAAGCTGAGCAAAACCATCGGCTAATAACTCGGCTTCGAGATAGGCCTGGCGATGCTCCTCACTGGTCTCCATCCAACGGTCAAATTGTTGTTCAGTTTTTGCGCTTGTATCTCCGCACAGTCGCTCATGCCATTCAATCGCTTCAAGTTGAACGCTCGTGCTCTGCAGCGACACTACGGTATTTGGATCAATATCTTTCATACTACTCATTTACGGCTCTCGCCGGTTCGCACTCTTAATACGTTCAACAAATCACTTAACGCTCGATTCACGTGCTTTCTCACAACCGTTTCCGACAGGCTAAGCTGCCGAGATATTTCAGCATACGACAGGCCTTGCACTCGATTCATAATGATTAGTTTGCGCCGTTTTTTTGGCATATTTTTTAATGCTGATACCAAGACATCGAGCTCTTGTTTAACCGAAACATGTCGAAAGGGGTCAACACTTTCTACGTATTTTTGCGTATCCACACAGGCATCATCAACATGACGTTGCCCTACTTGCGAGTGTCGACAATAGTCTACCCCAGCGTTGTAAGCCGAGCGATACATAAATGCACGCGCATTCTTAATTGCTGAAAGCTTCTCCGGCCCCAACCGCAGCGCGCTCTCAAATGCACTCTGCACTGAATCTTCGGCGGCTTGCGGTGACAAATTTAATTTTCGCACTAGATAATTGGCGATTTCACCATTCAATTCAAGATAGGCACGACTAAGCTGCTCTACGATCGGGTGTCGCATTTGTTTCGGGCTAAGGTTCTCTTGATGGATATTCAAACCTTACTCATTACTGCCGGCTTTGGCATTATCGTATTTAACTATCTCTATGGGCTATTGTATTAGCTTCACCGCTCGCGCCCGCCAAAAACTCATTAAGGGAAATTCGAGGTTCGCTATGAAAATACTCGGACTACTTAATTATGACGTGCAACCGCTAACAATCCGCTCCTTTTTTTAAAAAAATTAATACAAAAAGAACTCATCTGCTTATATGACGACCTAGATCAGGCAATCCGCCCCTAGGGTTACAAATAGAGAAAGCTAATAATTGAACGCCACATTCACACCGTAAGTCCGTGGTGGCGCGTAGTTAGCAATGAATCCATTTTCAGTGATAAATGTTCCCGATAAGGTTTTGATGTTCTCGTCGCTTACGTTCTTAACCCAAATACTGATATTCCATAGCTCGTCGCGGCTCAATAATCCAGCGTTTAAATCAAACGTCACATACGACTGTTGCACACCCAAATTACGCCCACCGTTTGGCAGGCTGTCAAATACTCCAGCGGCCAATCGGTCACGATTATAGATATCTAGAAAGTAGTCATCAGACAAGGTTGCCGAACCACCAAAGTGAGCTTCGCCAAATGAAAATTCATGGTGATATGAATAGATGAGATTAAACTTCCAATCCGGCACCCGCGGTGGCGAATTTCCCGAAAGATTCACGCTATCACTGGCATCAGCACCTGAGGGACTAGAAAACGGGTTAAACAAATCGCCAAATAACGAATCTGGAATATCAAACTGCTTGAATCGTGCATCGGTTAACGCCAAAGAACCGCGCCAATTGTGAGACTTAGAAGGGCGCCACTGAAATTCCAATTCGACACCTTGAACTCGAGCATTAGACGCGTTGCGAACCACCGTGCTCCCGCCCGCATCAGCGACGCCATCACCATCGATATCAATACGGTCATCGTCGGAAAACTGTAGGTCATGATAGTTTGCATAGTAAGCTGCGCCATTTATTCTTAGTCGGTCGTTAATCCATTGCGTTTTAAAGCCCAGCTCGTAACTAACAACAGTCTCGGGGTTAGCCGTATTGCCGGCATCTTGTATGTGTCCGGCTTTGAAACCACTGGCTAATGACCCATAAAGCAATACATCGTCATTCCATTTGTGATCGAACCGAAATAGTCCAGAAACATTATTCCAACTGGCACGAATATCATTAACCTGTCTCACCCAACACGGCTGTGATTCGATGCCTACCCGCCCGCCACCATCAAAGAATCGACCTTGTCGAATCGATTGCTGTACACCAGTGTCTGCAAAAATTTGATTATCTAGAGGTGCGCCAGTGCCAAGAGAAGACGGTACCGAGTAGGGCCCAAACGCCGAAGGGAGAAGACAATTTATAGCGCGACCACCAGTATCAGATTTTTTATCTCGATTATAACGAGCTCCAAGAGTAACTCGAGTAAGATCGTTTAATCGATAGACGAGCTGCGAGTAGGCGCCAAATGATTGCGAGCGTCGCTCGGGTTGATTTGCAAACGATACGGCTGCGCCAGGTAAGCCGCTAATCCAACTCGGGACCGTGCTTGAGCGGCGTTGGCCGCCCCTGTTCTGTTGATCTACTGCAAAGACGATGCTATTCGACTCGCGCGAAGCAAACACCCCCGCAAGCCAATTTAACGGCAATTCTTCGGCACTCTTAAACAAAAGCTCATGGGAATAGAAATCGAAGTCAGAACTTACTGTGCGCTCTACCTCAAAGTCTCCCGTACGACCTTGATCAGTATCATACAATTGACGACGACTCATGTTCGCTAACCCAAGATGATATATCAGCGACGACCCGCGGCTAAAAGCCCATGTTAGCCTTGAACGTAGCACTTCATTTTTTAAGTCCACAAAGGGCTCTGTGTCTAGCACAACAGCCCTAATGCCGCGCTCAACAAGTGTCGGGTCTAACTCAGCGCTACCAGTACCCTTGTCTCGATAACGCTCAGCACTTACTAGCCACTCAATCGAGTCGTTCGGCTGCCATAGCGTAGACAGACGCCAACTATAACGATCCTCGGAATCGAGTCCGATTGCATCGCCTGCGCTCTGTTCGAACACTTCTAATTGAGAAACCGAGCTCGGGTATTGTGGTCCGAGCCCAGCGTAATTACCAAGTGTGGAGGTGTAGGGGGCGTGGCGTTGCTGCACTCCTGAAAAGCGCACCGCAAACTTGTCGGATGCCTTCCAGTTTCCCAACAACTGTGTTCGTTGCGAATTATAGTTACCAAAGCCAAACTGAAAACCCAGTTCAGAGGCTTGCAGGTTAGGCTCCCGACTGTAGACATTGATCGATCCAGAAGATGAGTTTCGGCCAAACATGGTGCCCTGTGGCCCACGTAGCACTTCAACATTATCAACGTCGTGCAATAGGCCCGCAACACCCTGAGATCGGGGCGAATAAATGCCGTCTAAGTGAATAGAGACGGGGCCATCAGCAATCTCAGTAATATTTGTAGTACCAACCCCTCGTAACTGGACCAACACCGACTCCTGCGGACCCGTCGAGACAAACTCCAAGCCCGGGACCCAAGCGGATATATCACGTAAATCATTCAGTTTGTTGGTGTCTATATCATGCGCTGATAAATGTGTTACGGCGACCGAAGAGTTTTGTAAATCAACACTTCGGCGGTCGGCAGTAACAACAACTTCTTCAAGAGCCACCATGCCCTTCGAACTATCAAGCCTATTCTTTGGCGTATTAAACCGAGTGCCCCTTATTATCGATACTGAGTTATCACCAACAAAAGAATAGCTAAAGCCGCTGCCTATCAATAGCTTGTCAAGCGCCTCGGTAGGTGTCATCAGTCCAGACACAGTAATACCCTCTACCGATTCCATTTCGGAAGACAAACCAATAATATTCAAACCTGACTGTGACGATAACACCATTAAGGCGTCACCAAGTTTCTGCACGGATATATCGATGTTTATTTTAACAGCTTGATCGCCTTCGACAACCGGCTTAGCCGCATTGCTCGTTGGCGCAAACACCAAGCAAAATAGTCCGATAACAACGTAAACACAAAAACTATAAAATGACAGCGCACCTTTAGGTAACGACTGCATAGCTCTCCTCTTTTTTCGCAGTATATCATTTCTACCTAAATACTGAAGAATGGCGTTAACGCACTAACTTGATATACGGAGGCTCTCCAAGCAAGGCTAATCTGCAAAAACGCTCAGTAGTGCGAATGTGCTTTCAATGTATACCCATAGACTCCTTTCTTGATGGCTACTGCTTTCTTGATCGCGAATGCTGTCACGCCAATCAAATTGCTATACACGATGCAAATTTAGGTGGGTAAGGTTAGCGCCATAAAAAAGGTGTGAAATTTCACACCTTTTTTATGGTTAAATACTCGTCAGCACATGTGCTCTAACCTGAGACCCTAAGAAGGGTGGCCTCGTTTTAAGCCGCTTCTTTTAGTGCTCGTCGAGCTTCAATGCCTTTCAAAATACCATCATAGACGCCAGCTCGGGCATCTAGCATGCGTACTGCCGCATCGTACACTTTTTGAAACTCCTCTTTGGTATTCATATACGGCAGCCCTGCTGCAAACCATCCATCGCCATGGTCTTCATCTAGCTCGCAGTGAACAACAAAGAATTTAACCAATTCTTCACTCAATCCTCGACGTCGTAGATGACCAAGCACTCTCCGCTGTTGTGCGGGGATGCTTAATTCAAGAGCGCCCATGCCACCCATGCCTGAGTGCAAGCCATCGGCAAACCAGCAAAGCGACATCTTGGTATTCAATAAATGAAATGTTTCAGGATTCCAGTCTTCGGGCCTTGCTCCTCCAAAATGATCCATTAATGGCTCAAATAAATTAGGGTGCGCTTCGTCAAAGTTACCTTCTCCAAACTCATCATGTAAGTTTTCATAAAGTTCTTCCCTCATCTCAAACGGAACGAACAAGCTATAAGCCGCTACGTGTAAGTGGAACCTTTGCATGTTAACTCGATAGTTGGAAAGGAAGTATCTAATCTCGTCATCGGTCAACTCATCGCTGTCAAAGTAATTGAATAGAGAATGATGATTGACTCTGTGTTCTGCGATGCCGCCTTTTAACCAAACTAAAAATTCTTCTGGGTCCTCTAAATGTTCAGGTATCGGTTCATTGGTGCGAGCTTCCTTTTCTAATCTTTCGGTTAAGTTCCTAAATTTCCATTCTACTTCTGCTCGATCAGTGCCTAGCGCAAAACCGTCCTTCATCAAGCGGACATTCATATCAAACAAGCTTTCTTGAAGTTTAGCCCAGAGCTGACCTCCCTTATCATTAATTGCTTCTCGAATAACCTGCTCGGCATGACTTACCGATGGTAAAGAGCTTAAGATCGACTCCTTGTCCTGCTGCGATATGCCCGCTGCTGCTACATTTTTTGCTACCATGAATTTCTCCTTAAGGGTTGGGTAACTTAATCCATTTGACGCATGACCGCATGGGCCAGTTATCTCTATTAACGAGTTAGAAACAGCTCGTTAGCGTCAAACAATTCTCATTAGATAACGATTGATATCTAATTGTGTTAGACTAGTCATTTTTAAATAGAATTGCAAATTATTTTTCAATCTTTTATGATGAAGCTTATTTAGTGGGGCGCCTAATACATGCGATACAGCAATACACATAAGAAACAAACTGAGCAGAATATCACAAACGCAGCTTTAGATGAGTTTAGATCTAACGGCTATCACGGGGTTGGTATAGACGGCATAGCAAAATCTGCTGGTGTTACCTCGGGCGCGTTCTATACTCATTTCGGTTCGAAATCTGATGCTTTTTTACGGGCAATCGAAGTAGGTCTCAAACAGGTCAGTAATGAGCTCGATCGAAGGCGCACTGAAGATACCGGTGAATGGTTGTCAGAGTTCTTAGATTGGTATCTGACGCCCCCTGATGCAGCCGATGCAATGAGCAAGGCGACGCTCCAGGCCTTTCCAATTCAAGGTGGCTGTGCTCTCACATCACTAGCCCCGGAAGTGTGTCGGTCTGGCACCCAAGCGAAGCATGTATTCGAGAAAGAATTAATGACCACAATAGCGTTAATTAAAGATGGACTCGATGAAGGCGGAAACAAAGAGGCTTGGTCGATTCTCTCAAGCCTGATAGGGGCAATAACTCTTGCGCGATCAGTCAAAAACAATGATACCGCGGTGGAGATTCTGAGTTCGGTGCTGTCAACTACGCTTGATTTATTAAAAGAAACAGAGCCAGCCTAACAACGGTTACCACTGGCTATTGATAATAAGGAAGAGCTTAGTCTAAACTGCAAAAACGCTTCACTAAGCCGTTAAATGTGGCGGATATTCTACTAGAATTGCCCGTCCAACTTTTTGCTTCCAAGGCCAGTTCAGCATCAATTGGCTGGATGGCTCCAGCGGCCGAAGCTATTATTTGCAATTTTGCAGCACGCTCGAATTGCAGAGCTAAAATACAAGCTCTTTCAACCGAGTCTGCAACCACCACAAGGCCGTGATGAGCAAGTAAAGCGGCGCTCTTATCGCCCAAGGCCGCCGAAATTACTTCACCCTCGTCATAACCCACCGGAACACCAGGCCATTCCTTCAGAAAGCCGACATCGTCATACAATATACAAGTGTCCATATGAGAAATTATCAGAGGAGACCCTAACATCGACAACGCGGAAGTATAAAGTGGGTGGGTATGTACAACGCATTTAATGTCGCTTCTCGCCTCATATAAACTGATGTGAAATCTATTAGCCGGGCTTGGTATTCCTTTGCCATCTACGACGTTTAATTCTTTATCAACTTCTAAGAGAGTCCTTTCGTTCGATTCAGCAAGCCCAGCCCCCAGTGCTTGAGTAACGTATCTCTGTTCAGAAATTTTTGCAGTTATTTGGCCAGCCAACCCCGATTCATGACCAAATTCGGCCAGAATTTTGCAGGTGAAAGCTACCTTTTTCTTAATGCTTATATCCAACTGACTAAACTCACGCTCAATCTTGCCAATCTCTTTCTCAATAATAGACTTTTTATTAGATGTCATCTTTAATTCCCCAATCCCACTGCTTCTTCAAGACAGCATATTGCCATATAAAAACAATGCCAGCGATGCTGCCAAAGATAAGTATACTCGAGCTAAATCCAATAGACTCCGATGCATAACCTGCAATCACAGATGGCAACCCGAGGCCTAAATAAGCAAACAAAGAGTAACCAGACACAGCCCTCGCTTTATGCTCACCAGCGGACTCAACAACAGTAAATAGTCCACCCAAATATATAAATCCAAAACCAGAAGCACCAGCCATAGTAGTAGCGATCATCACCAACGGCAGCGATTTAATCGAAACACCAATTAAAAGTAGTATGATCGAAAGAAAACTAAGAATATAGCCTACCCGCAACGACCATTGGGGCGTGTGCCTCCAAGACATTGGCTGGACTAATGCACCGGTAGATATTGACAAGAAAACGATTAACCCAGCCCAATTGTTATAGCCATAATCGGTCACAATTAAGGGAACCATAGAAATAAATATTCCATTTACCGACCATGCAGCGAATACTCCCATGCATGGCAGCATCATTTCT
>Ga0075467_10000214_pt1 | contig 42916 bp, 35 predicted proteins | sample DEB08_DNA_9_FD_75067 | JGI IMG/M metagenome (GOLD analysis project Ga0075467, IMG submission 75067) | Aqueous microbial communities from the Delaware River and Bay under freshwater to marine salinity gradient to study organic matter... | ecosystem: Environmental > Aquatic > Marine > Coastal ... | reverse complement strand
TGTGGTTATATTATTTTTCTTATCGGTCGCCGCCTAATGTAGGGTTGCGAATACGGCCGATGGAGCTTAGTCTAGCGAGCCGAGGTAAAGACTCAATTAGCCTTACTCTTCGGTAACACCGCTAAGCGGCGAAAGTGAACTTTTGGTTAGATTTACAACTGACTAAAATATTACTAATAACTAACTATAGGTGCCATAAGATTGAATATTGCAGCCGCGTTGATGCAGTGTGTCAGTTGAAAACGGGTTAAAATTTCTTAATCTAATTACCATGAATTTCGCACAACATTGCTGTGAGGTTTGTCTATTGGAGCGTTATATTTGAATTATATGGACCCCAAAACTATTAACTTAGAGCCTCAGTGGTTAAGACATTTACAGCCCGAATTGGATCGAGAGTACTTTCGCATGTTGTGCCAGTTTCTTCGGGACGAGAGATCACGGGGCCGCATAATTTGTCCGAGCGACGAAAATTGTTTTGCTGCCTTTAATGCCACGCCGCTACGATCTGTCAAAGTGGTGATTTTAGGCCAAGACCCCTACCATGGCCCGAATCAGGCTCATGGTCTTAGCTTTAGCGTGATGCCTGAAGTCAAAACGCCGCCGTCGCTACGAAACCTGTATCAAGAGTTGAACACCGATCTGGGTGTTAAGCCGCCGGGTCATGGTTATCTGATGAATTGGGCTGAGCAGGGAGTATTGTTATTAAATGCGGTGCTGACTGTGGAGCAAGGCCGGGCGGGTAGCCATCAGGGCAAAGGCTGGGAACGTTTTACCAATAAGGTTATCGAGGTGATCGATGCCGAATGTGACAACGTGGTGTTCATGCTTTGGGGCGCCTACGCTCAAAAGAAAGGAGCATCGATCAATACCACCAAACACTTAGTGCTAAGCGCGCCGCATCCGTCGCCGTTATCGGCTTACCGAGGTTTCTTTGGTTGTCGCCACTTCTCCAAGGCCAATGACTATCTAAAAGATAACGGTAGAGCTGGCATTGATTGGCAAGTTCCGTAATCGCTGAGCGATGATCATTATGCTAGGTGCTGGCTAACAAATCGTATGAGGAAAATCATACACATTGATATGGATGCTTTCTTTGCATCGGTAGAACAACGAGACTTCCCTGAGTTGCGAGGCCAGCCGGTTATTGTTGGCGGGCGCCCAGAGAGTCGTGGTGTTGTCGCCGCTTGCAGTTATGAAGCTCGAGAATTTGGTATACATTCCGCTATGCCATGCTCCCAGGCGGCAAAACTGTGCAAGGACGCTATCTTCGTTCCACCGCGCTTCGAGTCTTATAGAGAGGCGTCGGCAGGCATTCACCTTGTATTTAAGCGATTTACTGAAATGATCGAGCCGTTGTCATTAGATGAGGCTTATTTGGATGTTACTGAGTGCGCAGAAAAGGCCGGTTCGGCTACCGAAGTGGCAAGATTAATCAAGCAGCAAATTAAGCAAGAAGTTAACCTAACCGCGTCGGCTGGGGTTTCATTTAATAAGTTTTTGGCAAAAATCGCGTCCGATATGGACAAGCCTGATGGTATCTATGTGATACGTCCAGAAAACGCTGAGGCGTTCATTGAGCAACTCAATATACGTAAATTTTTCGGTGTTGGTAAGGTAACCGAAAAAAAGATGCATTCATTGGGCATATACACCGGTGCGGATCTAAAGCGCTTAAGCGAGGTGGAACTGCAAACTCAGTTTGGTCAATCCGGTGCTTACTATCATCGTGTCGCGCGCGGTATCGATGAGCGTCCAGTTCGCTCTCATCGAGTGCGCAAATCGATTGGTAAAGAAACCACCTTTGAAGGCAACGTGATTGATAAGGCGGCGATTTGGCGCACCTTGCTTGGTATTGCCGAGCGTTTAGAGGGCATCCTTGAATCGAAGCAATTGCTTGCGAAAACGGTCACGTTGAAGGTCAAGTATTCTGATTTCCAGTTGAATACTCGCAGCAAAACCACCGCGCTTGGTTGTATTTCAAGACAAGACATCAGCGCTGTACTGCCTGAGCTATTGCGTAAAACCGAGGTCGGCAAGCGGCCCATACGCTTAATTGGTATAAGTTTGGCAAACCTGCATTCGACTGATGAGAGTCTAGCGCTAAAAACCTCATCCGGATCATCCGAGCAATTTACTGAAGACCCACAATTAGGGCTCTTCTGACTCTTGCTAGCTAACAGTGGCTTAATATTCGATGGCAATATTCAGATATCTACTATTAGTTTGCTTTACTATAGAGCCTGATTAAGCCTTTAGAGCCTTGTGATTTGTTTGTGAAGCAGAAAATTTGCCATTATATTTTGTTTACATTGCTTGGCTGGCGCATGATAGGTGAGCCTCCCAAAGAGCTGAAATATATTTTTGTTGCGGTGCCACACACCAGTAACTGGGATTTTCTATATGGTTGGTTGGCGATTCAGGCGCTGGACTTAAACGTTAAAATTTTTGCTAAAGATGTGTTCTTTATTTGGCCGATTAATTATATCTGCTCGTTTTTAGGAGTTCTTCCCGTCAATCGACGAAAACGCACTAACTTTGTTGATTCAATTGCCGAAAAGCTTGAACAAGCTGACCAGCTACGCCTACTGATCACGCCGGAAGGTACCAGAGGCTATCAGTCGACATTGAAAAGTGGCTATTATCATCTCGCTCGAAAAGCCAATGTGCCCATTGTGTTGGCAGGGCCAAATTTCGCCGATAAAGCGTTCACGATAATGCCGCCACGTAAGCCCCTGGCAACCTTTGTTGAAGATCAAGCGAGTGTCATCGAGTTTTGTAAAAGTCAACACGCCTATCACCCCGAAAATACCTTTCAATAGACAGGCGTCTACTTGATCGGTTGTGGCTGAAAACTAAATAGTTTGTTAGCTTTTTCGGTGTGCGAGAGAATGTTGATAGACTGTACTAATGATTGGTAATTTACCTAAAAAAATGTGGCTCAAAACAGCTGGTTCGGCGCTATCATTCGGTACTCTATTTATGCGAGCATTATCCCATGAATGATAAACAGAAAATGGTTATAGCCATTTCTTCGCGCGCGCTTTTTGATCTCGAAGAAAGTCACCGTGTTTTTGAAAAAGAAGGTGTAGAAGCCTATTGTCGTTATCAGTTAGAACGCGAGAACGAAATTTTAAAGCCCGGAACTGCCTTTCCTCTTGTGCAGAAGCTGTTGCGCTTGAATGAATTGGGCGAGGCACGCGAGCGTGTTGAAGTGATATTGCTATCGCGCAATAGTGCCGACACCAGTTTGAGGGTTTTCAACTCAATTCAAGAACACAATTTGCCTATAACGCGCGCTGCATTTACCAATGGCAGTAGCCCTTTTAAATATGTAGAGCCGTTTGGTGCTGACGTGTTTTTGTCGACTGACCCTGAAGATGTTGCCAGTACACTAGGTGCTGGCTTCGCTGCGGCTACCATGTTGCCTTCAAATACGAAAAATTCAGCTGCCAACAAAGGTAAGCTCAGCATTGCATTTGATGGTGATGCGGTTGTTTTTTCTGATGAGGCTGAATTAGTATATCAACAGAAAGGCTTAGTAGAGTTTGCCAAGCATGAAGTTAGGGCGGCTAAAAAGCCACTTCCAGGCGGGCCGTTTAGAAACATGCTGTCGGCATTGCATCGTATTCAGTCAGAGTTTCCACCGGGTGAATCGCCAATTAGAACGGCGATTATTACCGCTAGGTCGGCACCGGCTCACGAACGAGTGATCCGCACCTTGCGAGCGTGGGACATTCGCATTGATGAGGCCGTATTTTTGGGTGGCTTACCGAAAGGTGAGTTTTTGCGCACTTTTGGGGCTGATATATTTTTTGATGACCAGCAAGGCCATTGCGATTCTGCGCGTCAGCACGTACCTACTGGGCACGTGCCTCACGGAGTGAAAAATAGTAAGTAATTTTCGCTTCATTGAGATACGAAGAATCCGAGGCAAAGTACTTGTTAAATGTAATAGAGGTAGGGATTTGAACGTGATTAAGCTATGTATTACGGCGTTAGTAACCGGCGCCGTCGTGGTGGCAACAGTGCTGCAGTCTGCCGAGGCGAATTTGCCGATGGCTGTCGATGGGCAAAGGGTGCCATCGCTAGCGCCGATGATCGAGCGTGTGCAAGGGTCGTTGGTGCGAGTGTCTGTTAGCACCCCACTTGAGGCGCGACGAGACCCGTTGGACGATCCTTTTTTTCGTCGTTTCTTTGATCAGCGGCGTCCAAACAACGGTCGCACACGCACTATGTTTGCTACAGGTGTTGTGGTTGACGGCCTGCACGGATTGATTCTGGTCAACGAGCACTCGGTTCGCGGTGCCAGCAAGGTGAAGGTGACGCTGGATGATGGTCGTAATGTAGACGGTCAAGTGCTTGGCAGCGACTCAGCCTCAGATGTGGCCTTGATCAAAGTCGATGTGCTTGGCTTAACCGCCATTGGCATAGCCGACTCTAATAATTTGAGAGTAGGTGACTTTGTGGTCTCAATCGGTGACCCGCTAGGCGAAGAGAACACCTTGGTGACTGGAGTGATCAGTGCCTTAGCGCGCAACAATAGCCTGCAAGCTCACCAGAACTTCATTCGTAGCGATGCTGCCACCGGCCCTGGAGTGTTGTTTAACTTGAAGGGCGAGATGGTTGGTCTTAATATTGCTAAGTCAGCACAAACAGCGGGCAACTTGCGCATCGGTTTCTCCACGCCTGTAAATATGGCTCTGCGCGTCAAGGAGCATTTAGTTAAATATGGCACACCGCAACGCGGATTTTTAGCCGTTCAGGTTCAAGACTTAACGCCTGACCTGGCTGGTGCCTTTAATATTCGGCAAGCGGGCGGTGCCGTAATTAGCAATGTGATTGAGGGTTCAACCGCAGACCAAGCCGGTTTAGAAATTGGTGACGTGGTATTAGAGGCAGGTACTCAACAAATATCCAGCAGTAACGACTTAAGAGCTATTATTGGCCAACAGTTCGCCGGCGATACTCTCACTATGACGGTTGCTAGAGAGGGTGGTAAAGTCGCCCTTCGGCCGGTGTTAGAGTCGTCTACAAAGGTAACCAATAAAGGCAATATATTGCACCACCAGTTAGACGGTGCGACTTTCAAAGAAGGTGATATGCGCCAAGTTAGCGCCAACGTTGATGATGGAGTGTTGGTTAGCGACGTGCGCCAAGGCAGTGTTGCTTGGGAGCATGGGGTGCGCGCCAATGACATAATTGTCTCGGCTAACCGCAAATCAGTTACTAATCTGGAATCACTAAGAAAAGCGATAGAGGGCAAAGAGGTCTTAATGCTCAATATTGTGCGCGGTAATGGCTCGATGTTCCTATTGTTGCAATAACACTTGTTGCAATAACACTGATTGGACAATATAGCTGATCGGACAATAGAGTTGGCGTTGCATGTAATAGAACTGATAAGGCGCGCCACTGTCGTTGGCTCTGGTGAACAGCAGTAAGGCTTCGATTTGACCTCTTTGCGGTAGCAGTTTTAGCAGGTTTAGTTATAATTGCGCTTCTATTATGCTGCGCGATTTTATATACCTGAAACGGCCGATCAAATGACCAACGATTTCGTAATTGCCCCCTCTATCTTATCTGCCAACTTTGCTAAGTTGGGTGAAGAAGTTGACAATGTTTTGGCCGCAGGCGCCGACTGGGTTCACTTCGACGTGATGGATAATCACTACGTGCCCAATCTAACTATTGGTCCAATGGTTTGTAAAGCACTGCGAGATCACGGCATTACCGCTCCCATTGATGTGCATCTAATGGTTGAGCCGGTTGACCGAATTATTCCTGATTTCGCTCAAGCGGGCGCAACCATGATTACTTTTCATCCGGAAGCGAGCAAGCATCTAGATCGCAGCTTACAGTTGATTAAAGCCGAGGGTTGCCAAGCTGGTTTAGTATTTAATCCGGCGACTCCCTTGTCGGTTTTGGAGTGGGCAATAGATAAAGTCGATATGATTTTATTGATGTCAGTAGGTCCCGGCTTTGGTGGCCAATCGTTCATTCCTTATATTAAAGATAAAATCGTCGAAGCGCGTAAAATTATTGATGCTAGTGGTCGTGATATTCGTTTGGAAATAGACGGCGGCGTAAAAGCTGACAATATTGGCGAACTAGCTGCGCTAGGCGCCGATACCTTTGTAGCTGGATCCGCGATCTTTAATCAGGACGACTACGCCAAAGTGATCGCTGAGATGCGTGAAAATATTGCAAATGCTATTAGCTAGCCATTTTAGGGCTTGACCTGAAACCGTCCTCGCGTAATCATTAGCCTACAAGGACAAACGTCTCTTTTTATTATGCAAAATTACTTTATACAAATTACCGACTCAAGTTGGCGTAGCTGGCGACGCTAGCGCTATTTAGTGGGCCTCGTCTTTAAATCGTGCCCACATCGATCATTTGTATTTGTATACGCAGCCATAACCTCAATCAAGTTAATGGCTGCATTTAAAGAGAGTAATTATTGCCATGCCTTTTTCCACTGAACCAGAATTTCTTTCGTTTATTGAGCCCTTAAAGCAACAGGGCTTTACTCATGTGCCGGTGGTGCGAGAAACCTTGGCTGACTTGGATACCCCGGTTAGTACCTACCTCAAACTTGCCGCTCAGCCCTATACCTATCTTTTTGAGTCCGTACAAGGCGGCGATAAATGGGGGCGATATTCAATTATTGGCTTGCCGTGTAAACTGATCTACCGTTTTTTCGGTAAGCAGATGACGGTTGAGCGCGATGGAGAGATTGTTGAAACAGTCGATGTTGATCAGCCCTTAGAAAAAATTCGAGAATTGCAGGCACAATTTAAGGTCGCCCAATATCAAGGCTTACCCGAGATGATTGGTGGTTTGGTTGGATATTTTGGCTATGAAATAGTGTCATATATAGAGCCGAGATTGGCGTTTGAAAATAATCCTGATGAAATTGGTACTCCAGACGTAATGTTGATGGTTTCGAAAGATGTGCTTGTGTTCGATAATCTTTCTGGCCGTATTTTTATGGTTACGCTGGCTGATCTTGATGACCCGCAGGCATACCAAAAATCTCAAGCTCATTTAGATGAATGCGTTTCTGGGCTTGCTTCCAGCTTCACGGCGCCAGTATTGCAGGCTGGCGGTGACGTGATTGAAGAGAGTGACTATAAGTTGCACTTTTCACAGCCTGACTTTGAAGCCGCGGTAGAACGCTGTCGTGACTATATTCGCGAAGGCGATATTATGCAGGTTGTGCTATCACAGCGCTTGTCTACCGAATACACCGGCCGCCCGATCGATTTATACCGAGCGTTGCGAACCATTAATCCCTCGCCCTATATGTATTTTCTTGACATGGGTGGCTTTGAAATCGTCGGATCATCACCAGAAATTCTAGTGCGCGTCGAAGACGATTGTGTCACTGTTAGGCCAATTGCTGGCACCCGAAAACGTGGTGAAACGGTTGAGCGAGACCAAGAGTTGGAGGCTGAGCTGCTAAGTGATGAAAAGGAATTAGCAGAACACTTGATGTTGATTGATTTGGGTCGTAACGATGTTGGCCGTATTGCCACTATCGGCTCGGTAAAATTGACTGAAACGATGCTGGTCGAGCGTTATTCACACGTGATGCATATAGTCTCGAATGTCGATGGCGAAATTCAGCCCGGCGTTGATGCCATTGACGTATTGAAAGCTACCTTTCCTGCTGGTACCGTAAGCGGAGCGCCAAAAATTAGAGCGATGGAAATTATTCATGAGCTAGAGCCGATTAAGCGTGGCATCTACTCTGGCGCGGTCGGGTATCTTGGCTGGAACGGCAATATGGATACGGCTATTGCGATTCGCACTGCGGTGGTAAAAGATGGGGTTGTTAACGTTCAGGCTGGGGCCGGTATAGTCGCTGACTCAGTACCTGAGTATGAGTGGAAAGAAACTCTTAATAAGGCTCGCGCGATGATCAAGGCAATAGAAATGGCCAGCACCGGTTTGGGTTTTCCCCAAGCTAAAAAATCACCCAAAGTTTCAACCAAAGCCTAGGAGATTGCTATGTTAGTAATGATTGATAACTACGATTCATTTACCTATAACTTGGTTCAATATTTGGGTGAGCTTGGTGAAGAGGTTCGCACTTTCCGCAACGACGAAATCAGTTTAGAGCAGATCGAGGGCATGCACCCTGATCGTATTATGTTGTCGCCTGGGCCGTGCACGCCGAATCAGGCCGGCATCTCACTATCAATAATTGATCATTTTAAAGGGCGAATCCCTCTAATGGGCGTGTGCTTAGGTCATCAATGTATTGGCCAATCATTCGGCGGTAAGATAGTGCATGCGAAAAGTATCATGCATGGCAAAACATCGTCTATAAAGCATACCGATAATGGCGTGTTTAAAGGTATTGCCAATCCTCTTACGGTTACCCGTTATCATTCTTTGGTGATCGAAAAGGAGTCACTGCCGGCATGCCTAGAGGTGACAGCGTGGACCGACGACAACGAAATAATGGGAGTGCGCCATAGAGAGTTGGCGATCGAAGGCGTGCAATTTCACCCTGAGTCGATTCTTACCGAGCATGGTCATGCGTTATTAAAGAATTTTCTGGAGACAAAGTAGTTATGCAAATACAGCATGCCATTGCCCGAGTTATTGAAGGGTCAGACCTATCACGCCAAGAAATGCAGGCGGTGATGCAGCAAATAATGACCGGTGAATGTACCGATTCGCAAATTGGCGGACTGTTGGTTGCGCTACGAATGAAGGGTGAAACCATTGACGAGATCACCGCCGCCGCTGAGGTGATGGCGTCATTAGCAAGCCACGTACAAATCGATGCACCGAACTTGATCGACATTGTTGGCACTGGCGGTGATGGTATTAGTACGTTTAATGTCTCGACCGCAGCCTCATTTGTCGCAGCCGGTGCTGGTTGCAGTGTTGCTAAGCATGGTAATCGATCTGTCTCGAGCAAGTCTGGTAGCGCTGATCTGCTTGAACAAGCCGGGGCTAATTTGAACCTCGAATCATCTCAGGTGGCAAAGGTGATTGAGTCCGCCGGTGTGGGGTTCATGTTCGCGCCAATGCATCATAGCGCCATGCGTCATGCCATAGGCCCACGCAAAGAAATGGCGGTGCGTACCATTTTTAATGTACTAGGCCCGCTGACTAATCCCGCCAATGTAAAGCGCCAAGTGGTGGGTGTCTTTGCTAAAGATTTAACCGATAAATTAGCAAATGTGTTCATGCATCTTGGTAGCGAGCACACGCTAGTGGTTCATTCGGATGACGGCATGGATGAGATTAGTATTTGCGCGCCGACCACCATCAGCGAGATGCGCAATGGTAGCGTTACTTCGCGGATCGTCAAACCAGAAGACTTTGGCCTGCAAACCGCGAATGTAGAAAAGATCATTGTGGGCAACCCGGCGGAATCTTTAGCGATGATTGAGCAAGTGTTAAGCGGGCAACAAAGTGCTGCCCGAGATATCGTCGTGTTGAACGCCGGAGCTGGAGTCTATGTCTCCGGTTTGGCGAGTTCATTAGCGCAAGGTGTCGAGCTGGCTCAGGCCTCGATCGACTCAGGCAAAGCGCTTGCGGCCAAGCAAGCTTATATAGCCGCGACCCAGAACGTATAGACACCGTCAAGTAACAAATAGACACCGTCCAGGTAAAATAGATGCACCAAGTTATGTCCACGGGCTCCGATGTGCTCGATAAAATCATGGCCCACAAAGCCGAAGAGGTTGCCTATGCAAAGCGACAGTTTTCATTGGCCGATGTCAAAGCTAAAGCTGGTGACGTCGGCGACAGTCGAGGGTTTGCATCGGCGCTAGGTTCCTCTTTGTCGGCAGGGCGTTCAGCGGTAATTGCTGAAATTAAAAAAGCCAGTCCGAGTAAGGGAGTCATTCGTCCTGACTTCCGTCCGTCAGAGATTGCTGAAAGCTATCAAAAGTATGGCGCAAGTTGTTTGTCTGTGCTGACTGACGAAGAGTTTTTTAAAGGCAGCGCGAGCTATTTTTCCCAAGCGCGTGAAGCTTGCACTCTACCCATGTTGCGTAAAGACTTCATGCTCGATGAGTACCAAGTGTTTGAATCCAAGGCAATGGAGGCCGACTGTATTCTGCTGATCGTAGCGGCTCTAGAAGACGGTTTGATGCAAGACCTAAGTGGCCGAGCCCAAGAACTAGGCCTAGATGTGTTGGTTGAGGTGCATGATCAGCATGAACTTGAGCGTGGCCTTAAGCTAGGCATGCCGATGATCGGTATTAATAATCGCAATTTGCGAGATTTTAGTACCTCACTGAATACCACCATCGATTTGCTAGAATCAATACCAGAGGGCGTTGTGGTGGTAACCGAAAGCGGCATACACACAGAAGATGACGTTGGCTTGATGCGCGAGCATCAGGTAAATAGCTTCTTAGTTGGCGAGGCGTTTATGCGCGCTGAAGACCCAGGTAAGCGCCTGGCTGAGTTGTTTTTTTAAAAATAGCTCTTGATCAAAACTTGGTAGACAAAAATTTAAACAACAGCGTGGAAACACCACTGATAATGCAATGAAAGTATCTGTAGAACTTCAACAAAACGTGAATTTCAAAGGCACCTCTGCCAGTGGTCACGACATAATGATGGATGGCCCTGAAGAGTTCGGCGGCGAGAACCTTGGCGCCAGGCCAATGGAGACCATGCTAATTGGTATGGGCGGCTGCGCCTCGTTCGATGTGGTGCATATATTGCGAAAACGCCGCTTGACGGTTAACAGCTGCGTTGCCGACATTGAGGCAGAACGCGCGGAAACTGAGCCTAAAGTATTCACCAAAATTCATTTGCATTTTAAAGTGAGCGGTGAAAAATTAACCGACAAAGCCGTTAGCTTAGCGGTTCAACAATCAGCCGAAAAATATTGTTCAGCGTCAATTATGTTGGGTAAGACGGCCGATATAAGTCATTCATTTGAGATTATATAATGAGTTTACCAAGACCACCGCATGCGGGCATGCGACACGTTGCCTTAAACGTACTAGACCTGCCATTAGTTGAGTCGTTCTATGTTGATTTACTTGGCTTTGCGGTCGAATGGCGGCCCGATGAAGATAACGTTTATCTTTGCAGTGGGGTTGATAACTTAGCCCTACATAAAGTTGCTGATACGGGCTCTAAAGCGCAAGCCTTAGCGCATACGGGTATTATCGTCGATCTGATTGATCAAGTTGACCAGTGGTACGATTACTTATCTGAAAATGGCGTTAAGATGCATAATCAAGCAAAAACACATCGTGATGGTGCTCGTAGTTTCTATTGCAGCGACCCCGAGGGCGTGGTGGTACAGGTTATTTTTCATCCTCCGCTTTCCAAAGGCTAGAGTTGTTGTTGAAGGTGACTCAATAAAATCCTTACCATCAGCAAAATCAACAATCCTCTAGAAAACACTGCACTCTCGCCAGTGTTAACGCTACAATGCACGGTTTACGCCTGAACACTGTTTGGGCTGGCCAACACCATAGTAGCAACCATCATGCAGCAAGAATATAAGCCGAATGAGATTGAAGTCAGTGTCCAAGCCAATTGGCAAAAGACGCAGCTCTTTAAAGCCGTTGAAGATAGCAGCAAAGAGAAGTTTTATTGCTTAGAGATGTTTCCGTATCCCTCAGGCAAATTGCACATGGGGCATGTCCGTAATTACACCATTGGCGATGTTATTAGTCGCTACCAACGTATGCTCGGTAAAAACGTATTGCACCCAATTGGTTGGGATTCGTTTGGCTTGCCGGCTGAAAATGCAGCGATCCAAAATAACACCGCTCCGGCGGCATGGACAGACGATAACATTGCCGAAATGCGTGGTCAGTTAAAGCGTTTGGGTTTTAGTTACGATTGGAGTCGAGAGCTTACTACCTGCAAGCCTGATTACTACAAATGGGAGCAATGGTTCTTCACCAAGCTGTATGAGCGAGGCTTAGTCTACAAAAAAGAATCAGAAGTGAATTGGGATCCAATCGACCAAACGGTGCTAGCTAATGAACAAGTAATTGACGGTCGTGGCTGGCGATCCGGCGCCTTGGTTGAAAAGAAAAAAATTCCTCAATGGTTTATCAAAATCACTGACTACGCTGAAGAGCTTTTAAGCGGTCTAGATGACTTAGACGGTTGGCCCGATTCAGTCAAAACTATGCAACGCAACTGGATCGGCAAGTCGGTTGGTGCTGAGGTTGAGTTTGCGGTTGAAGGGCATGATAACTTGCGGGTTTTTACTACTCGGCCAGATACACTCATGGGTGTTACCTTTTTAGCCGTTGCCGCCGATCATCCGTTGGCGATAACGGCGTCGGAGTCCAGTAGCGAAATCGCTACGTTTCGTAAAGAGTGTGCTCAGAGCTCGACCGCTGAAGCCGACATGGAGACCATGGAAAAGCGTGGCATCAGCTTAGGTATTACCGCTAAGCACCCGATGACTGGCGATCCAGTACCGGTGTGGTGTGCCAATTTCGTCTTGATGACCTATGGCACTGGCGCGGTGATGGCGGTACCAGCTCATGATCAGCGTGACTACGAGTTTGCATCAAAATACTCGATTGATATCAAGCCTGTGATTTGCCCTATAGAAGGTGAGCTTGATGTTAGCCAAGCCGCCTATACCGACCTAGGCGTGCTCAAAAACTCTGGTGAGTTTGATGGTCAATCATCAGAGCAAGCAAAAGCCAACATCACTCAATGGCTAGAGAAAAACAATCTCGGCAAGCAGCAGATTAACTACCGGTTGCGTGACTGGGGCGTATCTCGGCAACGTTATTGGGGCTGTCCAATTCCATTTATCTATGACGCCGACGGTAACGCCACTCCAGCGACCGAGTTCCCGGTTGAATTACCAACCGATGTGGTAATGGACGGTGTTGGCTCGCCAATTAAGAAAATGTCGTCCTTCATTGATACGGTGCACCCGATTACCGGTGAAGCAGCGCAACGTGAAACCGATACCTTCGATACTTTCTTTGAATCATCTTGGTATTACGCGCGTTACTGTTGTCCTGGCCTAGACACTGACATGCTCGATCAACGGGCTGATTACTGGTTGCCGGTTGATCAGTATGTAGGTGGCATTGAGCATGCCGTGATGCATCTCTTGTATGCACGCTTTTTTCATAAATTGATGCGCGACGTCGGATTGATCGAATCCGACGAGCCGTTTACTCGCTTGCTGACGCAGGGAATGGTAACCGCTGAAACGTATTATCGTATCGCCGATGATGGTAAACGCAGTTTCTACAATCCTAAAGAAGTAGCCGTTGCGTTAGACGACAAAGGTAAGCCAGCGGGAGCGACCTTGATCGCTGATGGCCAAGCTGTAGAGTCTGGTGGCATAGAGAAAATGTCTAAGTCTAAAAACAATGGCGTCGACCCACAAAGCATGATCGATAAATATGGCGCTGATACGGTGCGCTTGTTCACTATGTTTGCCGCCCCGCCAGAGCAGTCATTGGAATGGAATGATGATGCTATTGCGGGTGGTTCGCGGTTTTTACGTCGTGTTTGGAACTTGTTCGATAAGCACAGTGACGCCCTAGCGAGCACGAGATTAAAACCTATCGTTGCTGTCGAAAATGCTAATCCAGCGGCTAAGGCCCTACGTTTAGTAACGCACACTATTATTCAGCGTGTTTTATTTGATTTTGAACGCCAGCAATTTAATACCGTCGTGGCCGCAGCTATGGAGCTGACTAACGCAGTCGAAAAGGCAGATTTCTCGGCTATGGATGGTCATGGTGATGCGGTATTGTCAGAAGCTTGTCATACACTAGTTAAAATTCTTGCGCCGATTACGCCGCACTTGTCTGAGCATTTATGGTCACTTTACGGCGCTGAACAGTCGCTAGAAGATAGCGGCTGGATTGCCATAGATGAGTCGGCGCTGGTTAAAGATGAAATAACCTACGTAGTGCAAGTAAATGGTAAATTACGAGCAAAGCTTGACGTTGCGGCGTCGGCGGCTAAGGATGAAGTTGAAGCCTTGGCGATGGCCGATGAGAATGTACTGCGCTTTATTGAGGGGTTGACGGTGCGTAAAGTTATCGTAGTGCCGCAACGACTAGTCAATATTGTGGCGAATTAATTCCGCAATCATGCCCGCTTACGCTAAAATCCAATTGAAACGAATAAATACAAGGTCTGAAAATGCTTAACAACATCATACGCTCTGCACTTTTACTGGTTCTTGCCGCCGCAATCTCTGCCTGTGGCTTCCATTTGCGCGGTAATATTCCACTCAATGACAACATAAAAAATATGTTTGTGAGTGCACCGGAAGGCCCATTTAAAGATCAGTTAGAGAAGATCTTGACGACATCGGGCGCGCAGCTCTCAGCCACCGATGCTGGGGCTGACGTGCTTCTCGTGGTTACTAAAGCGGCGACCAGTCGATCGGTTGGCACACTCGATGATCTAGGCAAGGCCAATAGCTATAGGCTGAAATTTGTAGTGGCCTACTCGTTAAACGACCCCGCCGGTGCCAATATCCGGCCATCGAGCAGGTTGGTCGAGACTCGGCAGTATAATTTTGATCCTGAACGGGTGATTGAAAGCGAGGCTGAAGAGGCTGAGTTGCAAGAGAGTATGGAGCAAGATATTGCTCTGCGTATTGTGCGCCAATTATCGTCTATTACCGACTATGTAGCTACTGACAGTGTAGCGAAATAGCTTTCATTCATAGTTAAACTGATGCGTGTCACTCTAGAGGAAGTAGCCCAACGCCTAAAAGCTTGCGGGGGTGATTCGAAAAGCCCGCTGCCGAAAGTGATTTTGTTGAACGGCAATGAGCCACTATTGGTTGAAGAAGCATTGGATGGTGTACGCCAAGTACTCAAACAACAGGGTTTTGATGAACGACTGAAGTATCAACTTGAAACCGGTTTTGACTGGAATAAGTTAACTGGGGTCGGTCAGGCGATGTCTTTATTTGCTGAGCGTCGAGTGATTGAGTTTCGAGTGCCTAAGGCGCTCGGTGCGCCGGGCACTAAGGCGATAACCGAATATTGCCAAAACCCGCCCGACGATGATATTTTGGTTGTCATGATGCCCGCCTTGGATAAGCGTCAAAGAGCCGCTAAGTGGGTTAAGGCTGTCGAGTCGGTTGGCTGGTTGGTTGATGGCTACGACATTAGTTTGCAGCAGTTCCCCGCTTGGCTGAAAAAGCGCTTACAAACCCGCTCATTGCGAGTTGAAGCTGGCGTAGTCGAGTTGATGACTGAGCAGCTCGAAGGCAATGTATTAGCCGCGGCTCAAGAAGTTGATAAATTACAGGTGTTGGCCAAAGACGGAGCAGTGACACTCAAGTTGGTCACTGAGAGCCTAGCTGATCAAGCACGGTTCGATGTGTATGCATTGACCGATGGCTGTCTTATTGGAGACTTTAATCGTGTACTACGTATTAAAAGTCGTTTGCAGTCTGAGGGTGTCGAGCCAGTGATTGTGGTATGGGCTTTGGTGCGAGAGATTCGCCTACTAGCGTCTATGTCATCGGCCTTGCAGCAGGGCCAAAATAAGGGCTTATTATTTAAGCAAAATAGGATCTGGAATAAACGCGAGCCAGTTGTCAACGCGGCGCTTGCCCGCTTATCGCCGCGAATGTGGTACCAATTACTCGAGCAGGCCGCGCATCTTGACCAGACCGTTAAAGGCCAGCGTTATTCAGAAGTGGGTAGTCTTTGGTATCAGATTGAGCAACTTTGTTGCCGCCTGTGCGGGGTAAAGCTTGCCAGTACGGTTAATGTCTAAGCGAGTTTTAGAACAGAATTAGCAGCAAACTTAAAGTAGCAGTAAACCTAATTAGCCTTAAACCAAGAGTCAAAAAGTTGAACATAGAGCAATATATGCATGCATTGGGTCAGCGAGCGCGTCAAGCGAGTCGTTTGATGGCGAGTGCTGGCCGTGGCAAAAAAGATGCGGCTTTGATGGCCATAGCCACTAAGTTGGAATCATCATCTACCGCATTAAGGCTGGCTAATGAAAAAGATTTGGCGGCTGCTAAAGACAATGGTTTAGAAGCGGCTCTAATTGATCGTTTAGTGTTAAGTGACGCCGGGATTGCTGCGATGGCAGAGGGCTGCCGGCAAGTTGCCGCCTTGCCCGATCCGATCGGCGAGGTTAGCGATATGAGCTATCGCCCCTCAGGTATTCAGGTGGGTAAGATGCGTGTGCCGCTTGGTGTGATCGGCATCATTTACGAATCACGGCCAAATGTAACCATTGATGCAGCGATATTATGCCTCAAGTCTGGCAACGCAACGATTCTACGCGGTGGCTCAGAAGCAATTCACTCGAACATGGCGATAGCTCAGTGTATCGCTGATGGTTTAGCAGAAGTCGGTTTGCCTCTCGATGCGGTACAAGTAGTTGAAACCACCGATCGCGCCGCAGTTGGCCAGCTTATTAGTATGCCTGATTATGTCGACGTGATTATTCCGCGCGGTGGAAAGGGTCTTATCGAGCGCATAACTCGTGATGCGAGCGTGCCAGTGATTAAACATCTCGACGGCATTTGTCACGTGTATATTGATCAAAATGCTGATTTAGAAAAGGCATTTGATATTGCTTTGAACTCGAAAACCCACCGTTATGGTGTTTGTAATGCGATGGAGACGCTACTGGTGCATCAAGATGTCGCCAAGCAAATCTTGCCGCGATTGTGCCAAGCCTACACCGATGTAGGTGTCGAGTTGAGAGGCTGCGTGCAGACCCAGGCGATTGTGCCGATGCACGCCGCCATTGACGAAGATTGGGATACCGAATACCTCGCCGCCATTTTAGCGATCAAGGTGGTTAGCGATTTTGATCAAGCGATCCAGCATATCGCCGAGCATAGCTCGGGTCATACCGAGAGCATCGTCACTGAGAGTTACACCACTAGCCGAGCATTTATTCAGCAAGTTGATTCGAGTTCAGTGATTGTTAATGCCTCTACGCGCTTTGCCGACGGCTTTGAATACGGTCTTGGTGCTGAAATAGGCATTAGCACCGATAAGCTGCACGCACGTGGGCCGGTCGGATTAGAGGGCTTAACCTCGCAAAAATACATCGTTTATGGTGATGGCCATATTCGCCAATAGTTGCTGATGGTTAACTCGCCTAATTTGAACCGGTCAAATTTGAACCGGCCTAAGCTAATTGGGATTTTTGGCGGCACTTTTGATCCTATCCACCTCGGGCACCTGCGCGCCATGCAGATGCTTGGCGAGCAAATTAATTTCGACGCAGTACATTGGGTGCTGAGCGCGAGGCCGCCACATAAAGACCAGACCAGCGCCAGCGTAGAACATCGTTTCAAGATGCTGCAGCTGGCAATAGAAGATCAGCCAAATTATATCGCCGACGACCTTGAGATAAAGCGCTCTGAGCAATCTTATACGGTGGACACCGTAGAAGCATTTAGAGAACGATATCCTGGCTCCGAACTTTGCCTGATTATTGGCGGCGACAGTTTATTGAGTTTGCCTAGCTGGCATCGATACAATGAGCTAGTCGGAATGGTCAACTGGATAGTGATGAATCGGCCTGGGTACCCGCTAGATCTGCCGCAAGCGCTGTCACAGCGCGTGGTTTCAAGCCTGGATCAGCTGCAAAACGGCGCTACTGGTAAGATCTGGTTGTTTGAGTCTAGTGAGTTCGATATATCATCGACTCGATTACGCGCAGAGTTGGCTGAGCGATCAAATGATAACTTAAGTAAAGTATTTCTCCCCAAAGCTGTTTTCTCCTATATTCGCGAGCAGCAACTGTATAAAATACGGCCTATGAAACCTGAACAAATAAAAGACCAAGTAGTTGACGCCTTAGAAGATATTAAAGGCGTGGACATCCGTGTAATCGACATCACCGATATTTCTGATTTCGCTGACTTTATGGTGGTAGCCAGTGGCACTTCCGATACCCATGTAAAAGCACTCGCTCGCTCAGCTTCAACAAGCCTGCGCAAACAAGGTGTTATACCGCTCAATGAGGACGGCGCTGATGTTGGCGAATGGGTGTTGGTAGACTTTGGTGACGTGGTTCTGCACGTTATGCGACCTGAAGTACGTGAATATTACGACCTAGAAAAACTCTGGGATAAAGACGTGCGTGAACTAATGAAGAAGCATCGCGAAGAGCAAGAAGGCGCGTAGCAGCACTAACTTAAAAATGCGCTTGCTTAAACAAGCGCTACCAAAAACATAAATCATGGCATTTAACGACTGGGCGCTAGCGCCTAAAGACACAGTCGTTACTGTCTAATCGAAACATTAAAGTTGACAATCGCCTAATCCGAACCATGCGTATTAAGTTAATCGCCGTTGGAACACGTATGCCGCAATGGGTCGAGCAAGGGTATAAAGAGTATGCACAGCGCATGCCGAGCCTTTGTCAGCTTGAGTTAGTTGAAATAGCCGCTAAGAAACGCGGTAAAAACGCTGACACAGTAAGAATTTTACGAGACGAAGCGCAGGCGTTAAAGGCCGCTATTCCGAAGGGCACGCTAACCATTGCCTTAGACCGTAAAGGCAAACATCTTGATACTCAAGAGCTAGCCACTAATTTACAAAACTGGATAGACGAAAGCCAGGACGTTGCGATTTTAATCGGCGGTCCTGAAGGCTTAGATCCAAGCTACTTATCTCAAGTGCAGGTCAAGTGGTCACTGTCCGCAATGACGTTTGCTCACCCTGTTGTACGGGTCATGCTGGCTGAGCAGTTGTACCGAGCTTGGAGTATTAATGCTAATTTGCCATATCACCGAGGAGATTAAATTTTGCCTAACATAGATTTAGTATTGGCTTCCGGCTCACCGCGTCGCCGGGAAATGCTTGAAAACATGGGGGTTATCTTCTCAGTCCACGTGACCGACACTGACGAGAGCCGTAAAGACGGCGAGGCGCCTGAAGACTTTGTAACGCGCTTGGCGCGAGACAAAGCAAAGGTGGCGCACACTGACCTAGCTAAAGATGGCGTTGCTATATTGGCTGCCGACACCATCGTAGTGCAAGGTGATTTTGTTTACGGTAAGCCTAAAGATTTTGAGCACGCTCAGCAGACTTGGCACGGTTTGAGTGGCAATAAGCATCAAGTAATGACAGCTGTCTGCCTATTTCATGATAACCGAGCTAGTGTCAGGCTGGGGATCACTGAGGTAGAGTTTGGGCGTATTACGCTTGAGCAGATGGAGCGCTATTGGTTGACTGGCGAGCCGCTGGATAAAGCTGGAGCTTATGCAATCCAGGGATACGCTTCAGCTTGGGTTAAGGCTATTCATGGTAGTTATAGCAATGTAGTCGGCTTGCCATTGCGTGAAGTAAATGAATTATTAGTCACTATTGACAGGAATTGGCTGTAGCTTGCGTAATTCTTAGCAACAATTAAACCTTTTACCCTTGAGAAGACGACATCGGTGGCATCGAAAGACGAAATATTAATCAACGTAACGCCTCGCGAAACGCGAGTGGCGGTAGTTGAGAACGGGCGTCTGCAAGAGTTACATTTAGAGCGCACCCTATCTAGGGGAATTGTCGGCAATATTTTCAAAGGCAAGGTGGTTCGGGTGTTGCCTGGTATGCAAGCCGCCTTTGTTGATATTGGCTTAGATAAGAATGGCTTCTTACATGCTGCGGATATCGCTCGTAACGACCCTGCGTTCGCTGGCCAGCCGATGCGCGATGTGCCGCCGATACAAGAGCTTGTGCATGAAGGTAAGAATGTCTATGTACAAGTGCTCAAAGACCCTATTGGCTCAAAAGGTGCGCGCTTAACTATGGAGTTGAGTATGCCATCGCGTAATTTGGTGTACTTGCCGAACGGCTTCGATATCGGTATTTCTCAAAAAATTGAAAGTCTTGAAGAGCGTGAGCGCTTGCACGCACTGGTTTCGAAGCAGATATCACTGCATGAGCTTCAGGGCGGATTTATTATTCGTACTCTAGCGGAGTCGGCAAGTGACGAAGATATAGCCAACGACATGGTGTTTCAGCAACGTCTTTGGGGCCATGTCAGTAGCGCGATGAAAGACGCTACCCCAGCCAGCCTAATTCATGAAGATGTGCCTCTATCTCTTCGCACCATGCGTGATCTTGTGCATGATGATTTAGAAAAAATTCGGATCGACTCCCGAGAAAGTTTCGAAAAAGCGCGCGAGTTTGCAAAAGATTTCATGCCCGAGTTAATCGACAAGCTTGAATATTATCCAGGCGAACAACCACTGTTTGGTCTTTACTCGATCGAGCAAGAAATTGAAAGCGCTATGCATCGCAAGGTAATGCTCAAATCCGGCGGCGATATTATCATCGACCAAACCGAGGCAATGACAACCATTGACGTAAATACCGGTTCTTATGTCGGGCGTCGAAATCATGAAGAAACGCTATTTAAGACAAACTTAGAAGCCGCGATTGAAATTGCCCATCAGCTGCGCTTGCGCAATTTAGGTGGAATCATCATCGTTGACTTTATCGATATGCAAAGCAGCAAGCATAAAAAGCAGGTTCTGGCGGCACTTTCAACCTCGATTGCTAAAGATAGAGTAAAGATTAACGTTACTGACATATCGCCACTTGGCTTGGTTGAGATCACCCGTAAGCGAACCCGTGAGAGTCTTGAGCAAGTTATGTGCGAAGCGTGCCCCGTTTGTAAGGGGCGAGGTACCATTAAAACCATACAGACGGTCTGCTATGAGATTTTACGCGAGATTCTGCGTGAAGATCGCCAGTATAAAGCGCAGGCCTATACAATTGTGGCGGCCCAGCAAGTTGTCGATTTATTGCTCGATGAAGAGGCCAATAGCGTCGCTGATTTGCAAGAATTTATTGATCGCCCGATCAGTATTAAGGCCGATCCATATTATCAACAACAACAATACGATATTGCCCTCGCATGAAGTTATTGCTAAAAATACTGATAGGTTTGGTATTGGTTTACCTATTGTGTTGGGGTGGCATCGCTGGCTATTTTACTTACGCTGATCGTCACAAGGGCCTACTCGAATCGAATTTGAGTAGTCTATTTGACCGCGAAGTCACCATTAACAGTGTCGAGACCGTGTGGCGCGGCCTGTCACCGCGTTTGAAAATAGACGGCTTCAAGGTTGCTGGCGATACTCTCGATGAGCCCGCGCTGGCGTTTAATTCATTATCTGCGGTGCTCAGCCCTATATCGCTGTTAACCTTATGGCCAAGCTTCACCGAATTTACTATCGAGCGGCCACTGATTGAAATTGTTTCAATCGAAAAGAATCAGTTGCAGATTGGCGGTTTGGATTTTGCCACTAAGCGACGTAAAGTTGGTATCAATCAACGAGCGATTTCGTGGCTGTTAGACCAGCAAAGTGCTACTTGGCTAGACGGTGAGGTAGTTTGGCGCCGAGGTGAAAATCGCACCAGCCGCTATCAGAATATTGATATCAACTTTAGTCGCTCGGCTGAAAATCGAATACTCAAGGCATCGGTAGATACACCCAAAGGACCGTTGATGTTTACCGCTAAGACCAATGGTGACCTAATCAGCGACGCACAATGGGATGCTTCTCTTGAGGTCGAGGGAGATAGCGGTGAGCAGCTCTTAACGCCAAAGGATTTCTCGGTTAAGGTTGATGGTGGTCGCGGTAGGGTGCTGCTAAAAACCTTGGACGTAGTGCAAATTCGAGACTTTATTAAATTAACGGGTCTGACCGGCGAAGCCGGATGGTTATTAGATGCCGAGTTAACCGGTCGTTTACATGATGTGCACTTAGATTTTTCAGGTCCGCTACTAAATATTCAGACCTGGTCACTGTCAGCCGCCGCATCGGATGTAGGCTTTAAATCGATAGGCCGTGCTCCGGCGATGAATAATTTGAGTGGTGAGCTGAACGCATCTCCCGCCAGCGGCACCTTTGTATTTGCCACCAGAAACTCTGAATTTAGCTGGTCGCGTTTGTATTCAGAGAGCTTTCCTATTAATCGCGCGATGGGAGAGTTTAGCTGGGGAATTAGCCCTGGCGGCGATATCAAAATAGCGCTTGCTAACGGTGAGTTTGAAGATAGAAATGCTCGAATATCAAATATTCAGGCAAAGGTTAAGGTCAATAGTCGAGCTAGAAAAGTATCCAGTTTAGGGCAACTTTTCAAGATTGGATCGGTCGATGAATTGAGTTATTCGGAAGATGGCGACCTGCTGCATATTGCTAAAGGCGATACGCGGCAAGCTCCATTAACCGTTGACGCAAGTGCCGAGTTTGAGGTCTTTGATATGAGTCAGTTGACCACTTATTTGCCCAATAACCCTAAACTCAAGAATTTTCGAAATTGGTCACGCAACGCTTTTCTGTCAGGTCAGATCAGCAATGGTTTGGTTAGTTACAATGGCGAAGTCTCTAGTTCCGCGTTCGTCGAAGGTCAAGCTAGCTTGAATGCGAGTGCCGACTTTACTGACGTAACCGTTGACTATGCACCAAAACAAGATTGGCCTGCCGCCAAGCGTGGTTCGGGTAAGGCAACGATCAAAAACCAGTTGCTAACTATCTCGCCTTCCGAGATATGGCTAAATGGTGACCCGGTAACCGAGGCCGAACTGAAAATTAAGCGACTGCTGCAAGCCGATCGAGCATTGACCGTTCGCGGCAAGACGACGACATCATTGGTTAAAGGCATGGATTTCTTATTTAAAGGCCCGTTAATTAAGCCTGAGAATCGATCCACAGAATTACCGATTGTGCCACAGGCTGGCTGGGTCGATATCGATACCCAAGTCTCCATACCGCTAAATGACCTCGCTAATACACGTGTAACCGGCACCGCGGAAGTCCGTAACGGTCGTGGTTTATTGCCTGAGGGGGTTGCCGTCAATGACATTAGTGGCACGGTAGTTTTTACTGAGCGAAAAGTTGAATCGAACAATGTAACAGCGACCTTTTTAGGCGGCGAGACGCGCGGCCAAGTCGTCACGGTTAAGCAGGCTCAGCCGCCAATCGTCAAGCTAATCGCTACTGGCGTTGCCAACACCGAGGCGTTAAAGCCTTGGGTCGGTGAACATCTACTCACTTGGTTCGAAGGTGAGGCGCTATGGCAGGGCTCGATATTATTTGATCAAGATCGTGTTGAAATATCGGCTGTATCAAATCTTGAGGGCATCTCGGTAAGTGCACCAGCCCCCTTACTAAAGGACGCGACTCAGAATTTGCCGTTAAGCCTATCGATGGTGTTCGGAGGGCCGGAGGTTGCCGAGTCTATGTCGATTAAGTATGGCGACTTCATGAGTGCGCGCTTTAAGTCTGATTTGCCGACAAGAGAGCAACTTAAATCGACCTCGATGTTCGATAACGCTCTAATTAGTGTTAGCGGGGGCGCGCGCCTTGGTGATTCTGACGAGCCTATAAATGCGCCAGCAAAAGGCCGCTTTGCTTTGCAGTCTAAGCTTAAAGCGGGAATAAATTTCTTAATAAACGATAACAACATAAATATCGATGACTGGTTAAGTGCGATTATCGACCTAGCCTCGTTTGAGCCAGAGGTGCCAAGCAATAATACCGAGTTTTTGGATGCTATGCGTTCAATCAATATTGTTGCGAAAAATCCAACATTTCTTGATCGCGAATTCGGTTTATTTGAACTAAACGCGGTGTCAGTCGATGGCTTGCAGTGGATCGGCACACTTGACGGCGACAACATTAGCGGTACCTTGCAAATGCAGCCGCGGGACGACGTGAGTAACTTTGGTTTTAAGTTGTCTCATCTCACTATTAGTGAAGAGCCTAATCCTGGCGCCGCATTAGAAAGCATTGACTACAGTTTACAGCCAAGTGAATTTCCGTCGCTTTCCTTGGAGGTTGATGATTTTCGACTGGCCGGTAAAAATCTAGGAGCCCTGGCATTAAGCGCTAAGCCCTATGGCGACGAATGGTCGATTGACCTCTTTGAGTTAAAGCACAACGGCATTTTCACCACGGCCAGTGGTAACTGGGTTAATAATAGTTCTGATGGGTCGATTTCAAAGTTCAGCTTCAATACCGTTATTGATGAAGCTGAGGGGGCTTTTGACGAGATGGACTTTGACGGCATAATTAAAAAGGGTGAAGGCACCGTTCAAGGTAAGTTAAGTTGGATCGGTGCGCCGCACGAATTCGACTACGGTCGCTTAAATGGTGAGTTTGATGCGTTTATCAAAGATGGAGAGTTAGTTAAAGTTGAACCTGGTGGTGGTAAGTTGCTAGGCTTGTTGAATTTTAATGCCATTGCTAGACGTTTAGTGTTCGATTTTAGAGACGTATTCGCCTCAGGTTTAAAGTTCGACCGTATGCGCTACGCAGGCTCACTGGCTGATGGCGAGGCGATTCTCAGTGAGGCCTTTGTGCTGTCACCGGCGGTATTTTTGCGGATGGAGGGGAAGGTCGATTTAAATAAAGAATTAGTTGACCTTGAGGTTCATGTGTCTCCAGAACTGGGTGGTAATTTAGCGCTTCTAAGCGCATTAGCTAACCCTGCTGCAGGCGCGTTTGTTTTCATTACTCAGCGCATCTTCAAAGACGAAATGCGTAACTCGAGTTTCAAAAGTTATCGCGCGCTCGGCACTTGGGAAGATTTTGAGATGGTTGAAATCAAGGCTTCAGACAGTCGTGATGTTGATCCAGTTAGTGCCCCCGAGGCCATTAGTAATGATGGCCAAAACGCCCCACTTGTTACTGACCCAGTACCCGAGGTGAGCGTTGAGCAAGTGAGTGACAGCGACGCCGATACTGACTCCTCCCCCTCAATTAACTAGCAAGCTCGACGGTAATAGATTGAATCTTGCCAATCTGCCCTCAAGCTATAGCCTTGAATAACGTATTATTCGTATCTATTTCTTATCCTAATTTTGTTATTATTGCGGGTTGGGGCCTGATACGTACTCTATTGCATTGCAACTGGACTGCAATGGCGAAACTATTTCTGAACTCGATATTGTATCGGGTTCTAAGCGCTTTTCTAAAGCGCCAATCTGAACGTGACCTAAAAGATTATGAATCAACAACACCTAACCATTGCGCAAGCCACCTTGCTCGAGCCTACCGGCTTGTCTGCTGAGCATTTAAATCAGCTGATGCAAAAGCTCACTAACGTCAACGGCAGTGATTTTGCCGATCTGTATTTTCAGTATTCTAAGAACGAAAGTTGGTCGCTTGACGAAGGCCAAGTAAAGACTGGTAGTTTCAATATTGATCAAGGTGTTGGTCTACGTTCAATCGTTGGCGAGAAAACCGCGTTTGCCTATAGCGAAGATTTGAACCTGTCGGCAATTCTAACCGCTGCGGACGTAGTCTCAGCGATTGGGCGTCAAGGACAAGACGTGCAAGCAAAAAATATCTGGCGCCCGCAAGGGATCAAACCCTTGTATTCTGAATTAGACCCCATAGCGTCCTTGGATGATGCCAGTAAAGTGGCAATTTTGGAGCAAGCTGATCGCGCCGCGCGTGATAGCGACCCTCGCGTAAAAGAGGTCATGGCAAGTTTGTCCGGCGTGTATGAAGTGGTGCTTATTGTTACCAGCGACGGCCGACAAGTTCCCGACGTGCGACCACTAGTCAGGCTAAGCGTGTCGGTAATCGTTGAGCAAAATGGCAAGCGTGAGCGCGGCTCAAGTGGTGGTGGTGGCCGTTTCGGTTTTGACTACTTCGATAGCTCGATGATCGAGCATTATTCGAATGAGGCTGTACGTCAGGCACTTGTTAATTTAGAGGCGGTAGATTCTCCTGCAGGCACCATGGAAGTAGTTCTTGGTAACGGCTGGCCAGGCATCTTGCTGCACGAGGCCGTAGGTCACGGTCTAGAGGGTGACTTTAACCGCAAGGGTACATCTGCGTTTTCCGGCCGCATTGGTGAAAAAGTGGCCAGTGAGCTATGTACCATTGTTGACGATGGCACTATTGCTGACCGTCGGGGTTCGTTGAGCGTTGATGATGAAGGTAATCAAACTCAAAATACGGTATTGATAGAAAAAGGTATTCTCAAGGGCTATATGCAAGACGAGCACAATGCGCGCCTGATGGGTATGAACGTTACCGGCAACGGGCGTCGCGAATCATTCGCTCACCTACCCATGCCGCGTATGACCAATACCTATATGCATGCGGGTGAACACGACCCAGAAGAGATTATAAAAAGCGTTAAGAAAGGCTTATACGCAGTCAATTTTGGTGGCGGGCAAGTCGATATTACCTCAGGTAAATTTGTCTTCTCATCAAGTGAAGCGTACTTAATCGAAGACGGCAAAATCACCGCGCCAGTAAAAGGCGCAACCTTGATTGGCAACGGCCCAGAGGCAATGCAAACTATTAGCATGGTCGGCAATGACATGAGCCTAGATCCGGGTGTTGGTGTCTGCGGCAAAGATGGTCAGAGCGTGCCGGTAGGCGTCGGACAACCTACCTTGAAAATGGACGCTTTAACTGTTGGAGGTGTGCAGCTATGAGCGAGTTAAATCTGGCTAAGGCGGCTGAGTTCGCAATTGATTACGCCAAAAAAAAAGGTATTGACCAATCTGAAGTTTCCTTGCACCTAGGAACTGGGATTTCCATTGCCGCCCGACAGCAGGAGCTTGAGACGGTCGAAAAGCATAATGACGCACAATTCGTTATTAGCCTTTATAAAGATCATAAAACCGGCAGCGCTAGTAGCGCCGACATGAGTGAGCAAGGTATTCGCAACACCGTCGATGCGGCGATTTCGATAGCCACTTACACCGGCGCCGACCCATGCTTTGGCTTGGCTGATGCCGACCGCATGGCAACTCAAAAGAAAGATTTAGAGTTATATCATGCATGGAATGCCGATGAGGCCGAAATGCTTGGTATCGCCATGCGTTGTGAGCAAGCCGCGCTGGAGTCAAGTGACTTGATCACTAACTCAGAGGGCGCCTCGGTGAACTCTTATTCTGGTTCTGATGTTTATGCTAACTCTCACGGCTTTTTAAGCCAAAGTCGGGCTAGCCAACACAGTATTTCGTGTTCAGTTATTGGCTCAAACGGTGACGGCATGCAACGCGATTATTGGTATCACAGTAGTCGTAATGCGGCAACGCTGGATTCGCCTGAAGAGATTGGTCTGGTTGCGGCCAAGCGCACGGTTGCTCTCTTAGGTTCGCGACAAATTCCGTCATGCCAAGCAACAGTGATGTATGACTCAGCTACGGCGAAAAGCTTGATTAGTCATCTTATTGGCGCTATCAAAGGTGGCGCAATCTACAAGAAAGCCAGCTTCATGTTAGATAAAGTCGGTCAAGAAGTAGTGCCAGGCTTTATGACTATCGCTGAAAACCCTCATAAGCTAGGCGGCTTTAATAGCGCTTGGCATGATGGCGAAGGTGTTGTGACGCCGGATTACCGAGCGATTGTCGACGGCGGTCGTTTGCAAAGTTATATTTTGGGGTCTTATACGGCTCGTAAGCTCGGGCTTGAATCAACCGCCAACGCCGGTGGTGTGCGTAACTTGAGTGTTAGCAATACAGGCCAAACGACTGAGCAATTGTTATCTGATATGGGCACAGGTCTACTGGTCACTGAATTAATCGGCTCCGGTATTAACATGGTTACTGGTGACTATTCTCGTGGTGCGGCTGGTTTTTGGGTGGAGAATGGTGAAATTCAATATCCGGTGGAAGAAATTACGGTAGCGGGAAATCTAATAGACATGTATCGCAATATTGTCGCCATTGGCGACGATTACGATAATCGTAGCAACACCGAATGTGGATCAATCGTAATTGAAAATATGACGATTGCAGGCAGTTAGCGGTATAATGCTGCGCTGTTTATTCAGCTCAAGGCTGTTTATAGGCAGCTCAAGGCTGTTTATAGCTAGCCCAGGGCTGTTTATAGCCAGCTCAAGGCTGTTTTTGCGGTAATACTTGAGCTGGGCGCTGTTTATGCCGTATCACTTGGGCTCATGGCTGTTTTTACATAGCCGGTACTGGGGTTCGTGGTTGCCGATTTTCGACACCAGTTACGCTGCCTTTTTTATAACGAGTTTTGAAGAAATTTTAACAAAATGCCTATTTATCAGTACAAATGCACCGATTGCGGACATGGCTTAGAAGCATTGCAGAAAATGAGCGATCCTAAATTAGTGGACTGCCCAGAGTGTAATGCACCGACACTTAAGAAACAGTTAACTGCAGCCGCTTTTAAACTAAAAGGCACTGGCTGGTACGAGACCGATTCTAAAAACATAGGTAAAAAGCCAGTAGAGAAAAAGCCAGTAGAGAAAAAGCCAGTAGAGAAAAGCGCGGAGACTAAAAGTGAGTCAAAACCAGCTTCTGTATCCGAGTCAAAACCCAGTGCTTCGGTTGAATAGGGTTTCTCGGTGATTCGTTTAAGACGCTATTTTGTTGCCGGACTATTGGTCTGGCTACCCATTGTGGCAACCTACATAGTGTTGTCATTTGCGATTCGCTTGATCGATCGCAGTTTACTATTGCTGCCGACAGCGATTCGCCCCGAGAATCTAATCGGTTTTAAGATTCCGGGTTTGGGTGTGATCCTAACCCTGATCCTAGTGCTTGTAACCGGTCTGATAGTGGCGAATTTTTTCGGCCGGCGAATGGTTTCTGCATGGGAATCGTTGTTGTCGAGGATTCCCTTAGTTCGTACCGTTTACGGTGCCGTTAAGCAAATTACGGCTAGCCTCTTTTCAGATGCTGGTCAGTCATTCCGTGAAATGGTGTTGGTTGAGTACCCGCGCAAAGGAATTTGGGTATTGGCGTTTGTGACAGGTGACACGCCGAAAAAATTCCAACAAGTCGCGGGGCAAGATTTGATAAACATTTATGTGCCGACAACGCCAAATCCGACTTCAGGTGTTTACATTATGGTCCCTAGGGCCGATGTGAAACGGCTAGATGTACCAGTCGAAGTTGGTCTAAAGATGATTTTGTCGGCCGGTGTTATCAACCCGTTAGACGATCCTGAAGAAGCAAAAAAATTGGCCGCTGAGATCAAACGAAAAGAACAAGCTTTGGCGAAGGCTAAGGCCAGAGCAGAAAAAAAATAATTAGCTATTCAAAAAACCTGAAACCTCAGCATGATTCAGGGGCGAAAGATAAATAGGCTGAAACTTCTCTAATTGAGGCGGTAAACGCGGCTAATAGCTCGCTATTAGCTAGTTTTCCTACGAAATGTGGGGGAGGTTGAGTCATTTTTATTCGGTCGTCGAGTTATGCTGAGGTTTCAACCCATTAAGAGAAAAAAATGAAAGCATTACGTAGTCATAACTGTGGCGAAATTAACCAAAGCCTAATTGGTCAAGTCATTACTGTCGCTGGTTGGGCGCAGCGTCGCCGAGATCACGGTGGCGTGATTTTTATCGACCTACGTGATGCGTCAGCATTACTGCAAGTAGTTGTAGACCCTGATGCGGTTGATGCTTTTGCGATTGCTGACACGGTTCGAAATGAGCATGTATTGCAAATAACTGCCAAAGTTCGTGCTCGTCCCGAGGGCACCACCAACGCCGACCTACCAACTGGCATGGTTGAAGTTTACGCAACTGAAATCCAAGTTTTGAATCGCTCTGAGCCAATTCCGTTTCAGTTGGATGATGATGATATGAGCGAAGCTGTTCGCCTAAAGTATCGTTATTTAGACTTGCGTCGTGACAAAATGCAGAAGATTTTTCGCTTACGCAGCGGTGTCACAAAGTACTTTCGTGACTTCTTAGAAGCTGAAAACTTTTGTGATATCGAAACACCAATTTTAACTAAATCAACGCCCGAAGGGGCGCGTGATTATCTAGTGCCAAGCCGAGTTCACGCCGGCGACTTCTTCGCGTTACCTCAGTCTCCTCAGCTGTTCAAGCAATTGTTGATGGTGGCGGGTTTCGAACGCTATTACCAAATTGCTCGTTGTTTCCGAGATGAAGATCTGCGCGCTGACCGTCAGCCAGAGTTTACTCAGCTAGACGTAGAAACTTCGTTTATGAATGAAGAAGAAATCATGAACATGATGGAGCAGATGATTCGTGGTTTATTCAAAGCTAAGTTAGATGTTGATTTGCCGGCTGAATTTCCACGTATGACCTATGCGGACTCTATTGAGGAGTACGGCATCGATCGTCCCGACTTACGTATTCCGTTGAAGTTGGTGTCCGTTACCGACCTGATGAAAGAGGTCGACTTTAAGGTTTTCTCAAATCCAGCGAACTCTGATGATGGCCGCGTTGCCGCGATGCGAATCCCCGGTGGTGCGGCTAAGTTGAGCCGTAAACAAATCGATTTATATGGTGAATTCGTTGGCAACTATGGTGCCCGGGGTTTGGCGTACATAAAGGTCAATGATTTGTCGGCCGGTAACGACGGGCTGCAATCGCCAATCGTCAAAAACTTGCCAGCGGAGGTGCTAGCCAAAGTTATGCAGCGTATTGGCGCAGAAGATGGCGACTTAGTGTTTTTCGGCGCTGATCGAGCCAAGGTTGTTAACGACTCGTTGGCGGCTTTGCGTGTCAAAGTAGGTACCGATTTGGAGTTGATCGAAACTAAATGGTCGCCAATGTGGGTTGTCGACTTTCCGATGTTTGAACGAGATGAGGATAACGCTCGTTGGACCTCCTTGCATCACCCTTTCACTGCGCCTAAGCAAGATCAAATTGGTGAGCTAGAAAGCAACCCTGGTAAGGTGTTGTCTCGCGCTTACGATATGGTACTCAATGGTACAGAGTTGGGTGGCGGTTCAATTCGTATTCATCAATCCGAGGTTCAAAAGCAAGCGTTTACGGCTCTGGGTATTGGCGATGACGAAGCCGAAGAAAAATTTGGCTTCTTGCTGGAAGCATTGCGTTATGGTGCCCCTCCACACGGCGGTATCGCCTTTGGTATTGATCGCATTGTCGCGATGATGTCTGAGGTTGACTCTATTCGCGACGTGATCGCATTTCCTAAAACCCAGAGAGCGTCATGCTTGTTAACGGCAGCGCCAAGTAGCGTTGATAAAAACCAGCTGCGTGATTTGCATATTCGTTTAAGCCCCGCAGCTCAGGCGGCTAAACAAGCGGCTGAAGACCAAGGCGAATAGCGGGCCCATTGCCTTGCTCTTGCTACCTTTGCTCATGCAACTTTTGCAAATGCAGAAAATAGTTCAAAGCCCGCTATGGCTAGAAGACTTCTGTTAATGCAAAAGCGAGTAAATCAAGTGGCGATTAGTGGCAATGGCGCATCTGGTAGTGACAGCGACAGTTCTGGTAACGACGGCAGCGGCAATTCTGAAAACAACGGCGCATCAATTCAAACCGATGTGTCGTTACAGCCCTACAACACCCTCGCGGTGCCGGCTATGGCGGCTTATTTAACGAGGTGTACATCCTTAGATCAATTGCTGAGTAGCCTCGACTTCGCCACCCAAAAGTGTTTACAAACAGTAATTTTAGGTGAAGGTAGCAATACTGTATTTTCTAAAGATTTCAATGGCTTAGTGATTCTCAGTCGTCTGGCAGGTATCGAATTAGTCAGCCAAGACGCGGACAGTTTTTATGTCAAAGTAGCCGCTGGTGAGAATTGGCATGAGTTTGTCCGCTACTCGTTAGAACAAGGCTGGTTTGGTTTGCAAAACTTGGCGTTAATTCCAGGTTTAGTCGGTGCTGCTCCGATTCAAAATATAGGCGCCTATGGAGTTGAAGTAAAAGACACGATTGAATCTGTCGAGGTTGTTGATATCGCCTCCAGAGAAATCAAAACGATGAGCGCTGCAGACTGTGGGTTTGCCTATCGTGACAGTGTTTTCAAACATCGCCTTGCCGACAAGTGTGTGATTATTTCGGTTAGTTTTAGGCTATCTAAATTGGCTACGCTCAATCTATCTTACCCCGCGTTGGCCGCGCGCTTTAATGGCGAGCCTAGCCCGACCGAGGTCTTCGACGCGGTCTGCCAGATACGCGCGTCTAAGTTGCCCATGCCTGACGATATTCCAAACGCCGGTAGCTTCTTTAAAAACCCTATTGTTGATCGAGATCAATTTGCTCAATTGCAATCTGACTTTCCGGCGCTGGTTGCGTATGAACTTGAAGAGGGTGGAGCGAAGCTCGCTGCCGGGTGGTTGATTGAACAACTAGGCTGGAAAGAAAAATCAGTGGACGCGGTCTATATCCATCGCGATCAAGCCTTGGTTATTGTTAATCCAAACTTGAAACAGGGTGATTCGGTACTGAGATTAGCATCGGCAATCCAAGCAGATGTTCAGACCGCTTATGGCGTAGATTTAGAGATAGAGCCCAAGATTTATTAGCTTTGAAATGGTGCGCCTAATGTTTGTGAATCTTTATCAATGATAGTTCACGAGTGCAGCAACATATTGATAAATACCCCCCCCTTTTACGCGTCTGTTAATTCGTTTAAAACAGTGTGGTGTTTTTATCTAATAGGGTAGCAAATCTCTTCTATTACGAAAGAGGGCTAAAATACTGATTTCAATAGTGGTTTTTTCAGCGAATTTGCTTGATTTTTGGCGTGTTGCATTAACATTCGGTAATCCTGAAACTTATCATGACACGGTCAGTACTAAGGTTAGAGTAACTTCATAAAATCAACTTAGCCGAGTAATGACACAAGATAACACTAAATCGCAATTTTGCAGCGCGCGGACCATGTCCAAGAGTGGCTTATCGTCAGTATTTGTTTTTGTTTTATTGTTTTATCCAGCAACTTATTCTTCAGCTAAAGATGGGGCTGAGAAAAGTCGCTGGGCTGTCAATTCAAACGCGCGATTGGGGCAAAGGGAGCTCAGCGAAAAAAGTCCAGTAATCGAGACTGAAGCAGAAGCCGTACCGAGCACTGCCGCACCGAAAGCTGCTGTTGAGCAAGCCAATCTGGAAGCAAGCAGTCCTGAACCTATCAACAGTCCTGAACCTACAAACAGTCCTGAACCCATCAACAGCCCTGAGCCCATCAACAGTCCTGAACCCATCAACAGCCCTGAAGAACCTGATTCCCTAGAAGCTTCGCGACCCGACGAAGCGAATGACGCTTTAGCCGACTACGACGTTACTGAAGGTGCTGCGCCTCTTGATATCCCTGATATCAATGTCAGCCCTATCGTAGCGTTGAGCCCTGCGTTGCGAGATAGTCTTGAGCGGCAGTTTCAGGCAATACAAACCTTAAAGGAAACTGAAAACGCTTTTAGTGAGCAGCTAGGCGAGTCATACCTCGCTTATGGGCGCTCTCTAACCCAGGCAGGAAGAACCGATGAGGCTCGCTCGATGCTAGTTAACGCATTACATATTGCGAAAATTAATAATGGTGTCACAAGTATCGAGCAGCGGCCAATATTGCGAGAGTTGTTCGAGATGAACTTGGCCTTAGGAAACACCGAGGAGATGACCGATCAAGTTAGTCGAGTAGTTTGGTTAGAAAAAAAGAACCCGGATCAGCAAGACACTTATTCATTCGATATGATTGTGCGCTTAGGCAATCATTATCTAGATCTGTATCTCAATAATCGGGCAATCAGCGAACTCAGTCTTAGCCATTTGAATAATTCGACTAAGTATCTAGGGTATGCGGTTAACCGATACGGTGATCGACCCTTGAGTGAACTTTTGTTGCCTTATGGCGAATTAGCATTAGCTCACTACGAACAAAGTCGTATTCAACATGAAGTTGATCGCTCCTTTTATCAAGATACTCGTCAACGTACCTATAACGATTTAAATAAGTTGAAAGTGAAGCACTCAAAACTCAATTCGTACTCGCGCAGCGAAGGTTTTTTGAAAGATTACCTACGTAAGGCGAAAAGCGAGCGTGACTTGGTTAATACTATTCAAGCACTGCTGGGTTTAGGTGATCTTAACTTGTTAACTGGGCGCTACATGGCTGCCAATAAATACTTTGACCTTGCTTGGACCGGTGCGCAGAACCTGCCGCTGGCTCACCCCATTGTTGCCAGTTTTGCTAACCCGGTTAAGTTACCATCATTCAATTTTTCGGTAGTGCGAAGGCCTCCAACCTACATCCGAGAAACCGAACTGGTTGCGTTAAGCATTAACATTGATGATGATGGACGAGTGCGACGAGTGGCGAATGAGGCCTTGGTCGATACCGATAAGTGGACTACTACCAAGGCAAGGCGATTAGTCAAACGCTATAAGTTTAGACCCATTATTGAAAACGGTAAGCTGGTAGCCTCTAAAGACTACCCCTATGAAGTGCGAGTAGTCTCGCGTAAGTCAAAAGCCGTCGCTTCAAAAGACTCACCTGAATAATAAACCGGAGATCACCTTTGCTAGGCACTATTAATTCCCGCTTCGATTTCACAAGCTTAAATTATTGTTCGCTCGCTGTTTATTCTGTGCAAATTAAGCGGGTCGGTTTGGCCGTCGCCGTTGCATCGATGATGTCGGCGTGTATCAGCCCGCCGCCAACCCCTGGCGGAATTCCCGGTATACCAGGAATTCCCGGTATACCCGGCATCCCAGGTATACCCGGCATCCCAGGTGGTTCTGGAGCACCGGGTGCTCCGTCACCTCCTTCGCCGCCATCGTTACCCGGAAAGCCTTCATCTGGAGGCGCTGGTGAGAGTGGTGAAAAACCTAAAGATGGTAAGCCGGGTGAAGGTCAAGAGGGTGAAGGTCAAGAAGGCAGTGACGGTGAGGCAGGCAGTGAAGGTGAAGCGGGTGACCAAGACGTTGCCGATGATTGGGAGCAAGAAGGTGATCAAGAGCCAACTGACGAAGAGGTAACATTTGAAGAGCCCAAAGAAGAGACAGAGGGTGATTTCGAAGAGCCGTCCTTCGAAGATAAAGGCGGGCTTTCTGAAAAAGAGCTAGCCGATTTAGAGAAAGAACTAGAAGAAACCCTAGGTGACTTTGATGAAGAAATAGAGCGTGAACAGGGCTATGCAGAGGGGCGCGCGAATGAAGACGGTGGCGATAGTTCTGATGATCCGTTTGCCGGTGAAGGTGCCTTTGAGAATTACAATGAAGAGGCCGATGGAGTCGCCAAAGGTAAGCGCCAACCGTCAGCCGGTGGTCAGCAGGATGGCAGTAGTGAATCGTCTGACAGCTCAGGTTCGCAAGGGGCAGCGGGCCAGTCGAGTAGCAAAACCAGTAAGCGTGAAGGTGAGGGTGACGAACAACAGGCCGAACCAGGTGATGAGAAAGACAAACGCCCAGACGTGGCCGACTTGAGGAAGAACGATGACATCGTCGCTCGGCAAATAAGAGAGGCGGCGGAAAACGAAACCGATCCAGAGCTAAAGAAAAAGTTGTGGGATGAATACTACAGCTATAAGGGTCAATAGGGGATCTGTGTGAGAATATTGCGAGGCTTGAGAAGTTTGTATTTTTTAGTTAAAACATTATTTATCGGTAGATTATCGATTAACAAGACGCCGTGGCCAAAAAAGACGCCGTGGCCAGAAAAGACGTTCAAATTAGTCTCCATGCTGATGCTTGTCGCTTGCCTACCAGCGTGTACTAATTACGAATATCATGAAACCAAACAGGTCGCAATTGAACGCGTTGGTGAAGCCGAAGAGCAGTTAATCGAAGAGCAACATATACTTGATGTCGGTGTGGTTTTGTTTGACCCCGGTGTCGTTGATTTGAATTCCAGCGATGCCGCCTACTCAAGCGTTCGTCAAAGCGAGGCCGTTTGGTACACCAACCAGTTGAAACAGACTCTTGATCTCAGTAACGCTTGGGGCCTAGTGCGGGCGCTGCCTCGAGATAACTTAGGTTTGGACGTCTATGTGAGCGGCACACTGCTTGAATCAAATGGCGAAGTAGTTCGGCTGCTAGTTTCTGCCAGAGATAGTACTGGCCGAATTTGGTTTAGTAAGGAATACGACCAACGTGCAAGTGCCTATGCGTATAACCCCGAAGTGAATTTGCCAGGCGACCCATTTCAGGCGACCTTCAATGAAATCGCTAATGATATGTTTAATTTTCAGGCCTCTCTAACGGATGCACAATTGTTGAATATTCGTAGCGTATCAAAAGTGCTATTTGCGCGCGATTTTGTTCCCGATGCTTTCAGTAGTTTCGTGCAGACAGATGAGACAGGGCAACTGAGTTTGACTCGTATACCGGCTGATAATGACCCAATGATGCAGCGTGTTGAACGTATTCGCTCGCGTAATGATTTATTTTTAGACGTAGTTCAAGATTATTATCGAACCTTCAATAACAAAATGGATGGGCCATACCAAGAGTGGCGGAAATTGAGCTACAAAGAAGTGCTCTACGAGAGACAGCTTAAAGAGCAGGGGCGCAAAGAAAAGATAGCCGGTTTAGTTGCAATGGCCGGGGGGCTAGCCGCTGCCGCTACGGGTAATAATCGAGCCACTCGAGGAGCAGGCCATCTTGGTATTATTGCTGGTGCTGGTATTTTTATTAATAGCTTTTTGAAAACTGAAGAGGCCTTAGGACATAGTTCAACACTGCGTGAGCTGGGCGCCTCCTTAGAGTCTGAACTTGAACCAAGTATCGTTGATTTACAAGATCGAAGTGTGACCTTATCGGGCACCGTAGATGATCAATATCAAGAGTGGCGGCGGATACTCGGCGATATGTTTCGTTTAGAAGAAGACGATCTAAGTCAGCAAGGCCCGCTTACGGTCTCCAATAGCGAGCTTGATAAAGTAAAGCCTCTTGATAAAGTGAAGCCTCTTGATCATGTAAAGCCTAGGGAAGCGCCAATACAAGATAGCCCGTTGAATCAAACCCCCGAGAAAGATTTTAGTAACTAATGGCAGATCAAAATGAATTCTCAGACGATATCAAGAGCGTTAAGCAACAAGGCCAAAATGAGATAAGCGCATTAGCCTTCGAAGCGCCTGACAATAACGCTCAGCATCAGCCTCGATCGAATAACGTAAATGTCGGTCGACGCGAATTACTCACTCGTGACGATGCTCCTTGGTGGCACTCCCAGTTCAATTTAATGCTATGCGTTTTCGGGCTCTTAGTAATCGCAGCTGGGTTGTTTATTTTACTAGCCCCTGCGCCTACTCTGAGCAAACAGAATAGTACTCTGGTCTCGGCTGATGGGCAAAGCAGCCAAACTTTAAACGGGGCAAGCGCTGTAAGCCCAGACGAATCTCTAGCACCGTGGGACGAAAGCCGTAATACGCAAGCTCGTACTGACTCACAAGATATTCTTTCGCAGTTATTAATTTCAAAAAAAGAACTCGAAGCAAAGAACGTTAGCGACTGGGGTGTAGAGGGTTACGACTCAGCCTTAGCAAAAGCAGCCAAAGGCGATGAGTTTTATAAAGTTAAGGATTTTCAAAATGCGATTAGTAGTTATCAGGCAGCGTTAGACGAAATGCAGGCCTTGGACGAACTCATTCCCGAGGTGTTAAAAGGGTTAGTAAGCCAGGGTAATGTTGCTATTGACAAAGGCAAAACTGATCTTGCAAGGCAAAAATTTCAGTCTGCGATGGCCTTAGACCGAAATAATATTCCAGCATTACGAGGTATTGATCGTGCTACTACTTTAGACCAAGTGCTCGGAATCATGCGTCAAGCGGCTATTGACGAGCAGCAATTTCAGCGCACCGACGATATCGAGTTTCTTGTTCTAGCTGGGCAAAAATACCAACAAGTTCTAACGCTCGACCCACGTACTGAGCAAGCCGAAATAGGCGCGCAACGAGTTGCTGACTTATCCACGGATAAACAATTTAGAGATGCTATGTCTAGCGGCTTCTCGGCACTTTTCAAACAACGGTTCGCAACCGCAAAACAACATTTCGAGTCGGCGATTAAAATCAGACCGAATGATGAAACAGCGAATGCCGCTTACCGTCAATCTCTGGCATCGGATAAACGCTCATCTCTTACTTCGATGCTCGCCAGCGCCAAAGCTCAAGAGCGAGCCGAAGAATGGGCGAGTGCATTGAGCACCTATAAAGCGGTACTGCAGCGCGATCCAAATCAGGTATCTGCAAAGTTAGGAGAAATTCGTTCACAGGCTCGCAAGCAATTGGACCAATCTATCCAGGCTGTACTAGCCGACAAACTTATTTTGTCTCGAAGCGCGCCACGAGAAAAAGCCGATGCGGTATTGGCCGATGCGCAACGTATAAAAAATAAGGGTCCAGTCTTGACCGGTCAAATTGCCGATATAGAGGCCTCATTGAAACAACTAGACAGCACTATTAAGGTTAGCTTTAGCTCTGATGGTTTAACTGACGTTGGCTTAACTAAGGCCGGTTCAAAGAAGGTTAACTTAGGCAAGTTTTCGCTTAAAAAATTAATGCTAAAGCCTGGTCGCTATACGATTAGCGGGGTTAGGCTTGGCTTTAAAGACGTGCGTCGAGACATCGAGTTAAGGATTACGGGCGACGACATTCAACGTTACTCTATAAAATGTCTAACACCTGTAAACGGCTCATCTGTGGTGACTAATTAAGCGCTATGAACAAAATAGAGAAATTAGATAACACTCGAATTGAAGCGCTTGAATTTACGGCTCCAAGTGGAAAAGTTGAAGTTCAAAAATTTACCCTAAGCCCATTTCACTTTGTGCTGTTTGGCTTAGCCTTGTTGTGTTTATTGTTCATTGCCTTTATATCGTTTTCGAAGAGCATTGAGGTACGTGCGATTACGCGCGATTTGAATTCGCCCAGCCGCTATTTAGCTCAAGCTGCGGATATCAGCATTACTACAAGTTTGAAGTTGCCCTTGGGTAACCGTGTTCTGTTATTGCCCGGTACGCACAGGATAAATATTCAAGCAGACGGTTTTGTAAGCATTGATAAAGAACTCGAGGTGGCCGCTGATCGCCACCAGCAATTTGAAATCGAGTTGCTTCGAATGCCCGGTAAGCTACAGATCAACTTGGCTGAGCCGAGCCCCGCCGAGGTATTTATAGACGACCAGATGGTCAGCGAGCTAGCCAATATGATCGGCGATTCACCTATCGTTATCGACAATATTTCCGCTGGTAAGCACCAAATAACGGTTGATGCGCCGTTATATCGCCCTGCTTCGAAAAATATCTTAGTGCGAGGTAAGGGTGAAACGCAAAGTCTCGATTTTGATCTACAAGCCGCTTGGGCTGAATATTCTTTAAGTTCCCGGCCAGAGGGCGCTATGGTGCTAGTCGATGGTGTCGAGCTTGGCACTACGCCGCTAGTGGCAAAAATAGAAGAGGGAAGTCACGAGTTGGTGCTCAAAGCAGAAAAATACAAGTTGTTTAAGCAAGAAATTGGCGTCATCGCCGGCGAAGATTTGGTAATTCCCCAAATCCAATTAGTCCCTGCTGATGGTCTTGTAAGTGTCTCGTCGATGCCGTCAGGTGCCGCGGTAATTATTAACAACGAGTATCGTGGCATTACGCCATTAAGGCTAGCCGTCGCTCCGGGCGCAGAGCAAAAGGTGCAGGTCTATAAGGCTGGGTTTCTATTATCAGAGTCGCGTGAATCGGTGGCGCCCGAACAACAACTGGTAAAAGAAGTAGCATTGGAAGCCGACATCATTGAGGTTAAGCTCAGCGTGTCACCGAGTAGTGCCGTTGTTTATGTTGATGGTCAGCGCCGTGGACAAGGCAGTCAAACCCTAAGCCTTAATACCCTGCCACACAGCATTAGTGTGCGTAAGCCTGGTTATGTTACGCAAACTAATGACATTATTCCAACCCGCCAAAACAAGCAGATCATCAGCGTTAAGCTGCTAACGCAAGAGCAACACTATTGGGCTCAAGTGCCGTCGACTTATACAACTAGCGATGGGCATCAAATGAAATTATTTAGACAGTTAGGTGAGGTGAGCATGGGCTCATCTCGTCGAGAAGATGGTCGGCGAGCAAATGAGGCCGTTTACAAAGCGACTCTGACTAAACCCTTTTATGTCGCTTTACATGAAACCACTAATAAGCAATTTCGTGAATTTAAGTCGATTCATAACTCCGGTAATTATAAAAAGAAGAGTTTAGACGCTCTAAAGTCTCCAGTTGCTAACGTCAGCTGGCAACAGGCAGCACGCTATTGCAATTGGCTGAGCGGCAAAGAGGGTCTTGACCCCTTTTATCAAACTACCAAAGGCTATGTGTCTGGCAATAATATTGATGCCAATGGCTATCGTTTGCTAACCGAGGCTGAGTGGGCATGGCTGGCACGCAATACTGACGACGGTGTTATTACTTATTCTTGGGGTAATAGTAAAGCGCCACCGGCTAATCAACGAGTTGATAATTTTGCCGATCAAAAAGCTGCTGATATTTTGGCATTTACCCTTGATGGCTATAATGATGGTTACAAAGGCCCGTCACCGGTAGGCCGCTTTCCAGCAAACCATAGAGGTTTGTTTGATATGGGTGGCAACGCCTCGGAGTGGGTTAATGATTGGTATAGTTCAAAAGGTAGTAGTGAGTTAAGTGCCAACGCTTTGGTTGATCCTGTCGGGCCGGATATTGGCGAGTTTCATGTGGTGCGTGGTGGTAGTTGGGCGAAGGGGCATTTACCCCAATTACGTTTAGCTTACCGAGAGTTTGCTGCCAAAGGTAAGCATGATATCGGTTTTCGCGTGGCTCGTTACGCTGGTCTAAATAAAAAGAAGTAGTATGCTGATAATACGAAATTTAATCTGCCCACTTATTTTTTGCTGCTGCTTAAGTGTTGCGCACGGTCAAGACGTTGAGACGGATGATTCGCAGGGTGATCAAGCAAGCGCCGAGCAATCGCAAAAAGAATCTCAAGGTTCTGCTCAAGCAGTAGACCAAGATGGTGATGCTAAGACGCCATCGGCACAGCAAAAAAAACCAGAGGAACAAAAACAATCAGAGTCAAAGCAGCAAGAGACGAAGCCAGTGGCAACAAAGAAAAAGCCTCCAAAAGACGTATTCAAGCCTTCAGAAGAAATCTCTGAGGACTTACCTGTGCCGTTCCCGGTTGATATTTAGTTATCGCCGAGATCCCGAACTAGAATTCAAAACATCAAGATATCGTTAAAATATGAAGTTTCAAAAATCTGAATTTTTTTATCAAATTGTCGCCTTAGTATTATCTTTCGTATTGGTGCACACGATTTATGTTGGTTTGGTTCGGCCGAATGCCGAAGTAGTGCTTGAGCGAGAGCGACAGTCAATTGCCGCACAAGAGGCAACTGGCGAAATTGCTACGATAGAACGCTCGGCATGGGTTGTGCTGAAAGATTATGAGCAGGAGTCGTGCTTCATTTTGATGCTCTGGGTGATGGCAATCATGGGGCTTAAAGCTCAGGGCGTTATTGCCCAGCGGCGTTTATCGAGTCGGCCCTTGGTAAACGTTGAGGAGGGTCAGCGAGTATTGCCCGAAGATGCTCGTAAACTAGCCCGCCCGCTGGAAGCTTTGCCAGAGCCGGAGAGGGGCTTCTTATTACCCAAAGCATTGCGTGGAGCCTTGAACCGATACGGCTCAACCGCCTCGGTAGCCGATGCGTCGACAGTAGTACGCGATCTGTGTGATACCGAAGCTGATCGTATGGATTCTGAATTGGCAATGGTGCGTTACGTTACTTGGGCGATTCCATCGATTGGCTTCATTGGCACGGTGCGTGGTATTGGCGATGCGCTCGGCAATGCACACGAAGCTGTGGCGGGTAATATTTCGGCGGTTACAGCCAGTTTGGGAGTGGCCTTTAACTCGACGTTTATAGCGCTACTAATCAGTATTGTTATCATGTTCTTGATGCACCAAATTACCTTAATGCAAGAACGCATGGTGTCCGAGGCGCAAGATTATTGCGATGAAAATCTAATCCGTCATTTGCAGAGCTAAATAGAGTAATTATTATGGTTGATGCGCTTCATATAAATGATAACAATTTGATTCTTGACTCGGCTGGTCAACGCGCAGTCAGTCAGGGCTACGCGTGGCTTAACGGTGATCAGGTGTTGTTCGACCTAGGCGGAACTGATTCTCCGGTCAGCCATTGTCGTTTGGCTCCACAGCAAATTAACAATCGCTATTGGCAGCAATGCGAGCAAAGCGCGATACCCGCTAATGGAGCGGGAATGCGTCATGCAGCTGATTTAGTTTGGCAACACTTGAACCAGCTAAGAGAGCAGAAAAACCTAACTGAATTAGTGTTGGTGGTTCCATCACACTACCGAGAGTCAAATTTACAACTACTGCTAGGTATTGCTAAAGCAAGCCAGTTGCAGATCAAAGGTCTGGTTAATAAAGCCGTAGTCGCGTTACACAATAGGGTTCAGGCGGATGATGAGCATTGGCATTTCGATGTGCAATTGCATCAAACCGTATGCTCACGAATAAAGGTAGCAAATGGATTAGTGAGTCTTGGAGAGATTGAAGTTTTAAGTGACGTGGGTATTCATTTGATGCAAGAAGCCTTACTTAAAGGGCTGCAAAATAATTTCATTCAAAATGATCGCTTTGATCCATTGCACGATGCCGCTACTGAGCAACAATTGTTTGATCAATTGCCAAATGTCGCCATGCAGCTGGCGGATAGCGGTAAGGCCAGCGTTAGCCTGCAGCATCATAATCGCTTACACAACACTACGCTTGATAGCAAAGAATGGCAGGCTCTACTGACGCCCTTCTCTGACCGGCTGCTTAATCTTAGTGGCTCAGCCAAGCGTAGCTATGTAGATTTTAATGCCGCGTTTGGAACGGCTGGCTTAGACTCGTTGGCGCAAGCTGGATTTATCCAAATACACGAGACACACAGTGCGTCACTAAGTGACATGGCGCAAGCGCAAAACTCAGGCAGCATTGTCTATAGAACTGATTTACCGTTAGCTAAGCCCTTAGCACCATCTAAGCCCTTAGCACCATCTAAGCCGTTGGCACGGTCGAAATCCAGTACTAACGGGAAAGACATAACCGGTAATACGCGAGCCGATGGCTCAAAACAAAAAGACCATCAGGCAAACAGAGCGGCCTCTCAAACGGGTGATACAGCGTTGCAGCAAGCAACGCACCTACTCTGTGGCGGCAAAGCAATGCCGATTATTAATGCCCGCCTAACTACCGATAATGGTGTGCTCAGGGCTTAGATGG